>Ga0326727_10000954_pt1 | contig 112612 bp, 96 predicted proteins | sample MB2enrmetagenome_FD_207643 | JGI IMG/M metagenome (GOLD analysis project Ga0326727, IMG submission 207643) | Lab enriched peat soil microbial communities from McLean, Ithaca, NY, United States - MB29MY | ecosystem: Environmental > Terrestrial > Soil > Wetlands > Peat | place: USA: New York...
CGCTGAAAGCCAACGGCCTGGATTCGACCAAGGATGTGAACGTCATCAGCATGGACATGGCGGGCGCGGTCTCCGCTTTCATTTCCGGCGCGGTGCCTTTCGTGACTACCTGGGCGCCCTTCAATGTCGCCATTCGCGAGAAAGTCCCGGGCGCAATCCTGATCAGCTCGGCGAAAGACTTTTATCCGCAGGCGGCGATTGTCGATGGCTGGGTCGCCAGCAACGATTACTACGCCAAGAACAAGGAAACCCTGACGAAAATCGTTCGCGCCTGGATCAAAGCCAATGATTTCCTCCTCACCCATAACGATGAGGCGCTGAAAATCATTCATAGCAAGGCCTATCCCAACATTCCTTTCTCCGATGTCGAGGCCAGCTATAAAGCGGAAAAGGTGGAAACCACCAAGAACTGGGTCAAGTTATACCAGGACGGAACCGTTGCCAGATGGATCGGCCAGGTGGAAAGGGTCTTCCTGGAAATTGGCTCTTTCCCCAACTATGTGGACCCGAAACAGTTTTTCGATCCGAACATATTCTTATCCGTAGCTGCGGGATCATGATCGGGAGTTAGACCTATGGCGGGAACAGCAGTGCAGAAAACCGCGGGGGACGAGTTTCGCAGGAAGCAGCGGAGGGGGGCACTGGAGCGTTTCGGTTACTTCGTGGCCTCCTTCGCCATCCTGATCGGGATTTGGGAGGCGGCGCGGGCCACGCGGCTGGTGAATCCGCAAATCTTTCCTTCCCTCTCCGCAGTGGTCGAGACGGCCGTTGCCATGCTCCGCGACGGCTCGCTCGAAGCCCAGATGTACGCCAGCTTCGTCCGCGTGCTGCTGGGCTTTTCCCTGGGCATCGGCATGGCGATCATTTTGGGATTTCTGATCGGCTGGTTTCGGGTGGTTCGCCTGCTGATGGACCCGGCGATCAATTTCTTCCGGGCGCTGCCGCCGATTGCGCTCATCCCTCTGATGATCATCATCTTCGGCATCGGAGAAACGTCGAAGATCATCGTCCTGACCTATGCATCGTTCTTTCCGGCGCTGGTGGTGATCTATCAGGCGCTGGTTGGGCTTGACCCGATCTTTGTCAGGGCCGCCAAGACGCTGGGAGCGACGGATTTCGAAATCTTCCGCAGAATTGTCTTACCGCAGTTGATACCGGCGATTGTTACCGCCGCCCGGGTCTCGCTGGGGGTCTGCTGGGCCACGCTGGTGGCCGCCGAACTAATCGCCGCGCAGAAAGGAATCGGGGCCATGATGGTGGAGGCCCAGAACTTTTTCCAAATGCCTCCGTTGGTGCTGGGCATTCTGCTGATCGGAGCGATTTCGCTGGCCATGGACGGAATCGTGCGCCTCATCGAACGCCGGGTCACGGCCTGGCAGGAGAAGCTCTCGTAGCCGGGAGAAGCCGGAATGCAAAAAGGAATGCACATCGAGGGAGTGAGCATGACGTATGCCGGGCTTAGCGGCAGCTTGCTGGCCCTCAGCGAGGTGGATCTGCGAATTCAACCGGGCGAGTTCATCTCCGTGATCGGACCATCCGGCTGCGGCAAGACCACGCTGATGAACATCATTGCCGGCTTTCTGCGTCCGAGCGCGGGCCGAGTGCTCATCGACGACCGCGAGATCCTCGGTCCGGGGCCGGATCGCGGCGTGGTGTTCCAGCAGTACGCAGTATTTCCCTGGATGACGGTGCGGGAGAATGTGGAGTTCGGCCTTACCCTGGCGGCTAATAAGAAGTCCACGGCGGAACGAAAAGATATTGCCGAACACTTCATCGCCCTGGTGGGTCTGAAAGACTTTGCCGGGTCCTATCCCAAGGAACTTTCCGGCGGGATGAAGCAAAGGGTGGCCCTAGCCCGCGCTTATGCGGTGAACCCTGAGGTCCTGCTTATGGACGAACCTTTCGGCGCCCTGGACGCCCAGACCCGGCAATTCATGCAAGAGTCGCTGTTGAACATCCTGGAGCAGGAAAAGAAGACCGTAATCTTCATTACCCACGGGGTCGAGGAGGCCTCGTTCCTCTCTACCCGGACGGTGATCATGGCAACGCGCCCGGGACGGGTGCGCGAGATCGTGCCGATCGAACTGCCGTATCCGCGGCAGGCCGCCATCAAGACCACGCCGGAGTTCATTCGTATCCGCGCCGAGATCGACAAGATCGTGCGCGAAGAGTTTCTCAAACAGCGTGGCGGAATGGAGAGTGCCGGCTCGGCGCGCGCGTGAGAGAAGGGGAAAGCGACACGGAAGTGAACTGCAGATTTCTGTTGGTAGCGCTGGTCCCGCTCTCTGCGGGATCGGCTGTGGCGGGGGGCCTCTGGCCCTCGCACCAGCATGCTGCCGGCGTGGACGCCCAATGTCACTTATTTTGCTCAGGACAGCGGTTAGGGCGGGAACCCAGCGCACCTGTAATCTTTTCGTTACCCGCAAAGGGCAATAGCATATAGGGCCGAAATGCATAGATCCTTCGCCACGCGCCGGGACGGATGGCAACTGTCCAAACTATGGCGGGCGCGTGGCTCAGGATGACAGAGGTTGGAGGGTGACATTGGGAGTGGACGCCGCCAGCACAGCCGGCCCCTCGGCCGACTCGGGGCAGGCTCTGGAGGCCAGCGCTACTAAGTCAGGGCATTACTTCACCCTGAAGAATGGAGAACCGCTATGCGCGTGCTGGTGACCGGGGGAGCTGGCTTCATCGGGTCGTATTTGGTTCCCAAGCTCCTGGAGAACGGACTTGAGGTGGTGGTGTTCGACATGGCTCCGCACCCCAAGGCATTACAGCCCTGGCTGGACAAGGTGACCTATGTGCGCGGCGACCTGGCATCGACGGCGGATCTTTATCGGGTCATGATGGCCGAGCGGATTACCGGGGTTTTTCACCTGGGATCGATCCTGGCCGGACCGTGCGAAGAGAATCCGGTCCGGGGTTTCGCCGTAAATTTTCAATCTACGCAGACGTTGCTCGATGCTGCCCTGGCGTTGCAGGTAAAACGGTTCGTCATGGTCAGCTCGATCTCCGTCTTTGGCCGGAACGTGGCCGAACCGGTGCGCGACGATGCGGTGAAAGATCCGGAGACCATCTATGGCCAGACCAAGCTGGCCGGCGAGCACCTGCTGCTCTGGTACGCCCGCAAGCACGGCCTGGATACCCGCGCGGTCCGATTCACCTGGGCCTTCGGCCCGGGGCGGACCACGGGTATTACCGCGCTGTACTCGTCATTGATTCTGGATGCTATGGCGCGCGGGGAGGCGATCACGATTCCCAACCCGGAGGAAAAGGGAGACTGGCTTTACGTAAAAGACGCGGTTAAAGCGCTCTGGATGGTTTACCAGGCCGAAAACCCGAAGCAGAGAATTTACAACATAGCCGGAGGCGTCCATTCCATTCGCGAAGTGGTCGAGATCGCCCGAAAGTACTGCCCCGGCAGCAAAGTCGAGATGGCGGCGGGAGGCCAGTGCCTATCCCCGTATCCAGCCGCTTACGACGACACTCCCGCCCGGCGGGAGTTGGGCTGGGCACCCGACTATACCATCGAGGCCGCAGTGGAGGAACATATTCAAATGGTGAGAGGAACGAAGTAAGAACGACGGAGTAGCGCTGCCGTCCTCGGTGGCGGGCTGCGAACAGCAAGACAGAGGTTCGTCGGCGGGGACGCCTGATGTCACTTGCTTTGCTCAGGGCGGGAATTAGAGTGGGGACCTAGCGCACTTGTAATCTCCTCGTCACCCACGAAGGGCAATGGCACATAGGGCCGAAATGCATAGGTCCATCGCCACGCGCCCGGACGGATTGCAACTGTCCAAACTGTTGCGGGCGCGTGGCTCAGGATGACAGACGTTGGAGGGTGACGTTGGGCGTTCACGCCGGCAGAATGCTTGTGCGCGGGTCTGGAGACCCCCGCCACAGGCGGCCCCTCGGCAGGGCAGGCCCTGGACGCCAGCGCTACATTTTCGTAACAGGAGGAAAAGGCATGCAGGAACTATTGCTGGACTATGGAGACAGCCATTTGCGGGTTGAACTTCCCGATAGCGCTACGGTCGTTCGCTACGGCAGCACTTACCAGGATCCTCCGGAAGTGGATCCGGCGCAGGCGACCCGCCAGGCGCTCCAGCAGCCGCTGGGATTCCCGCCGCTGCGCGAGTTGGCAGGCCGCGGAAAACGGGTAGTGATTGGAGTTCCCGACCGGGTGAAAGGCGGAGCCCAAAGCAATAGCCACCGGAGAACCGCAATTCCCATCCTGGTGGAAGAACTGCTTAAAGGCGGCACCCGCCTGGAAGACATCACCTTGCTGTGTTGTGCCGGCCTGCACCGCAAAAACACGCTGGAGGAGTGGTGCTGGTACCTGGGAAAAGAGATTGTCGGCCGGTTCTGGCCGGACCGCCTCATCAATCACGATGCCGAGGCCCCCGATCTGTGCGACTTCGGCGTGGACGGCATGGGCAATCCGGTGCAATGCAACCGCCTCATGGCCGAGGCGGACCTGCCCATCGTGATCGGCCACTGCGCCGGCAATCCGTACGGCGGCTATAGCGGCGGCTACAAGATGGTGGTCACCGGGCTGGCGGGTTGGCGCTCCATAGCTTCCCATCATTCTCCCGCCACCATGCACCGCGACGATTGGCTGGGCGCCTCGGCCCACTCGCATATGCGCCGCCAGTTCCGTTCCATCGGCGAAGCCATGGAAAAGGCGATGGGCAAGAGATTTTTCGGGGTGGACGCGGTGCTGGGACAGAAATCGCAAGTGCTGGCGGTGCACGCCGGAACCTTGGGCGCGGTGGAGGAAGCCTGCTGGCCGCTGGCCGACCAGCGCACTAACGTCCACCTGGACATGGACGAGCCGGCGGATATTCTCGTCATGGGTCTGCCGCGCAGCTTCCATTACGGGCCAGGAATGGGGAGCAATCCGATTCTGATGAGCCTCGCCATCGGCGGCCAGCTCTCCCGTTGCTGGCATGCCTTCCGCGAAGGTGGAGTCATCATTGCCGCCTCCATCTGCGATGGCTGGTTCAACCACGACTGGTTTCCTTCCTATGAAGAGACCTACGAGGCGTTGCAGAAGTACTGCACGGCGCCGGAATTTCTGGCGTCGGAGGACGCCCTGAGGATTTCAACCGACCCTGGATACCGGTATAAGTATTCGAATCACTACGCCTATCATCCCTTTCATGCCATGTCGATGATCACCGGCGGCTGTGTGCCTCTTACCCGTTGTTCAGCAGTATTTGTTGCCGGTGCAAAGGCGCCGCGTTACGCCCGGGGCATGGGATTCACTCCGGTCTCAACTTTTTCGGAAGCCCTGGAAAAAGCCCAGAGATATGTCGGCAAGAATCCTCGCATCCTGTGCACGCCCGAATGCTTCAGCGGCGGGGTCACGGTACACCTGCATTTGAAGAAGCACGGCATGGCGGCACAGGCCGGCTAGTTTGGGGCCGGTCATTCTAAAGCGCCGCGGGGCCCCACCCTGACGAGGTTGGAGAAGTTTGAGAAAAAGCGGCCCCCCCACCCGGGGCGGCCGCCCAACGTGACTTACTTTGCTCAGGGGCGGCGGTTCGGGTGGGAACCCAGCGCACCTGTAATCTCCTCGTCACCCACAAAGAGCAATGGCACATAGGGCCGAAATGCATAGGTCCTGCGCCACGCGCCCGGACGGATGGCAACTGTCCAAACTATGGCGGGCGCGTGGCTCAGGATGACAGACGTTGGGGGCAGGAGAAGTTATTGCATCTGGCAATTACATTCTGTGTTCAAAAAGAAAATACAGAAATCCCTGCGGCTGCGGCTTTCCGGCGATCCCGGTTGTTGGAGGGCCAAAGTTTGTCATAGTAAAATGCAGGAACTCCGTTTATTTCCAGCGCTTCCCGCATAGAAGGGACAGGAATATGAGTGTCTGGCTACAGGAAAACAGTTGGGGCGAGCTGGCCGAGCGGCGGGAGCGGGCCAAGCAGGTGATCATTTTTCCGGTCGGCAGCACCGAGCAGCATGGCGCTCATCTTCCCCTGGGCACCGACACGATGGTGGCGATGATGCTGGCCGAAGACGCCGCCAAGGAAGCCGAGGTGGTGGTTGCGCCGCCGCTCTGGTTCGGCTGGAGCCCTCATCACATGGTCGCGCCCGGCACGATTACCATCCGGCCGGAGGTGCTGATCGAGCTGGCTTTCGACGTGATCGACTCCTTGCACCAGCACGGCTTCGAGAAATTTGTGGTCATCAACGGGCACCGGATCGTGAACATCGCCTGGCTGCAACTGGCCGCCGAAAGGGCCCAGCGGCAGTTGGGGGTAAAGGTCGTGCTGTTCGATCCGGCTTATATGTCCAAAGAATTGGTCGGGGAGCTCGGCTACGGTCCGGTGGGCCACTCCGAGGAGATTGAAAGTTCTCACCTGCTGTACAAGTTCCCCCACCTGGTTCACCTGGAAAAGGCACAGGACAATCCCGTGCCCAAGCGCGAACTTTACTCGGTGGACCCCGCTTTTGGCGGCGACACGCTGTGCTACGTGCCGAGCACGGTCAAGGACATGCAAGCGTCATTTCAGAATGCCGGCGGCACCACCGGCACGCCCACTATCAGCAACCGGGAAAAGGGAGAGCGCTACCACCGCCATCTGCTGAAGAACCTGGTGAAAGTAATCCGGCAACTGCAAGAGGCACCGCAAAAATGATTTCAGGGAGAGGAACCATGTCGCAAGGGAAAGGTTGGGGCGCGCCCGTGGTGGCGCTGCTGATAGTTTGCGGCCTGTCCGCCGCGTTGGCCGGCTGCAGTCAAGACGCCGGGAAGAAGGTTATCAGGATCGGCGTGGTCGGGCCGGAGTCCGGCACCGCCGCTCAGCTCGGCCAGGGCCAGCACAAAGCGGTGCAGATGGCGGTCGATGAGGTCAACGCGAAAAAGGCGGCCGGCGACTGGCAGGTCGAAGCCTATTTCGAAGATGACGAGGGCAATCCTACCAAGTCCGCCAACGCCGTGAACAAGCTGATCCAGCAATCCAAGGTCCACTTGGTTATCGGCGCGATCAACAGTTCGGCGACGCTGGCCGATATGGTGGTCACGGGACGCGCCGGCATTCCGCAGATCACCGCAGGGTCGACCGGAGCATCAATCACCCAGCAGGGCAACAAGTGGATCTTCCGCACCGCAGCCAACGACGAATTCCAGGCGAACGCACTGGTGCGGCACGCCAAGGAGGTTTTGGGGCTGAAGAAGGTGGCCACCTTCACGGCGGCGGACGATTACGGGCAAAGCGGCGCGAAACTGCTGGCCGCGGCGGCGGAAAAGCAAGGACTGCAACTGGTGGCCAGCCCGACTTACAACAACGGCGACAAGGATTTCAAGCCGCAACTGCTGACGATCAAGGCCGGCGGCGCGCAGGGCATCTTCCTGTGGGGCCTCTATACCGAGGCTGCCCTGATTTCCAAGCAAGCCCGGCAACTGGCCATCAACGCGCAGTTGTTCGGCGCCTCCGGCATGGCCGCGCAGAAGCTGATCGAGCTCGGCGGTGAGGCCGCACAGGGATTGGTTTTGACCCAAACCTTCCTGCCCGAATCCGCCAACCCGGTGGTCAAGGATTTCGTAGCCAAGTACAAGGGGAAGTACCAGGAGAGCCCGATTCCCCATGCCGCGCAAGCTTACGACACCGTGTACGTGATTGCCGATGCGCTGAAGCGGGCGAACAGCACCGCTCCGGACGCTCTGCGCGAGGCGCTGGCCAAGACCGGCGGCCTGAAGCTGGTAACCGGCGAGCCGAAGTTCAACCTTCAGGGCGACGACATAGGCAAGTATCTGCTCATCACGGCCATCAAGGGCGACAAGTTCGAACTGCTGAAAACCGTTACGGGGAATTAAGCAGCAGGCGGGCGGAAGTATCCCGAAGACGCTGTCCATCGTGTCGCGGGGAGGCAGTGCCGGACGCCTCCCCGGCATTTCCGGGAAGTGAATCGCGATGCAATATCTGCTGAATGGCTTGCCGATAGGAGCAATCTACGCCCTGGTGGCTTTGAGCTACAGCCTCATCTACACCGCGTCCGGCGTGCTGAACTGGTCGCAGGGAGATATGGTGATGCTGGGCGCGTACCTCGGTTTTGCCTTCTTCCACTTCCTGCATTTTGGCTTCACCCTGGCGTTGCTGGGCGCCATGCTGCTGGTGGGCGCGATCGGCATACTCGTGCAGTTGTGTATCCTGCGGCCTTTGCGCAAGCGGCAGGCGCCGCCCATCAATGTGGTAATTGCCACTCTGGGCGTCGCCATCGTCACCCGTAATCTCGCACTGGCAATCTGGGGACCGGAGGCGCAGATCTTTCCTTCGCCGGTGAGTTCCGCTCCCCTGGCGATTGGAGCGCTGAGCGTGACCCGGCAGGATCTGCTGATTGTCGCGGTGGCCATCCTGCTGATGATCGTGCTGCATTATCTTCTGCGAAAAACCCGGAAGGGAAAGGCACTGCGGGCAGTGGCGCAAGACCGTTATGCCGCCGTTCTTATGGGCGTCGACACGGAGAAAAGCGACGCGCTGGCTTTTGCCGCGAGCGCCGCGTTGGGCGCCGCCGCCGGGATTCTTGTGGCTCCGGTCTTTTTCGTCACCTTCAACATGGGGGCGGGCATCGGCCTCAAGGGATTCGTCGCCGCGGTCATTGGCGGCCTGGGCAACATCCCGGCGGCCATCGCGGGCGGTTTCTTCCTGGGCATCGTTGAATCCGTTGCCGGCGGACAGATCAGCTCCGGCTATCGCGATGCCATCACCTTCGCCCTGCTGATCCTCGTGCTTTGGCTGCGGCCCTCCGGCCTGTTTCTGCGCAAGGTACGGCAAAGGGTGTGAGAGGCGGGGTTGCAGAAATGGCCATCGAGAACACAGGTAAGAAACTGGTCCTGCTGCTTGCGGTGGCCGTCCCTCTACTCTTGCCGCTGCTGGTCAGCAACAACTACTACCTGCACGTAATCAATCTGGCCGGCATATATACGCTGATTGCTATCGGCCTCAATCTCCTGTCCGGCTACACCGGGCAGGTGTCCATGGGACAAGCCGGATTCTTCGCGCTTGGCACTTACGTGGCGGGATTACTGGCCATTAACCTGGGCATTCCGTTCTGGGCAGCCAGTCTGGCGGCGATCGCGGCATGCGCCTTGTGCGGCGCCGCGATCGCCATTCCGGCTATGCGGCTTTCCGGGCCTTACCTGGTGCTGGCCACCGTCGGCTTCGGTGAGATCATTCGCCTGATTCTGCTGAACTGGACGCCGGTAACGCGGGGCGCGGCCGGGCTGACGGCGATCCCTCTGCCAAAATTCTTCGGCTGGCAATGCTCTTCAGAGGCGCAATTCTACTATCTGATCTTTTCCTTCGTTTTGCTCGGAACCTATGTCGCCTACCGGCTAGCGCACTCCAAAGTGGGAAGGACTTTCGCCGCCATCCGCGAGGACGAACTGGCCGCTGAAGCGATGGGGGTGCGCGTCAACCGCTACAAGAGCGCCGCCTTCGTCCTGAGCGCCATCTACGCCGGCATGGCCGGTGCTCTCTACGGCGCCTTCTCCGGAGTGGCGAGTCCCGACAATTTCACTTTCGACGATTCCGTCGCCTTCCTTTGCATGTCGGTAATCGGCGGCAGCCGAACCATTGTGGGCGCCCTGATCGGCAGCTTTATGCTGACCGGCATGTCGGAAGCTTTACGCGCCCTGCAGACGTATCGCTTGATCCTCTATGGCGGCATCCTGATCTTCACCGTCATCTACATGCCGCAGGGCCTGGCAGGTCTCGCGGCCACGGTGAGAGCAAGGCTGCGCCGGACAGCGGGCAGATCGGCAGCGGCTTCGACTGGCGGAGAGGGAAAAGCCTAGTGCAGACGCATATCATGGCGATCAGCGGCATCTGCAAGAGCTTTGGCGGCCTGCAGGCCCTGGATGACGTCTGCCTGGACGTGATGGCGAACACGGTTCACGGCATCATCGGCCCCAACGGCGCGGGCAAGACCACGCTGTTCAATGTCATCACCGGACTGGTGCCGCCGGAAAAGGGGAAGATCACAGTGCGTGGCGTCCCCTTACCCTTCGCCCGGCCGGCGCAACTCGCGCCGCTGGGCGTCGCCAGGACTTTTCAGAATATCCGCCTGTTTAAGAGCCTTTCCGCACTGGATAACGTCCTCATCGGCCAGCACGTCCATACTCCGACTCCGATTCTCTCCATCATCGTCAACGGCGGCGCGGCGCGCCGCGGGGAGAAAGCTGCGGTTGAGGAAAGCCTGGCCGCCCTGCGTTTCGTCGGCCTGGAGGACAAGGCGGGCGAACTCGTGCGCAATCTCGCTTACGGCCAGCAGCGGCTGGTCGAGTTTGCCCGGGCGCTGGCGGCCAAGCCCGCGATCCTGCTGCTGGACGAACCGGCGGCGGGAATGAATCCAACGGAAAAGTCGCACCTGGTACAGCTGATCCGGGCGGTGCAGGAACGCAGGCAAACCGTGGTTTTGATCGAACACGATATGAAGTTGGTGATGAACCTGTGCAGCACCATCACCGTGCTGGATCACGGAAAGAAAATCGCGGAGGGAACGCCGGACCACGTCCGCCACCATCCTGAAGTCATCAGCGCCTACCTGGGCAGGAGCGGAAGCCATGCTGGCAGTACAGGCAATTAGCGCAAGCTATGGCGCCACCACGGTGCTGCATGAGCTATCGTTCGCGGCGGAAGTGGGCCAGATCACGACCCTGATCGGCGCCAATGGCGCCGGCAAGACGACCACACTGAACTGCATCGCCGGCGTCCTCAAGCCCGCCTCCGGCAGAATTCTTTGGGAGGGGCGTGAGATCAGCCAGCTACGGCCGAGCCAGGTCGTGCGCCTCGGGATATCTCTTATTCCGGAAGGACGGCACGTCTTCCCCGAGATGACTGTGGCGGAAAACCTGGAGATGGGCGCCTATCCGCGCGCAGACCGGGCGGGCGTCCGGCGGGATTTCGACTGGGTGATGCAATTGTTTCCTAAACTTGAGCCCCGGCTGGCCCAGCCTGCCGGCACGCTCTCGGGGGGCGAGCAGCAGATGCTGGCCGTTGGGAGGGCACTCATGGCCTCCCCGCGGCTGATCCTCATGGACGAGCCCTCGATGGGACTGGCGCCGGTAGTGGTCGAGGAAGTCTTCCGGGTGATTGAACAAATCCGGCAGGAGTCCAAGACCATCCTGCTGGTGGAGCAAAACGCCACGCTCGCCCTGAATATCGCGCACCAAGCCTACGTTATCGAACTCGGCCGGGTGGTATTGTCCGGCTCCGGTCAGGAGTTATTGCATAACCCGGCCGTGGAAAAGGCCTATCTGGGGCTGTGATATCCAACGCTTGCGCCGGAAGCCAGCACTCAGCAGTCAGCCACTGTCATTCTGTCTATAACGTTCAAGCCCCACCCGGCTGAACGGGACTATTTCTATTTCAGGCCCTTGAAAACTTCGAACGCTCTCATGAATGTCGGGAAGCCTCGGGTTTGTATCAATAGCAATAGAGCGTGCCCGATTTCGCTATCTGTCAGTCCGGACTCCTTCCCTTTGTAAATGTGGGTTTCGAGCGCCTTCCTGTGCCCACTGGAAGCGGAAATGGCGATTTTCAGCAACCAGCGAGTCTTTTCGGGAAGAGGGCCCGATTTTTCGTGGATCTGTTTTCCCAGAGCTTCATAGCTTTCGTACACTTTGGGAAATTCCGCTTTGAACGTGGTGAAAACTTCGTGCAGGTCTTTCATTTTCTCTCCTTGCCAGTGAACTGAGGGGCCGTTTGGGTAGTGGGTCCATTTGATTTCCACAGGCAAATGCAAGCGAAATAGTACGCCTAGCCGCATAAGAAGCCAGCTAAGCGTATCTACGTTAAACGTGGGCGTAGTGGGTTTGCGCCTGTTCTGGATTGTAGTGGAGAACGGGTTTGCGCTTGCAACTCGCGTCCTTAATGTGTGGCAACATCGCGACGAGTCGCTCTATCTTGTCCCGCAGTTCTGGGCTTAGTCCCAGCACAACGAATCTAATCAGCTTGTCCAGCTTGTCTCCAATCTTGTCTTTCCCTGTTTCGAGGTCGCACAAATAGGTGTGATCCACTGGAATCAATTCGGCAAACCCCTTTTGATTCTTGCCGACATATTTCCGCAAAAACTTGATTTCCGGGCCGCATAATTTCCTGTCGTGCAGGATCACCGCTATCGCCAATATGTGCATCAGATTGTCTATGTTGGGGATTATTGGGTCCGCATTCCCACAGTGTAGGCAGGAAATCACCTCAATACCCTCCAACACCAACGGGAGGCCCATTTCATCGAAACGATGATTGCGGCGCACGATTTCAGCGGGCTTACCACAATTGCTACATTCTTCTCGCTTCATGATCGTTTCCTTGCTCCCACGGAAAACACCGTGATTAATTTCGCCGTCTCAATCGTCTGAAAACAGAACACGATTTCTAACCATTTGCCGTCTGGTTCTTGTCCCTCTACGTGGTACGTCCACTCCATAGTTTTGGGATGTAATTCTGGCGGTTTATAAATAGTCCCCTTCTTAAGGACATGCCAAGCGGCTGGAATCGTCAGGTCTTCTTTCGCCAGCTCGTCACGAAAGTGTCTAGTCGGAATAACCTTCCCGCCATGGCCCAAGCAGAAGCGCAGCAAGTCCTGTGCTTCCGATATGGTCATCACTCCAACTATCATAGTTGGGATTTTCCAAACTTTAGTTGTCTGGCGTCAAGAGAAAAAATAAGTTTATTGAAGTGAATGGGTTACGGGGGGCACTTTTTAGACAGATTTTGATGTGTGCCGGTGACTCAATGTTCCCGTCCCGTCTGTCCTTAACTCGCCTTTTCGCTTAGCGCTTTCAAGACAAGCTCCCTGTCGATTCTCTTCGTGGCTGATTCCGCCTTTGGCAGCAATGCGCACAATTCCTCAATCGTCCAGATGTGATCCGTGAGCTTGGCTTCCATCGCAGGCGGCGCACGCGGATGTTGCACACATTCTGATTGTGATATTCGGAGCACGCCGAACCGAATTCGACCAGCAGTCTTGCCAGAGTGTTCTTCCCGGCTCCGGTAAGGCGGCTAATGACCCGGAGGGAACCCTCCTCAACCATAAGGCTAAGAATCTGAGAGCGGCGACCATCAGAAAGTCTGTTCATAAATCAAAATATGACGGCGCTGCACTCGGCGCCGCGACGCATCGCCATACTGAGCAGCTTCAGCGCTTCTCTTTACGCGACCTTTGCGCTGGGGGCTGACGGCACGATTTCCGGTATGGGAAGCGTGGTGGCCGATTGGCAGGCGCAAATGTTTGACGCGGTGCAACGCCGCGACATGCAAGCGGCCAGTGCGCTGAACGAAAAGCACTTCGCGCTGGGCCAGGCATTCTATGCGCCGCCCTTTCTGGATATGCACAACCGCATGAAGGAAGCCCTGGTGATGCTGGGACGGCTGGAGCGTGCGGTGGTCCGCCAGCCGCTGGAGAAGATTCCGCCCGAGGATAGAGAGCGGGTACGGGCAGCCTTGATCAAGACCGGACTGCTGCGTGCCGGCAAAGCCAGCGCTTGATGTAGTTCTCAGTTCCCGGTTCTCAGTTCTCAGTTTCTGCGGTTCTTAACGGGGAACTGAAACCCGGAAAGTGAGAACTCAGCCTAAAGTCTGCGCATCCCATTTCCCGCGGGCGCGCAATTCCATGATTGCGGCTCTTGCCATGGCCTGCACGCGCACATAGTCGGGCTTGATCACGCGGTTCAAGGGCATCTGGCCCGGGTCGAGGATGATCCAGTGCCGCGGGCGCATATAGGGCGGCAGGGAACGGGCATGGCGATCCAGTTCCAGCGGGCCGAGGTCGGCGCCGGGCTTTTTCTCAACTACGGCAACCACACCCTCGGAAAGCACGGCGTGCTCGACGCCGACTACCGCGCAACTGGCTACTTGGTCGGCCAGGGCGCAGACGTGGGCCTCGATGGCGCCGGGAGAGACCTGGTAGCCGGAGGTTTTGATCACCCACTTGGCCCGGCCGGTCAGATGCAGGCCGGCGCCATCTTTATATCCGAGATCGCCGGTGTACAAATATCCATCGCGTGAAATGGCCTGCGCCGTGGCTGCCGGATCGTTGATATAGCCGAGGAAGGTCTGCGGTCCACGGAAACATACGTGTCCAGTTTCGCCCGGGGCCAGCTCGGCACCCGCATGGCCGTCTTCCCGCATGGGCTGCCGAATCGAACAAGGATAGACCGGCATGTCTTGCCCGACGCCGGTCAGGATCGCTTCCCGATCGTTCGCGTCCGCCATGACATAGGTGCAGAACCCGGCGGTCTCGGTGAGTCCCAGGCCGGTACCGATCAGGGGCGCCATGGTGGCGAGTTTGTCTACAAAAGCGCGCGAAACGGAATGGCCGCCGTAGGCTACGAACTTCAGGCTGGAAAGGTCATAAAGCTCGTAGTCCTTCAACCGCCACTCGAAGTTGAACATGGCGGGAATCTGCCCCAGCAATTCCACCTTATACCGCTGGATGGCGCGCAACGAACGGCCGGGTTCGAACACATCCAGAAGAATCGCACTCCCGCCGCCAAAGAAAGTAGTCATCAGCAGTTCGGATTGTCCGCCGACATGCGAGCCGGGCAGATTCACCAGCGTGCGCGTGCCCCGGTCGGCGCCGAAAAAAGCGCTTCCCAGACACATGTTTTGGCAGGTGATATTCCGATTTGACAGCAGCGCCGGCTTGGGCGGCCCCGTGGACCCGGTGGTGAAGATCACCAGCGCGCCGTCGTTCTCGCCCACGGCGGCGGTGGCTTCCGCCAAACGGGCGTTGGCCGGAGCGTCGGGCTGCCTGAGCATCCGCTGAAGCGCCTCATCGATGGCGGTAAACGCCTTGGCGCCGGGGACTGCCTCCTCCGACGACAGCACCAGCGGATGTTCGATCCAGGGACAATGCGCGGTCACCGTGCGCCAAATTTCACGAAAGTCGAAGGGAGGCACGAGTCCCAGACAGACAAAGGCACGCGGCCGCAAACCTTCCAAACCACGCACAATCTCAGCAGGGGACAAGCGCAGATCGAGCGGCGCCACAATAACCCCGATCTGGAAGCAGGCGTATTCCAGGACAATGTGGCTCGCCGTCAACGGCAGCAGCGTGGCCAGAAAATCACCTTTGCGGAAACCCAGCTCCAGCAGTTCGCCGGCTACGGCCGAAGTCGTGCGTTGCAATTGCCGCCACGTGATAACGAGTTCCGTCCCGGCGCAAAGGATTGCCGGCGCATCGGGCTTTTCTCGCGCCCACTTGGCGACTACCTGATGGAGCAGGTGGCGGTCCGCGTAGGCGCGTTCATAGTCGTCGAGCGTGAGTTGCGGTATGGGTATCACGAAGACTCACAGGACCACGTCTTGTCCGATCTTCGCCTGGCGCGCCCGGTCATAGGCCAGTTTCGCCGCCGCCGCATCCTGGATCGCCAGTCCGTTGGATTTGAAGAGGGTAATCTCCTGAGCATTGGTCCGTGCCGGCTTGCGGCCGAGCACAATGTCTCCCAGTTCGGCGTGAATATGCGCCTGCGTTATAGCGCCTTCCTGCAGCGGCATGATGATATCGCCCGCCTCTTTCAAACACGCTTCCAGCGAATCGGCAACCACCTTGGCACGCCGGATGATGGCCGTATCCAATTCACGCGTGGCCGGCGAATGGCTTCCGATTCCGTTGATATGCGTCCCCGGCCGCACCAGGGAGCCATCGAACAACGGAGTGGGGGACGAAGATGCCGTACAGACGATATCGGCTTCGGCCAATATCTGCTTGGGCGAATCGGCGGGGCGAATTTCGAGTCCGAGTTTGGCGCTCATCTCCCGAATAAACGCCGATACGGCGTCGGCGGAGATATCGTAGACGTACGCGCGGGAGAGTTGCCGAACGGTGGCCATCCCCCAGAGTTGCATTTTGGCTTGCACACCGGCTCCCAGGATGCCCGCTACCTGGCCCTTGTCAGTCCGCGCCAGGTATTTTGTGGCGACCCCGCTGACCGCGCCGGTGCGCACCGCCGTGAGATAACCGCCGTCCATAATGCAGGTCACCTCGCCGGTCGCCGGATTCTGCAGGAGCACTTTCCCGATGGTGGTCGGCAGGTTATGTTGTTTGGGATTGTTCTTGTAGACCGTTACCACCTTGCAGGCCAGCGCTCCCATCTGCTTGAGATAAGCGGGCATGTACAGCGATACCCCGTCCGGCGGCAGAATTCCGATGCGGAGCGGCAGCACCGCGCTGCCCGACGCCAGTTCCGCAAAAGCCTTTTCGACCACGTCTATGCAGTCCTGCATGTCGAGCACGCGGACCACATCGTCTTTCGTCAATAGAAGCGGCATATCAATCTCCAGACCCCGAGGGGCGCACATGGGCCCTGATGAGCCCACGAAAAAAAGAAATTTAATTCCTGTGGCTCGCGATATTACCGGACAAAGGTAAGATCGGCAAAGCCCGAGCGTGTTTCCGACTTAGTTCTCGTTTACCGCCTGCCAATATCCTACTGCTTAGGCACAAGATTGATGGTCTTCTCCGTCTCCTGCTCCACTGCTTTGCGGGTATAGAGCAGCGGGAAATACTGGCCGTTGCGCCATAGCTTCGCTCTAACGGCCGCCAAATGCCTTCTCATTTGGCAATGCGCAGAGACTTTCAGTAGAGGCCAAATAGTACCGGGGAACTCGCGGGGGCGTCAATCTCAGATCTAGTTCTCAGTTCCCAGTTCTCCGTCAGGGTCCGCAAACTGAGAACTGAGAACCGAGAACTGCTTTAAGGTCTTGGGACCACAGGTTGGTTGTAATTGAGTGAGCCGTACAGAATGCCGGACACGGCAACCGCCCCGACCATGACCAGCAGGGCGCCATCGTATCCCCAGCGGGTCTGGATGACCAGGCCGGAGATTATGGGCGCAACCACCACCGCCAGCGCGCCGGACATGCCGTTCAGGGCCGAGACCATGCCTACCTGTCCGCGGGGAGCCAGTTCGGTAGCGATCGCCCAATTCTGGGCGCCGCTGACTGTCAGCACGGCATATGACGCCGTCAACCACACCACGGTCATCGTCGGACTGGTAGCCACAATCGCCAGGTAGAGACAGATGGCCGAACCCCACATGCCGATGAACTGGCCGGTCCGCCGCACCTTGGTCAAAGAAGCGCCGCTCCGCAGCCACATATCCAGCAGCCGGGATCCGATCAGTTCCCCGCCGATGGCGGCCAGGAACGGAAAGGTGGACACAATCCCCATGCTTTTGAGATTGAAGCCTTTGGCGTGGACTAAATAGGCAGGTATCCACATGTGGAAGACGGTGGCGAAATACATGTACAGGAAGAAGCCGCAGCACATGAAGAAAATCCGGGGATAACTCAGCAAGGTATAAATGGGGATGTCTTTCGTGTGGCCTGCCGGGGACGCTCCTTCACTCGTCTGGCCCTGGCGGATATAGTCCAGTTCCTCTTTGCTGACCTTGGGGTGCTTCTCCGGATCGTGATAATAACGCCGCCATACAAACGCAAAGGCCGTGGCCGCCAATCCGGTAACGATAAAGGAAGACCGCCAGCCCCAGTGCATGATGGCCCACACCACGAAAGGCGGAGTCAAAGCGCTTCCCAGTTTGGACGAACAGTCAAAGATACCGGTGGCGGTGGTCCGTTCGTGCTTGGGGGTCCAGGCCGCGGCGATGCGCGTACAGGTGGGATAGCCGGCCGATTCCGTGGCGCCCAGAAGCAGCCGCACGGCAAAGAACGAATAAAATCCCGAGACCGCAGCGGTCAGCAGAGTTGCTATCCCCCAGCCCAGGCAAGAGAAGAAACCAACCGCCTTGGGAGATTTGCGGTTCAACAGATAGCCGACCGGCAGCATGCAAATCAGGTAGGTCCACCCGAAGGCCGACATCAACATACCCATGCGGGCGGGGGACAAGCTGAATTCCTTCATCAGGGTGGGAACGGCGGCCGCGATGTTGAAGCGGTCGACATAGTTGATGCAAATCATGCCCGCGAGCAGCGCCATGACTCCGTAGCGGCAGTTGGTCGGCAGGGCGGCGGCAGGCCGTCCCAGTTCCCGCGATGGACTCGTCCCTGCTGTACTGTGGCTCATCTCTAGCCTCCCGGTAGAATTTTCCGCGCCGGTCCATACCTACCACAAAGGACACAAAGTACACGAAGGAAACCAACCAAGAGATTGGCCTCGGTTCCGGGATACCCCTTTGTGTCCTTCGTGTCCTTTGTGGCAGAGGCCGTCCTTTTATCCTGGTCCTGTCTTCCTCCCTGTTTCACTTCGTCCCAGCTTCACTCAACCCTTCAGACAAGCAGGCTCAGGGGCTGCTCCAGTAACTGTTTGAGCGTCTCCCGGAACGTGGCGGCGGGCGCGCCGTCGATGACCCGGTGGTCATAAGTAAGAGCGAAGTAGCATAGTTTCCGCTTCGCTATCTGCTCTCCGACAAAAACGGGCCGTTCGCTGATCTTGCCGATGCCTAAAATTGCCACTTGCGGATAGACGATCACCGGCGTGGAAAAGAGCACGTCCAAGGGGCCTACGTTGGTGATGGTGAACGTGCCACCAGCCATGTCTTCCGCCACTAAAGTCTTCCGCTGAATCTTCTGCACAAATTCCGCAATCGCCGCGGCGATCGCCGTTACGGTCAGGGTGTCCGCCTGCCGGATGACGGGAACGTACAAGCCCTCGTTGACGTGCATGGCGAGGCCGATATTGATGCTGCTCTTCACCACGATCTCGGTTTCCGCCAGCGTGGCATTCAACAACTCGTGCTGGCGCAGCGCCAACGCCACCGCTTTCACGAAGAATGCATTCAAGGTAATGGAAGACTGGCGGGCGGCCTGCCAGGCCGCTTTAACCTGCCCGTGGAGAGCGACCAAATCGGTCAAGTCGATTTCCGTTACCGAGGTGACGGGAATCGTATTCTCCTTGCTCTGGCGTAATTTGGCAATGGTGTGTTGACGGAGAGGGCTCAGCGGAATGCGTTTATCTTTATCCCCTGGCTCGGCCGCCGCTTTTTGCACTACTGCGCTCGGGCTCCGGGACAGGGACTCGCAAAAGGCGAGCACATCTTTTTCCACAATTCGGCCTCCGGGGCCGCTGCCCTGCGGAATCGCGGCCAGATCGATGCCGCGGCTCTCGGCCAGCTTGCGCGCCAGCGGCGAACTCTTGATAACGCCGTCGGTTTTCGCCGGCGCGTTGGACGTGGCCGCCCTATAGTCGTTTCCTGTGACCGTGGACCCGGTGCGGGCGGTCTCGTAGGCGCGCAAGTCTTCCGGCGTGTCTTGGGGCAGGCGAATGATGGCCAGCGGCTTATTGACCGGGACGATCTCGCCTGCCGGGGCAACGATTTTGTAGAGCACGCCGTCGGTGAGGGCTTCGACGTCCTGCGAAGCTTTTTCGCATTCAATGGTGACGACCAATTCGTCCTTGCGAATGGTGTCCCCTTCCTGCTTTAACCATTGCACCACTGTGGCTTCCTGCATGGCAGGACTCACTCTAGGCATCAGTAATTCAGCCGGCAATTTGTTCGCTCCTTTTCCTATCGGCCAACGCCAGCCGCGGCGTAGGCAATCTCCTGATTCAGCATGCCGGCAACGGCCTCAATGATCCGCGCTTCGTTGGGCAAGTAGGCCCGCTCCAAAACACTGGAATACGGTACCGGCGTCTCCAATGCGCCAACCCGTTCGACGGGGGCATCCAGATAGTCGAACGCTTCCTTGTGAAGGGCCGCGGCGATTTCCGCGCCGGCGCCGCCAAACACCGGCGCCTCGTGGACAATAATCGCCTTCCGCGTCTTCTGTACGGATTCGGCAAGCGTGGCGACATCCAGCGGGCGGAGGGAGCGAACATCGACTACTTCGGCATCAATGCCGTTCTTGGCAAGAATCTCGGCGGCCGCAAGGGACTTCTTAACCATGTAGGCATAGCTGATGATCGACAGGTCCTTGCCCGGCTTCACAACTTGCGCCTGCCCCAAGGGGACGGTGTAGTCGCCTTCGGGCACCTCGCCTTTGTCGTTGTACAAGAGCTTGTGTTCCAGAAATACCACCGGATTGGGATCGCGAATGGCGCTCTTCAACAAGCCTTTGGCGTCGGCCGGGTTGGAAGGAGTAACGATCTTCAGCCCGGGAACATTCAACAGCCAGGCCTCAACACACTGGGAATGATGCGGGCCCAGGGTGGCGCCTCCGCCTTGCGGCATGCGCAATACCAGGGAAAATTCCAGTTCGCCGTCGTGCAGGTAACGCATTTTGGCGGCATTGTTGATCAGCTGGTCGCCGCCCACGGTGACAAAGTCGGCGAACATCAGCTCGACGACCGGCTTGTAGCCCATCATCGCCGCGCCCACCCCGCATCCGACGATGGCGGACTCCGACAAAGGCGTGTCCCGGATGCGCTCCGGGCCGAATTCGGCGAGCAGGCCCTCGGTGATTTTGAAACACCCGCCGTAGTCGGCTATGCTCTCGCCCAAGAGAAATACTTTGTCGTCGCGCCTGAGTTCTTCTTTTAACGCCAATCTGAGGGCTTCTCTGACCGATAGTACGCTCAACTTATTTGCCTCCTCCGTCCTGATGTGCGCCGGCGCGGTTAGGCGTAGACGTTGCTGGTTACGCTTTGCGGCAGCGGATACTCGCTCTTTTCGGCAAACTCAACCGCCTCGTCCACTTCCCTTCGGGCGGCTTCTTCGATCGCGGCAAGCTCTTTCGCGGTGAATACCTTTTGCTCGAGCAGATACTTCTGATAGCGGGCGACGGGGCAGTATTGCCGGAAGCTTTCCACCTCTTTGCGATCGCGGTAGGCGTCGGCATCCTTGGCCGAGTGGCCGGTCCAGCGATGGGTGACGCATTCCACGAGGGTGGGCCCATCGCCGCGGCGGGCGCGGGCAATGGCCTCTTCCGTAGCGTCATAGACGGCCAGAACATCGTCGCCGTCTACGGTCACGCCCGGCATGCCGTAACCGCAAGCCCGGAGAGATATCTTCTCCACCGCTCTTTCCTTGAGCGCGGAGTTGCCTTGCGCCCAGCCGTTGTTTTCGCACACAAACACCACCGGCAATTTCCAAACCGCGGCCATATTCAAGGACTCGTGAAAATCGCCGCGGCTGGTGGAGCCATCGCCGAACGACACCATGACCACGCTATCGCGGCGGGACATTTTCACTCCCAGGGCGGCCCCGACCGCCAGGGGAATCGATCCGCCCACGATCCCGCTCCCACAGAGGACACCCCGTTTCATATCGCCCATGTGGTGCGAGGTATTTTTGCCTCGGGCGGGGCCGGTTACTCGTCCGTACAGCCCGGCCATCATTTCCCTGGAAGAAATCCCTTTCGCAAAAAAGTATCCGCGGGCGCGCAGCGACGGCAGCACGTAGTCATCCGGCCGGAGCTGGATGCCGCTGCCGATGGCAATCGCCTCTTCGCCCATGCAAGAATGGACATTCTCTTCCAACTGGCCCTGTTTATATTTCTTGACGCTGATTTCGTCGGTGTAACGCGTGAGGTAGAGGTAGTAATAAAGACGCTCGTGGTCCTTCGTCGTTAATGCCTTAGCCGGCATGGCCAAAGTCCTTTCGATGACTAGCAGATCAAGCGATAGTTGGCGTTGAAGACGGGGGACATTGTGGGCCGGTTTAATTATTAAAGTCCAATATTGATTGAAGAGCTGATTTATAGTGAATGGCTATGAATCAGGATGCCGCGGGGCGAACATGACTGATTTGGAAATGAAGCACCTGGAATCGTTCCTGGCCGTGGCGGAAGAAGGCAGCTTCACGCGCGCGGCGCTGCGGATGAATATCACGCAGCCTCCCATTACCCTACGGGTCAGAGAGTTGGAAGCCATCCTCAAAGTATCGTTATTCGAGCGGACAACCCGGCGCGTACGGCTGACTTCCGCCGGCCGGGTTTTACTGGAAAAACTGCGGAGCACGATGCAGTCGCTGCATGCCGCGCTGGAAGCGTCCAAGCTCGCCGAGCAGGGCATTGTGGGCACGCTGCAGGTGGGATACACGGGCATTGCCAGCAATTCGGTGCTGCCCAAGCTGCTCAACATGTTTGGCTTGCTTTATCCCAAGATCGCGCTGGACTTTCTCGGTCCGTGTACCACCGGCGAAGTGCTGCTGGCGCTGCTCAACCAGGAGATCGATATCGGCCTGTGCTTCCTGCCGGTAGAAGATGAACGCCTCGCCTCCCGCCGGCTGCGGGCTACAGAGTTGATGCTGGCCTTGCCTAACCGGCATCCGCTGGCGCGGGTGAAAAATATTCGGATCCGGGATCTGGCAGAGGAGCCGTTCGTTACCTATCCCTCGAAAGGCGGGTTTCACTTACGCGCCGCCGTCGACGCGGAGTGTGCCCGCGGCGGCTTCCGGCCCAGAGTGGTTAAGGAAGAGCGCTGGACGCAAACCCTGGTTTGTCTGGTCGCCGGGGGCATGGGGATATCAATCGTGCCCGGAGAGCCGCGAACCAGCGGCATGGTGGAAGGCGTCACGTTTCGCGTCCTGAGGCCTTCGCAAAACCCCTTATATCACGGCATTGTCTGGCGAAAAGGCGACCCCAGTCCTTATGTCGCCAACTTTTTGAAGGTGGCGCACAAAGCCTTTCGTCCGCGGCAGGGGTAGTCAGCGCCCCAGCACGGCACGATGCGCGCCGTGGTAAAACAAGCTGCCCAAGCCGACGGTGAACATCAAACATCCGTACAAAGCATGTTCCAGCGACGACACCAGAAGCGAGCCGGTCGCCTGATAGCGCCAGGCAAACAGCAGCCCCGCGAAGAAGGTAAGCACCACTGACCAGGGATTGCGAAAGATGATGTGGGAAAAAGCAAACGCCGCCGCACTCGCCAGGATCATGGCGCTGGGCTGCGGAAACAGCGGCCGGTAGCGCTCGCAAAAGAAAGCGCGATAGACGATTCTCTGCGGGTACACCGAGAGCACCGGGTAAAGCACCATTACCAGAGCCCACAACAGCGGATAATTTCGCACCAAGCCGAAGAGCATTTGCGGACGCAGCCGCCAGACGGCGCAGGTCGTAATCATGGCCGTGATGGCGAAGACGATCACAATGCTGCGAAGCGAGCCAGACCATGGTCTGGAGTTCCATAGCCGGGTGGAATCGAATCCGGAGGAGCGGAAAAGCACATAAAGACAATACGCGGCGGCCGCCCACAGCGCGGGCAGAGGCGACCCCTGCCGCGGAAGCAGGCGGAAGGCCAGCGGAAGGACGACAAAGAGCAACAGAAATTCAGTGATGAGGGTCGCGCTCTTGCCTGGAGCCATTCTTTGCAGCATAACAGAGACCCATTTTGTAATTTGGTAATTTGGTAATTGGGTAATTGCTGAGTGCGTACTTTGTCGGTGAAGAAGGATTGGAAAGCGCAGATTGCGATTGGCAAATTACCAAATTACGAAATTACCAAATTACCAAATTGGTCTTTAATCTTTGCCGGTTGACCTTAACAGCCACAGGAGCTGTTGCCCATTTTCGACGGCAGCAATGGCTTCTTGGAAAGTGTTGGCCAGCCGCTCGGCAACGGCCTCGCGTTCGATGCTACCGGTTTTGTCGATCGCCGCTTCAGGGTGATCGGCTTTGGTCTCAGCCGGCTCAGGCTTCTCTTTCGGGGCAGGTCGGCAACGGGGAGCGAACGTGTCCGCCATATAGTGCTTGTCGGCAGAGATACAGGAAGACTTGAGGGCAGGTGGGGGACGAAAGTTCCTAAGAAAGTTCCGGCCTTGCCGCCGAGCAGTAGCTAGGGTACTCTATGGGTAACGGCATAATTGTGCTGCTCGCCCGTGCTGAACAGAGTTCGCACCGAATAGTGTGCACATTTCCGTCCCGCAAGCATAAGCTTCTCAGACCATGACATTTACGGCTACAGCCCGGTGGAACTTTCGAGGCGAGACCTGGTTTTCGATCGAGATAGAGGCTAGCAGCATTGATGTGGCGGGGGCCATGTTCTACTCCATGCTGCCGATCACATTTTTTCGGGGGAAGAACCGGCTGGTCGCCATCCGGCCGCAGAACATGCATTCCTTCGATGTCCACCTGTTGGAAAGCGGCGCCGCCACGGGAAGATGAGGCAGTGGCCAGTGGCCAGAGGAGAAATCCCTTACTCCTCTTACTTCTCTTAGCCCGCTAAGAGGGCCTGCCGGGCGCAATGTTGCCTATACTCTGGACGCAGACTCCCAATCAGATTGGCTGCGGTTTTCGGCCTGCGCCGGGTAGCCGGTCTTTCTTTCCGGTCGCGCCCCTGGCGGCAAGGAGGAAGGGGCTTTCCGCGGCCTCACAACTCCGGCCCGCGCACCTGGATCGCGGTCCAACTGGAAGCGGTTTACCAACTGTTGCAGATCCAGCGCCAGCCCCGACAGGTTTTGACCGGTGCTGGCCGATTGTTGCGCGCCGGCAGCAGACTCCTGAGTAATTTTGACGATCGATTCCACGCTGTCTTTGATCTGCTCGGTGGCGCTGGACTGCTGGGTGGCGGCGGTGGCGATCTGGGCCACCATATCGCCCACCTTTTGGGCGGCTTCGATGATTTCCGTCAGAGACTTCCCCGCTCGGGTAGTAATCTCCACACCCAGGTCGACCTGCTTGGTGCCGACTTGCATATTGTCTACCGCCGTGCGGGTTTCCTGCTGCACGGTCTCGATCATCTGCGAAATCTCATGCGTCGCCTTGGTGGTGCGTTCGGCCAATTTGCGCACCTCATCGGCAACTACGGCGAAGCCGCGGCCCTGTTCGCCGGCGCGGGCGGCCTCGATGGCGGCATTGAGGGCCAGCAGATTGGTTTGGCCGGCGATGTCGTCGATGACGGCGACAATTTTTCCGATCTGATCGGAATTCTTGCCGAGTTTCTCAATGCGGGTGGCCGTGGCGCCGACCGCCTGGGCGATGGAGCGCATGCTGTCGAGGGCTTGATCCACAATTTTTCCGCCTTGTTTAGCCGTGTCCGCGGCGTTGCGCGCACCCTCGGCGGCACGGTGGGAATTTTCCGAAACCGCGGCTACAGTGGCCGCCATCTCCTGGATGGCGGTTGCCACCTGGGTGGCCTGATCGCTCTGCCGGCGTGAACCTTCGGCGGCCTGCGTCGCCGCCGACGACATTTGCTCGCTGGCGCCGGCAACGCTTTCCGCGCTGTGTTCGATGGAGCCCAGCAGGTGGCGCAGGCTGGCTTGCATTTCGTTCATGGCGATCGTCAGGTCCCCGATTTCATCTTGCGATAGCGCTTCGAGTTCCTTCCCGGTCAACTCGCCCGCGGCGATTGCCCTGGCGCGCTGCAACAGGCAGGAAACGGCGCTCACGATCCGGCGGCTCAAGAGAACGGCGGCGATACACCCCAGAGCCATGGCGAGAAACGTGGTCACAAACAACATGCGGTAAGCGGAGGTGCTGGCTTCCGCCAGGTTTGTCTCTTCGGTCTGGAGCGTTTTCGCCGCGGCGTCGGCAACTTTGTCTATGTTGGCACGGAGCTGCGCGGTGCGAGGAGTCACCTCGCTGGACATATAGCGGGCGGCAGCCATCATGCTGTCCGGTTGGTGAGCATCACGCATGCGCAGGCAAACCTGCGTCAACCCGTTGGCCTCGTCAAGCTGCTTGCGGATGCCGGCCACCAGCTCACGATTCTCCGCATGGGCGAAGTGGACGCTCAGTTCCTGCAGCTTCTCCACTTCGTCGTTCAGATTGGCCGTAAACTGTTCCCAGTCTTTTTTGGTGCGTCCAGCCAGCTCGGGGTCGTCGGCAATCAGGATATACTCCCGCAGTTTGGAGGCCTGTTGGGCAATCTTGGCAGTGGCGCGCAGGGTGTGGAAAATAACCGGAACTCGCAGCTGGAGAATACTCGTCTCGCTTTCGCGCATTCGGGCAATCTTGTTGTAGGTCACCACCGCACTGGCCACCATTAAGATCAGGATTAGGGCAAACACTATCCCCAGTTTCTTTCCCAGCGACCATTTCATATGCATCTCCAGCCAAAACGAACATAGCGCGGCCTCGCGGCGCACCCGGCCCGCGACCGCCGTGCCTGAACCGACTACAACTTCTCTCATCATTTCATCGGCATCTTCATGATGAAACTTGAGTTACACCGACTGGCGGGGCGAGGCAGGCGCCCGCTTATGCGTATGGACCGCACGCGAATGTGACCTTCAGACAGGCATGAGTCCGATCCCGTTCGCGCATCTTACCCAAGAGGAGTTGCGACTGGGGTTCCCGCGGGCGAATCCCCCGCCGTATTTCCAATACCCCCCAGGCCCGGGAGGCAGCTAATGAACAATCGCACCCTGACCGCGGATCGAGCCCCTTCCGCCAACGAGGCTCCTGTGCTGTGGAGGCCGTCGGCGGAGCGTATTGCTACGGCCAATCTCACCCACTTTCTGAAGCAGGCGGAGGAAACTTCCGGACGGAAACTTCGGGATTACCAGGCCCTCTGGCGTTGGTCGATCGATTGTCCGGCAGATTTTTGGCGGCTGGTTTGGACTTTCTGTGGGGTTATCGGCGATGGGCCGGGACCGGTGGCGTTCGAGAACCCGAACAGCATGCCGGGGACCCGGTTTTTTCCCCAGGCGCGGCTGAATTTCGCGGAGAACCTGTTGCGCCGCCACGACGCTTCCGACGCCCTAGTGCTCTGGGGCGAAGAGCGATTCCGCCGTCGCGTGTCCTGGGCCGAGCTGGCGGCCGAGGTTTCGCGCCTGCAGCAAGCACTGAAGGCGGAAGGAGTAAAGGCCGGGGATACGGTGGCCGGTATTCTGCCGAATATCCCGGAGGCGGTGATTGCCATGTTAGCCGCCGCCAGCCTGGGCGCCATCTGGGTTTCGTGTTCCCCGGACTTCGGAGTCCAGGGGGTGCTGGACCGCTTTGGCCAAGTCGCTCCGAAGGTACTGTTCGCCGTGGACGCTTATCACTACAACGGAAAACAACATGACGTGCGGGACAAACTGGCGGAGATCGCCCCCCAACTCCCCTCGCTGTCGCGGGTGGTGGTGGCGCCCAATGCGGGCGACGAACGAACGAAACTGCCGCGAGGAATCACGTTATCCGCCTACCTGGCCCCGCACGCGCCGGCGGCAATCGAATACGCACGTCTGCCGTTCAATCATCCGCTTTACATCCTGTTTTCCTCCGGCACGACAGGGATCCCAAAATGCATCGTCCACGGGGCGGGCGGCACGCTGCTGCAGCATCTCAAGGAACACCAGTTGCATTGCGACGTAAAGCCGGGCGACCGCCTGTTCTACTTCACGACCTGTTCCTGGATGATGTGGAATTGGCTGGTTTCCGGGCTGGCATCCGAGGCAACCCTGCTGCTCTACGATGGCTCGCCGCTCTACCCCTCGGGAAAAATCCTGTTTGATCTGGCGGACGCGGAAAAGATGACCTTGTTTGGGACCTCGGCCAAGTTCATCGACGCGTGCGCCAAAGCCGGATTGCAACCCGCCCGGACCCACAAACTGGCGTCTGTCCGCACCATTACTTCCACCGGCTCACCTTTAGTAGATGAGAGTTTCGATTACGTCTATCGATCCATCAAAGCGGACGTGCATCTGGCGTCTGTTTCCGGCGGTACCGACATAGTTTCGTGCTTCGTGCTGGGGAATCCCATCGGTCCCGTTTACCGTGGCGAGATCCAGGCGCGCGGCCTGGGGATGGCGGTGGAGGTGTACGGCGATGAAGGCGAGCCGGTGGCGCGCGGCGCTAAAGGAGAGCTGGTTTGCGAACGCCCGTTCCCTTCCATGCCGCTCGGATTCTGGAATGATCCCGCGGAAAAGAAGTACCGCGCGGCCTATTTCGAGCGTTTCCCCGGCGTCTGGCGCCACGGGGATTGGGCGACCCTCACGCCGCATGATGGCGTGATCATCTACGGCCGCTCCGACGCGGTGCTCAATCCCGGCGGGGTGCGCATCGGCACCGCCGAGATTTATCGCCAGGTGGAACAGGTGCCGGAAGTGCTAGAAAGCATCGCCGTCGGCCAAAACTGGAACCACGATGTGCGCATCGTCCTGTTCGTGCGCCTGCGCGACGGAGTAACCCTCTCACCGGAAATCGAAACCCGCATCAAGGAGCAAATCCGCAGGAACACTACCCCGCATCATGTGCCGGCGAAGATTCTTCAAGTAGACGATATCCCGCGCACCAAGAGCGGCAAGATTGTAGAAACCGCGGTGCGCGACGTGGTGCACGGACGCCCGGTAAAACACAGAGATGCGCTCGCCAACCCCGGCGTCCTTGAGCTCTATCAGGACCGGCCGGAACTGAAGACATAAAAATTTCGATTTCTTAATTTTGTATTTTGACTTGTCATCGCCGGACTCGATAATTCCTGCGCCCGCGATAGCCGGCGAGAAATGAAAATTCAAAATTCATAAATCAAAATTTTTCCCGGCGCCGAGTCTCAATTTCTTCCACTTGTCTTAGAAGGCATGAAGCACTATAGTAGTGAATATCACTACTTATGGAGAAGCTATGGAGAAAGCCGTCAGCGCGGCCGACGCTAACCGAAAATTCTCGCGACTCCTGGAAGATGTCCGCAAGGGGCACAGCTACATTGTGACCAGCCACGGCAGGCCAGTGGCTAGAATCAGCCCCGTACATGAGCACGATAAGGCTGCGGCGGGCGCGCGGAGAGCGCTTCTTGCCAGACTGCGAGCGGAATCTCCGGTGGAAGTCGGCCGCTGGACACGGGACGAACTGTACGAGCGTGCGCGATGAGGGTGGCTCTGGACACAAACATTTTGGCCTATGCGGAAGGAATCAATGCCGCCGGAAAGAGAGACGCCGCGCTCGAACTGATCCAGCAGCTCTCGGAGCGGATCGTCCTGCCGGTACAAGCGCTCGATGAACTTTTTTACGTGCTGGTGCGAAAAGCAGGGAGAGCGCCCCAGGAGGCGCGCGGCGCAATCCTGAACTGGCAAGATGCCTTTCCCGTGGCCGAAACCTCGACCCCGGTGATGCTGGCGGGAATGGATTTAGCCGTCCAGCATCAATTGAGTATCTGGGATGCGGTTATCGTTTCCGCAGCCGCCCACGCGGGTTGCCGCTTAGTACTCTCTGAAGATCTACAAGATGGCTTCACGTGGCATGGTGTCACCGTCGCCAATCCGTTTTGCGTGCCCAGGCACGCTTTGCTCAGTTCGCTTTTGGAAGGCGGCACCGCAAGTATGCCCTCCCGTTCCGGTTAGAGCGTGTTTTAAATCCCTATGCCGCCGACGCCTGCTTGGGGGGGGAGACGCTTCAACTCGCCCAGTTTGCGAACACTGGGCTGGCCAGAGACACCCTTCCCGGATGTACCTTTGTCTTTGGCAAAGACCTTGCCAGTAACCAGGAGAGCGGCCACGCCCGCAGTCACCAACACCGGAACTCGCCAGCCACTAATCACGGGGTCTTGCCCGAGAATGGTGAGCGCGAAGAACACCACGGCGAGATGCACACAAAACACTTGCAGCGAGGCCTGGCCCATCAGAACCAAGGGCCGCACCGCCAGGCGCTTTAGCCAGGACTGGAAAAAGATGGCCAGCAGCGCCACGGCAGCAAAGTCGATGAGCCGGACCACGCCCAAATGCCACTTGTCCACCAGAAAAGCAAACTTCCCGAACTCGACTAAACCATGGATCTGCGCCTGGCGCAGCACCAGCAAGGAAAGCGCGACAGCCCCAGCGGGAATGGCAAACCGCCTGGCCAGTGCGGAAAGAGACAGATCGGTGTTTTCTGCCCAGTTCACTCCCAGCCATATGCCCAGTACCCACCAAAACTGCCACGCCCAATAATCGAAGGGACCCATTTGCTGGAGGGGGGTCTGCAATCCCAGGCCGCGCGCGATCAAGCCATAGACGAAACCCCGGAATCCGAACTGCGCTAACATCCAGAGTACGAAACTTCCGCCCAAGACGAGCTTCCACCCCCAGCGCGAGGCGCTTATCAGTACCAGCGGCGTAAGGGCAAGAAAGACGATATAAATCGGCAGAATGTCCAGCAAGGGCGGCCGGTAGAGCAGGAGCGCGGCGTAGATCGTGGCGCGCATGGCGCCCGCCGTGAAGTAGAAGTCGAGGAGGTTATGAATGGCAGGGCGGTTGCCCTGGGCCGCCATCCTGGCCTCCACCACGAAGAGCAACACCAGCAGCAACGCATGATAAAGGTACAGACGCCCGGTCCGCATCCACGCTTTACGGCACATGGCACGGACACCCTCGCGCTGGGCCAGCCGGCAGTAAATCAAGCCGGCAAAGAGCGCAGACAGGAAGATGAAGCCTTCGCTGGCGGACAGGAACCCGAAAGGCTGACTCGTGTAGGTGCTAAGGGCAGTGGGCAGATGGGTAAAGGTGATCCATATCAACATCAGTCCGCGAAGCGCATCGAGTTCGACCCGGCGTTGCATCTTTGATTAGATGGTCGCCAAATCTGCGGGTCGCAACCGGGCAGAAAAATTCTACAAATTGTAATTTGTAATTTACAAAGTGAGCGAAACCATCTAGTGAAAGACCGGCTTTCAAAACCCAACGCAGAACCGCAGAAAAAACAACACCAGGACCGAATCCCCCGTTTTGGTTCTGCGTTCCTGCGGTTCTGTGTTGGATGTTAATTTCCCTACACGCTGCGGGCGATCATGTGGCCCTTGATGGCCGCTTCGTTGTACTCGATCCCAAACCCGGGCCCGGTGCGGGGCGCGACGAAGCCGTCCTTGGGCTGAAGCGGATTGGCGATGATATCGTCGAACACCTTCACCCCGGACTCGCGCACAAAGTACTCGACAAAGATTCCGTTGGGAATTGCGGCCACCAATTGGGTGTGGAGATCCCAGTGATAATGGGGCGCGATCGGCACATCGAAAGCGGCCGCCATGTGCGCCACCTTCAGCCATTCGGTCACGCCGCCCACCACCGCCGCATCCGGCTGCAGAATGTCGGCCGCCTTGCGTTCCAGCAGCTCGGCAAAACCCCAGCGCGTCGCTTCCAGTTCGCCGGTCGCCACGGGCCAGTCGATGGCCTCGGCAATGCGCGCCATGGCCGACAGGCTGTCCGGACGCACGGGCTCTTCGATCCAGTAGGGCCGGTATTCTTCCAGGCGGCGCAGCGCCGCGATGGCCGTATTCGAGTCCGGCCAGCCGCCATTGGCATCCAGCAGAATTTCAACGTCGTCGCCCAAGGCGCGGCGAATGGCGCACAAGCGTTCCGCGTCCTGACGCGCAGGTAGCGCTCCCACTTTCAGTTTTACCGCCGAAAAGCCTTTCTCGATGTAGCTGCTCATTTCGCCGATCAAGCGGTCGACGCTATCCCCCGCGCGATAGTAGCCGCCGGTCACATAACAGCGGAGGCGCTGGGAATGGATGCCCAGTAACTGCATGATCGGCATGTTGGCGGCTTTGCCGCGCAGATCCCAGAGGGCAATGTCGATGGCGCTGATCGCCCGCAGACCGGCCCCGCGCCGTCCCGATTGTATCGACTGGCGAAACATCTCGGTCCACAGATGCTCGGTGTCGAACATGCTGGCGCCGACCAGCATGGGACGGTAGATGGCGTTCACCAATTCGACCATGGCCTTGCTGCCGTCGTAGGCCAGGGCAAAACCCACGCCTTCCAGACCACCGGCCCGAATCTTCACGATCAGGTGATCGCGATGCGTATGGGTCCGAACCGCGTCCGCCACCGGCGCCTTCAGAGGTATGGAGATAGCGATCGCCTCAACTTGTTCAATTTTCATTGCCATGCCTTCTCCTTCGGGAAGAGTGCGGTTTCAGCCTTCACTGCGTTTTGGAAACCCAGATTTTTTCGGCGGCCGCAGCGCCCAGCCGCGTGGTGTTGCCTTCGACCAGCAAGGACAGGGTGCCGTCATAGTTGCGCACCTGGACCGCCAGGCGGGCGCCGGGGCGAATTCCTTCCTGTTCAAAGAAATCCAAAAGCTTGCGGTCCCGTTCATAAAGGCTGGCAACCTTGTAGGCCATGCCCGGCTCGGCCTCGCTGAGCAGGCAGAGACCCCGCTTGCGGCGTGCCGCGGGGCTGCGCAGGGCCAGACTATTGCCGTGGGGACAAATATCATTGTCGCCCAGCTTCTCAATCAGTTTCTTCTCAAAAGCCGGAGAGACGTTATGCTCCAGGCGCTCGGCTTCTTCGTGAACCGCGTACCAGGGCATACCGAAGATTTCCGCCAGCATGCGTTCGATCAGGTGATGGCGAAAGATGGTCTGCTCGGAGATCCGCCGCCCCTGGGGAGTGAGCTGGATGCGGCCATCGTTCTTGACCGTGACCATGCCGTCTTTCTTGAGGCGCTTCAAGGCGGCCGTAACGGCCGGCCGGGAAACGGCGAGCCAATGCGCCAGCGTGGCGGAAATGACGGTCTGGCCTTCCGCTTCGGCTTCGGCAATCGCCTTTAGATAGTCTTCTTTGGAGACGGTGATCATGAAAAAAACTTTACACGAAGTCCTCTTCAATTTGCGGCAGCTGATCGCCGGGACGAGCCACCCACACGTAAAGCGTGGGCAGCAGAAAGATACTCAGAAGCAGATCCGAGATAAGGCCACCGACGATGACAATCGCAAAAGGCCGCTGCGAGTCCGACCCGATGCCGTAGGAGAGGGCGGCGGGCAGCAGGCCCAGGGTCGCGACCAGCATGGTCATCATAATCGGACGCAACCGCAAAATCGCGCCCTCCACCGCGGCTTCCTCGACGCCGCGCCCGCGCGCGCGCAGCTGATTGATGTACTCCAGCATGATCACGCCGGCTTGCACCGACACCCCGAAAAGGGCGAGAAAGCCCACTCCCGACGAGACACTGAAGTTCGTGTGCGAGATGAGCAAAGCCAGCGTCCCGCCGATGGGCGCCATGGCTATGTTGGTCAGGATCAGCAGCGCCCACTTGATCGACTTGAACATGGCATAGAGGATGATGTAGATCAGCACGATGGTCAGCGGCAGAACAAATAAGAGGCGGCGGTCGGCGCGTTTCTGGCTGGCATATTCACCGGCCCAATCGATGGTGTAGCCCGTGGGTAATTTAACGGCGGCGGTGACTTTGCGGATGGCTTCCTCTACCGTAGTACCCAGAGCTCTGCCGCGTACACTGTATTTAACCGCAATGTATCTTGAATTTGCTTCCCGGTAGATCTCGGAACCGCCATCCAAGGTGTTCACTTTGGTCAACTGCGCCAGGGAGACGCGCTCGCCGGAGGGCGCCAGCAGCCGAATCTGCGCAATGGCCTCCCGGGTATCGCGATACTGCGGCAAGTAACGCAGCACCAGATCGTAGCGTTGTTCGCCGATGAGTACCTGGCTGAGAGCGCTGCCTCCGACCGCCGTCTGGATAGCGTCCTGCACGTCGGATACGTTGATCCCGAAACGCGCCGCCTGATCGCGATCGACGGTGAAGTTGAGATTGGGCTGGCCGACCACGTGAAACACGCCCAGGTCTTCGACGCCGGGAATGTCGCGCATGATCTCCACCACCTGATCGGCCTTGGCCTCCAGGGTGCGCAGATCGTCCCCATAGATTTTCACCGCCAGTTCACCTTTGACCCCACTCACCGCTTCTTCCACATTGTCGGAAATCGGTTGGGAAAAATTCCAGATCACTCCCGGAATCTTTTCCAGTTCGCGATCCATGGCCGCGATGAGCCGTTCTTTGTCCTGATGAAAGACCGGGCGCCACTTTTCTTTCGGGAGCAGGTCGACGAAGTATTCGGTATTGAAGAAGCCGGTCGAGTCGGTACCGTCGTCGGGGCGTCCCACCTGGCTGACCACCTGCGGCACCTCCGGAAAAGAAGCCAGGATCACCCGGGCCCGGTCCACCACACGTAAGCCTTCGCTAGGGCCGGCGCTGGGAGCTAGGGTTCCGCGTACCCAAATGGCGCCCTCATCTAAATGCGGCAGAAACTCCGAGCCAATGGCTCCGCCAAAAGCCAAATAGACCGCAACCAGCAACAGAGCGGCCGCCCCCGAGACCGTAACCCAACGATGGCGAATGGCCCAGAGAACATCTCGCCGATATTGGGCCGTCAAGAACTGCATTACGGGGTTCTGCCACTGCCGGGCGCCGCGACGAAACAGAAAACTGGCCAACGCCGGCGCGACCAGCATGGAAAAGATCAATGCCCCCAGCAAAGCGAAGGCCACAGTCCAGGCCATCGGCTTGAACAGTTTTCCCTCGACTTGTTGCAGGGTAAAAATCGGAAGATAAGCGGTGATGATGATGGCGATGGCATAGAAGACCGGGCGCTGCACCTCGTGCGCCGCCGCGCGGATGCGCTCCAAATAAGGGCGGGGGGCTTCGTCCTGCCGATTCAGATGGCGGACGATATTTTCGATCATTACCACCGCGCCATCGACGACCATGCCGAAATCCAGGGCGCCCAAGGAAAGCAGATTGGCCGAAATATGCCGCAAGTCCAGACAAATGGAGGCGAAAAGCAAGGAAAAGGGAATGGTCAGCGACACAATGATGGCACCACGGACATTACCCAGCAAGAACAGGAGGATGATGACCACCAGAATCATGCCTTCGCTGAGGTTGTGGAGCACCGTATGCGTGGTGTAGTGAACCAGGTCCTCCCGGTCCAGGTAAGGCACAATTTTCACGCCCTTCGGCAGGATCTGGTCGTTCAGTTTCTGAACCATCGGGTGGAGGGCATCCAGCATTGTGGCCGTGTCCGCGCCCTTGCGGAGCAATACGATCCCTTCCACAACATCGTTATCGTCTTCGACCACTCCGTCCGGCCGATGGATTGCCTTGCCAATCTGGCCCAGCCGGATCTTTGGTCCTTGCGTGACGACCCCTAGGTCCTCGATTCTGCGGGCGGTACCCTTCTGGGTCTTGAGCACCGTCCTGGCGATGTCCTTCACGTCGGTGACCAGGCCAACGGAACGCACATTGATCTGCTGCGCGCCTTGCTCGATAAAGCTCCCGCCCCCATTTGTATTGTTATTGGAGAGCTGCTGCTCAATTTGCGCCAGGCTCAGGCCGTAGGAGACCAGCTTGTCGGGATCCACGCGTACCTGGTATTCCTTCGTGATCCCCCCGAAGGCCGAATCGTCAACCGCGTCCGGTACCGATCGGATGTACTTGGTGATCACCCAGTCCTGCAGGGTTTTGAGCTCCATCACGTCGTATGCCGGATTGGTGCTCTTTAGCGTGTACCAATAGACTTGGCCCACGGGGCTGTAATCGGGTCCGAGACCCGGGTTTACGCCTGGAGGAAGCGTGACTTGGGCCAGACGTTCCAAGGTTTTCTGGCGGTTCCAATCATCTATTGAATCGTCATCGAAGATAAGGTTCACCATCGACAGCCCGGCCAACGATACCGAACGCAGATGCAGAAGATGGGGAATCCCATTCATCTGGATTTCGATGGGGATGGTGACCTGTTGCTCCACTTCCTCGGCAGCCCGGCCGGGCCACTGGGTAATGATCTGGACCCAGTTGTTGGCGACGTCGGGATAGGCTTCCACCGGCAGGTCGTGGAAAGCCAGGATACCCCACACGAAAAGCAGGGACGCCATACTGAGAACCACAAAGCGGTTCCGCAAAGCGAAAGCGACAAGGGCGCGAATCATTACTGTTCCACCGTGCTTTGGAGTTCCAGAGCGTTGGCGATCACTGGCTGGCCCGGGGCGATTCCCGAAACGATCTCCTGCATGCCGCCGGGCAGCATCGGGCCGCCTACTACCTCGACACGGCGAAACTGCTTGTCTTTGACCGGGGTATACACCCAATCGCGATCGTGCAGATGCAAAATGGCGGTGGCGGGGACGACTGCGTGGGTCTCTTTCCGGCGGCCGTGGAAAGTGGCGGTTACGAACATGCCCGGCCGCATCAGGCCTGGGTTGCGCAGTTCAATGCGAACCTTTGCCGTCCGGATATTCGGATCCAGGACCGGGCCAACGTTGCTGATCACTCCGGTGAAGACTTTGCCGGGATAGGCGCTGAATTCAATATCGGCCGTCTGTCCCAGATGCACATTGGCCAGGTCATTTTCGTAAACATCGCACAGGATCCAAACGTAGGTCAGGTCGGAAATGGTAAAGGGACTCGGCGAAGTCAGGCCCTGGACGCCAGCCGCATTGGTAACCTGCTGGTCGGTAATGACGCCGGAAACCGGGGCATGAATATCGACCACGCCGGTGGGATGATCCAGGCCGGAACCGAGCACGCGAAGTTTTTCTGCCGCGGTCTCGACGTCCACCTTCGCCTTGTTGGCGGTATTCTGGGCGATCTGGAAATCGTTCAGCGAGATGGCGCCCTTGTCATACAGCAGTTTCGCCCGTTCCAACTGAGTCCGTGCGAGCAATTCGTCGGCTACGGCCTTCTGGTAATCGGAAAATGCACCGGAAATGTCGGCACTCTGCACGCGTAGCAACACCTGGCCTTTCTTTACGGTATCGCCCAAGCGCGCGCGAATTTCGACAATGCGGCCGCTGGCCAGGGAAATGACGGGAACGGTGCGGGAAATATCCGGAGCCACTGTGCCCGTGACCTGCAACCGCGAGGTGGCAACGTGCTCCACCGTGACCGCCAAGTGGAACCGCTCCGGGCGCTCCACTTGAAACAGATTGCGGTCTTCCACCCGCTGCAGCTTGAGCGGCGGTGGCGCCTCGGCCTGGGGATCGCTCTTTCCTCCGCCACAGGACGCGGCCAGCACCGCCACGGTCAAGGGAAGAACCAAGCGCGCGATATCCCTAAATCTCATGCGATGACCTCATCATCGTCCAGTTGTCAGTTCCCGGTTCCCAGTTCTCAGAATACGCGGGCCGCAGGTTCCTAAGCTCCCTCTTTCTATCCTACTGAGAACCGAGAACTGACCCTACGCCCCCATCTCCGCGCGGGCCTGCCTTACAAAATTCAGGAAGCGCGAGGCGAGTTCGCGAATCCAGGGGCCCTCACGGAAGCGAACCGCCTGGCGCGGGATCAGGTCCTCGCCGACCCCCAAGGCAATGGCGCCCGCAGTAATGAAGTTGGCAGCAGTGTTTTGCGTGACCCCCCCAGCAGCCACGAGCGGGACGTGGGGCAGGGGGGCCTTGAGGGCGCGAATGTACTTTTCACCCCCGATATGCGAACAAGGAAATACTTTGACGAAGTCGGCGCCCGCTTTGTGAGCCAGCAGGACCTCGGTGGGCGTCAATGCCCCCGGCAGAACGACGACTTTCTGGGCAACGCAGAACTCCAGGATTTCCGGATCGCAGCCTGGACCCGTCAGGAATCCTGCTCCGGCTTCCAGTTTATGCTGGGCGTCCTCGGCTCCGCCCAGCACCTCCGCTCCGATCAGCAGCGCAGGAAAGCGGTGCGCGAGGTCGCGAATCACGTGGTCTGACTCTGGAATCGTGTCGGCAATTTCCACGATCGGTATGCCGCCGGCCAGGACATTCTCGGCGGCAAAAATCGCCGCCTCCGCGGATTTCACGCGTATGGATGGAATCACGCCGATTTCGCGGATCTGCCGGTGAATTTCTTCTCGCGTCATTGGAGTACCTCCCGTCCCACGGCCAGATTCAATTGCGCCGCGGCCATCAGGTACGCGCCCACCAGGTTCACGTAATTCAGCTGTACGGCGCGGTATTCACTTTGCGCGTTCAAGTAATCCAGGAGGGATGCCCCGCCGTGCTGATAAGAAAAAAAGACGGTGTCGCGTACACGTACTGACTGTTGCAGGTACTTGGCCCGGTAAGGCTGCAATAAGATCACGGTGCTGTTGAGGGTGGCATACCCGGAATCGACGTCGCTGAAAACCAGGGCCTCTGCGGCATCCCGCAGTCTTTCGTTGCGCGCGATGTCCAGCCGGGTGCGCAGCTTTTCGCCTTGATTGCGGTCGAAAATCCGCAGCGGAACACTCACGCTGGCGCCGATATATTGATCGATGGGGGGGTTGCGGCCCACGTCAAAGCCCAGCGTCGGATCGGTGGAACCGTTGGCCACAGCCAGCTTGTGGTCCGTCCTGGCCTTGTCCACCGCTTGTATGGCGGCCCGCAGGTCGGGCCGGCTGTCGAGGGCGATCTTGCGGAATTCGTCGCGCGCTAACAGCTGTTCGCTGAAATCGAACCGGCCACTGACGTCGAATTGTTCCACCGGGGTGCGGTCGTTCAGCAGCATGAGTAACTGGATCTTGGCGGTGCGCAGATTGACTTCGGCGGTTTGCAGATCCGATTCGTACTGTACCCGCTGCAGTTCCAGCCGGTCGAGATCGATTTGCGCAATGTCGCCGGCCTGGAAGCGGATTCGACTGATCTCCAGAACATGGTCGTAGTAAGCCAGGTTATCCTTCGCCAGTTGCAGCACCGCCTTGGCTTGGAGGATGGATACGAAGGCGCTGCGCAGGCCGAAAAGCAGCGTCCGCTCCAGATCGGCCTGGGTGGAAACGGTGATGGCGGTGGCTTTCTGAGCGCTTTCCCGGCGCAGCTCTCGCTTGTGCTCCCGCTCATGCAAATAGCTGAAAGCGGCCACGGTCAGCAGGTCCCCGCAACAACTGTGGGGCGGTCCGCCGTTGAACGGATTGATTTGATCCACCGACAGCGACACATTCGGATTTGGCCGAAGGAAGGCGGTGATTTCCTGCGCCTTGGCCTCATCGATATTCAGTTTGCCGGCCAGCAGGGTGGGATTGTCCTGCTGGAAGCGCTGGCGCACCTGCTCCCAGGTCATGGGTGCTGGCGTCTGGGCCACAGCGTCCATGCCGGCCAACAGGAGAACTGTGCAGCACAGGCAACGCAGCTTGGGCATCGGCTACTCCGTTTTCCCTGGAATTCTAATTGGTTGCGGGGAAGGGTTCACGCAAATCTCACGTAAATATGGCCCCGTTGGCCAAGCGAACATCCCACCCACCGCCCCAAAACCAGGGCGGAGGGTAGGGCACCCGGCAGGGGACCCGGCTCTTCGCCAAGTCGGGCGAAACGGTGGACTACCCGCCGAGCACATATTTTTATTTTTTTTAATCGCCGGAGGCGGGAGGAGGCGGGGACAGGCGGGATCTCGTGGGTTTGAATCTTGAATTTTGATTTGCAAAACCGGCGGCCCCATTGCCGCGTGGCTGGAATCGAAAGTCAAAAATGCCGCTTTTCTGGCTTTGGCTGCCGACGGCTCCGAGCTACAAGCAACAAGCCGCAAGCCGACAAGGAGAAACCTGAGCTTGCTGCCTGCTGCTTCTGGCTTGTAGCTTGTTGCTTGTAGCTTTCCCACTGTTTTGCTCTCCGTTTTGCTCTCCGGTTAAGTTCTCACGCCCACTCTGAAGGCCGCGCCCTGATACAAGGCAAGCACCTTGAACCGAGCGTCATCAGGCTATCCTGCCCGAGGACTGGAGCGTGGTCGGTTTGGACGGTTTGGACGGATTTATTTTTTGGCCCCTGACCCTCTCTGAGAACACCCAACGCAGAGACGCAGAACCGCAGAAAGAAAGCTGGGAGAACGGCTCGGGCAGAAATGGCGGCGGAAGCTTGGCTACATGTTTTGGGCGGTGGGTGGGATGCTCGTCATCCAATGCGCCGCATCCTGCGCGTTCTCGAACCGGAAATGACCCCGGAAGAACGCGGCGCGTTGCAGCAGAGTGCCCAGCGGCTAACGCAGGCCCTGCAGCCGGCAGCCTGAGCAATTTTCAATTGGTAATTTGTAATTTGCAAAGTGGAGAACAACTGCGTAGCGAGAGCCGTCTCCACTTTGCAAATTACAAGTTGCAAATCTGTCCGGGTTTGCCAATGCCTGGCGGCGCAGTCGCGAGGAAACTGGCCAATTCCGCACGCAATTGGGAGAGCTCTCGTTCCAATTGCACTCCGACCGGGGCCAGCTTATCCTTTTCCGCCGCCCGCGCCAGTTGTTCCAGGGCGAGGCTGGTCTGAAAGGCGCGCATGGCGCCGATGGTGCCCACGCTGGTCTTCAGCTTGTGCGCCGTTCGCCACACCGACTCGGTGTCGCCCTCGGCAATACCGCGGTTCAGGCCGGCGAGCAATTCAGCGCTTTCCTGCAAATGCGTACCGCAGAGCTCCGCCAGGAGCTGGCGGTCTCCGCCGGTATGCTCCAGGCCGGCGGCGACGTCTAAGACGGGCGGCTCAGCGGCCCCCGGCGCCGGTTTTACACGGGCTGCCGGAGTTGCGCCCCGGACGGCCTGCTGATAGATGATGTCCAGCAGCTCCCGCTTATGCAGCGGCTTGGCGATGTAGGCATCCATGCCGACTTTGAGGCAGCGTTCGCGATCGCCTTTCATGGCGTGGGCGGTCAGCGCGACGATAGGGACATGTTCCCCGGTGCGCTCTTCCCGGAGCCGAATCAAGCGGGTGGCTTCCAAACCATCCATCACCGGCATCTGGATATCCATCAGAATGAGATCAAACTTGGTTTCGGCGCTCATGGCGACGGCGGCCGTGCCATCTTCCGCCAGAGTGACCGTGTGTCCCTCTTTTTCCAGCAGTCCCACCAGCAAGCGCTGATTCACACGGTTATCTTCCGCCGCCAGCAGGTTGAGTTGCGGCGCTTGTGCGTTGGCGACCGTAAGATCCTCCGTGGCGGGCGCAGCCGACGTTTGTTTCTCCTGCAGCACGCGGGCCACAGTGTGGAGCAGTTCGGTGCGGCGGATGGGTTTAATCAGATAAGCGGAAACGCCCAGTTCACGACAACGGGCGATGTCGCCCGGCTGACCTCCGGAATTCAGCAGCAACACGGTGACACTGGCGAGCTTGGGATTTTGCTTGATCGCCTCCGCCAGCTCAAAACCATTCATGCCCGGCATCTGTCCGTCAATGAGCACCAACTGGTAGGGCCGGTTGGCGGCGGCGGCTTCTTTCATGGCGGAAAGAGCTTGCCAGGCGCTCTCCGCGGAATCGGCCTTCATAGCCCACTGCGTGAGCATGCCGCTAAGAATTTTGCGGTAGGTAAGGTTGTCGTCGACCACCAGGGCAGGAATCCCGGCGAGCCAGGCAGGCACAACCAGCCGGGTAGGAGTTCCCGGCGGCAGGGGCACGGCCACATGGAAGGTGCTGCCCCGCTCGGGCTCACTTTCCACCCAGAGCTCTCCCCCCATCAGGCGTACCAGGCGCGAAGAAATCGCCAGTCCTAACCCGGTACCGCTATGCCGGCGGGCATAGGACGAATCCACTTGGGAAAAGGCCTCGAAAATCACCTTTTGCTTGTCGCGGGGAATGCCGATGCCGGTGTCCCGGACCTGGAGATGAACAAAATGGGGGCCGCGCTGCGGCTCCGCCTCTACGGTTACGACCACTTCGCCGCGCTCGGTGAACTTGATGGCGTTGGCTACCAGGTTCGTGATCACCTGGCGCAAGCGATGTGCGCCTCCTACCAGGACCTCGGGCACCGACGGCTGAATGTCGTAGGCCAGTTCCAGCGCCTTCTGGTGCGCCCGCATCGCCAGCCCTTTCAGCGTCTCGCCCACCAGGTCGTGAATATTGAAATCAAATTGGTCAAGGTCGAGGCGTTCGGCTTCGATCTTGGAGAAATCCAGGACATCGTTGATGATGGCGAGCAAGGATTCCGCCGAGATTTTGGCGGTCGAGAGATATTCCCGTTGTTCCGGCGTGAGCTGGGTTTCCAGCGCCAGTTCGGTCATGCCGATCACGCCATTCATCGGGGTGCGGATTTCATGGCTCATATTGGCCAGAAAAACGCTCTTGGCGCGGCTGGCGGCTTCCGCGGCCTGCTTGGATTTTTCCATCTCGGCAACCGCCACCCGCAACTCCGCGGTCCGCTGTTCCACCAGGCGATTCAGCTCTTCCACGCGCAGGCGCGCCTGCTGCATGGCGGTCCACTTGGCCGTCAGGGCGTGAGCGAGTTGGTTGACTTCAATGGTGTCAAAGGGTTTCTTAAGGATAACGAAGTTGTGCGACACGCCCAGGCGCAGTTCGATGTCCGGCCAGTTGTAGTCGGAATGCGCGGTGCAGATCACGATCTGCAGGTCGGGGTCCGCCTGCCAGAGATGGCAGATGGTCTCAATGCCATCCCATCCGGGGGGCATGCGCACATCGACGAAGGCCAGTGCGTAGGGCTTTCCGGCGGCCTGCGCCTGCTGCACGCGCGCCAATCCCTCCTCCCCCTGGAAGGCGGAATCGATGGTGAAGACAAAGCCGGTCTTGGGCCGTGCGCCAAACAAGACCGCCTCGTCGTCGGCCAGATCGGGATCGGCATCCCGGGGCAAGAGAATCTTTTTCAGGTCATCGTGGATGGATTCATTGTCGTCCACGATGAGCAGCCGGAACTGCGAAGTTCCCTCGGTCATGAAGTACTCCTGTATCTGGCGGCCTCTTGCGCCTGCAGAGGAAGTTCGAGAGTAAACGTGGCGCCCCGGTCCGGGCCTTCACTTTCCGCGGTAAGCGAGCCGCCCAATTGGCTCGCCGCGAGAGCGCCGGAATGTAAGCCGAAGCCGTGCCCATTTTTCTTGGTGGTAAATCCGTGCGAGAAGATGCGCACCAGGTTTTCCGGAAGAATGCCGATGCCGTTATCGGCCACCTGAATCCGCAACCGGTCCTCGTCCAGGCGCTGCACGCGCAGGATAATTTTCCGGGGCAACGTGCCGCCCGATCTTACGGCGTCTTCGGCGTTGCGCACCAAGTTCAGCAGCAACTGCAATACCTTGTGCCGGTCGGTCATGAGGGGAGGCAGATCTTCGAATTCGCGCTGGAGCACAATGCCGTTCCGGTCCAGGCTCGGCTGGACAATGCTGATCACGTCTTCCAGCAGGGACGCGGCCGGGATCTTCTCGATGACGCCCGAAGCCCGCGCGTAAGTCTGCTGCATGGCGACGATTTCCTTGACGTGGCTTACGTGCTGCGCCAGGCCGGCCGCTTCTTTGCACAGCTCGTCGCGTTCCTGCGCCAAACGCGCGGAGAGTTTGCCCAAGTAGGGAAGAATTCGCTTCCCGCGGGGATCATTCGCGAGAAAATCGCCGAGGTGGTTCTGTTGTTCCTGGAGCTGGCGGGCCAGATCGCCGAGCTGGCCGATGCGCGATTCGCGCAAGCGGTCGGCAATGATCGCGGCGGAGACATTGATGCTGTTCAGCACATTGCCCACGTTGTGGAGTACGCCGGTGGCCACCTCGGCCATGCCGGAAAGACGAGAGAGGGCCATCAGACTCTTTTGTGCGTCGGCCAGCTCGGTATGGGCATGATCCTTGGCGACGATCTGCTCGCGAAGCTCCTGGGTGCGCTCGGCCACGCGCCGTTCCAGGTCGCGCTTGGCCTCCCACAGAGCCTCGTCGCGGTGCAGGATGGCGTCGGCCATGCTGTTGAAGGCGTTGGCCAGTTGCTCCAGTTCATCCTGACTCTTGATATTGGCGCGCGCCGCCAGGTCGCCATTGGCAACCTGCTCGACCACCGCTTGCAGCTGCAGGATCGGGCGCACGAAGTGGCGCGCGTACAGGACAGAAGCGAAAAGGCTGAGCAAAATGCAGACGACGACCAGGATGCCAGTTCGCCGGTAGACTTCCTGCACGCTGCGGTCGTAGGACTCCAGCGACAAACCCACGTGGATCCATCCCCATTCCAGGCTGCGATAATCGAAGGGCATAGCATAGTGGAGCAGGCGCTTGCCGAAACCCGGCACGACTTCAATGGCGCCGGCGGGACGCCGCGTCACCGGGCGCCAATAGCCGCCGCTATGCGGCTCGACGTGCCAGGCGTTACGCTGCACCACGACCGAATAACCGTCGTTCTTCACAACCACGAGAAACTCCACCGACTTGTCGCCGGACAGCACCTGCATCGCGTGTTCCACCACCAGGGAGAAGTCCTCCGAGACGGCGGCGGCGGCCACCTCGCCCTGCAGCGCCGCCGCTACGCCGCGGGCTTTCGACTCCAACCCCGCCTGCAGATCTCGCTTCTGTTCGGGAACAATGATGATGACGAAAAAACTCAGGGTCGCCAGGGTGATGGCCCAAGCCAAGAGCGTGGTGCGGCCAGTGATTCCGGTTGCCCTCAACATGGCGGCTCCCTAAGCATCGCGTCACGATCGCCCTTTCTGCGGCGCCGCGGGCAGGTTCGCAAGCACCCCTTCGTACTGGCGCAGTAACTCCAGCGCGCTTTTCATCACTGATCCCGGCCGCTCAACGAAGCCGCGGGCTTGATACAAGGCCACGATCTGCTGGCCTCCGGGCAGGGAGGAAATACGCAGAATCGCGTCAGTCAGAATCCGCTTGCCTTCCGGGTTGCACTTGCGGCGGAAGCAGATCAAGATGGGAACCAGTTTGGGTGAAACGGCCAGGAATCGCAGCTCCCGCCCAAGCTGGGGATTGAGTTCGACTGCGGTCTCCCAGTGCGTACGCAGCAGGCAGGCCGCGTCCAGCCGGCGAAAGAAAACCGGAAGCACCACTTGAGTCAAACTGTCGCGGAGCAATTGATCGCCAAAAAAATGTTCCGGCGGGGGCAGGTGGTTTTTGGCGAGAAGAGTGCCAAGCCACGCCGGGGCCAAGGCCATGTCCCGATGGTGATGGACCACGAGCTGTGCCCCCCGCAGGTCTTCCAGCTTTTTGTAAGTGCTGTTGTTATGCACGACCAGGACATATTCCACCCCGTCGGCCAGATAATCCTGCAGAATCATGGAATCGGGATCGATAAAGTCGGCGACTTTGGCGTATTCCGGGGCGGTAATCCCAAAGCAATCGATCGTTCCCTGCCGGATCATGCGGATCATTTGTTCGGAGGGGACGAAGATATCGGGAATGACTTGAGCAATGACTCTGCCCAGTGTCCGGCTGACCTCCTGGATCCAGACCTTATAAGCGGCACGCGCATCATTAATATTGGCTCCCGCCAAGGTATCGGTGCTGACGCCCACGCACAGGACGCGCGGGTCGTTTTGGCCCAGGCAGAAACCGGGCATGATGGCCGTGGTTGCGGCTCCTGCCAGTAGCGCCAGGCATTGCCTCCTGCTCATTCGCCTGTCTATCCAATTCACCATGGTTCGTTCTGCTTTCTTTTGCTGCGGTTAAGGGCCGGAGCTGAACTGGGCTTGAACACTCCGGCCAACCACCAGGTCGATTCTGGACTGCAGCGCCCGATGGTCGTATACGGCCTTATAGTGGGCCGCATCGACCAGGGCTTCCTGTAACTGGGCGCGGATGACTTTCTCCGTGGAAACCAAACCGCTTTGATAGGCCCGCACCGTCAGCTCGCGGTCATCGCGGGCCGCGCTCAAGGCGTCGCCGGTGGCCCGGCAGACTTTCTCCGCCGCAGCCAGTTCCAGGAACAGATCCCGGATCTGAAGGCCCAATCCCTCCTGTAAAAGGAGCTTCCGTTGCTTGAGCTGGTTGATCCGGGCGCGCGCCTCCGCCACCTTGGCCGTGGTGAGGAATCCGTCCCAGAGCGGAATTTCGACGCCCAGGCCAACCGTCCAGCCACCCCGGTTCTGCGGGGTCGAAAGACCTCCCTCGTAGCTGTTCCACCAGCGGTAGAGTTCACCCTTGAGCCCGACTTTGGGGTAGTGCCCACTGACCGCAGTGAGGCGCTCGCCTTCCAGGGCGCGCAGACCGGCATCGATCTTGGCCCAATCGGGATTGAATTCATAAGTGGTCGCCACCAGCTCATCGAGGTTCCCGGCATACGCCTGGAACGGCACTTCCCGGTCTTCGGGAATCACGCTCGCTTTCCAGGACAAGCCGATGGTGTAGGCCAGGGCCGCTTCCGCCGAGGCTTCGTTTTTTTCCAGGGGCGCGACCATAGAACGCACGGTTTCGACCATCACCTTGTTGTCGAGGTAGTCGGTTTTGTTAACCGTGCCGGAACCGTTCTGGTAGAGACTCTCGGTCACGCGCAGAGTGGCTTCCATGCGCTCCAGAGTGTCGTAGCCGATTTGGCGGAGCTGGCGGGCAAGCACGGCGCCGTAGTAGAGCCGGATTACGCTGTCGGCAAGTTCCAGGTCGGTGCGGCGCGATTCGGCACGCGCTGCATCCAGGCCGCCCAGCGCTTGCTCGCGGTATCCGCGACGCATGCCCCCATCCAGCAGCAGCCAGTTGAAGTCGCCCGCCACGTTCTCAGTCGTGGGATTCATCAACTTGACGGTTTGGGCGGGAACGGGCAACGTCTGGGCGCTGGTGTTGACCGTCTGCCCGGGAAAGCTCACGGGCATCTGGACGGGCGAGGGTGGGAAACCTGGCCCAAAGGCGTTGGCCGGAATCGTAACGGAGGCCGTTCCCCCCGGAATCGAGACACTCTGCGGCGAAACAGGTACCGTAATGGCCGGAAAGACGAAATTCGGCGCCTGGTCGAGTTGCGTGATACCGCTCTTAAAGGTCACCTGGGGCCAGTAAGCCGCCAGGCTCTGGCGATGTTGTGCCTCGGCCGCGGCCACAGCGAACTGGCTCGCCGGCCGGCTGTGATTCTTCTCCATGGCCATCTGCAGACAGGCTTTCAGGGACAGGGTTTGCCGCTCCCCCAAGGCCGTCGCCTGGCCGTAGCTCGCGGTGGCGCCCAGGAAGTGCAAAGCCAATAGAAACAAAGACAAAAGGCCCGTTATCGGAACAGGTTTCCGCATATCTCTTTTATCGGCATAAATACCCGCTGCTTTAGGGGGAAAGGGGTTTACGGAGATAGGTATTGGCGGTCAACTGCGCCGTATCCAGGTGATGGCCCGATTTCCAGCGTGGCCCGCCGGAAACGGGAAACGTTGTTCAAGTTGCCGGTCTTTTATGCCGATATTGCACTCGAAGGCGCCAAATGCAATTCATAGCCCGCCAACCGATCTTCGATACCGGCCACAGCGTCCAGGCATACGAATTGCTATTCCGGATTTCGGAAGAGAACCACTACCCCAACGGCGATCCTGAATTGGCCTCCAAGAAGGTGCTGGACACGGCCATGCTGGTGGGTTTGGACAAGCTGGCGGATGGACACAACGTTTTTCTGAATTGCACGCGAGACTTCATCACCGCCGGGTATCCCACGCTATTTCCGCCGGAATCCACCGTGCTGGAGATCTTGGAGACAGCCGTTCTCGACGAAAAGCTGGTGTCGTCTTGCAGCCGCCTCAAAGAGGCCGGTTACCGCATTGCCCTGGACGACTTCGTGGACGAGCCGCGCTATGCGCCCCTGCTGGAATTGGCCGACGTGATCAAGGTTGACTTCCGGCTCACTCCGCGGGAGGTTCGCGCCGCCCTGGCGCAACGTTACGCCCGCTGTGATCGTCAACTGCTGGCCGAAAAAGTGGAGACCCACGAAGAATTCTCCACGGCGGTCCAACAGGGCTACACCCTTTTTCAAGGGTATTTCTTTTGCCGGCCGCATATTCTTTCCACCCCGCAAGTATCGGGACTGGACCCGAAACATCTGCCGATTTTGCGGGTCTTGGGCACGCCCAGCCTGGATCTGATCCAAGTGGAAAAACTGATCAAGTCCGATCCGGCGCTATGCTACCGCTTGCTCCGTTATCTGAATTCCCCAGCCTTTTATCTCCAGACCGAAATCAAATCCATTCTTCACGCCTTGGCCTTGCTGGGCGAAGCGGAAGTGCGAAAGTGGCTGCTGCTGGTATGTGCGGTGCTCGGAGCCGGCTCTAAGAAGCCGGAATTGGTAACGGCCGCGCTGGTGCGCGCCCGGTTCGCGGAGTTGCTGGGACCCTACGTGGGACTCGCCGGTTCTTCCCTGTTTATCCTCGGCCTGCTCTCGCTGATGGATGCCATAATGGACGCACCGTTGGAATCCGTTCTCAAGCAGGTGGCGGTGCCCCCCGAAGTCCGCGGCGCCCTGCTCGGTGAAGAAAATTCCTTTCGCCTATGCCTCAACCTGGTTCTCGCTTACGAAGCGGCCGACTGGACCAAGTGCGATGAGCTGCGAAAAAAGTGTCGCACCCCCGCGGCCCTTCTCTCCCGAGCCTATCTGGATGCCATCAGCTGGACAAAAACGATCTGCGGCGACGGCACCGTGAACTGAAGGGAAAATTGATGCTGTGGCGATGCAGAAGTTTGCACATCTTATCCGCAGGCGGCTCTCCGGAAGTATAGAAACTCCCCCCGAAACCAGGTACTTAGGATCGGCCAATACTTTCGTGACTGGCTAGCTGCCTGCCGTTCGCACGCCGGGCCCGGAGGTGTTGGGAGGTGTTGAGTGAGTAAATTTTTTGAGCTGGCACAGGAGCCGAATCCGGATTCTGCGTCATCGTCCGCTGAAATCCCTGGAAATACATTGCGCGGCCGTCTAAACGCCTTGAAATCGGCGGCTGCGGAGCGCCGTTCCCCTGACGATATCCTCTGCCTGGACTGCGGGGGTGCCCAACCTCCCGGCAGCCACCTTTGCCTGGACTGCGGAGCATTCTTGAAAGAATCGAATGCGGCCAGGCGCAAGCTCCGGGTAATGCCCAAGGCACCGCCACGGCCCTACGAACCCAGTCTCCAGTACACTCCGCAGGCCCCCGCCGCCAGCATAACTCCGGAAACACCCGGCTCGGGCCCGGGGCCAACGACCGCTCCAGCCTTCGCGCCGGATAAGGTTTCCGCTTACGCGAACCTGCAACATTTCCGGCACAAAGGTAATGAACCGTCGCCCGCAAAGCAGACTCACAGCTATCGCCGCCACCTCGCCGCCGGCCTGGCAACCTTAATAGTGGTTTGTTTAATCGCGGGGGGATGGTTCGGCCGGAATTCATTTCGGCGGTATACCGGCCGGATCATGGGTTCGGTGGAATCCTTGACGGCTGCGCTAAGGAGTTCCGCGAATCCACCGCCGCATCGCTCCGCGGAGCCGGCTGCGGGCAAACAGAAAGCGTCACGCTGGCCGCATGGCAACCTGCATGAATCGGGAAACGACACCGCTATAGTCTCCGCGGAGTCAGCCTTGGCGGCGAGCAGCGGACAACCGGACATACTGGAAGCGCCGGATCTCCAAACCCACCCCGTTGAGGCTGACTTTTCCTTTGTGCCCACACCGCTTTCCCCCATGCGCGTGTTCGTTGCGCCCCGGATATCTCTTGCCATGCTCATCGCCGAGGTCGATCCGGAGTATCCCCCGGAGGCGCGTCGAGAACACCTGGAAGGGACGGTCACGCTGAAAGCGGTGATCGGGAAGGACGGAAATATACGCTCGCTGGAGGCGGTCAGTGGACCGGCCTTGCTGGTTTCGGCCGCAATCGATGCCGTCCGGCAATGGCGGTATCGCCCGTACCTCGTAGACAGCCAGCCGCAGGAAGTTGAAACTTTTATCTATAAAGATTTTCACCTGGCCGACACCGCCTCTGCGCACGCCGGCAAAATGGCAAACGCCCGCTGGTAACATCACTTCCGCCGTTTCAATGCAAAGTTCAAGACTTCGCAAGTCGAAGATTTTCCAGGCTAAAAATCAAGACTCACAAAATCGAAATTAATGCAGCCTCCGCCGTCTGCAGGTTTTGGATATAATTGAACCATGGTGTGATTGGCTCTCTACCTTCCAACCACCCTGTGAGGACGAAGTTGATAAGTGCCCCGACACCGAGACTTGGCCCTGTCTGGATTGATCCTCCGCGCTTCTGGACTGCAACTGCCGGCAAGAGCGAGGCGGAAGTCACTCAATTGTTGGAACATATCTCCGAGCTGTGGCGCACCGGGGACACCGAGGCCCTGATGCGATTCAGCTTTGTCACTTGTGTTGGGTATCCCTACAAGAGAGATTTAAAAGCCGCGGTTTGAATTCCGAGAGACACAGGTCCCGACGGCCGATTTTTACGCAGTAATGCGAAGCGGAAGAACCCGGGTTCCGTTTTGCCGACCCCGGTGAAGCGAACGAATCCGTGGCCCAAACGTGGCCGCGCGGAAATAAAAATGCGTAGCTCCGCTTTGAGCATTACGGATAAAATTAGTAATTCGGGAATCGAGTAATCTGGTGAACGGGAAATCCGGCCAACTCCTGTTGGCCAACCGGTAACGGCTTTTTCAGGGCCCCACGTATTTTAAACGGAGAATACAGGATGCGCGGAAACGAAAAAGTACTGGAGCAGTTGAATGCCGCCCTCAGTTCCGAGCTGACCGCCATTGTGCAATACATGGTACAAGCCGAGATGTGCGACAACTGGGGCTACAAGCGTCTGGGCAAGCTCACGAAGGCGCGCGCCATCGAAGAGATGAAGCACGCCGAGGGCCTGATTGAGCGAATCATCTTCCTGGATGGCACCCCCGAGGTCAAAGTCGCCCTAAAGCCTCAGTTGGGCACGAACGTGCAGCAGCAGTTGGAAATCGACCTCAAGGACGAGGTCGATGCTTCGCACGAATACAACAAGTCGGTGCAAGTCTGCATGACGGCCAAGGACGAAGGGTCGCGCGAACTTTTCGAGGATATGATCGAGGACGAGGAGCGGCACGTGGACTTCCTGGAAGCCCAGCTCCACGCTCTCCACGAAATGGGCCTCGCCAATTACCTTTCGGAGCAGATGCACGAAGATAAGTGATTGCCCTTCCACCGCGGATTCACGCAGACCGGCGCCAGGAGCGGAGTTTTTCTGTTCCCCGCCGGCCGGCGTGAATCAGCGGCCCGGCCGTAGCTGAAAACAGGCCCGCGGGAAGCACGCGATCGGGCAGTTCCGTTGGCGCCCCATTTGGTCGCCGGCTCTCGGTCGTCGGGCTAAAAATACGTCACGATATGCACATCCACGGGAAGGTGTTTTTCCAGAAATCTATGTATGGGCGAGAGGAATAGATACTTGCGCCATCTCGATTGCGTCGAGTAGCCGAATACGACTTCGCTGATGTGCTCGTCTTGCACGATTTTGCCCAGTTCTTCCGCCACCTCTTTGCCGGTCACGCGCACGATTCGCGCCCCCAGATTCTCCGCCAGGCGAAAACTTTCTTCCAGCATTCGCTGGTCGGCGGGGCTCCCGTTTTCGCCAACCTTCACATAGACGACGAACAATTCCGCCTCGATCGCTTGCGCTATCCGGAATCCGCGGGCGATGAGGTATTGGGCCGAGGGATGGGACTTGATGCACACCGCGATGCGTTCCCGCCCACCGGAGACCGGCCTGGCGGTTCCCCAGTCCCGGCCGCGTGGCAGGCTCCGGCCCACGACACGCGACATTTGCTGCAGGGTCAGCTCCCGCAAGGCGATCAGATTGCCCGACCGGAAAAAATGGCCGAGCGCCTGCTCCGCGCGCTCCAGGGGATAGATCTCTCCGCGGCGCATCCGCTCCTGTAATTCTTCGTGCGTGAGATCGGCGAGAACGATTTCGGTGACCCGGTACAGGACGCGATCGGGCACCAGTTCCCGAATCTGGACTCCGGTAATGCGTTGCACCAGCGGCGCCACGCTCTCAATGTGCTGCACATTCAGAGTCGACAGTACATTGATCCCCGCGTCGAGCAGTTCCAGCACGTCCTCATATCGCTTGGCATGCTTGCTGCCCTCGACATTGGTATGCGCCAGTTCATCGACGAGCACGACCTGCGGCTTGCGGCTGAGGATCGCATCCACATCCATTTCCTCGTACCGCCTGCCTTTGTACGTCAATAGGCATCGCGGTACCTCCTCCAGCCGGGATGACAATTCCTGGATGGCCTTGCGCCCGTGCGATTCGGCTACCCCGACCACCACATCCTCGCCGCGGCTGTGGCGGCGGATGGCCTCGGCGAGCATGCTGTACGTCTTGCCCACACCCGGGGCGTAACCGAGGAAAAGTTTGAAGATTGCCCGCTTATCCGGCAAGGCCGCTTCTTCCGGTCGTTGCCCGGGTATCGGTGGCGTGGCTAGCATAGGAGCGGCGCCGTCCGCTGCCGATTAAGCGCGACGGAAGACTATCAGTTCCGCGGTTTCCAGGCCCTTCTTGAAAACCGGCACCGGGGCCCGATTTCTGGACTCTATCACGGTTGCAGCTCCTCGTGCCATCAAGCGGTTTGCCGCTGCACGCGAGAGCGGTGCGCGATCGCCAAGAACGTTAAAATATGACTGGCGAGCGCCCAGGGCTGTTTCCCATGCGATCTATGCCTAGTTCGGAGAGCGACGCGAACCCCCACGCCCGGCAGGCAAGGCTCCTGCCGCGGATCATGAAGGCAATCGAATTCTGGGTTTTGAGTGTCGTTGCCTGTCTGCCGCTTTCCGCTCAAGGCAACTACGAAATTCAAGTCTATGGATACGATACGGTCGCGCCGGGGCGCACCATGATCGAACTGCACAGCAACTTCACCTTTGAAGGTTTCAAAAAAACGGTCCAGGGCGTCCTTCCGGACGAACACCAGTTGCACGAGTCGGTCGAGATCACCCAGGGCTGGACCGACTGGTTTGAGACGGGATTCTACATTTTCACCAGTTATGGCCCGCATCAGGGTTACCAATGGGTGGGCGATCACATCCGTCCTCGGGTGCGCGTTCCGGAAAAATGGCATTGGCCGGTTGGGGTGAGCCTTTCGACGGAATTCGGCTACCAGCGGCCCATTTTTTCTGCGGATACCTGGACCTGGGAAATCCGTCCTATCGTGGACAAACAGTGGAAGTCCTGGTACTTGGCCTTCAACCCGGCTCTTGAGCGGTCGCTGCACGGACCGGGGGTAGCGGAAGGCGTCGGCTTTTCTCCCAACTTCAAGGCCGCCTATTCGGTTACGCGAAAACTCAGTGCGGGGCTCGAATACTATGGATCGTTGGGGCCAATCACCGGGTTCGATCCTTTGTATTTGCAGCAGCAGCAGATCGTTCCTACCATCGACTATGACTTCGGTCCCAACTGGGAGTTCAACTTCGGCGTAGGCGTCGGCGTAACCCGTAGTACGGATCATCTGCTGGCCAAGATGATCATTGGGCGGCGGTTTCGCTTCCTCACTCCGCGGCTTTCCCGTAAAGTGGAGCCGGCAGGCGGGAAGGAGTGATTGCCGTTGGCTTGCAGTTCTGTACGGCTGACCGTGCTTCTGGGGTTGAGCCTCTCGCTGGCCGGCGTGTGGCCCGCAAGCGTTCAGCCCGGATCACCGGATTTCCCGGCGCCTCCCGGTCTCCCCGTCATTCCCTGGCCGACGAATAATCCTTACTCGCCCGCTCGCGCCGAGCTCGGCAAGATCCTCTTCTTCGATGGCCGTCTCTCGGCCAACGGTGTGGTGTCGTGCGCCTTTTGCCATGAACCGGAGCACGCTTTCGCGGGCAGCGCGCCGTTCTCCCACGGCGTGAGCGGGAAACCGGAATCCCGCCACACACCCACCGTCATCAATCGCGCCTGGGGCAAATCGCAGTTCTGGGACGGCCGGGCGCCCACGCTGGAAGCGCAGGTTGCCTTTGCCGTGACCGATCCCGACGAAATGGGCATGGCGGTGGATGCGGTAGTTCAAAGGGTGCGTAGGATTGGAGGTTACGCGCCGCTTTTTGCCGCCGCTTTTGGCGACAGCACCATTGACTTTGAGCGGATTGCAGAAGCCATCGCGACCTTCGAGCGCACCCTTGTGTCCGGCGATGCTCCCTACGACCGTTACCGTGCCGGAGATAAATCCGCGCTGACGAAACAGCAGAAAGATGGCCTGGATTTCTTCAACAAGAAAGGCGAATGCGCCGAATGCCACTCCGGCCCGAATTTCACGAACGAGAAATTCGCCAACCTCGGCATTGGCATGAATCAACCGCATCCTGATCCCGGCCGGGAAGCCATATCCGGGAAGAGCAGCGATTTCGGGAAGTTCAAGGTGCCAACCTTGCGCGATCTCGCCCGGCGGGCCCCCTACATGCACGACGGCAGCATCCAGACCCTCGGTGAGGTTCTGGATATATACGCGAAGGGCGGATTGCCGAATCCGCACTTGGATACGCGCCTGACGCCCTTTTACCTGGACGCGTCAACCAAACAGGCTCTGCTCGCTTTTCTCGAGTCCCTTAACGGAAAGGGCTGGCAGAAAATCGCGCCGCCGACGGCTTTCCCACAATAGCGCCAAGGTTGTTGCCGCGGTCGCTGAATCTTATTTGCGCAAGGCAGCAAACCGGCTAAGCGAGTACCATCCGTCGTCCCACCAGTGAAGATCCAGGTAACGTCCCTCCGAGGCCTCGTATAAACAGGGAACGTTGCGGTAGCTCTTCCGGTCCTGCCACACGGAGCCCAGGCCAACTACGGAAAATTTGCGCTGTTCATCCGGATAGGCCGCCCCAAACGCCAGAAGCTCCGGCAACTCGGCCGCACGCAGACCCTCTTGCTCAAGCCCCCGAAGAACGTCTTCCGACGACATCCGCTGGTCAAACCGAACCAGAACGATCTCCGCATCCACCTTTCCCCTTCGTGTCCAGGAGAAATTCCTGCCGGAAATATCCGCATTTACCGCTTGGTAATCTCCGGCCGCGATCGCCTCCTCCACGGAAAGATCGTAATTCACTGCCAGGGGGAAGGTCTCGCGCGGTTTGCGCGCCGCCTGAGCGATGACATCGGCAAACTTATCGAGCAACTGGTCGCCTTGATCGGCGGCCACCCGGAGAATTTCATCTTCGGAATAACCGCGTTGTTTCACTTTTTCCAGCAAACTTTGCAGGATTGCTGAAATATCCTTTGCCATTTCCGCTCTCCTTCTAGGCCTGCATCTCGGCGCGAGCTTGCCGGACAAAGTTGAGGAAGCGTCCGGCGAGTTCTTGGATCCAGGCGCCCTCCCGGAAACGGACCGCCTGGCGTGGAATCAAATCCTCGCCGACCCCAAGGGCAGTGGCTCCGGCGGTAATGAAACGTGCGGCAGCGCTTTGGGTGACGCCGCCCGCGGCGACGAGAGGCACATGCGGCAGCGGCGCCTTGAGGGCGCGAATATACCTGTCCCCGCCAACATGGGAACAGGGAAAGACTTTGACGAAGTCGGCGCCCGCCTTGTAGGCGAGCAATACCTCGGTGGGAGTCAGGGCTCCTGGCAGTACGACCACCTCATTTTCGACGCAGTAACCGACAATTTCCGCGTCGAAGCCCGGCCCCGTGAGAAACATGGCGCCGGCATCCAGCAGATGGCGCGCCTCGTCCGCTCCGGTAAGCACCTCGCCGCCGACGACGAGCGACGGAAACCGGGCCGCAAGCTCGTGGATTACCCGTTCGGCGTCCGGAATCGTGGCCGCAATTTCCACGATTGGTATGCCGCCGGCCACGACGTTCTCGGCGGCAAATAGCGCTGCTTCGGTCGAGTCCACCCGGATGGATGGAATCACGCCTACCTCTCGGATCTGTTTACGAATTTCTTCTCTGTTCAAGTGCCTTGTCCTTTCGAACCGACAAGCGGCAAGCTAGAACCAACCAGCAGAGGTTCTGCAGCTTGGGACCTGAAGCTGGTGGCCCTTCTTCTTATCCCCGCCCTTCGCCTTCCTCAAGTTCCGGCAATCGGTCGTTCGGTCGTGCCCACCACACATAGAAAGTGGGGAGCAAAAAGATACTCATCAGCAGATCGGTGATCAGTCCGCCCACGATCACGATGGCGAACGGCCGTTGCGAATCCGATCCGATGGCGTGGGACATGGCTGCCGGCAACAAACCTAAGGTGGCTACCAGCATAGTCATCATGATCGGGCGGAGCCGGCGGGTGGCGCCTTCGATGGCCGCGGTTCGCACCGGCATGCCTCGGGCGCGCAACTGATTGATGTACTCGACCATGATAACGCCGGTCTGGACGGACACCCCAAACAGCGCCAGGAAACCGACGCCCGACGAAACGCTGAAATGCGTGCCCGTGATGAGCAAGGCCAGGAGGCCGCCGACCCGCGCCACCAGTACGTTTAACAAGTTCAACAGCGCCCACTTGACCGACCCGAAGGCGGCGTAAATGATCATGAAGATGAGGAAAATGGTTAAAGGCACGATAATCAAGAGCCGCGCTTCGGAGCGCTTCTGGCTCTCGTATTCGCCTTCCCAGTCGATGTGATAACCCGTAGGCAGCTTGACTTTTTCCTGGACCTTCTGGATCGACTCTTCAACGGCGCCCCCCAGGTCGCGGCCGCGCACGCTGTACTTGATGGCAATGTAGCGCTCGTTGCCTTCGCGATAGATTTCCGAACCGCCGTCCCGCTCCTCAATTTTGCAAAGCTGAGCGAGCGATACGCGTTCTCCAGTCGGCGAAAGGAGACGAATGTTTTCAATCGCCGCCCGCTTGTCCCGGTACGGGGATAAGTAGCGCAGCACCAGATCGTAGCGGGCCTCGCCCTGCAAAACTTGAGTTAAGGCATTGCCGCCTACGGCAGTCTGAATGGCGTCCTGTACATCCGCTACGTTGATCTGATAGCGAGCCGCCTGCTGGCGGTCCACCGTCACATTCAGGTTCGGCTGGCCCAGGACCCGAAAAACGCCAAGGTCCTGGATCCCATCGACGCCGCGCATAATACCGACCACCTCATCGGCCTTTTCCTCGAGAACATGTAGATCCTCGCCATAGATCTTCGTGGCCAGCTGTCCCTTGACGCCGCTGACCGCTTCTTCCATGTTGTCGGAGATAGGCTGGGAGAAGTTCCAGATCACCCCCGGCATTTTCTCCAGTTCCCGGTTCATAGCGGCGATCAACTCGTCTTTGTTCTCGTGAAAAACCGGCCGCCACTTCTCCTTGGGTTTGAGATCCACGAAATATTCCGTGTTAAAAAAACCGGTCGTATCGGTGCCATCATCCGGCCGACCGACCTGGCTCCAGCATTGCGTAACCTCAGGGAAGGAACCAAGCACAATTCGCGCCTGGTTCGAGAGCCGGATACCTTCGGTCGGGCCGGTGCTGGGAGCCAGTGTGCCGCGGACCCAAAGCGCACCCTCATCCAGATGAGGCAAGAATTCCGATCCGATCGTGTCGGTAAGTACCAGGTATCCGCTAATGCATACCGCGAGAATCGCAACCGCGACCATGGCCCAACGGTGATCCACCGTCCACGACAAGGTCCGCCGGTAATGGCCCGTCAGCCAAACCACCGCCGGATTGTGCCAGTCGCGGGCGCCCCGGCGAAAAAGAAAGCTCGACAAGACGGGTGCGATGGTCATCGAGAAAAGCACCGCGCCCAGCAGGGCAAAAGCCACGGTCCAGGCCATAGGACGAAACAGCCGGCCTTCGACTCGCTGGAGGGTGAAGATCGGCAGATAGGCGGTGATAATGATGATAATGGCGTAAAAGACGGGCCGCTGCACTTCGTGCGCCGCGGCTCGTATTCGGTCTGCCACGGACAGCCCCTGGCGATCCTGGCCGATGTGGCGAATGATGTTCTCTACCATCACCACCGCGCCATCCACAACCATGCCAAAATCCAGCGCCCCGAGCGAGAGAAGATTTGCCGGGATATGACGTAGGTCCAGGCAAATGGAAGCAAACAACAAGGAAAACGGAATGGTGAGAGCGACGATCAGCGCGCCGCGGATATTGCCCAGGAACAATAACAGCACCAGGGTGACAAGAATGAATCCTTCCGTCAGGTTGTGCAGAACGGTGTGCGTGGTGAAGCGGACGAGATCGCTGCGATCGAGGAAGGGAACAATCTTCACCCCCGGCGGCAGAATGTGGTCGTTCAACGCTCCCACCTTTTTGTGAAGGCCGTCGAGGGCTTCTTCCGCGTTGGCTCCTTTTCGCAACAGGACGATTCCGGAAACTGCGTCGTCGTTGTCGACGATCTTCCCATCTTCGCGGTGGATCGCTTTGGCCGTCTGCCCCAGCCTGATCTTTGGGCCTTGCGCGACCACGGCAATATCCTTCACCCGCAGCGGCGTTCCCGTCTTGGTGAAAATGACCGTGTTTTCGATATCGTGCACGTTTCGGACCAGGCCCACTTCCCGGATATTGATCTGTTGCAGGCCGGCTTCCACGAAGCTGCCGCCGGCGTTCGCGTTGTTATTCGTAAGCTGTTGCTCCACTTGCGCCAGGCTGAGGCCGTAAGCGATGAGCCGGTTGGGATCCAGCCGGACTTGGTATTCGCGCGTTGGGCCGCCGAAACTGGACACGTCCACGATATAGGGCACCGCTTTGAGATTCTTCTCCACCACCCAATCTTCCAGGGACTTCAGCTCCATAACGTCGTATTGGGGCGTGCTGCTCCGGAGCGTGAACCAATAGATCTGGCCCACCGGGCTCCAGTCGGTGCCCATGGTCGGCGTTACGCCTGGCGGCATGGTGGCTTGGCTTATTCGTTCGAGGACCCGCTCCCGATTCCAATTGTTGTCGGAGTCATCGCTGAAAATCAGCTTGATGTCGGAGAGCCCGAAGAGTGAGAAGGAACGGACATGCACCACATCGGGGATTCCGTTCATTACCGTTTCCAGCGGGATCGTGACCTGCTGTTCGATCTGTTCGGCGGAAATTCCCGGCCATTGGGTAATGATTTCAACGTAGTTATCCGCCACGTCGGGGTAGGCATCGACCGGAAGGCGATGGAACGCCACCGCACCGGCGGCGATCAGCAGCACCGTGAAAGCCAGAATCAGCAGGCGCTCGTCCAGGGCGAAATCGACAATTCGGCGAATCATCTATTGCTCCACCGTGTTCTGCAATACCAGCGCATTCTGCACCACCTGGTCTCCCGGTTTGAGCCCGGAAACGATTTCCTCCATGTTTCCGGGGAGGGCATTGCCGGTAACCACTTCAGATCGCCGGAAGCCTCCCTTCCCCAAAGGGGCAAACACCCAGTGGCGATCGTGCAGGTGCAGAATGGCGGTCGCGGGAACCACGGCCCGCGTTTCCGACTGCTTGCCGTAGAAGGTTGCCGTAACAAACATTCCCACGCGCATCAGTCCGGGGTTGGCGACTTCGAGCCGAACTTTCGCGGTGCGAATCGTGGGATCGAGAATCGGCAGGATGTTATCGATCCGGCCCTTCAAGACCTTGTTGGGGTAGGCATTCAGGTGGATATCCGCGTACTCTCCAACGTGCACCGCGTCGAGATCATTCTCGTAAACGTCACACATGATCCAGACATACGACAGATCGGAAATGGTGAACGGGTTGGGGCCAGGCAGACCCTGAACCCCCGCTGCGTTGGTAACCTGCTGGTCCGTGATTACCCCCGATATGGGGGCGATCACGTCGACGATCCCCGACGGATGCTCCTTGTCCACGCCGAGAAGATGCAACTGCTCGGTGGCCGTATCCAGGTCGACTTTGGCGTCCTGGGCAGTGGCTTCCGCCTGTTCCAGGGCGCTCTTTGCGATCGCGCCCTTTTCGTAAAGGAGCTGGGCGCGCTCCAGTTGGAAACGCGCCAGGCGCTCGTCATTCACCGCCTTCAGATAGAACTGGTAAGCTCCGGAGACATCGTTGCTCCGGACTCTCAGCAACAACTGGCCCTTCTTCACCGTATCGCCGAGTCGAGCCTTAATTTCTACGACTCTTCCTGCGGCCAGCGAGATCACTGGCACGGCGCGCGCTATATCGGGCTGTACCACGCCGGTCACATTCAATTCGGGCGCCGCTTTGTGCTCCCCAGCCGTGGCCAGCGTAAACCGCTCCGGATGGTCGACGGTAAAGTTATTGGCGTCCATCTCAGGCACAACAACGGCCGGCGGCGGGGCCCCGGCGTTTCCGTCCGGCTTGCTTTTGCCACAACCCGTCTGAAACACGCCCAAAAGCAGCAAGCCGCAAGCGGCGAGTCCAGACGCAAAGCGGTGAAGAGCTTGAGGCTTGAGGCTTGAGGCTTGAGGCTGGTTTCGTTTCATGGGATCACCTCCCGGCCCACGGCCAGATTCAATTGGGCGGCCGCGGTCAAGTACGAGCCCACCAGGTTCACGTAATTCAGCTGCACGGCGCGATACTCGCTTTCGGCATTCAAGAAATCCAGCAGGGACGCCCCGCCGTGCTGATAGGAAAAGAAAATCGTGTCCCGCACCCGCACGGATTGTTGCAGATACTTGGCCTTATAGGGCTGCAATAAGATGACGGTACTGTTCAGCGTGGCGTAACCGGAGTCCACGTCGCTGAACACCTGGGCTTCCGCCGCATCCCGCAGTCTTTCATTGCGCGTGATATCGAGCTGCGTGCGCAGCTTCTCGCCTTGATTGCGATCGAAAATGCGCAGCGGAACGCTTACCCCGACCCCGATGTATTGGTCGATTGGGGGATTGCGTCCCACGTCAAAGCCCAAAGTCGGATCCGTCGAGCCGTTCGCCACCGCCAGCTTGTGGTCCGTCTTGGCCTTGTCCACCGCTTGGACGGCCGCCCGCAAGTCGGGCCGGGTATCGAGGGCAATTCTTCGGAATTCGTCGCGCGAGAGCAATAGCTCGCCGAAATCGAACCGCCCGCTGACGTCAAATTGTTCCACCGGGCGGCGGTCGTTGAGCAGCGTAAGCAACTGAATTTTGGCCGTGCGCAGATTGACTTCGGCGGTTTGCAGGTCCGATTCGTACTGCACCCGCTGCAGTTCCAGCCGGTCGAGATCGATCTGCGCAATATCGCCGGCCTGGAAACGGATTCGGCTGATTTCCAGGACATGGTCGTAGTAGGCCAGGTTGTCTTTCGCCAGTTGCAGAACAGCTTTAGCTTGCAGGGTGGACACAAAGGCGCCGCGCAGGGCGAAAATCAGAGTCCTTGCCAAGTCGGCCTGCGTGGAAACGGCGATGCCGGTGGCTTTCTGGGCGCTTTCCCGGCGCAGTTCCCGCTTGTGCTCCCGCTCGTGCAAATAGCTGAAGGCCGCCACCGGCTCGAAATAGGCTAAAGACCCATGAGACGGCCCCCCGGAGAACGGGTCGATCTGATCGCCGCTGAGCGTCAGATTGGGATTGGGCCGCAGATAGGCGGTGATTTCCTGCGCCTTGGATTCATCGATGTTCAACTGGCCGGCCAGCAGGGTGGGATTATCCTGTTGGAAGCGCTGGCGCACCTGCTCCCACGTCATGGGAGCCGGCGTCTGCGCCACGACCACCACACTGCTCAAAAGAATCCATGTGCAACACAGCCAACGCAGCTTTTGCATCCGATACTCCGTTCTATAACTCGAAGCGCAGGGGAACCCAGGGAAACGCCATGCAGGGTTCCAGCTCACACTTTGAGTTCGCAGCCAAAACCACAGTAGCCTGCGGCTTCCTAAAGTGTGGTTGTGGTCCTTGCGTCCGCTACGTTGAGCGCTCTAAAAGTGGGCCCGGCGCATAGGCTCCAGGAAATGAAACCGGGATTAGGAGCAGGAGATAAACGGAGGCGCGCGCCCGGACGCACGACATAATGATAGCGAGGAAACCAAAGGTTGCGGTTCACTAACCAGCAAATCGATCGCTGACCGGGTGGGATTCTGCAATGCGAATATCAAAGTCAATGCGGGGGCACAATGATTTCCCAGGCAAGCCCCGCGTGGATCCGCAGCCCTCAGCAATCTCTTGTGATTCGACGGGGCCTCTTCAGAGGCCATCTGCAGGGCCTGCAGGTCGTCGGTCATGGAGATGACCGGGAAGAGCAGGGCCGCGAAACAGACCACCACGAGCAGGTCGCGAGCGCGGCTGCCATCCCTGGGGGCACGGCGCCAGCGCGGCAGCCAAACCATTGCGGCCACCGCAACCAGTAACCAAACCGCGTTGAGCGCCATCTCCATAATTCACCCAAGCAGCCGCTCACCTCATTAAATAAGAGCAAGCATAAAGAACGTATAAATTACTTGTAAAAAGTCTCTAAAGCGGAATCGTGCTCATCTGCCCCCTTACGAATTACACGCACCAAGGTGCAGAATATCGACTTTCCATATGTTGCGAAGCCAGGGACTGACCGGCGCTCCTTGTAGAGGGCTTGGCTTTTGCGCCGATTTTGCCTACTTCCCTACTGCGGAGAAGGGGACTGGCCGCAGTTGCGATCTCTCCAAATCTTTGACGTCCACGTACCCGTCCTTGTTCGTGTCCAACCGGTCGAATTCCGCTTCCATGAACTTCATCCACTCTTGCTTGGAGACCCTACCGTCCTTGTCCTTGTCCATAAGCAGCAACAACTGCTTGGCCGCAGCCTCCCTGGCACGAACCTCACTCACCTTTTCACTCGGAGGTGGCATGCGATCACCCCCTTGAGCTGCAAGCGTTCCCACCATTGGTCCCGATGCCAGCAACGCCACGATGACCACAACGCTCATCACGATGTTCCGTTTTCCAGGCACGATTGACCTCCTAAATTATTCAACCGCAACCGGTTGGGCCAATAGTTCCGCCGACGGTTCCGATCGAGTGCCGGCTTGAGACTGGACTTCAATATTTCGAAGAACATCGGCGTAGTTAGGGACCCAAGCGCCGTTGTCGTTTTCTGTTATCACTATAGTGGAAATTGCTGGCTCTAGTCTAAGGCTCGTTTAGAGCTAGAATTTCACCATTAAGTCGATGTCGATAAGACTCTCACTCTTCCGAAGATCCGGCGTCCAAAGGCCGCCGTTTGAGGCGCAGCCCGCGACGCTCAGGGACGGGCTACCGTTCATACAGGCGAATTGGGCGGGAAAGCCGTTATTGGTGCCAGCACTGGCGCCAAGAAATGCAGGCGGCGTAATTCCCCCCGGACCACTAAAATAGCCCACACTCGCATGGCGATAATCATACTCCGCGCGAAAAGTGATCCACTGCCTGGGCATGTAATCAAAGGTGAACGAGGCATCCCAAGCCTTAAAAGGATCTCCGGGATTAAAAGGGAAGTAGGGCGAATTCAGCGCCGCGGAACCGGCGCTCTCCCCATTGATAGGCGGGACCAGCACCAGATAGCGTCCCGGATTGTTGATCTGGCCGCCTCCCACCGTCACAGCGTATAGATCTTTGTGGAACCACATCCGGTTATAAATCATGTAGCCGACAAAGCTCTGCTTGGGATCGATTCCCGGCTGGAAACTGTTGGTGGGATCAGTGGGATTCTGATTGTTTGCGTTCGTGTTCTGCCCCATCGATTTCGGGTCCTTGGTATTGTGGAAGCAGCCCACGCCTTGTACATATGCGCCTCCCGAGGTGGTCGTGCTAGGACCGAATTCGCAACCCAAATCGCCAGTTAAGGAGAACGCCATCTTGTCGAGGAACTTTTTCGGCTTGTCGTAGTACTTGACTTCGATGCTGTTGTCGGTGTGGATGCGTCCACGATTCGGGACATACAGGTCATCGTGGCCCAAACCGTACTCATTGCTGACAATGTCCAACCAAGGTTTCGGAGTCCACTTGATCTGCCCACCGAGACCTTTCCTCGAGTTGGACGAGCCTAACGACTGCCATCCATTGATAAACCACGGTTCAATTTTCAAGTGGGCTGTGGGGAAAATCTGCACCCGTACTCCCTCGAAAAACCAGGGCGTGTTGGAGGAAACGTAAGAAGGTTGGTAGGCCCAGTTATCGAAGTTGTAGAAGCTGAACAGGCCAACGTAGGAGGGAAAGAGGCCGGCGTCAATGTTGATTCCGTTCCACACGTTAAGGTGGTATCCGGCGTACGCCTCCGCCAGGCCGCGATACGCATTGGCGAGATCCCATTGGCCCTTTGCCGGGCTGGGGTCATTCCGCGGGGTCGCAGTAGAATACAAGCCCCAATCGGTCAAGAACCTGGCGCGAACATTTTCCCAGTGGAAGTCGCCGCCGATGGCAAACTGTTCCAACTGGATTTCGTTGGACCGAAAGAGTTCGCTCGAGCCGCCCATCGAGTTATCCTTCGGCTTGTTGAAATCGTAGGCATAGGTAACATCGCCTCTGATTTCCGGGGTAAAGAATTTTGAATCAAAGGCTACGTCTTTGTTGCGCGGGTTCCCGTTTAGCCAAGTCCAGTCGTAGTCGGAAAAAGGCGCGATCTTTGCCTTTTTTGCCGGCTGGGCGACGGTGGGCGACACCGGTGGTGGCGGCAACGTCACATCCTGGTTGACAGTTGCGACGGCCTTGGTCAGATCATCCGCCGCAGCGGGCCTCCCTTGCTCCTTCAGCTTTGCCTCGAGCTGTTCAATGCGCTTCTGCATCGCCGCAAGCTGTTTCGCAATCGCTGGCGGTATTTGCGCATCCGCGGTACCGGTTGGCTCACTGGACACTTCACCCGCAGCCGCTACGGTATGCACGGGCGGATCGGGCAAGGCGCCAGGCTCGGCCTGGGCATAACTGCGCGGGACAATAAATATCAGGCTAAACATGAGAGGACAGCCGGCGCGGATCAGACGAGCAAATCCACAAGAAAACATTCGTACGTTCTCCTTCTGCGGCGCCTTTATACCGTCTGGTCAAAAGGCTCCCCACTGATAACAAGCCGCAATCCTAAGTACATATATGCTTTCCGCCATAAAGAGCGCATAAAGGAAGCGTAAAGAGCACATAAAAGAAGAGTAAAAAATTCATAAAGACGGCCCTTATTACATTGGTTTATTGAGTACATAAAGAGAATTTGTGGATCTATTCCCGATCCTTCTCAATAGAACAAAGCGTTGGTAGAGTTATAGACATGAAGCTTGCGGGTTTTCTGTTGCTGCTCGCCGGATGGGGAATTGTTATCGCGGCCTGCATATTGCTCGTGCCGGCCACTGCACGCGGCTTATTTGTCTTAGCCGGCCTCGGGGTTGAACTGCTGGGACTGGCGCTGGTCTTCCGTTCGCATATCGTCCTGCGAGGGGAACGAGGGTGACGCCCCTGCCCACTACTGCGCTATCCGGCGACGCGGTGGTGCTTTGCAGCTTTTTTGTTCTTCTCGTTCCTTTGGCGGCGGGCGGAATTGCGCTGATCAATACCGGCCTGGGCCGCTCCCGCAGCGCGGCCCACTCCATGCTGAGTTCCCTATGCGTGGTCGCGATTGCGGCCATCGTGTATTTCCTGTGCGGGTCTGCCTGGCAAGGATTCGCGGGACGGCCGGCGCACGTATTTCTCTTCGGTGGCCGGGAGTGGAGTTGGCTCGCGGCGGAGCCTTTTTTCTTACGTGGGTTGCGGGTTGAGGACTCGGCGGCCACTCTGGTGGTGCTGTTGCAGATGTTCAGCGTCGGATTGGCGGCTTTGATTCCTCTGGGCAGCGGAGCGGACCGGTGGCGGCTGGGCGCGAGGTGCGCTTCCACCGCCCTGTTAGCGGGCTGGACTTATCCGTTGTTCGCGCACTGGGTCTGGGGCGGTGGCTGGCTCGCGCAGCTGGGCAGCAACTACGGAGTGGGCCGAGGTTTCATCGATGCCGGCGGTTCTGGCACAATCCAATCGCTGGGCGGCCTCAGCGCCTTGGCGATTGCCTGGATTCTGGGCCCACGGCGCGGCAAGTATGGACGGAATGGGATGCCCGCGGCGATCCCCGGGCATAACAGCGTGCTGGTTCTGTTCGGCAGTATGCTGGCCCTGGTGGGCTGGTCGGGCCTCAATATCTCCGGCGCCATTCTGTTTGCCGGGAGCGAACCCGCTCGCGCCCCATCCATCGCGATCAATACCCTTCTGGCGGCGTCGGCAGCCGGCATGGCCGTGGTGCTGCTCACACGCTTCCGCTTCGGCAAGCCCGATGCTTCGCTGGCCGCCAATGGGTGGGTCGGCGGTTTAGCGGCCAGCAGCGCCGGCTGCGCTTTGGTTACTCCCGCCTCGGCCCTGCTGATTGGGCTGATGGCTGGTGTCCTGGTCGTGTTTGCCATTGAACTTCTCGAGTGGCGGCTTACCGTGGATGATCCCGGGGGCTCGATCGCGGCGCATGCCGTCGGCGGTCTTTGGGGTCTGCTGGCAGTTGGAATTTTCGCCCGTTTCCCAGGTCAAAGGCCCTATAGCGCCTACGCTCCGGAATCCGGTATGTCGGGCCAGTGGCTGGCGCAGTTAGTGGGCATCGCAACTTTGCTGGGCTTGATGCTCCCGCTCATTTACCTGCTTAACTGGCTGCTGAATCGCGTCTACCCCCTGCGTGTCGCTGCCGAGGGCGAAAGCCAAGGTATGGATCTGCACGAACTGGGCGCCGATGCCTACCCCGAATTTGCCACCCACACCGACGATTACGGACAACACTAGGAACCTTTAACAGCCAGCGCAGAACCGGGAGGGCCTGCCGGCGTGGACGCTGGCGCTACCTATTTCAGCGCATAGCCCTTCTTGGCATAGATGTGAAGTCCTCTTGAGTCGGCGAGGTTTTTCACTTCCACCTTGATTCTGCGCCAGCCCCCGCCTCGGGCCACCTCGCTGGGATAGTAACCAAGAACGTACTGGGTGCGCAGCGCCAGGTTGATCTGCCCTACTGCGCGATGCAGTTCGGCCATATCGTGGACCGGAAAGACCCGGCCCCCCGTGGCGCCCGCAACTTCTTCGAGCGAAAGCAACCCCACCCGGTCTTCGCTCCGCATCGGCGCCCGCTCCAGCATATCGATGCCGTAGACTTGTACGTCCGCCTCTTTGAGCAGAGACTTGATTTCCGCTTGCGTGAAGCGGCTGTGATTGTCGCCGCCATCGGAAATCATCAGCAGCGCTCGCCTGCCATATCGGGCATGGCGAAGCTCGCGAACCCCAAGATAAACGGCGTCCCACAATGCGGTGTTGCCTTTGGCGGAAACGCCGGCCGTAAAGCGCTGCAGGTCAGCTTCCGGTTCACTATCCGCCAGGCTGGCAACCAGCTGGGGCTCATCGGAGAAGGTAATCAGAACGAATTCGTCTTCCGGATTTGAATCCCGAACCAATGCAAGCGCAGCACCGCGCGCCTGCTCCATGTGGACCTTCATGCTCTGGCTGGTATCCAGAATGATAGCGACGGAAAGCGGTTCCTCTTCGCGGGAAAAGTACCGGAGCTGCTGTGGCCGCTTGTCCTCAAGAATCGAAAAGTTGCCCGGCCCCAACTCGCTAACCAGCCGGCCCTGAAAGTCGGTCACCGTAACATTCACCAGCACCAAATTCACATCTGACCGGAAAGCCGCGCGCTCCGGTCGAACAAATCTCGGTTGCGGCGTGATGTGAATCTCGTCTGCCGCGCTCTGCGCCAACATGCGGGAAGGATGGGCGAAGTAGCCAAAAGCAATCAGACAAATCAGAAGCAGCGGCGGAAACGACAGCTTGCCTACGCACCGCATCATAAGTAGATCCATTTGGCGAACGCGCTAACTATCGCTCTTTCCAACAGTTCTGCCGGGCTCCCCGGCCCGGCTTCCACCTGGCCATGTCCTCGGCTTATATCCTATTGGATTCCATCCGCAGTAAAGTTTGGATAAAGAGTGCATAAAAGTTTCATAAACACCGGATTCAAAATGGGAATTGCCCCCACCCGCCCTTCCCCTCAGCGCCGGCGCGCTAACCCCGCACAACCGGCAAGGGCAATAGTTCGCTGCACTACCTACATGTGATGAATGTATCCAGTGGAAGGGCGTACGCCGCCCACACCATATTCCATCAGGTCTGCCGTCTTGGTTATTCCCTTCGGCAACTTCAGGGCGGGGCTTTGGGCAATTCTCATCTCCCCCTTAACGGAAGAAAAGATGCGGAAGACGTCTTACACATCGCCCCACGATAGTACTAATCGTTTTTATGGGCGCGATAAATGATATTTGTGAGTACAAATGCGATGAGTCGGAACACAACTATGCGTTGGACATTGTGAGTCAATTCCACCTACTCTGGCTTCACCGAATTCATAGTTCTGTGAGGATGGCCCATGTTTGCACCGCACCGAACAGGTGTGATCGCCGTGTTGTTGCTGCTGTTCCCGGCGCTACCGAAGCTTATGGCTGAAACCGTTCCCGATAAGGCAGTCCCGACCACCGCCGAAGTAGACCAGCGGGTGCAAGTGCTCGAAAAGCAGGTCCAGGAGTTGCGCGCTCAACTCGCTGCGCTAACCCAAACTTCTACGGCTGCTCCGGCAGCCGCGATTCCTGCCGGTGCAGTACAACAAGCGGTAGCTACGGCGCCAGCGTCCCCATCGGATCCGCTTAGCGGCATCTCCAGCGTGCTTGGCGGCGCAACTTTTACCGGCCTGCTGGATACCTACTACTCGTACAATCCCAACCAACCGGCGACACACGTCTCAGGACTACGGCTGTTCGATAGTTCCAGCAATCAATTCGCTCTTAATGTGATCGAGTTAGGCTTGCTCAAGACGCCTGACGCCGCCAGCCCCCTGGGATACAACGTGACGCTGGGCTTCGGCAATGCGATGAACGTAGTCAACAGCGGCGATCCGGGTTTCCTGCAGTATCTGAAGGAGGCCTATCTTTCTTACCTGGTTCCCGCCGGTAAAGGTCTCCAGCTGGATGTGGGCAAATTCGTCACGCCGGTCGGCTTTGAAGTAATCGAGAGCAATGCCAACTGGAACTACTCGCGCGGGCTGCTATTCAACTATGCCGTACCTTTTTATCACTTCGGCCTGCGCGCCAAATATAACTTCAGCGATAAATACTCCCTGACCGGTTTCGTGACGAACGGCTGGAACAATGTTGTGAGCCTCAACAGCGGCAAGACCGGCGGCTTGAGTTTCGCTTGGGTGCCGGCCAAGAAGATCTCCATCACGGAGACGTGGCTGGGTGGCCCGGGAGCGGTAACCCTGACCGGGCCGAACGGAGCAATCGCTACCGATGGAGGCAATTGGCGGAATTTATTGGACACCGTCATCACTTATACACCGCAAGCCAAGCTCCTATTGGCGACGTGGGGCGACTATGGCCGCAGCGAGGGGTTCACCGGTTTCAACAAGTCTGTCGCCTGGTCGGGTGTCGCCGGCTATGCCAAATACCAGTTTCATCCACGATACGCGGTTGCCACCCGATACGAGTATTACAACGATCCTGACGGCGTCACTACGGGCGGCTTCCAAACCGTCAACGGCAGCACGATTTTCGTGCCCACCCGGCAGCACATCAACGAGGTCACCGCAACGGTTGAGGCGCGCTTCGCGCAACACCTGATAGCCCGGACTGAGTTCCGGCACGACGTATCGGACCAGCCCGCGTTCTTAAGAGGCAACACGCCCGTCCTAGGCCAATCTACGGTCGCGGCCGGGCTGATGTTTGTGCTGGAGCCGGCCAAATGAACCCCCAGGCTGGGTTCTTCTTAGCGGCATTATTGGCTTGCAATTGTCACAGTTGGTGCAGCCTGGAAAAACTGAAAACCATCCAATCAACAACAGAGTCGCACCCGGTCGTCCGGTTCTGAAGCGGCAAAGGAGAAGGTACGATGGCGGAATATACCCCAGTGGAGATGAAGCGGACCGTTGGCTTGACAGGTCTGACCATGAATGCCATGGCGCTGATCGCTCCCGGCGCTTTTTTGTGGCTGACATTCTTTATTCAAGCCACCACCGGCGTGACCGGGCCGGCCATGTGGCTGGGCATTGTTGTTGCCTTGCTTCTCTGTCTGGCGACCGCGGTGTGTTATGCCGAGATGGCGAAGTTGTATCCGGGCACGGGCAGTTCGTATTACTTCGCCGAGCAAGCGTTTCTCAATCACGATTCCGCCTGGCGTTACGCCCGGCTCTCGAAGTTCATCGTCGGCTGGGCGTCGCACCTCTATTATTGGATCTATCCGGGCGTGATGGTCGGGGTAATGGGGATCCTCTGCGGCTATCTCGCCGGCACCTTGTGGCCGAACTTTATGAACGCTTCCAATCCCGGACCGGCGTTCATGATGGCGGTGGCCATCGTCTTTTCCTTTGTGGTTGCTTATATCGCCTATCGCGGTATAAACGGTTCCACGTCTGTGAATATCGCCATCAATGTCGTGCAGATTACGGCGTTGATCGTGTTCTCGGTGATTGCCCTAGGCTACCGGCTAAACCATCCGCCGGGATCGGTAGCCTACCAGTTCGATTCGGCCTCGGGAGCAGCCTATAGCTACGAGTTCGCCACCCAGAAAGCGCTCGTGGATGGGAAAGAAACTGAGACCATCGTGCGCGACGCCAGCGGCATTCCTCAGCCCAAACTGGATGCCGCTGGCAAGCCGCTGCCTTTTCACGTCAGTTATCCCGAGAAGGATGACAGTGGCAATTTCGCTTCGCATGCCACGGCCAAGTCAGTCATCCAACCCCACAATTGGGGATGGGTGTTTGTCCAGGCCACGGTCGCCATTTTGATTCTGGTGGGATTTGAATCGGTAACCGCCATGGGGGGAGAAGCGAAGAACGCGAAACGGGACGTGCCCATTGCCGTAATCGTCTCCCTGCTGGTGCAGGGGGCGTTCTGTTATCTGTTCGAATACTTTGCCGCCAATTATTTCCTGAACAGCGGCTATCCCATGCAGAGCGCGGCCAACTCCGCGGCCCCCATCGGAGACATGATGATCGTGGTGGGCGACGCGCTATTCGGCCCGGGACGCGGCAAGATCTTCATGCTGGTGGAGGCGGCCACGGTATTCCTGGCCTTGATCGGCACCACGCTTTCCTGCATGAACACCGGCGCGCGCGTCACCTACGCCATGGGCAAGGACCAGGAGGTGCCGGAGCACTTCGGGCTGTTGCACGGCAGAAAACTCACGCCGCACAAAGCCATTTGGACCTTGGCGGTGATTTCGGCAATTGTCGGTTGCCTCGCGGTGGCCCTGGCTTTCGGCGATGCCGGCGCGCCCACCGACGCGGCCATCCGGGCGCTGCCGCACGGTTTCTGGTCCAGCTTCGGCTACACCACCCACGACAAGCTGGCCGCTTTGCCCAATTCCCTGCTGACCGTCACGCTGGCCTCTAACTTCGGCACTTTTCTGCTCTACGGGCTAAGCTGTGTGATCTGCATGTTCGCTTACCACCGGCATCCGAAATTCAGCCTCCTGCGTCACGTGATTGTTCCCGTATTCGGGTTGTTGGCCAATCTGGCTTGCATGATCTTTTATCTGGTGGGCCCGTTCCTGGGATATGGCACCAAGATGGAGCCGCTGCTCGCCTTGGGCATCGCCATCGTGTGGGCGATTTACGGCGGGATTTATTTCAGCCGCGCCAGCAAGCGCACCGGCCGGACGGCGCTGATCGATGCCCGGGAAACGGCATAAAACCATCAAACCATCGGGTGACCCGAGGCATCGGGTGATCCGGTGATCGGGTGATCTGAAAACCATCGGGTCATCCAAGAAGCATCGGGTGATCGGAGAGTCAGAGGAATAGGTGATCTGGCGATCGAGTTATCGAGGGAAGAGTCATCGCGGGAGCGGAAACGCTCGCGGGGGTGTTCCAGATCACCCGATCACCGGATCGCCCGATCACCCGATGCTGCGATCGCCCGATCACCCAATGTCGTTGGATGTTGCGCAACAACCTATGCTGGATGTGGAATTCACACAGCTCTCCGACCGCGGTCGAGTCCGTGAGCAGAACGAGGATTACCTCGGCTATGTGGTTCCGGAAACCCCGGAACAGGCGCGCACCCATGGCTGGCTGTTCGCCCTGGCCGACGGCGTCGGCGGACAACAAGACGGCGAGGTTGCTTCCCGCACCGCCGTGGAGAGTGTGCTGGCCGGCTTTCGCGATGCGGCCGGCGGCGAACCGCAGACGGCGTTGCTGCCGCGCTTGATCCAGGCGGCGAATGCGCTGGTGTACGACGCCGGACTGGCCGCCCGCCCCAGCGGCTCTGCGATGGCCACTACGCTGGCTGCCTGTCACTTGCGCTACGACCGCGCCGTGGTCGCCCATGTAGGAGACTCCCGCTGTTATCTGGTGCGCGGCGGCCAGGCCCGCCTGCTCACCCGCGATCATACGGTGGCCAACGAGCAGGTGCGTCTCGGGCTGCTTTCCGCCGAAGAGGCGGCGCAGGCGCCTACCCGCCACATGCTCAGCCGTTCCGTGGGCAACGAGCTGTTCGTCAATGTGGATGTCTGCGATCAGCAGGTGCTTCCCGCCGATGTCCTGGTGCTTTGCTCCGACGGATTGCACGGCGCGGTAACCGCGCCGGAACTGGCCCGCCTCCTCGACGACCACGCCGGCCTGGATGCCGTAGCGCAGGGGCTGGTAGCGATTGCTAATCAGCGGGACGGCAGCGATAATGTGAGCGTTCAGCTCATCCGCGTTCGCAGCGTCGAGCGGGTGGGCATGTATCGCGGGCGGCCTTACCGCCTTCGGTAAAGCGGCGCTCGCGATAGCCCGCTGATACGGCGCCGATGAAGCCACTCCATCCGGGAGATCAACTCGACCATTACCGTATCGAAGGCGTAGCTGCGCGCAGCGGCATGGCCTCGATTTTCCGCGGCACCGACTTGCGCACCGGCCGCCCCGTCGCCATCAAAGTTCCCCACCCCGAAATGGAAAGCGACCCGGCTTTTTTCGAGCGCTTTCACCGCGAAGCCGAGATTGGCGAGAAACTGGATCACCCCGGCGTCATGAAGGTGTTTTCCGACGATGACCGCAGCCGGGTCTACATGGTCATGGAGTGGGTGGAGGGGCAACTGTTGCGCGAATTGCTCAACGAGCAGCAGAAGCTTCCCCTGGAGCGGGCGCTGCGGATCGCCGTGGGCCTCTGCGAGGCGCTGGACTATATCCATCGTCACGGCGTGGTGCACCGCGATCTGAAGCCGGAAAACATCATGGTCGATGCCGAGGACCGCATCAAGCTCATCGACTTCGGTATCGCTTCCAATACCGCTTCGCGCCGCATCACCTTTGCCAAGCTCTCGCAGACCATGGGCACCCCCGACTACATCTCGCCGGAGCAGGTGAAAGGAAAACGCGGGGACGCCCGCAGCGACCTGTACGCCCTGGGAGTGATGCTTTACGAAATGCTGACGGGAAAGATGCCGTTCCGCGGGGAAAATCCGCTCCTCATCATGAATGACCGCCTGCTGAATAATCCGGTTCCGCCCCGCGAAATCGACCCCGCCATCTCGCCGCAGCTGCAGGAAGTCATCTACCGCGCCTTGGAGCGCGATCCCAAAAATCGCTATGCCAGTGCTCGCGAATTTGCCCGCGATCTTCAGCACCTCGACCAGGTCGGGGTGGCCGACCGGCCTGAGTTAAAGGACTGGAGGCGGCGCCGGGCCTCCTGGCCCAGACAAGCTTTGTTCTATGCCATGCTGGCCATGATCCCGATCGTTATTTTCGCGCTGTTGTTCTATGTCGCAAGGCATAGCCGATAGAGCTTAAAACCCAACACAGAAACGCAGAATCGCAGAACGATCAAATTAACAATTTTGGCCCGTTGTGTTCTGCGTTTCTGCGGTTCTGCGTTGGGTGTTCATCAGCCAACGATGCCCACCTGCCACGGCACAAACTCGTAGTCGCCCACCCCCAGCAGTTCGCTCTTGGTCCGCTCGCCGGAGGCGGTGCGCAGCAGTCGCGCGAAAATGCGTTGGCCCATCTCTTCAATGGAGCAGGCGCCATCAAGAATCTCGCCGCAGTTGATATCCATGTCTTCTTCCAGGCGGCGGAACATCGGGGTGTTGGTAGCCAGCTTCAAAGAGGGCGCGGGCTTGGCGCCAAAACATGATCCCCGCCCGGTGGTGAAAGCAATCAGGTTCGCTCCCCCGGCAATCTGGCCGGTGGCGGAAACCGGGTCATAGCCGGGGGTATCCATGAATACCAGTCCTTTCGTGGTCACCGGCTCGGCGTATTCGTAGACGGCCATTAGCGGACCGGTTCCGCCTTTCATGGACGAGCCCAGCGACTTTTCCAGGATATTGGCCAATCCTCCGGCTTCGTTTCCGGGAGATACGCGGCCATTGATCTGCGTGTCGCGCCCCGCGGCGTATTCCTGCTTCCACCAATGGATCCGTTCAATCAACTTCTCGCCGACTTCCCGGCTTACCGCCCGGCGGGTGAGCGTGTGCTCGACGCCATAGATCTCCGGAGTCTCCGAGAGAATCGCCGTTCCGCCGTTCCGCACCAGGATGTCTACGGCCGCGCCGAGCGACGGATTGGCGGTGATAGAAGAGAAGCCATCCGATCCGCCGCACTGCAGACCGAGGGTGATATGACTGGCCGGCGCCATCTCTCTGGTCGCGCGATTGGCCTCGGGCAGCATCTCCCGAACCGCCGCAATGCCGGCCTCGATCGTCTTGCGGGTTCCTCCCGTCTCCTGCATGACGAACGGCCGCAGCCGGGGACCGGCACTCAGTCCCTGTATCTCCAGCAGCTCGTGGAGCTGATTGCGCTCGCACCCCAGGCCAATCAGCAAGGCACCGGCAATATTGGGATGACGCGCATAGCCGGCCAAGGTCCGCCGCAGCAGGGTTAGAGCGTCGCCACTGGATTCCATGCCGCAACCCAACACATGACTGAAGGCCACCACCCCATCCACGTTCGGGTATTCCGCCAGGCGTTCCTTGGTGAACCAGGCGGCAATGTGGTTCACCACCGTAGCCGCGCAGTGCACTCCGGAAATAACGCCAACGTAATTGCGCGTTCCCACCCGCCCGTCGCCGCGAACAATGCCCTGAAAATGCGCCCGCTGATCCGTTGCCAGGTACTCGACCGGCCGATAGTCGCGAGCATAAGCGTAGTCGCGATCGAATTCGCGAAACTCGATGTTGTGATTGTGCACCAGGGCGCCCGCCGCGATTTCCGCGCTGGCAAAGCCGATCACCGTGTTGTACTTCAGCACGGGCTCGCCCTTGTGAATAGCTCTAGCGGCAATCTTGTTGCCCGCGGGCACCCGGCTTTGCACGACCAGGTTTTCCGCGGGAACGGGCGTGCCGATCTCCACATCTGTACGCGCAACTAAAACATTGTCCTGCGGATGAAGGCGCAGGAATGGTCCGGCAATGCTTTTACTGGGTGGCATGGAACCATGGTAGCAGCAGGAACAGTGCGGAGAAGGCATTTTTAGCCCCTCCAGTAACCCTGTCATTCCGAGCCCCGCGCCCGCCACAACCCGGACAATTGCCATAATGCCGGGGCACGGGGCGAGGAACCTATGCATTTCGGCCCCACGTACGAGTGTCATTCGTGCGTGCAGAAGAGATCACAGGCGCGCAATACAACGGCCAACAACGCTCGCAATATTCAGCCCCGCTGCAATCGCAGGAGCAACAAATCCGCTACCCAGTGAGCCTGCTATTCTGAGCCACGCGCTGGGTGCCCCACTCTAACCGCCCTGGTTTTGGGCGGTTAGGGTGGGGGGTTTATCTGCGCCCACAGCCAACTCTTTCGGTCGAATCGGTTCCACTTTGCCCAGCAGCAGCAGATAGTTCAACGCTCCCAGCGTGGTTGCCGCGCCCACCACGATCAGCGCCTTGGAAAACGAACCGGTAACCTGCAGAATGATTCCGGTAACGATAGGTCCCACTACGCCGGCCATATTGGAGACCGAGTTCTGCAGCGCGCCGACGAACGACGCCATGTTCTTGGGCGCCACATCGCCGGGAAGAGACCATACCTGCGAAGCGGCAATCGGTCCCCCGGATTTCGATACCGTCATGAGCACAATGATCCAGGCAAGAGAATGGACCAAAGGCGCCAGGGCAATGGAAGCGGCCAGCATCATGCCGGTGGCCAGAATGGTCTTCCGGACGGCAGTTAGACTCCATCCCCGGGAATAGAGCATGTCGGAGAACCATCCCGCCACGCATTCCGCAAAGGTAGCTACAAACAGCGGAATCGACGCCAGAAATCCCATCTTCACCAGGGGCAAATGGTGTTCTTTCACCAGGTAGGTGGGAAACCAGGTGATAAAGAAGTAGGCGTGGTAGTTCAGCATGAAGAACCCCAGGCACATGGCCCAGATGTTCCGATAGCGCAGCAATTCGTATCGCTTCATCGGGGGCGCGTTCTCAGATCCCCGGTGCAATACCTGGCCTTGCCGGATATATTGCAATTCCGCTAGGTTGACGCGAGGGTGCTTTTCCGGGTCGTCGCGATGGCAGACCCACCAGACGGCCGACCATACCAGTCCCAGACCACCGGAAATAATGAACGAAGCCTTCCAGCCAAACAGGGAGATTAGCCAGGCCGTCGCCGGCAAGGAAATCGCCGCCCCCAGCTTGGAGCCGCTATCGAACAGTCCGGAAACCCGTCCCCGTTCCCGATCGGGAAACCACTTGGCAGTAACTCCGGTAGCACAAGGGTAGGCCCCGGCTTCGCCTATCCCTAAAGCAATTCGCAGGCCGACCAGCGAAGCTGCGCCGCGCGCCAAGGCGGTGGCGGCTGTAGCTAGCGACCACCAGCCCACCGACAGGGCAAAGCCGATCCGCTGTCCGATCTTGTCCGCAACCCATCCTGCCGGTATCTGGAACAAGACATAAGACCAGAAGAAAGCGGACAGCACCACCCCCATGATCGCCGGCGAAAGATGAAAATCTTTCGACATCAGCGGTACCGCCACCGCAATATTGGTCCGGTCGATGTAGTTGATGGTCACCGCCGCCCACATCAAGAAGGCAATGATCACCCGGGCCCCGGTCTTTTTCTCCGGTCTGGAATCTGTCGAAACGTCGTTCACTCGCCCTTCCCCCGAATCAGTGAATTGATAGCTGGTAGCATAACCGCCGAAAATCTGTATGGGAACTGCATTTTGCCCGGCGTTGCTCAGGATTTCCAATCTGGTTTAAAGGGTATAGACTTGGAGGGTTCAGAGCTTGTTCGGAGCGTACAACTGCTGCACACCCCTTAGTTATGACGTTGGCGCGCACATTGCTTCACGGCAACCGCGGTTTCACTTGACCGTAACTCCCGACGCCAGTTCGTCGTTTATCCCATCCTGAAGATTCGCAGCGTCTCCTGGCGGTAATCTTTGTCGGCCCGCAGGGAACCGCGCACCATTCAGCCTCGTTTTGCATGGTGGCATGCAGCGCGGCAGGAGGTCTCATGCAACCCCGTATGAACGCCAAGCCTCAACCAGGCTCGATTCTTTGCCGGCCCTGGCCAACTGGCGCCGGCGCCATTGCCCTGGTAGTAGTAAACGTGCTCATGTTTATGTACGCCCGCGCCCTGGGCGTATTTCCCCAGATTTCGATGTGGGGCGCGAGTTTTTACTCGCACCTGGGACTCAAAACGGCAAGTCCCTTCCCCCCGTATCCGGTGAAGCCGGTTCTGCTCGACATGCACAGCATGATCGACGTCGGCATCATCGCCGGGGCGCTGGTGGCGGCCTTGCTGACCGCCGAGTGGAAAATTCGCCGCGAGGACTGGCGTGGCGTCCTGGTGGGGCTGGCGGGCGGCCTGTTGATGGGCTTCGGCACCGTCATTATGCCGCCATGTAATATGGGCGGCTTCTGGGTGGCGACCATGGCGCTTTCTCTCAGTGGTCCTTTGTCCGCGCTCGGACTATTGCTGGGCGCCTATCTTGGCGGCAAGATCTTGCGCTACGAAATGGCCTGCGCGGTTGGCCCCGTAGACTTCCGCTTTGCCGAGCGCGGCCAACCGGTCGAAATCCGGCCCGCCGTCTGGCAGCGCTGGGCCGGAATCATACTGCTGGTGGGGATCGGAATAGCCTTCTTGCTATACCGCCACGCCGGCTTGGACAAAGTGGCTGGACTGTTTCTTTTTGGCGTGGCGTTCGGCGTCATTGTCCAGCGCTCGCGCTTCTGCTTTGTCGCCGCCTTCCGCGACCTCACGGTTTCTCGCGATGGCCGGGTGATGAAGTGGACCTTGCTGAGCATAGCTTTGGGCGTAATCCCCTTCGCGCTGCTGAAAGCTCACGGCTATCAGCCCATGCACATGGTATTTCCCATGGGCTGGCATAACATCGCTGGCGGACTGGTGTTCGGCATCGGCATGACCATTGCCGGCGGCTGCGGCATGGGAATTCTGGCTCGCAGCGGCGAAGGCTATGTGCGCTCCTGGGTGGCCATCTTTGGCGGCATGCTCTCCGCCGGCCTGTGGACGCACATTTACGGCCATCCGGTGGGAGAGGGCTGGCTGTACGGCAAGCCGCTATTTCTGCCCAAGGTTCTCGGATGGTATGGGTCCGTGGGATTCGTTTTCGCTTTCTTGTTGTTGTTCTACGTGGCAATCCGATTTGTGGAGAAGATCAAAGATGAAACCGGTAAGCGCCGTCAGGACCGGGGAGAAATCCTATCAAGTCGACCTGCGGGGGTGGATGTGCCCGTATCCTAAGTATGCCATCGAGCCGCTGCTGGACAAGTTGCCCGCAGGCAGCGAGCTGAGCCTGCTCGTAGACTGCCCGGCGGCCACGGGTGATGTGCCGCGCATCGCGCGCGAACGCGGCTTCGCCGTCCCGGACATACAGCAGGTCGGCTCCGGCGAATGGCAAATCAAAATTCAAGGATAAAACAGCCACAAGCCTCAAGCGACAAGCCACAAGCAAGCGGCAGCACAGCTTGTGGCTGGTGGCTTGTTGCTTCTTCTAAACCTGCTCACGAATTCTGCTAGCATCGCAATGGAGATTCTTCCATGCCGGAGTTCCAGGAAGTTGAATGGTTAGCCAAGACGGAGCAAGTGCAAGTCCGCGTGAGTACCTTGAAGCCGCACGACGCTGTGCCCTGGCATTTTCATAGCGTGATCACCGACAACATCTTCTGCCTGGACGAGGGTCTGGAGGTCGGATTACGCGGCCCTGCGGAAACCATCGCCCTGCGGCCCGGGCAGCGGCAGGACATCGCGCCCGGCCGTGTCCACCGCGTCGTCAATACCACTTCCCGGCCGTTGCGTTACCTGCTCATTCAGGGCACCGGACGCTATGATTTCAACGAGGTGAAGTAAGCTCGGAGAAGAACACCCAACGCCGAATCGCAGAACCGCAGAACTCAACCCAAGCCAATTCCTAATTCTTGATCTATTCTGCGATTCTGCGTTTCTGCGTTGGATGTTTTGCCTACATGGATGCCGCCAGCAGGCCGGCATAATCCTCCGCCGTGGCCTCGCGGGGATTGGTCCTGTGGCAATGATCCCGCATGGCGCCCGCGATAATCTCCGGAAACATCGCTTCCGTCACCCCGAGCGCCCGCAGACCTGAGGGCAGGCCTAGATGCCGGTTCATCTGCCGCACCGCAGGCGCCACGGCTTGCGGCCCGTCCAGGCTCATAGCCTGGGCCATCCTTGCCAATCGCTGGTCGCGCTGCATCGAAGGTGCGCTCTGATTGAATTCAATTACGGCCGGCAAAAACACCGCATTCAGGGTCCCATGGTGCAGGCGGGGATTAACTCCCCCAAGGGAGTGGCTGAGGCTGTGCACACAACCCAGGCCTTTCTGGAAAGCCATCGCGCCCTGCATGGCCGCGCTCATCATATTCAGGCGGGCCTCGCGGTCGCCGGGCGACGCGGTAGCGCGGGCGATATGCGCCCAGCCGCGCCACAAGCCATCCAGGGCAATGCCATCCGCCGGCGGATTGAACGCCGCCGACATGAAGGTCTCCATGCAGTGGGCAATCGCGTCCATCCCCGTAGCCGCCGTCAGCAGCGGCGGCAACCCCAAGGTCAACTCCGGATCGCAGATGGCCGACTTGGGCAAGAGATTGGGGGACAGCAGGCCGAGTTTGCGCCCGTCGTCCATAATGAGCAAAGCGCCGCGTCCCACTTCGCTGCCCGTTCCGGCCGTAGTCGGAATGGCGATGACCGGAGCGACCGCAGCCGTAATCCGCGCGGCGCCGCCTTCAATAGCCGCGTAGGTCCGGAGCGGCCCCGGATGGGTGGCGCTAAGGGCAACCCCCTTCCCGAGGTCAATGGCGGAACCACCCCCCACCGCAATCACGCCGTTGCATCCCTTCGCCCGGTATAAATCGGTGGCCGCGCGCACCGCTTTCTCCGTGGGATTGGAGGGCGTTTCCTCGAATACGGCGGCCTCACCCTGAGTTAAGTGTGTCCTCACCCGGTCCAGCAGGCCGGCTGCTTTCACTCCGGCATCGGTGACAATGAGCGGTTTGGTAATTCCCAGCCGGTTGCATTCCTGCTGCACCAGACTGACGGCTCCAAAGTCAAACTGGATTTGCGTAAGGTAAGTGATAATCGCCACGATCAGTTCCTCAGGAGTGAAAAATACCAAACCTCTTCACCGCAGAGCACGCAAAGGTACGCACAGGGGATGCCTATCGTTGTCCTCATCGTCCTCATTTCTCCGCGTCCTCTGCGTCCTCCGCGGTGAATAGGTTTTGGCTCGTCTTATCGCACCGGAGGTTTCCAGCCTTCAGGAGCCCGCACGCCGCGAAAATCCGCCTGGTTGAGGTTTTCCTTGGAAACCAGGACAATCGGCGTCCAAAGCTGCTTGGGCACCGGGCGTTTCTCCAGATAGTTAATGCTGGCACGGATACACCAGCGGCCAATGGTCACGCTCTGCTGCAGCACTGAGGCCGTTAGGACGCCTTCCCGCATGAATTTCTCAGCATCGGCCTGGAGATCGGTTGCCGTAATCACGATCCGGCCTGCCTTGCCGGCGGCCCGGATGGCCTGGGCCGAACCGATGCCGAGCATGTCGGAACCGTTATAGACCCCGTCAATCTGCGGATACGTCTGCATGAAATCTTCCATCAGGCGCAGCCCGTCGGCCGGAGTATTTTGCGAGTATTGTTCCCCAAGAATCTTGACCGCCGGCGCGATCTCCGCCAGGCGCTTGCGGAACCCTTCGCCGCGCAGGTTGGCCCAGGAAGTTCCCGCCGGACCGCGTAACATGACGACATTGCCCTTGCCGTGCAAAGCCCGGGCCATGAAGTCCGCCTGCATCCGGCCGACCATGAAATCGTCGGAGCGGATGCGCGAGACCACTTGATCGCTGTCGGTCATAACGTTGCAGTTGACCACCGGGATGCCGGCAGCGACGGCGCGTTCCACCAGGGGCACCGTACCCGAGCCATTGATGGCAACCAGATCGATCGCATCGACCTTGCTGGCGATCAGGTCTTCCATCTGGGTGATTTGCTTCTCCAGGTACTGATAGCCTCCGGCTTCATGCAAGATCACTCGCGCGCCAAGTTTTTCGCCTTCGTCGATATAGCCATAGGCTTGGCCGATAAAAAACGGGTTCGACAACATGGGCACGACCACGCCGATGGTATAGGCTTTGGCCGGTTTGGCCGGCCGGGGGTATTCGTCGCCTGGTTCCGCGGCTTTAGCCACGCCCTGGTTTGCCGGTTGCGCCGTTTTACTCGTTGCCGGGCTGGCCTGGGCCTGGGCCAGTTCAGGCGCCGCCAGCGCATAAGGGAGCCCCAGGACCGCCAGCAAAACCGGCGACAAAATCACCGACCGGAAACGACGGCTCATCTGTTCCCTCCTTCAGCTCCCGGCCGTGGACGAAAACTCGTGCCCCTGGCCGCCTGCGGGAGTATACACCTGACCTGCTCAGTTGGTCGCCCGCCAATTTTCAAAGAACCACAGAGACACGGAGACACAGAGACACCGGGAAAAATTTGGAATTGGGTAATCCGGATTTCGGATTTCAAATCACATTCACCGCTGCCGACCTCAGCAGGCCTTACACCTGAACAGTCCAGAATCCAAAATTCTGAAATCCTAAATCCCAAATTTTCTCTGTGGCTCTGTGTCTCTGTGGTAGGTGTTCGAAGCTGGGCCGAATTCACGGTCTGGACATCGTAAAGGTACCGTAGGATTCGCCGCACGATCCCCCCTCGCTCCATGTGCCGGAAATCGAACTGGGGCTGTCAACCGCAGCGGTGTTGTTGGTGCCTGTCGTACCCGGGATGCTGATCCGCGCATCCGAACTGCTGATAAACAGAGTGAAATCATTTCCCACAATGTCTTCGGTGCTGCCGTTGGGGGTCACCCCAACGGTGCCCGATACCTGGGCGCCGTTGATAAAACATGAACTCGTGGGACTAAGCACCAAATTGCTTCCGCTCACGGTAGCTGTGGTGGTGGTGGCGTTGTTGGTGCTGCTGTTAGTACTGTTCTGCGAGAGCACGACGGTGAAGGACAAGGAGCTTCCGGTGGTGGCAGTCAAACTCGCTTTCCAAGTCCCATTGACGCTGGCGCTGGTACCAGTGCTGGATCCGCACGCGCTAAGCATGATTGCCAACCCAACGACGAACGCCGTCAAGAATCGCCGCATAATCCCTAACCTCTTTAATTTCTATCCGGTTTCTTAATTTCTGTCTTCTTTGTTCCGCCAGACCATCCTAATATCCCGGACACCAGAAGAAAACCAAATTGCGCCTCCAATCCACACGGGGACCGGTATTTAGCTCAGCTTCAGGCTAAATCAGCCCGGGCCAGCCCGGCGTAAAGACAGCGTCAAGACCAGGCAAAATTTTGTAAGGAACGCCCCGCCGACTGACAGGACATTTCATCCGGCTTGCGTTGGAAAGGGTTCCAGTTTTTCAGCCTTGGGGCAGCGGTGAGCTTTTTCTGCCAGCACCAGCAGTTCCTCGCTTTGGCTGTACCCGGTACACCGTCCGCAAAGCAGACAGCAGGACTTCACCAGACCCTTTTCGCCGATGGTGGAATGCAGGAAGCAGCCGTGAACCGATAAAGGCAGAAATCCCGCCATGCAACTGTAGATGTAAGCGGCTGTCGGCTGGCTACAGAAAAATCATCCGGACGGAGCCTGGATCATCGGTTCGCTGCGGTACAGATCCCATAGTGTTTCCACAGCTTAAACCAGGGGTTATCCGCATATCTTTCATCGTGTTTCCGGTTTGCTGCTTCGCGGTCCGCCAAGCGGAGCCGCCGCGTGTCAGGCAGGGCCAAGACCCGCTCCAGCCACTCGATTTCCGCGATGGTTTTCTCGACGTCCATGCTGTCTTATATCTGGTGCCCGGCAGCGGCATTTGGGCGCTCGCGTTTGCCCCCGAGAATTCTGTAATTGGGCAATTTGGTAATCGTAATCGAAAACCCTTAACCCTACCGCAATCATCCGATTAACCATTACCAGATTACCCAATTAATAAGTTTGCCGTCCTTGCCATTTTCTGGCAACCATGCTCGCGCCAGCCTGAGGCGATCGCACCGAAGTACATGAACCTAAACGGTTACCAGAGTGTATGGACCCGTCTGTTCTGAATTGACAATTTATGTCACCCCCCCTACCCTACAGTTTCTTCTGTGCGGTTTGGGCAATTTCTTCAGGACATCGCCCAACTGTAGAGAGAATGGCCACGGCCATGAAACGAATGGTTAACGACCCGCTGCCAGGGGTCAAGGGCAGCGATTCGGTTATGGGTTGTCATTGACCATCGTGCACCGCTCTGAAAAGGACGAATGAGGTATGTCGCAGCGGCTCGGTGACTTGCTGGTCAAGCAAGGCGTAATCACCGCAGATCAATTGGGCCAGGCGGTGCAGGCACAACGTGTGTCCGGTGCACGGCTGACCAGTCTGCTGGTCAAGCTTGGGTTTGTCACCGATGAAGATGTAACCAATTTTCTGTCGCGCCAGTATGGTGTCCCCGCCATCAACCTGTCTTACTTCGAGGTCGATCATGCGGTCGTGAAGTTGATTCCTTATGAGACCGCGAAACGTTACGAGGTATTGCCGCTCAGCCGGGTAGGCGCATCCCTGACGCTGGCCATGTCGGACCCGACCAACGTCTTCGCCATGGACGATATCAAGTTCATGACCGGCTTCAACATCGAGCCGGTGGTGGCCTCCGAACAAGCCATTCTGGAGCATATTGATAAGGTTTACGGATCCTCAACCGAGCAGGATCTGGAACAGGTAATGCAGCAGTTCGGGGACGCCGCCGAGGCGAACCTCGAAATCGAGACCGACGAAGAAGAACTTTCCTTATCGCAGCTGGAAAAAGCGGCGGACGAAGCTCCCATCGTCAAGCTGGTCAACATTATTCTCGCCGACGCCGTCAAGCGCGGCGCCAGCGATATTCATCTGGAGACTTACGAGAAGGAGTACCGCGTCCGCTTCCGTATCGACGGGGTACTGCAAACCGTCATGACCCCGCCGCAAAAGCTGAAAGACGCGGTGACCTCGCGCGTCAAGATCATGGCCAAGCTGGATATCAGCGAAAAGCGTCTCCCCCAGGACGGGCGCATCATGCTGAAGATGGTGATCGGCGGCGCCCGCAAAGAACTCGATTTTCGCGTCAGCACCCTGCCCACCCTCTGGGGCGAGAAGGTTGTCCTGCGCCTGTTGGACAAGGAGAACTTGCGGCTCGATATGACGCGGCTGGGATTCGAACCGGACTCCCTGGCCAAATTCGAACGCGCCATCCTGAAACCTTACGGTATGGTGCTGGTCACCGGCCCCACCGGGTCGGGTAAGACCAACACTCTTTATTCCTCCATCTCCCGCTTGAATCAGCCCGGCGTCAACATCATGACCGCGGAAGACCCGGTGGAATTTCAACTCCCCGGAATCAACCAAGTGCAGATGAAGGAACAGATCGGACTGAACTTTGCGGCGGCCTTGCGGGCCTTTCTGCGTCAGGATCCGAACATCATCCTGGTGGGGGAAATCCGCGACTTCGAGACGGCGGAAATCGCTATCAAAGCGGCGCTCACCGGCCACCTGGTGCTGTCCACCTTGCACACCAACGGCGCGCCCGAGACCATCAGCCGCTTGATGAACATGGGCATTGAACCCTTCCTGGTGGCCACCTCGGTTCATCTCATCTGCGCCCAGAGGCTGGTGCGCCGGCTTTGCCCGGAGTGCGCCGAGGCGGTCGAAGTGCCTTACCAGTCGCTGGTGGAGGCCGGGTTCACTCCCAGCGAGGCCAAATCCGTAAAGATCATGAAGGGCCGGGGCTGTGATAACTGCCACAGCACCGGGTATCGGGGCCGCATCGGCCTGTACGAGGTAATGGAAGTGGACGACGAAGTCCGTGAACTGATCCTGGTTGGCGCCTCGGCGATGGAACTCAAAAAGAAGGCCATCGAGCACGGCATGATCACCTTGCGCCGCAGCGGCCTCACCAAGGTGATGCAAGGGCTTACGACCATGGAAGAAGTAGCGCGCGAGAGCGTGCATTGAGGAGCAACAAGCCCCAAGCCGCCAGCCCCAGCAGGCAGCGGCAAGTGGCAAGCGGTGAATGAGACAACCAAGTGTCTGGCAAAGGGCCCATTCGGCAGTTTGAATCGGGGCATGCCGAAGCAGCTTGTGGTTTGTAGCTTGTGGCTTGTTGCTTTCTAGCAAGGAGTTAAGAGCGAATGTCGGTCACTCTCGGCGACCTGTTAAAACACATGATGGAACTGAGCGGCAGCGACTTGCACGTCACGACCAATTCGCCTCCCCAGGTACGTGTGCATGGTGTGCTGCAAGCGCTCGACGTGCCTCCTCTGACCCCTTCGGAGACCAAGGCGCTGGCTTACAGCGTGATGACCGATGCCCAGAAGCATCGCTTCGAAGAAAACCTGGAATTGGACTTTTCCTTCGGCCTGAAAGGGCTGGCGCGCTTTCGCGCCAACGTATTCAATCAGCGTGGCGCCTGTGCGGCGGTGTTCCGCATCGTTCCCTTTGAGATCAAGACTTTCGAGCAGCTCAACCTTCCCACCATCGTCGGCAAATTATGCGAGAAGCCCCGCGGGTTGATCCTGGTCACAGGGCCCACGGGTTCGGGAAAATCCACCACCCTGGCCGCCATGCTGGACAAGATCAATCAAACCAGGCACGACCATATCATCACCATTGAAGATCCCATCGAGTTCGTGCACCAGCACAAGAACTGCCTGGTCAACCAGCGGGAGGTCTACTCGGATACCAAGTCGTTTAGCGACGCGTTGAAGTCGGCGCTGCGCGAGGATCCGGATGTAGTGCTGATCGGCGAGATGCGCGACCTGGAGACCATCGAGGCCGCGTTGCGCATTGCCGAGACCGGCCACCTCACCTTCGCGACCTTGCATACCAATACGGCGGCCTCTACCATTAACCGTATCATCGACGTCTTTCCCGCCTATCAGCAACCGCAAGTGCGCGCGCAATTGTCGCTGGTGCTGGAGGGCATTCTTTGCCAGGCGCTGCTGCCCAAAGCCGCCGGCGCCGGACGCGTAATGGCCATGGAGATCCTGGTGCCCAGCGCCGCTATCCGCAACCTCATTCGCGAGGACAAAGTCCACCAGATCTATTCGGCCATGCAGGCGGGCCAGGATCGCTTCGGTATGCAAACTCTCAATCAGTCGCTCGCTTCGCTCTATTTTCAAAAACAAATCACCATGGACGTAGCCAGGCTATGCTCGTCGCTGCCCGACGAGTTGCAGGAGATGATCGCCCGCGGCGCCGGTTTGAATGCGCGTTCCGCGACCAGGAAATGAACCAAGCCAAGAAGCAATCAGCACTCAGCCAAACATCGCTGAAGTTGCTGAAAGGCGGAAGATGCAGAGGCCGGAAATGGTACGACAGCAAGAACAACGCGAGAAATGGGAGCCGCTTTGGCTGATTGCCGATTGCTGAGTGCTTAAAGGAGATTCCTATGCCAGTCTTCACCTTCGTCGGAAAAGACTCCACGGGACGCAAAATCAGCGGCCAGCGGGTGGCAGAGACCAAACAGGCCTTGGAGTTGCAATTGCGCCGCGAGCGGGTAGCGCTGACCGGCCCCATCAAGGAGAAAGGCAAGGAATTTGCCTTACCCACCCTGGGCCGCCAAAAGGTCGCGGTCAAGGACCTGGCCATCTTCTTCCGCCAGTTCTCGGTCATGATCGATGCCGGTCTGCCGCTGGTGCAATGCCTGGAGATTCTGGCCGGCAACCAGGAAAACCAGGTCTTCAAGAGAACGTTGACCGGCGTGCGCACCTCGGTCGAGGGAGGCGCCACACTGGCCAAAGCCATGAAGGGCCATCCCGCGGTCTTTGACGACCTCACCGTCAACATGATCGACGCAGGGGAGATCGGCGGTATTCTGGACACCATTTTGCAGCGCTTGGCGAACTACGTCGAGAAAGTGCTGAAAATGCGCTCGGCGGTAAAATCGGCGCTGGTATACCCGTCCGCCGTGATCGTCATGGCGGTCTTGATCGTGGGGGCGCTGCTGAAGTGGGTCGTCCCCATCTTTGTGAAGCTCTTCGATGGGTTGAACGTCGAACTGCCCGCGCCCACCCGTTTTGTGATTGAACTGAGCGAGCTGGTGGCCACTTTCTGGTGGTTCGCTATTGTGGGCGCAGTTGCGCTCGTGGTCGGCATCAAGTACTTTCGCAAGCGGCCGGAAGGGCGGTATATGTGGGACCGGATGATGTTGAACCTGCCGGTAATCGGCATCCTGCTCCGCAAGATAACCGTGGCCCGGTTTACGCGCACCCTGGGAACCCTGATCACCTCCGGCGTGCCGATCCTGGAGGGCCTGGCGATCACCGCCCACACCTCGGGTAACGCCGTGGTAGAACGTGCGTTGCTGAAGGTGCGCAAGTCCATTGAGGAAGGCCACACCGTAGTCGATCCGCTGCGCGAAAGCGGCGTGTTCCCCAATATGGTGACGCAAATGATCGGCGTGGGCGAGGCTACGGGCGCCATGGACGCCATGCTGCAGAAAATCGCCGATTTCTATGAAGACGAGGTGGATACCGCCACGAAGAATTTGCTGACCTTGCTGGAACCTATGATCATTGGGACCCTGGGCATCATGGTCGGCGGCATTGTCATTTCCCTCTATCTGCCGCTGTTCAAGATGATCGGCAAATTGGCGGGATGAGCGTTATGATGGGCCCGACTTTCAACGAACGTGCCTGGCTCGCCTGGCTGGTGAAGATTCGCATCATTATCATCACCTTCCTGCTGGGCATTGAGCTTGCTGTGGCTAACCTGAAGCCAGCCCCGGTTTCCAAAGGCTTGTTCGTTACCGTCATCCTGCTCTGGTATACCATTGCCCTCTTCTACGTCGTGCTGCTGCATATCTGGCAGGAATATCGCCTGCAAGCGCGCTTACAGGTCCTCACCGACCTGGGATTTGCGGCCTTGGTGCTGGTGGCGACCGGCGCCCACGATAGCTCCTTCAATTTCCTTTATCCTCTGATCATTGTCACGGCTGCCATCCTGTTGCCGCGTTATTGGGCGTATCTAATAGCGGCTTTGGCCTTCATCCTGTTCGGGTCGCTGTTGGAACTCACGTACTTCGGATGGATTCCCTCCTACGCCAGCTCGCAACCGGAAGCAAAAACCCTGCAGGTGACCATTCTGATCAATTTGTTCGCCTACCTGGCCATTGCTTATCTGGCCAGTTATCTCGCGGCCAAGCTGCGCCGCACTGACGTGCAGTTGCAGGAAAAGAGCGGCGAGCTGGAAGAATTGCAAGCGCTCCACCTTAACGTAGTGCGTTCGATGAGCGGCGGCCTGATCACCACCGATCTGGAGGGCCATATCCGGCTGGTCAATGCTGCCGGCGAACGGCTGCTGGACCGCCGTTACAGCGAGCTCGCCGGGACCCCGATCGGCGCTCTGTTCCGGGACCGGCTGCCCGGTACCGGGGAGGCGCGGCGCGAATTGAAGTATCAGGGTCCCCGGGGCGGCGAACAAATCTTTGGTATGACGGTCTGCGCCTTGACCGGTTCCGATCAGGATATTGTCGGCCACATTTACACCTTTACCGACCTCACCGAAATCCGCCGCCTGGAGCACGAAGTCGTGGTGCGCGACCGCATGGCCGCGGTGGGCCGGCTGGCATCGGGCATTGCCCATGAGATCCGCAATCCGCTCGCCGCCATCGCCGGTTCCGCACAGATGCTGCGCGAATATTCCGGCCTGGGCGCGGATGAGCGGGATCTGTTGGATATCGTGCACCGTGAGTCGGAACGGCTGAATAAGATTGTGAGCGACTTTCTGGCTTACTCACGCCACCAACCCTATCGCTTCCAGACCGTCGATCTCTTGCCTCTGGTGGAGGAAACCTTGCGCCTGCTGGAGAATCGGCCGGAGTGCGCGCAAGGCGGCATCGTCATTAACCGCAACTTCGAAATTGCCGCCGCCCCGGCCAAGGCAGACCCGGACCGCATGCGGCAAGTGTTTTGGAATCTTTGTGACAATGCTTTGCAGGCTATGCCCGAAGGAGGGGTCTTGACCGTCAGCGTGCGCGAGCACGGCAACGGCCTCACCATCGGGTTCGCCGACACCGGCATGGGAATCAGTGCCCAGCATATGGAAAATATCTTTGAACCCTTCCACGCCGGTTTTGCCAAGGGTACCGGCCTGGGCCTGGCCATCGTATATCAGATCATGCAGGCGCATGACGGCACCGTCTCGGTCCAATCGGCGCCTGGTCGGGGTACGGAGTTCGCTTTGCATTTGGACCGCGCGTCCCATCCCGCCGAAACTGACTTGGCCATCGTCGCCGCAGGAGGTAGCCGCCGTGGGTAATGTGCTTGTTTGTGATGACGAAGGCGACATCTGCCGCATGCTGGAAATTGCCCTGCGCCGTTCCGGGCACCGCGTCGAAACGGTTACCTCGGGCGAAGCGGCCAAGAAGAAGCTCGACTCCGCCATTTTCGATGTGGTGATCAGCGATATCAAAATGCCGGGCGTCGACGGCGTGGAGCTGTTGCGCTACGCCAGCGCCACCTCGCCCGATGCGGAGCGTATCGTGATCACCGCGCATGAGGAATTCGAGATTGCTAGACGCGTGGCCGAATCGGGCGGCGTCTTCCTGTTCATCAGCAAGGGGCCGAGCCTGCCTTCCGTGGTAGCGCACTCGGTACAGCAGGCCATGGAGAAAATCGCGCTCCGCCGGCAAAACCTCGCCTTCCGCCGCGATGCGGCGCAGCACAATTCCCTGGAGAACATCGTGGGCTCCAGCGCGGGAATGCAGAAGCTCAAGCAGACCATCCGCACCGTCGCCCCCACCGGCAGCACCATCCTGATTTGCGGCGAAAGCGGCACCGGTAAGGAACTTGTGGCCCGCGCCATTCACGACTGTTCGCCGCGCGCGGTTGAGCCCTTCGTTTCCGTAAACTGCGGCGCTTTTCCGGAAACCCTGCTGGAGAGCGAGCTCTTCGGATATGTGCGCGGCGCCTTCACCGGCGCCACCCAGAACAAACGAGGCCTGTTTGAGGCGGCGCACAGTGGCACCATCTTTCTGGACGAAATCAGCGAGATGAGCGCCGGCATGCAAGTGAAACTGCTGCGGGTATTGCAGGAGCGCACCATCCGCCCGGTGGGCGGAACGGCAGAAACCGCGATTGATGTGCGCGTGATTGCGGCCACCAACAAGGACCTGGAGCTGCTGGTGGCGGAGAAGACCTTCCGCGAAGACCTGTATTATCGCATCAGTGTGATTCCCATCCTGGTGCCCCCGCTGCGTTTTCGTCCCGATGATATCGAACCGCTGGCCCACCATTTTCTGAAGAAGTATGCGGCGGCTATGGGCAAGTCCATTCGCCGCATCTCCCCGGAAGCGCTGGACAGGCTGAAGAGTTCTCCCTGGCCGGGAAACGTGCGGCAACTGGAAAACACGATCGAGCGGGCGGTAGCCCTGGAGGGCAGCGACGAGTTACACGTGGAGTGCGAGGCGCCCAAAGCGCTCGCGGCGGCCGCCAGCGCCAATGGCTTGCCGGCCGTTGCGCTTCCCAGCGCCGGCGTGGATATGGAACGCTACGTGGCCGATATTGAGCGTTCGTTGCTCCAGGCGGCGCTGGCCCGCTGCAACGGCGTGCAAACTCGCGCCGCAGGAATGTTGAACCTTTCCTACCGCAGCTTCCGGCACCTGGTCAAGAAGTACGATTTGTAGAATCGGATGATCAGATGATCAGATGATCGGGTGATCGGAAGGCCCAAAAGTTGTTAATCCGGCAAACCGGTCAGTTAATTAACTTTACTTAGAACCGGGGAGGGAGAAACTCTTTGCAGAAACCTGGGGTTTTTGATCACCGGATCACCCGATCACCCGATCACCGGATCTTCTGATGCGTTTGATCTTGCGCTTTATCTGGCACGCGACTCGCGGACATCGTCTGGCGCCGTGGCGCTCGCCCTATCTCCGCTGGCGCATGGAAACCTACTGCGGTGTCAAGATGGACAAGGTGGGTTTCCTGGAATTCTGGGGCTTTCTGCTGCGGGAACGCAGCGCCCTCTGGCGTTTCCTGAAGTGGACGGCGCAGATGGAACGTTATGCCCGGCCCGAACCCAAGAATCCCTAAAGCACCGCATCGCCGGGTGATCGGGTGATCGAAAGAACCGGCGTCACCTCTATTTGATTAGTTATGTAACTAGGAAATTGGCACTTTGGGAGCGAAGACAGATCGCGCGTGCTTCAGATCACCCGACCACCCGATCGCTAGATCACTCGATGAAAACGGCCACTTCGCTACCTCGGCCGGCGCCCAGAGTGTGCGCCGCCGAAGCTTGATTGACGGCCAATTCCAGGAAACCCATACTGCCCAACACGGCAAAGGGTTCACCGGGAGAACCTTCCGCAAATGTCAGTTTGAGGCTGCGGATCTCTCCCTTCCCCACCACGATCCGAAATGGCGGAGCCGGGGAGGCGAACAGTTGCGGCACGTCCGTGGGACGGATATTGGTTACCAGGTTTCCGAATTTGTCTACCTTTAACACCACCCCACGCAACCGGCCGTCGCCCTCGGATTTGGGCGGGCTCACCGCAAAGCGCACCGGGTCGCGTATCACCTCTCCCAGCACCGTGGGGTCCACGCCCTTAGAGATGTGAGCGGCCACGGGCGCGAAGATGTCACGGCCATGAAAGGTTGGGCTGACGGGCTGCAGGAAGTGGTGCAGGGCGGTGATGTGCCGCACCATCACGCGTTCTTCACGCGCAAACACCAAAGACAGCACCCCGTTATCGGGAGCGACAAACACGTGCCGCCCCGTCGACACCACAATCGGACGGCGCTGGCTCCCTACGCCGGGGTCGACCACCACCACATGTACACTGTCGGACGGAAAGTAGGAATAGGCCTGGGCAATGGTCAAGGCGGCCTCCAGCACGTCGAAGGCCGGCACCCCGTGGCAGATGTCTACGATTTGCGCCGCCGGATTGATACCCAGAATCACCCCCTTCATCGTGCCTACATAGTGGTCCTGGGCGCCGAAGTCGGTAGTGAGAGTGATAAGGCGTTGCATAGCGTACGGCAAGATTGTACGCCGAGGGGAGAGGAAATTTGGGATTTCTGATTTCGGATCTCGGATTTAGGGAACCAGTCAACTGAGGGACCGGTTTGCAAATCCCAAATCCGAATTTCCAAATCCCAATTGTTCGCCCCGGGCCAACTGCAAGACCTCTTCCGCCCACAAGGGGCTTTCCGGGCGTTCTTCGTGTTTGAAGAAGCAGAAAATCGCCTGCTCGCCTGCGGAGCGGTGCTGCAAGCGCAGCGCGACCGCACGCCGGTCGCTGGCGCCATAGTCGGTCCGGCGAAAGCGATAGTAGGCGAATTGGGCGGTCGCGAGATCGGGGGTAGAGAGTTCGTCACTCTCGGCAACGCATAGCGCCGCCTGATGGCAACGCAGGAGTTCGAGTAATGGCTCCTGAAACCAGGAGGCATGACGGAATTCGAAGGCGGCGCGAAAAGCCGGCCCGAGGATGCCTTCGCCCCTCGCGCCTCGGGCGCGGGGAAGCTGTTCCAGAAAGCTTTCGAGCAGCACGGGATCGGCCCGCAAATTCGGCGGGAGCTGAAACAGAACGGCCCCCAATCTGCCGGCGCTGGCCAGCGGCTGCACAGAGTCCAGGAACCGCCGCAACGGTTCTTCCACATTCTTGAGGCGGCCAATGTGGGTGATGGCCTGATGCGCTTTTATGCAAAAAGCAAATCCCGGGGAAGTATCGGCGATCCAGTTTTCCAGCATCTTTTCACTGATGAAGTGGCGGAAACTGTAATTCACCTCGACGGCATTAAGCCGGGTCGCATAGTGCTGGAGAAATCTCTTGGGGGGCAGCTTGGCGGGGAAGAAGGCCGGCTTCCAGGCAGGATAAGCCCACCCCGAAGTTCCTACAAATATCTTTCCATCCATTCCGGTCACGCCGCGTGTTGCCGTTTTGGACGGACGCCCTTGGCGCGTTTACGCCGTGCATCCGGTTTTGATGTCCCGCTTTTGGCCGCTTGCCCCGGGTGGTGTTCCGCAAAGGCAGCTTCCAGGGATAGCGCAGGGGCCTTCAAAGCTTGCAGCTCCGGCAGCCTCTGCTTCAGTTTCAGCACCGGAGCGAAGAGGTCGCCATGGGATTCGACGCGCTCCAGTACCTGATCGGAGGTAAACACCAGCCGCCGAAAATCCTGCCGGCTCCGGCAGGCTTCCACCTCCTCCCAAGTGACCGGGGTGGAAACCGTAGGGCTTTCCTTGGCGCGCAGGGAGTATACACAAACTGTGGTCTTATGGTCGTCGTTCTGGCTCCAATCGATGAAGACCTTGCCGGTCCGCAGCGATTTCTTCATTTCGGAAACGACCAGATCCGGCCGGGTACGTTCCAACGCCCGGGCAAGTTCCTGGGCGAACGATTTGGTCTCCTGGTAAGTCACCGGCGTGTTGAGCGGAACATAGATCTGTAAGCCTTTCGAGCCGGAGGTTTTGGGAAAAGACTGCATTCCGAAATGAGCAAATACCCGCCGTAGCGCCAGACCCGCCATGCAGCACTGCACGATATTGGCCGGTTCACCCGGATCCAGGTCGAACACGATCACCGTAGGGCAGAGTATCTCGTTGCCGCGCGAGAGCGAGGTGTGCAGCTCCAGGTCCGCCAGATTGGCTGCCCACACCAGGGTGGGCAAATCTTGAATCAGACAGTACTTCATCCACCGCTGGTTTCCGTCGCTCCATACGGGAGCGGTCTGGACCCACGGCGGCCGGTGCGACGGACAGTTCTTCTCATAGAAAAAACCGGCTTCTACGCCCTCGGGATAACGCTTCATGGTAAGCGGCCGGTCGCGCAGATGCGGCAGCAGCACAGGCGAAATGCGAACGTAATAATCGATAACCTGGGCCTTGGTAAATCCGGCCTGGGGATACAGAACTTTGTCCAGATTCGACAGCCTGAGCTGCTTGCCCTGAATATCGACCACGGATTCCCGCGCGCGTGCCATCGCCTATTACGATGATGGCGAAGCAGCAGGCGACGCGGCAAAATTGCTGTCCCGCTTTCTTTTTTTGCCTGGCGGCGCGCCAAAAGGCGCAGCCGGCCGAGGTTTCCGCCCCCCACAGATTGGCTCTAGGTTCCGCCCGGCCGCCGGCGGCGCCTTCCGGCAGCATCGCCGCCGCCAAATCGCAACTCACCAACTCCAGCGATCATCCAACGAGCGTGCCTCCCTGCGACCAGCCGCTTCCCGTAAGCTCTTCCACCCCATGCAGTCGCAGCGGCATGGTCAGCATCGCGTACCAGGCGAGCTGGAGTGGTTGTCAGTCCTGTGGGCTCAAAGCGAAATGCTATCCCCGAAATCGCGTGCAGGGCCGGGGAGTTTTACGGGATGAAGACCCGGTCGTCAAAGCCTTTCGCGAGAAGATGGCGACGGCGGAAGCCCAAGCCTGGTATCGGCGGCGGGCACCGGTGGCGGAGTTTTGCCACGCCTGGATCAAAAGCAAGCTCGGGTTGCGCCAGTTCCATGTTCGCGGCCTACTCAAGGTAGCGATGGAATCCCCGTGGGCTTGCTTCACCAACAATTTGCAGCAATGGATTCGGCTGCACAGACTGCAACCTGCGTAATTCCCGCCTCCCCAAGAGTCTATGCAACCCCGTTGACGGGAGAACAGGCCTGCCAACTGCAAGCCCTCTGCGGCCACGGTAGTCCTACGAAACCCAAAACTGGCCCTTCTTGCGCTCACTTTCCCGGAAGTCGGGTCCGAAGCCTATACTTAAAAGGCTTATTTCACACCTTCTCAGGGTGACAGGCATAAGTACTTTTTCCGCAGCCTGTAAAGCCCCATGCATTTGATGAGGTCCGGCACGGCTGAAGCCACGCCCTGATCCAAACTTTCAGGACGGCAGACCGCGGTGAAAGAATAGAGGATGACTACTGCAGACAGTTCCGTTCGCCCAACCGGTGATCCCGCCCCATCCCGGATGGCTGAATTCTTGCGGGGCGCGCGCGATACCGTGCCGATGCTGGTAGGCGCCGCGCCCTTCGGCCTGATTTTCGGCACCCTGGCCGGTCCGGCCGGGCTATCGCATATGGGGGCGGCGCTGATGTCGCTCGTAGTTTTCGCGGGTTCCTCGCAGTTTATTGCGCTTACTTTGCTGGCCGGCGGGGCCGGGACGGCGTTGATCGTGCTGACCACATTGGTGGTCAATCTGCGCCATGCCCTTTACTCGGCCAATCTGCAGCCGCATGTGGCGCGGCTGCCGCAGCTCTGGCGCGCGCCTTTGGCCTTCTGGCTCACTGATGAAACCTTCGCGGTGGTCCAGCGCCGTTATGCCGAGAGCGATCTTTCCCCTTTCAAGCATTGGTACTATCTGGGCTCGTGCCTGGCTATGTACACCAACTGGCAGCTATGGACCGTCACCGGCATTTTTCTCGGGCAAGCCGTCGCGGGGATTGGCCGCTTGGGGCTGGAGTTTGCCATGGTGGCGACTTTTGTCGCCATCGTCGTGCCGCTGTTACGGACACGGCCCATGGTGGCCTCGGCTCTGACCTCGGCGGGGGCGGCCTTGCTGGCCCGCGGCTTGCCTTACAAGCTTGGCTTGATGGTGGCCGCGCTGGCGGGCGTAGTCGTGGGAGTGTGGCTCGAAGAACAGGGGCGTCCCGATGAAACCGCATGAGATTGCCATCATCGCGGGCATGACGGCGGTGACGTTTCCCATTCGCTATCTGCTGTTCGCCCTGGGGGAACACGTCGATTTCCCGCCGCTCCTGCGGCGTGCGTTAGGCTTCGTCCCCGTGGCCGTACTGACCGCGATCACCGTGCCGCTGGTGTTGCTGCCCGATGGCCAGCATTGGCGGCTCGACTGGCGCAACGCCTATCTGGCGGGCGCATTGGCGGCCGGCGTGGTTGCCTGGCGCTGGCGGGGGCTGCTGGCGTCCATTGGCGCCGGACTCGTAACCTATCTGGTGTGGCGCGCCATGTTCATGGGATAAGGCATTCAGAAAAAATCCAGCGCAGAAACGCAGAAGCGCAGAAAGAATCATAAAACCGAGCGCAGAGACGCAGAGACACAGAGAAACACATCCAGGATAATTTTTCTGCTTGTTCTGTGTTTCTGCGGTTCTGTGCCGGGTTTCAGGACAAATAGACTACGGGTGTTGACTTCGCCGGGTTGTAACGATTGCCTGCGGCCTTGGCCTTCATATTTTTTGCATTTCATCTACTCCCTGGTGTATCGCGTTTCGCCATAAGACACCATTCAGTTCTCGGTTTCCAGTTCGCGGAATCTCAACCAAGCTGAGATGTCCGGCAACTGGAAACGGAGAACCGGGAATTGAGAACTGGTTACGACGCCTTGACGGAGAGGAAGCCGCGAACATTTTCCCCGAGCAACTGGGGAAAGGTCTTGTCGAGGTAGGAGCGGATCGAGACGTAACATTCGTCGCAGGTGTTGGTGGGAGTAAACTCCTCCGCCATCCGCGAGTATTCTTCCAGCGAATAGCGCTGGAACACCATGGAGCACGGCTGGAGCCAACCGTCACTGCGGACCACGAGAAAGCGATGGCCCGCCTTGCAGCCGGGAGCGCCGCCACGTTCGAAGAAACGGCGGGTGGCGTCCAGGGTGGAAGAGGAGTTTACGATCCAGTTGCTGGCGTCGCGCCGGCTTTCCACCTGATCCAAACCTTGGTTCAAAAGAGTCAACTGAGCGGGTGTGGTCAGCGCATAGTCGCGGCAGCCGGTGCGGCGCGCGGAGTAGGCGCTGTAGCAGATATTCACGCCCCACTCTCGGGCCTTATCGGCCAACCGATTAATCTCTCCAACATTCTCGCTGGTAATGCAGGAGTTCAGCACGATATCGTCGCAGCCCAAGGCCGCCAGGCGCGGCACCAGATCGCGCAGACGCGCGTAGAGGCCCGGCAAGCGGCGGAACTCATCGTGCCGCTCATCGGGGAAATCCAGGCTGACGGAAAACTGGTCGACCCCCGCGGCGTGCAACTGCCGGTACTTTTCTTCCGTCATGTTCGACCAGTTGGATACCAGGATGGTGTAGGGAATACCCGAGCCGGACTTGATGTTGCGCACGATCTCGACTACATCTTCGCGGAGCAAAGGCTCGCCGCCGGAAACTTGTACCACACACGGCCGAAGCACCGCCATATAGCGGCGATAATCGGCCGGCTTCAGGTTGTGCGAATCATCGCGCGGGCCGCCGTGATCGCAGTGTTTGCAAAAACAGGTGCAGGAGTCCGTTACCTCGAAAGAGACCACGAGGGGCCGGCCGGCGGGCCAATTCCGCGAACCCCGTCCAATGATGCGAAGCGAATCGAGAAAACCAACTTTACGCATAATAATTCTGCAGAGGTCAGGATCGTAGCAGGCGCAAGCCAAGAGGTGCAAGCCGAAATCCGGCGAGTGGCAGCAATTCAGGGTCCAAGCGCAACTATTACCAGTAGAAGAGTTTCCAGTTTCCAGTTGTGGGTAATCAGAGGGCAAGCTTCTGGAAATCGCAAAAACTGGAAACGGGAAGCTTGCTTTGTCATGGCAGCGTTCTGCGAGGCAGAACGTTTCGGTGTGTGGTTGTCCGCAACTCTGGAAACTGGAAACGGGAAACTGGAAACGGGAAACGGGAAACTCGCTCCTACAGCGTTTCGCGAGGCAGAACGGCGGGCATTGGACATGGATAACGCTTGACAAGCACTGAGCTTTCGAATTAACTTCCGCGTCACTGATCGTTTCACACCCAACGCAGAGACGCGGAACCACAAAGAGCGGGTGCCTTCCGTGAACGCTTCAGGCGCTTTCGCGATTCCGGGTTGAAAGATGGCCGTGGTCTGAGGAGGAGCAGGATCAATGCGAATGGAGCTGGTTTTTCAGGGCTTCCCCGGGAAGTTGGCCCGCGGCTACATGGGGTGGAGCGCGGTCGTGTACGTGGAGACTGCGGGGACAAGGATCCTGTTCGACACCGGGGGCCCGGGCAAACGCAGCGACATTCGGTCCCGTCTGGAAGAGTTGCACGTCAAGCCTGACGACATCGATATTCTGGTTCTGAGCCATTTTCACGACGATCACGTCTTCAATTTCGACTACTTCCGGAGAGCCAGAATTCTGCTTCACGCCAAGGAGGCGGAGTGGGTGCGGACCGATCCGGATTGGTTCCCCGTACCAAAATTCTTGTATCCGGCACTGGTTAATACCGGCCGGCTCGAGTTGATTCACCAAGATATGGAAATCGCACCCGGCGTACAGACCCTGCACTGTCCCGGACACACCCCGGGATGCATGGCCCTGGTGCTGCGCGCTCCAGATATGCCGGTCACAGTACTGGCTGGGGATGCCGTCAAGAACATCAGCGAACTGGCCACCGGTAAGGTTGCCCTCAGCCGGGACGATGAGGCCAGCGCGCGCGCTATCGCCCAAATTCGCGATCTTGCGGAGGTGGTCGTGCCCGGCCACGACCGGGTGCTGAAAGTGACGCCAGACCAGATCGTGGCGACTACCGCGATTCGCGAGACCATCATTATTCCGCCCGGGGTTGCCGATCGGGAGCAGGCCAGATACCTGGAACTGGTAATTGAACCGACTTGTCTGCCTCGGACATAAGGAAAGGACAGAGTTATGGGAACGAATTTATCCGCCGCGCCGCGACCGGTACAGAAGCCCGGAGTCGGCAAAGTAGGCTCGTTGTGGACCGGGAAGCGCTGCTACATTGCCGTGTTCCTGTTCTTCAACCTGTTTATCAACTACATGGACCGGATCAACCTGTCGGTCGCCGCTCCGGTCATTGCCAAGCGGTTCCAGTGGAACCCGGCCATCATGGGGGTGGTTTTCTCGGCGTTCATGTGGACGTATATCATCTGCCTGATCCCGTGGGGCTCACTCGCCGATCACATTGGCGTCCGGAAAGTTAACGCATTTTCCGTCTCCCTGTGGTCCATTTCCGCCATGTTTACCGGCGCCACCATGGGTTTTGGCAGCATGTTGGCTTCCCGGCTAGCCCTGGGCGTCGGAGAGGCGGCTTCCTTTCCTGCTTCCGGAAAAGTTGTGCGGCAATGGTTCCCCGCCAGCGAACGCGGCCTGGCGACGGCGATCTTCAACGCCGGAACTTTTGCTGGGCCGGCCGTATCGGCGCCCATTGTGGCCTGGCTTGTCCTGCACGCAGGCTGGCGGCTGTCGTTCGTGATTACCGGAGCCGCCGGCCTGGTCTGGGTGCTGTTATGGCTGAAGATGTTTCATGTGCCCGCGGAGTGTTCCTGGCTGCCGGAGGCGGAACGGGATTATCTGCTGGGGGAAACTGCGGGTAAAATCCCGCGGGGCGGGACGGGCCCGGCGCAGCCAACCCAGGGACGCAGCGCGGTGTTGCTGCTCATCAGCCGCTCTACCATGTGGGGATTATTTATCACCCAAGGCTGCTGCGCTTACACCATGTATCTTTTCCTGTTCTGGCTGCCTTCCTATCTGGTGCAGGCCCGCCACATGCAACTGATGAAGGCCAGTTGGTTTACCGCGGTGCCATATTTGGTTTCGGTGGTGCTGGGTATTCTGATTGGCAAATTAAGCGACAGCATCCTGACTCCGGAGGCGGTGAAGCAGGGCAAACGGCGAACGCTGCTCATTATCTTCATCCTGCTCTCCAGCGTGGTTTTGCTTACCACCCTGGTCAGCAACGAGTGGGTGGTGCTGGCGCTGATTTCCATGTCGCTGACCTGCATTTCCAGCGCTTTGACCCTGAACATCGCCATGAATAACGACCTCGTCTGGAACCCCAATATGGCGGGCACGGCGCTGGCCATCCAGATCATCAGCGGCAATTTGTTCGGGTTGTTGGCCCCGATTCTTACCGGCTTTATCGTGAAAGCGACCGGGAATTTCGACAGCGCCTTCTATTTGGCGGGAGCGCTCTTGTTCTTAGGCGCCGGGGCTTCCTTGGCGCTCACTCGCCGGCCCCTTAGCTTCGAAGAGGAGGGAGCCTAGGTAACAAGAAACGGTTCACGGCAGGGACCCGGACGACGCGGGAGTGTGCCGGGAAAGAATTGAATTCGAATTTGTTTTGCATTGTCGTTTCAAATTTATTTTGAATTGTCATTCCCAGCGAAGCGAGGAATCTGCAGGTCTTTTCCCCGGCCTTGATGGTTGAGGATAAAACTGCAGATTCCTCGCACCGCTGAGAATGGCAACTATCAGGCGGCAATACCTGAAAGGAGCTCTAATTCCATGGATGGAACTGGCGTAAAGCTGAAAGCAAGTGCGAAAGGCGCGGCCTATATCACGGATTTTCTGATCCAGCAGAAGGTGCCCTACGTTTTCGGTCTGTGCGGGCACGGTATCCTCGGCATGCTGGACGGCCTCTACGACCGGCAGCAGGAGATCAAGACCATCTCCGTGCATCACGAGGCCATTGCGGCCTTCATGGCCGACGGCTATTTCCGCATCGCGCAGAAGCCGGTGGCGACCTTTACCTCCTGCGGGCCGGGCTCAGCCAACCTGGTGCCCGCCGTCGCGGGGGCTTTCGCCGACTCCTCCGCGTTTTTAGCCATTACGGGCAATGTGCCCACCGGGCAGTGGAACCGCGGTCCCTTCCAGGAGAGCGGACGATACTACCAGGGCGACTTTGTCACGGTGCTGCGGTCTTACGTGAAGCGCAGCTTCCAGCCCACGCGCGGCGATATGCTCCCCCTGGCCATGCGGCAGGCGTTCGCGCTGATGACCAACGGGCGCCCGGGACCGGTGCACCTGGATGTGCCGCTCAACATCTTCGTAGAGACGGTGGACGAAAAGGCAGCGGCGCGCGAAGACTGGCCGGCCGTGAACTGGGCGCGTCCGGCGGGCGATCCGGCAGCCATTGCCGCCGCCGCTAAATTGCTGCTGGAGGCGGAACGTCCGGTGATCGTCGCCGGCCACGGCGTGGAATTGAGCAATGCGGAAGCGGCGCTGCTGGCATTCGCCGAAGCTCTGTCCATTCCGGTTGCTACCACCCCCTTTGGCAAGGGAACCTTCAACGCCAGCCACCGGTTGAGCCTGGGACCAACCGGCCGTAATGGCTCGCTTATGGCCAATGGAGCCTGTCGCAACGCCGATGTGATCCTGGCGCTGGGCACCCGCTTCGACGACCGGGCTACGAGTGCCTGGTTGCCGGGCATGACTTACAACTTTCCCCCGACCAAGCTGATTCACGTTGACATCGATTCCAACGAGATCGGCCGCAATTTCCAGACGGCGATCGGCATCATCGGGGACGCGCGGATTGTGCTGGAACAGTTGCTGACTTACAAGGCCGATGTCGCCAGCCGGCGGGCCGCGTGGCTCAGCCGCATCGAGGCGTGGCGCAAGAAGTGGGATGCGGCCACCAAGCCGCCGCGGAATTCCGATGCGGTCCCGATCCGTCCGGAGCGCTTGGTGGCGGATCTGCGGAAGGTCTTGCCCGACAACGGCATTGTGCTGTCCGACGTGGGCGGCCATCATAACTGGCTGGTGGCGGATTGGGAAGCGCGGCAGAGCCGCACCTTCCTGCAAACCTGGGGCTTCGCCTCCATGGGCTTCGGCGTGGCCGGCGGGCTGGGCGCCAAACTGGCCGCTCCGGACCGCCCGGTCGTTGCGGTTTGCGGAGACGGCGGTTTCGCCATGTGGCCCAGCGCCGTGTTGACTGCGGTGGAGTACGACATCCCGATGGTGTGGCTGGTGTGGAACAACTACGGTTACGTCGTCATTCGCGATCAGCAACTCGGGTTCTTCGGCAAGACCCGCGAACTGGCCGTCAGCTTTACCGATTCCAAAGGCCAACTGTACAGCGCAGACTACGCCGCCATGGCCCGCTCCATGGGCGCTACCGGCATCACCGTCGAAAAACCCGCGGATGTGGCGCCGCAACTGGAAGCGGCCATTGCCTCCAATAAACCGGTCGTGCTCGATGTGCGGGTCGATCGCGAGTCGCGTCCGCTGGCCAGCGGGAGCTGGGAGTTGCCGCCAATCCCACCACCGCTGCCGAATTTCGGCTGGGGCGAGGATTGATTAAGAAAAAACACCCAGCGCAGAGACGCAGAGAGGAAGCTCGAAAAAAGCCCCACCCGAATCGCGCCCAACCACCCCAACGAGCCAACATCCGGCTCGTTGGGGACCCCGGCCGAAGGCGCGATTAGAGTGGGGCACCCACAAGTTCTGGCCGACAGCCAGGAGAGGGCCGACGGCTAAGCGCAAAGAAAGGATTGTCCTATGGAAAAGTCTGCGGTTGCGCCCCTTCAGTCGGAGCCGTGGTCGTTAAAGATGGTGGCTCCACTGGAACCGGGGATTGTCTGCATTGATATGGAGCGCATGCTGAAGTTCTATACCGAAGTCCTGGGCCTCAAACTGGTGTCCGACGCGGAAACCACACCCGAAATGAGCAAGAAATTTGGGGCTACTCCGCATGGCTACCGAATTGTGCGCTTGCAGACCCCCTACGGCGAGCGCGTCAAACTGGTCCAGCCGAAAACGCCTCCCCAGCAGCGTCCCGTGCCGGAGTGGACATTTCAGCGGCACGGCTTCGCCTATATGACGTTCATCATCGACGACATGCAGGACATGGTGGCGCGGTTGAAGGCACACGGAGTTAAACTGGTCAGCGAAGGACCGGTCGAAGTCCGCAAAGGCGTCTTTGCCTTGTTTACCCTGGATCCGGAAGGGAACTATGTGGAGTTTGTGAAGTTTCCGGATATCGCCGCCTATCGGCCGGACCTGTTTCCCAGAAAGGATTAACCGACTCTATGAGCAGCTCCCCGAGCATGATTCCCGCGTGTCAAGGCCCCGATCCGCAACCTCGTCCGCCCCGCCTGAAAGCGCCGCCGGGAGCGGCCGACACCCATTTTCACATTCTGGGTCCGGCCGCCCGCTATGCCTACGTGGAGGAGCGCGAGTATACGCCGCCCGATGCGGTGCCGGGAGCCTGCCGCAAGCTGTTTGACACGCTCGGCATCCAACGCGCGGTACTGATCCAGCCTAGCGTCTATGGCGAGGACAATACCTGCATGGTAGAGTCGGCGCCGCAACTCGGAGTTCCTTTCCGAACGGTCGTGGTGGTTCCGTTCTCTACGCCGGATAAGGAACTCCGGCGCCTGCACGAGGCCGGCGCGCGCGCCGTGCGTTTTATCCTGGCGCATATTGGCGGTCTGCCGCTCAGCGATCTGGAGCGGTTTTCCGCCCGGGTAAAGGAGATGGGCTGGCACATCCAGTTTCTGCTGCGTCCGGCCCATCTGATCGAACTGGAGAACCGGCTTGCCAAGCTGCCCACGGAGTTCCTGATCGATCACATTGGCCTGATTCGGCCGTCCGAGGGCGGAGTGCAGCAGCCGGCCTTCCAAGCCCTGCTTCGTTTATTCCGTACCGGCCGTTGCTGGGTGAAACTAACGGGCGGTTACCGCATTTCTTCCGAAGCGCCGCCTTATCGCGAAGTGATTCCGCTGGTGGAGGCGCTGGTCAAGGAACGCCCGGATCGAATCCTCTGGGGCAGCGATTGGCCGCACGTCATGATGAAGGGCAAGATGCCCAACACCACCGAGTTGTTCGATCTGCTGCTGGATTGGGTGCCGGACGAGAAGATCAGGGCGCGCATCCTCGCCGACAATCCGCAAGCGTTGTTCCGGTTTTGAACCAGGGGGAGCCATGAATGTTTGGGAGAGAAAGCTGGGGCTGATTGTCCCCTCGTGGAATACGGTCAACGAGTACGAGTTCCAGCAGGTGGTTTACCCGGCCATGTCCGTGCATTCGATGCGCCTTAAGATTACCGCGGACGACGAGGAGAACTTCACGCGCATGGCCACCGAAGTTCCCGGCGCGGCAAAACTGCTGGCCCAGGCCAAGGTGCAGGTGATTGGTTACGGCTGCCTGGCCGGCGGCTTTATCAAAGGGCCGGGACATGACCAGGAAATCATCCGCGACATCGAATCCGCTACGAGCATTCCCGGCGTGGCCGCCGCGGCGGCGGTGGTGGATGCGCTGCGCGCCATGGGCGTGACGCGGGTTAGCGTGGCCTCGCCTTACGAACCGTGGCTGAACGAGAAACTGGCGCAGTATCTGAACGCTTTTGGCGTCGAGGTGCTGGCTTTGAAGGGACTCGGCACCCAAGCCCACGCCAGCTTCACGCCGGAACAGAATGCGGCGCTGGCCAGCGAAGTGGACCGCCCGCAATCGCAAGCCATCTTCATCAGTTGCTCCAATTTCCGGACGCTGGAAATCATAGAGCTCCTGGAGAAAAAGCTGGGTAAACCGGTCATCACCAGCAATATGTCTTCGCTCTGGAAAATGCTGCGCGTGCTGGGAGATGGCCGCTGCCTGCCGGGCGCCGGCCGGCTGTTCCGCGAAGCTTGAGCCCTGAATTTGGTAATTTAGTAATTTGGTAATTTGGTAATTGAAGGAAACACGGGTCTATCATCCTTTCCCCAATTACCAAATTACCAAATTACTAAATTACCAAATCGCGATTACTGATTTGCGAGGATGAAGGCATCCACGCGCAGGCCCATGGGCAAGGGCGCGCCGGGATCGAGTTCCACCAGGGTTTCGAGGATTTTAGTGTCGACCCGTTCCGTCGGCTCGTCGGTCTGAATATTTTTTCGCCCCAGCTGTTGTCCGACGCGAACGACCTGTCCCCAGAACTTCTGTTTCCCGAAGGCATCGGCCGTTACATAGGCGCTCTGCCCGACGCGCACCTTGCTGATCTCGGTCTCATCGACCTCGACGCGGACGCGCAGCACCTTCTTGTCCCCTATGGTGAGAATCGGGTCCGGCACGGTTGAAGAATTGGAAACGCTTTCGCCATTGCGATGGTGTTTGCGGAGAACCGTGCCATCGATAGGCGAGCGGATAAGGGTTTTGGCATAGCGTGCCCGCGCCTCCTCCAGCCGCGCCCTGGACAGCTTCAGGTCGGCTTCGGCCAGCGAGCGGTCCTCCTCGCGGGCTTCGTCGTCGACCAGCGAGTGCCGCTCCACGGCCTCCTCGTACTTCGCCTTGGCCACATTGTGTTCGCGAATATAACGTTCGCATTCTTCCCGCGAAATCACTCCTGCGGCGTAGAGCTTCTCCCGGCGCGCCATTTCGGCCTGCGCATTTTCCATTACCGCCAGCGCTTCCCGCACCGAAGACCAAGCCTCGGAGCGCTCCTGGTGGCGGGCGCCGTTCAGCACTTTGCGCAGGGCGGCTTCTTTGGAGCTGACCTCAGCCTGGGCGGAGGCCACTTGCGCCCGGTAATCGTCATTCTCCAGCTCCGCCAGCACCTGGCCAAGGTGAATGACGTCACCTTCCTCCACGTTTACCGACTTGAGCTTTCCGCTCAGCTCCGAGCCTAGCTTGATGTCCTCCGAAGAGGGCTCGACCCGTCCGGGGCCTGCGACCAGCATGCCCGCAGAGCTGGGTTCCGGCCGGACGGGAGGCTGCGTTGTTTTGCCGCCGCCACGGGCAAAGATCGAGGCGGCAATCAGAATCAGAGCGGGAAGCCCCGCCGTTAACAGAAGAACGCGTTTTTTGGTCATAGGAGATGCTCCAAAATAGCACTCAGCATTCAGCAGTCAGCAGTCAGCCAAACCGATCTCTCGAATTGTCTGCCGAGGGGCCTTTACACTTCTTTCGCACGCGCAGTGCAATCAGAAAAATACATAGATCCTTCACTCCGCGCCCGCCCCGACCCGCAAAAGACGCGGGTCGGAGGAAGGCGGCGGGCGCTCCACTCAGGATGACAATCCACGCTAACGAATAATCCGGACTACGGGCCTGATCCTTGTTTGGAACCGATATCCAACTTCGTTTCAAGCAAAACTTCTGCCGAAAGAGGTTTGGCTGAATGCTGACTGCTGATTGCTGAGTGCTGGTCCAGTCACAACGATTCCGTCTTCAATCCTCACGATGCGGTCGGCCAGTTCCAGCATGCGTGGGTCGTGGGTTACGATCACCACAGCGCGATTATGCTCATGGGCCAGTCGACGGAGCAGTTCCAGCACATTGCGTCCGGTCTGTGAGTCCAGGGCGGCAGTCGGTTCGTCGGCGAGGATGATCCTGGGTTCTCCCGCCAGCGCGCGGGCAATCGCTACCCGCTGCTTCTGCCCGCCGCTGAGATCGGAGGGAAACGAATCGTATTTGTCGCCCAGCCCAACCTGCTCCAGAAGTTCCCGTGCGCGCTGTTTCGCGCTCGATCCCCGAATGCCTTTCAGATCGAGCATCAGTTCCACGTTCTCTCCAGCCGTCAGGGTGGGAAACAGATTGAAACCCTGGAACACGAACCCGATCTGTTCCAGCCTGATTCGGGGCAGTTCCTTTTCCGTCAGCGCGGTCACTTCCTGTGCGGCAATGCGGACGCTCCCGGAGGTGGCCGCCAAAATACAGCCCAGAATCGACAGTAGTGTGGTTTTCCCGCTGCCCGAGGGGCCCATGAGCAGAACCAGTTCTCCGGGGTAAACATCCAGATCCACCCCGCGCAAGGCCGGGACCCCCTTACTGCCCTCGGCGTAGGTCTTCGTTACGCCACGAGCTGCGATTGCCGGTTCCAAATGCGCCTCCTTGGCTCACCCTTTGAACACCATCGCCGGATCAAGATGTGTCACCTTATTGATGGAAACCAGCGCCGCGGCAACACACATTCCGAGGGTGAGAAAGAACATTCCGATGGCCATCGGCCAGGGCAGCACAATAGCGGCGCCGCCATGCTGGCTGGCGCGCACTACGAAGATGCTTGCCGTCATTCCCAGCAAATAGCCGAGGAATGCGCTGAGGGCCGCCTGCTCGATGATGACTTTGTAGACGTAACGGTTGGGAGCGCCCATTGCCTTCAAGGTTCCAAATTCGCGCAGGTGGTCCACGGTGGTGGCGTAAATGGTCTGCGCTACCACCACGAACCCAACGATAAGTCCCAGCAGGGCGGCCAGCAGCACCGCCACGCCCGCACCCGTGGTGAACATCCAATAGAACCGGGTCATGCGGCTGAACTCCGGGGTGGTAAATACGTCCACGTCTTTGACCCGTTCCAGAATGTCGCGCCGCACTTGCTCCAGATTGGCGCCCGGCACGGTTTTTACCAGTACAAAGATGGTCTGGCCGGCAGGCACGCGGGTATAGTCTTGCGCCCGCTTAAAGGTGGTGAACACATAGGGCGAGGTGGTGAACGCCCGTATGCCCCGGGTGAACCCCGCGATACGCGCCCGATGGTCGTTGACTTCGAAAACCTCGCCGACGCGGCTGACGCCAAGCTTGCTCTTATAGATTTCGTCTACGATGACCGTATCGGGGGTACGCAGGTCCTGCACGCTCCCCGCGACCAGGTTCCAGGGCCCGCCTATGCGTGTATCGGGATTGAATCCCACAATTTGCACCGACTCTTTCCGCCCATCGGCGCGCTTCCACTGCGTCCAGCGGGCGATGAACTTCTCGGCTTGGGCCACCCCCGGCACCGCCCGCACCTGGTACAGTTTGCGTTCACTGAAGGGCACACCGAGTTCGACATAGGGAACGTGCTTGGAAGTCACCCACAAATCCGCGCCCGAATTGTCCACCAGGCTGGAGGTGGTCACCGTGAAACCGATAAACAAACCCAGCTCGACGACGATCAGCACCACGGCAAACACAATCCCGGTGAGCGTAACCGCCAGCCGGATCTTGTCGTGAAACAGATTTCGTCTTGCCAGGGGAGGCATGGATCACTTCCCTTTCTTCAACAAACCACGCAGGACCGCATCGAGCATCAGCTCCGCGCGCCTCTCCAGAGGATGCCACTTAACCCAGTAATCATCGCGTTTGGCGATCTCCAGCGCGATCACCCCATGCACCGCCGCCCACAGCGTCTGGGAGACCAGTTCCGCGTCTTTCAGTTCTTGCCGGAAACGGCCGGCGTGGATCGCCTCCTGTACCGTCTGGCGGAGAAACGCATAAGCGTCGAGCTCGGGATTTCCCATTACCTCGCGATCGCGGTCGTCCGGCTCGCCTTCCGGGTGCTGCGTCATGAACATGAGCTGGTAGTGGTGCGGAAAGCGGAGCCCGAACTCGATGTACATGCGCCCGATCTGTGCCAGCCGCTGCACCGGATCTTTGAGTTGGGAGAATCCCTGGAAACTCTGCGACAGCCGGGCAAAATCTTCATGACACAAGGCGCGGAACAACTGGCGCTTGTCTGCGAAATGGACATAGATAGCGGTCGGCGAGTATTCGATCTTCTCGGCGACCTTGCGCATGCTAACGCCTTCGTAGCCTTCGCTGAGAAAGAGTTCCCGGGCCGCATCCAGGATCTTGTCCCGCGTCTCCCCCCGCTCGCGCTCGCGGCGTTCTTTGACACCCATAACGTTCCTCAGTTACTTAACATCGTTAAGTTACAGTTCTTTGTTAATGGTGTCAAGAGCCAAAAAACGGGCCCCATACTCTGCACTCAGCATTCAGCCAAATCAGAACCCAAGGGGGAAAAGGAGCGAAACCTTTTCGGCGCAGAGGAACGGCACGGCTGAAGCCGAACCGTTGCGAAACGGGCTGAGAATAGCGCTGGGACACTCCCTTAGTCACTACTTTGACAGATCCGAATGATCCCAGCGCACCTGTTAATCACCTCGTCACCCGCAAAAGTCAATGGCAGATAGGGCCGAAATGCATGGATTCTTCGGCACGCGCCCGGGCGGAACGGCAACTGTCCAAGTTATTGCGGGCGCGTGCCTCCTAATGACACGGCGGACAGTGTTGGTGATTCGATTGAGTTTAGCCGCCGTGTCATTTCAGTCTTAACCCGCAACGCGGGTCGGGTGCTCAGAATGACAGACATTGAGGGGGGCGATTTGCCGGTTGTGGCGGTGTCAGGACTTCTTCTTATCGGTGGTGAGGGGCTTTTCCGCGGGCATGATGAAGGGGCGGCGCAGGGGGACCAAGGCGCCGGCGGCGGGATCGGCTTCGGCGCCGTGGCTGCGGCGCACGATTTCGGTTTGCAGGTAACGGAAGAACTGCTGCATCTGCTCCTGCACGAGTTCCATCTGCTTGCGCATCAGGTCCATGTTCTCGCGCATGCGGAGGATCATGTCGATACCGGAGATGTTGACCCCGTAATCGCGCGCCAGTTCGAGGATAAACTCCAGGCGCTTAAGGTCCTCGTCGGTATAAAGGCGGGTATTGCCCTCGGTGCGCGAAGGTTTCAGCAGGCCTTCGCGTTCGTATAGCCGGAGCGTCTGGGGATGGATCTCGTACATCTCTGCCACGGCAGAGATCATGTACGCCCCTTTGCCACGTTTCTTGGCCATAACAGCACTTAGGCAAAGCAACAAGCCACAAGCAACAAGCTACAAGCTAGAAACACAGAGGATGCTGACTCTTGCCTGTAGCTTGCGGCTTGTCGCTTGTTGCTGGTTGCTCTTCTCACACTTGCCGCCACAGATCCGCCCTGGGATCACTGGAATTCAACTGCGCCAACCGGCGCAACAGGTCCTTGGTTTCTTCATCCTGCGGCATAGGCAGGGCGATCTTAACCTCTACGATTTCATCGCCGCGCGCTCCGTCCTTGGTGGCGGAAGGCACCCCTTTTTCCCGCAGCCGCAATTTTTGGCCGGATTGGGTGCCGGGCGGAATCTTCAGCAAGGCGCGGCCGTCGATAGTCGGCACTTCAATCTTGGCGCCCAATCCCGCCTCGGTGACACTTACCGGGACGACTACGTGGATGTCATCGCCCTCGCGTTGAAATACCGGGTGGGGGGCGGTGCGCACGACGATGTAGAGGTCGCCCGGCGGGCCGCCGAAGGCGCCGGCGTTGCCCTTGCCGGCAATGCGAATGCGCTGGCCCTCGCGGGTGCCGGCCTTGATACGGACTTCCAGTGGTTCCGTACGGCTGATGGTGCCTTCGCCATGGCACTTGGGACAGAGGTTCTGCACTTTTCCCGTGCCGCCGCAGCGCGGGCATTGCAGGTTGAAGCGCATATTGCCGCCTACCTGGGTAACCTGACCCTTGCCGCCGCACTCCGGGCAGGTACCGCTGCCCTGGATCTGCCCGCGGCCCTGGCAGTTGGGACAGACCTCCAGATGCTGGATGTCAATCCGCATAACGGTACCACGAATGGCATCCCAGAAGCCGACCTGGACCTGATACTCCAGATCGGATCCGGGTTGCGGTTCTTCCCCGCCGCGAACGCCCCGTCCACCGCCGGTGAAGATATTGGAGAAAATGTCGCGAAAACCGCCCCCGCCGCCGGCCCGCTTGCCGGTACGCTCGCCCGCCTGTTCGAACAAGTCGCTAAAGTCGAAGCCGCCGAAATCTACCGGTATCTTTTCCCCGCCCGCGGTGGTTGGGTTGCGAAAGCCGTTGGCGCCGCCGCCGGCGCGAGCGTAGGCCTCGGCGGCGGCCGGGTCAATATTGTCCGAATAAAACCCGAGTTGGTCGTAGAGTTTGCGCTTTTTCGGATCGCTCAGGACGTCGTTCGCTTCCGAAATCTGCTTGAATTTTTCCTCTGCGCCCTTGTCGCCGGGGTTGACGTCGGGATGATACTTTCTGGCGAGCTTCCGGAAAGCCTTGCGGATATCTTCCGCCGAGGCGCTTTTCTTTACCCCGAGAACTCCGTAATAATCTTTCGTCTGCGTCGCCATTTCAACCCAGTGATCAGTGGCCAGTGCCTCTAATTCACTTTCGTCGGATCCACCTTCTCCAACATGCCGTCGAGGTGCATTTTCACTTTGCCCACCTCGGTGAGCACACGGGCCTCAAACAGCTTGTCTTCGGAGATAAGCACCTGCCACCATGGGCAACCGAAAGCCCATAACCCGGAGCCTTCGGGAGCCAGTTGCAGCCAGCACGGCACGCCTAAACAGGCAATCACCAGAGCGCGATGCTCGGGGTGATAGCGCAACTCCAATACGTGTTGGGCCTCGGCCGTGAGGAGAGTGCCAATCCGCTGGCGCAAAATGCCCTCGGCATGTTGCTGTGCCTGCTGATCCACTACCTCGAACGTGGTTTCCCGTTCTGCCATGAAAAACCCTACTCTCTGCGGCGGGCGCTCGCGGCTTTGCCAAGCGATGCTGCGCCTGGCAAGGGCCGGCGCCCGCAGCGATTCCTACTGGTTACTTCTTTTCATCGACGTCGACGTATTCGGCGTCGATAACCCCCTCGTTCTTGGGCGCCTGCTGGCCGGCCGCGCCATTGGCTCCCGGAGGAGGCGTTTGGGCGCCGCCGCCCGCTGCTTGCTCTGTCCCGGGCGCGGGACCGGCGGCCTTGTACATGGCCTCCGCCAGCTTGTGAGACGCTTTGGTCAGGTTCTCCCGTGCGCGCTCCATCTGGGCGACTTCACCGGATTCCAACGCCTTTTTGGCATCGGCCAAAGCCGACTCCACGTCGCCGCGTTCGCTGCCGCTGATCTTGTCGCCGTGCTCGCGCAGCATCTTTTCAATGCTGTACACCATCGAGTCGAGCTGGTTGCGAGCCTCAATCTCCGCGCGCTTCTTCTTATCCTCTTCGGCGTGAGCATCGGCTTCCTTAGCCATCTTCTCGACTTCGTCCTTCGACAGGCCGGAGGAAGAAGTGATGGTGATCTTCTGATCGCGATTAGTAGCGCGATCTTTGGCGGTCACGTTCAGGATGCCGTTGGCATCGATGTCAAAGGTCACCTCAACCTGAGGCAAGCCGCGCGGGGCCGGCGGTATTCCGTCCAGATGGAAGCGGCCCAAGGTGCGATTGTCGCGCGCCATGGGGCGCTCGCCCTGCAGCACGTGCACCTCGACCGAGGTCTGGTTATCCGCTGCGGTAGAAAAGACTTCGGTTTTGCGCGTCGGAATGGTCGTATTGCGCGGGATCATGCCCGTCGCCACCCCGCCCAGAGTTTCGATGGACAGCGTCAGCGGGGTAACGTCCAGGAGCAAGAGGTCCTTTACTTCTCCGCCCAACACGCCGCCCTGAATGGCCGCCCCGACCGCCACGACTTCATCGGGATTGACGCCCTTGTGCGGTTCCTTGCCGAACTGTTCCTTCACCAGTTGCTGGATCTTGGGCATGCGCGTCTGGCCGCCGACCAGCACCACCTCGTCGATCTTGTCGGGGGTGATGCCCGCATCCTTCAAAGCCTGCCGGCAGGGTCCCACGGAACGCTGAATGATGTCGTCCACCATCTGTTCCAGCTTGCCGCGGGTGAGCCGCTTGACCAGGTGTTTCGGCCCGGTGGCGTCCGCGGTAATGAAGGGCAGATTGATCTCGGTTTCCATGGTGGTGGAAAGCTCGATCTTGGCGCGCTCGGCGGCGTCGCGCAGGCGTTGTAACGCCATCTCGTTGCCTTTGGCGCGCAGGTCGAGACCTTCGTCCTTCTTGAACTCGTCAATCAGCCAATCGACGAGGCGCTGGTCGATATTGTCGCCGCCCAGGTGAGTATCGCCGTTGGTGGCTTTAACTTCGATTACGCCTTCCCCGACCTCCAGGATCGAGATATCGAAGGTGCCGCCGCCAAAATCGTAGACGGCAATGGTCTCGTCCTTCTTTTTGTCGAGTCCATAAGCCAGCGCGGCGGCGGTAGGCTCGTTGATAATCCGCTTGACCTCCAGGCCGGCAATCTTGCCCGCATCCTTGGTGGCCTGCCGCTGGGCGTCATTGAAGTAGGCGGGAACGGTGATGACCGCATCGGTTACCTTCTCACCCAGGTAGTCCTCGGCCGCCTTTTTGAGCTTCATGAGGATGAAGGCCGAAATTTCCGGCGGGGTGTACTTCTTCCCCATGATGTCGACAGCTACCCGGTCGCCGTCGGGGAGGACCTTGTACGGCACCATCTTCATCTCTTCCGATACCTCGTCGAAGCGGCGCCCCATAAAGCGCTTGATGGAATACACCGTATTTTCGGGATTGGTGATGGCCTGCCGTTTGGCCACTTGGCCCACCAGACGTTCGCCCGTCTTGGTAAACGCCACCACCGACGGAGTGGTCCGCCCCCCCTCTTCATTGGCAATGACCTTGGGTTCGCCGCCCTCCATCACCGCCACTACTGAATTGGTCGTGCCCAAGTCAATGCCTATAATCTTGGCCATTGCAGGTTCCTCCTTCTGATAACTCTCGTGTCAAGCCAGCTAAGTTGTTCTCTGCTAAGACACTTCCATGTACTCTCGTATATTAACCGTCCGATAATAAAACCTGAGCAAATCATTGTCAAGTTTTAGATGAGAAGAAAGAGCGTTCGGTTGCAGAATGGAACGTGTGGGGCATAAAAGGAAATACCGCTCAGTTGAGGCCAACGGGTTCCCTTCGACGGAACTCAGGGCAAGTTGGTCGCGCCGGGCGCGATTGCTCCAAACCTCCGAGGTTAGCGCCCTGCAATTTCGGCACTAAACTCCAGCGGCTAACGCCGATTTCGGTTTTCCGGCGATCGGGTCTGCAGTCGCGCTGGGGATTTTTCCGCCCGCTTCGCG
>Ga0326727_10000955_pt1 | contig 112556 bp, 96 predicted proteins | sample MB2enrmetagenome_FD_207643 | JGI IMG/M metagenome (GOLD analysis project Ga0326727, IMG submission 207643) | Lab enriched peat soil microbial communities from McLean, Ithaca, NY, United States - MB29MY | ecosystem: Environmental > Terrestrial > Soil > Wetlands > Peat | place: USA: New York...
TGCACGGTGGACTGATAACCCATGCTGGACCTCCCTCCGGCAACGCGAGAGGGAGTATATCATAGCCATATCGCTAGTCAAGTCTTTTTTTGATTTTTTCACACCTTCTCCCCCAAGGGGGCGAGGGAGCAAGTTCAACTCTCCCCTCGCCCCCTTGGGGGAGAGGGTGGCTCGACGAGGCGTTTTCATCAGCCGAGGCAAGACGGGGGAGGGGGTCTCGCTTATTGTCAACTCTAAGATGGGACACCACACTAGAAAGGGGAGTCCGCAGGGCGGGGGTGGTTGTGACAGTAGCTGAGAGCTGATAGCTGAACGCTGAGAGCTCAAACTATGAACTGGATCAAGCAACTGTTTTCACGCCCCCGCTATTACGGTGACCTCTCTGCGGAGATTCAAGAACACATCGCGGAGAAGCGAGCGTAGCGCAGGCCTCCGCCGTTGAGGTCTGCGGCACTTCCGAGGGTGAAACTACAGATTTCCATGGTCGGGTTCTCACCTCGGATTTGGTCGCGTGAACTCAGGTAAGAACCGCAGACCCCAAAAACGGGGGTCTGCGCTACACGTTCGGGCTTAGCGGTCCGCGATCAGCTATGGATCGATCAGGCCAGCGGGCCGTAGCTGAAGGCTGAAAGCTGAACGCTGAGAGCTCAAACTATGAATTGGATCAAACAACTGTTTTCACGCCGGCGGCTTTACGGCGACCTTTCCGCGGAGATCGAAGAACACCTCGCGGAAAAGGTCGATGAACTGGTAGCGGGCGGCATGTCGCGGGAAGAAGCAACGTTCGCGGCCCGGCGGGAGTTTGGCAACGTGCTCCTGATTAAGGAGCGCAGCCGCGAAGTCTGGCAATGGGCCTCCCTCGAGAACTTCTTCATGGATATTCGCTACGGCTTGCGCCAGTTGCGGAGGAATCCGGGCTTTACAGCCGTTGCCGTTATCACGCTTGCCCTCGGCATCGGCGCCAATACGGCCATCTTCAGCTTGTTCTACACCGTCCTCCTGCACCAACTGCCGGTTGCACACCCCGAACAGCTCGTCGAGTTCCTGTATAAGGACCCCGGCCGGCAGCGGGACGACGGCTACCGGAGATGGGACGAATATGAGAACATCCGCGACCATAACCACGTCTTCTCTGCTCTCACCGGCATGACGTTCGACAATCTGGCTCGGGTGAGTACTGAAGGGTCCGAACCGGAGACCGTGATCGTCGAGAACGTCCTGGGAAATTATTTCGAGGTGCTCGGGTTGAGGCCCGCCATCGGGCGTCTGACTACTCCGGAAGATGTCCCGGCGAGCGGCGATGCCGGCGTGGTGGTGGTGAGCTGGCACTACTGGAACCGCTGGTTCCAACGCGACCCGGCAATTCTGAGCAAGCGGATCTTCGTGAACGGCAACCCTGAGACTATCGTCGGCGTAGCGCCGCGTGCGTACACGGGGCCGCGGGTGGGGGACCGAACCGACGTCTGGGAGCCGTATCAGAAGGACGCAGTCAGGATGCTGGCACGGTTGAAACCGGACGTCACCCTCCGGCAGGCCGAGGCCGAAATGAACGTGTTGTATCAATCCTGGGTGGACCAGAACGACGTCACCCACCAAAACACGAAGCTCCGGCAAAGAAAGGTGGAAGTAGAACCGGCCGGCGCCGGCCTGGCGCGGGTGCGCGATCTCTACGGCAAGTCGTTGGTGCTGCTGATGGGCGTGGTAGGCCTGCTCCTGCTCCTGGCCTGCGTCAACATGGCGAGCATGTTGCTGGCGCGTTCGGCGGGACGGCAGAGGGAAATGGCGGTGCGCGTGGCCCTGGGCGCCAGCCGCGGGCGCCTGGTGAGCCAGATGCTCACCGAATCGGTGCTGCTTTCGGGAGCCGGCACACTGGTGGGCTTGCTGCTGGCGTATTTCGGGACCGGCGTCCTGGTGCGCATCATGGCGAGCGCCCAACCGCACCAGCACGTCGAGATTCAAGTCGAGCCCGACCTGAATCTACTGCTCTTCACGGCCGGAATCGCGGTGCTCACCGGCCTGCTTTTCGGACTGGCGCCCGCCTGGTACGCCTTCCGCTCCGCGCCGGCGCGGGCGATGCGGCAGACGGGAGCGGCCGGCGATACCTGGTTTTGGCGCTTCTTCGGAAGAGGGCTGGTGGCGGCCCAGGTGGCGCTATCGATTTTTCTGGTCACCGCAGCCGTCGTCTTTCTGGGTCACCTCGCGAAGCTGCGGAATTTCGACCTGGGCTTTCGCAGCGACCACGTGCTGCTGGTGACCATCGATCCCTCTGCCAGCGGCTACCAACGCGAACAATTAGCCGTGCCGTACCAGCAACTGCTGGCGCGGCTCGAAACGATTCCCGGGGTCCGCTCCGCCTCCATCAGCGGCTGCACTCCCATCCAGGGTTGCGGTTCGGGAGCCCGCTATTTGATCGCGGAGGGGCACGTGGAGGCGCCCGAGGATCGCCAGCGGCCGGCCATCTCCTTTGTGGCGCCGGGGTATTTCGCGACCCTCGGCATCCCGCTCCTGGCGGGGCGCGATTTCAGCCTGCGGGATGTGGGGCGGCCGCGCGTCGCGATCGTCAGTGCCGCGGTGGCCCGGCACTTTTTCGCGGGGGTGAATCACCTCGGCAGGCACATCACGATTGTCCACGACCCGGAGCCTTTCCCCTTCGGCGACGATCGACCTTACGAAATCATCGGTGTGGCCGGCGACGTCAAACCGTTCGAGCTTCACGAACCGCCTTACCCCATCATCTACTTCGACATGTTTCAGGAGAACCACATTTTCGATCAGTTCGAGCTCCGCACCAGCGCCGATCCCGCGGCCATGGCCGGAACGGTGCGGCGGGTAATCGGGGAGGTCCTGAAGACGGCGCCCGTGACGAGGGTCAAGACGCTGTCCGAGCAGGTCGATTCGGCGATTGTTCCCGAGCGTCTCATCGCTACCTTGTCGGAATTCTTCGGGGCCCTGGGAGCGGCGCTCGCCGGGATCGGACTTTACGGACTACTGGCTTATAGCGTGGCGCGGCGGACCAACGAGATCGGTATCCGCATAGCGGTGGGCGCGACCAACGGCGACGTAAGCCGCCTGGTGTTGGGAGAGGCGATGGGAATGGTGTGCGCCGGATTCGCGGTGGGAGCGTGCATGGTGTTGTGGGGCAGGCCCCTGGCCGCCAGCTTGGTCCAGGGCCTGAAACCGCAGATCAACGGTCCACTGGCCCTGGCGGGCGGCGCCATTGCGGCCATCGCGCTGCTGGCCGCGTATGTGCCGGCGCGGCGCGCCGCCCGCGTGGATCCCATGGTCGCGCTGCGCCATGAGTAGCAGAACCATTTCGCGTCTATGAAAATGTGAATGCACGTTCGTATTAGGACCCGCAGCGGAATGCAGGGTGCGCGTGCCGCTGCAAGGCAACAGCGTAAATTCGTGTTTTCTTAGCAAACATTTTATGGGTTACGGGACCCCTCATCCGACCTCGTTCCTCGGCCACCTTCTCCCCAAGGGAGAAGGAAATGTATTCTCTACCCTCTCTCGTGGGGAAAGGGTGGCGGCCATGCGCCGACCGGTGAGGGGTCACTTTGCCAGCCCACAACCCCTTAGGTTGCGGCTCCGTCGCGCTGCGGCACCCGCTGAATGCCGAAGGCTCAAAGTGGTGAATCATGAACTGGATCAATCAACTGTTTTCACGCAAGCGTCTTTACGGCGACCTTTCCACGGAGATCGAAGAGCATCTGGCGGAAAAGGTCGAGGAGTTGGTGGCGGGGGGCATGTCGCGGGAAGAAGCAACGTTCGCGGCCCGGCGGGAGTTTGGCAACGTCCTCTTGATCGAGGAGCGCAGCCGCGAAGTCTGGCAATGGCATGCCCTGGAGAATTTCTTGTTGGATGTTCGCTATGGTTTGCGCCAGTTGCGGAAGCATCCCGGCTTCACCGCCGTGGCGGTACTGACGTTGGCGCTGGGCATCGGCGCCAATACCGCGATCTTCAGCTTATTCCATGATGCGATTCTCGCGCGTCTCCCCATTCCTCATCCGCAAGAGTTGGTACAGCTAACTTACCTTCACGGCACGGAGGTCGGGACAAATTTCAACTGGCCGGATTTCGAGCCACTGCTTGCACCGCAGCCGGCATTACCTGGAATGTTCGCCTACCTCATCGAGGAAATGAATCTCCGGTCCGGCAACTTTTCCGAGCGCGTGCGCGCGCATTTGGTCTCCGGCTCTTACTACTCAGCCCTCGGCATCCAGGCGTTCCTCGGCCGTACCCTCGCTGCCGGCGACGACCGGCCGGCGGCGGCACCGGCGGCCGTCCTCAGCTATGCGTATTGGGGGCGGCGGTTCGCATTCGATCCCGCAGTCATCGGACGGACGGTCTATCTTGACGGCACTCCGTTCGCCATTGTGGGCGTTTCGCCGCCGGAGTTCTATGGTCTGAACCGACTGGCGCCACCTGACATCACTTGCCCTCTCCATGTCACTCCACGACAAGATAACAACTCCTACTACGTGTCTTACTTCGCCCGTCTCCAGCCGGGCGCATCGATTGAGCAGGCGCGCGCTCAAGTTGCGGCTCGCTTCCACGCCCTTCTCGATGATGAACTGAAACCTGAGCGAAGGTGGATGGGTAAGTTGAAGATGGAGGTGATTTCCGCCGCGGCGGGCGAGGAAGGCGTGCATATGCTTCTGGAGGAGCCGCTGCGGGTGCTGGGCATTCTGGTGGGCGTCGTCCTACTCATCTGTTGCGCCAATTTGGCTTCTTTGTTGCTAGGGCGCGCGGCCGCACGTTCTCGCGAGATAGCCGTCCGGCTCGCACTTGGAGCCGGCCGCTGGCGCATCGTTCGCCAGTTGTTGACGGAGAGTGTATTGCTCGGGGCGGCGGGCGGCGCTGTTGGCCTGTTCGTGGGCTACGGCGTCCATGCCCTGCTGCGGACGCTGCTCGCCGTGGATCAATCCGCGAACCTGCAATTGCGCTTGCACTGGCCGCTGTTGGGATTTACCGCCGGTGTATCGCTCGTCACCGGAATAGCGTTCGGGCTCGCGCCGGCGTTGCGCGCCACCCGATTGAGCCTCGGCACGGTCATGAAAGGTGACGCCCCTGGGGTTGGTCGCCTCGGGCTCGGCCCGACGCGCGCCTTCCTCGTAGTGCAGGTGGCGGCCTCCGTGCTGGTGTTGGTTGGCGCGACGCTTTTCAACCGCACGTTACGTAACCTCGAAGCCGTCGATGTTGGTTTCAACCGTGACCGCCTCCTGCTGATGACCATCGATCCGCGCCAGTCGCGCTTTCAGGGCGATCGGGTTATTGCCCTTTTGGACGAACTGACGGAGCGGATACGCGCCGTTCCCGGCGTGCGTTTGGCCGCCCTCGCCGAGGAATCGCTGTTTCGGGAAGGGGTCCAAACCATCTGGGTCCAGGGATCCGGCCATGCCGGAGAGGCGGCCTCCTATAACACCGTCGGCCCGGACTTCTTCGCCACTGCCGGCATTCCACTACTCCTCGGCCGTGAGTTTTCCTCGCACGACCGCCCCGGCGCTCCGCTGGTGGCGATCGTCAACGAAGCCTTCGTCCGGAAATACTTTCCTGGACAGAATCCGCTTGGCCGGCGCTTCGGTGACGACGGACCAAAATCGGCCGGCAAGTTCGAGATTGTTGGCGTCGCAAAAGACGGCAGGTCCCGGAGCTTGCGCTGGGTTCCGTACCCGGCGGACTTCCACTCGTTCTGGCAATCCACCTTGCACGTACCATTCGTGCTTCATGTTCGAGTCATGGGTAACACGCAGGCGGTCGCCGCCAACCTCAGGCAAGCGATCCGAGGAATTGACTCAGGCTTGGTGGTCTATGACGTGCGGACGATGACCGAACAAGTGAACGGGACGTTGCGCCAGGAACATACCTTCGCGGTGCTGTCAACGTTGTTCGGGGGGCTCGCTCTTGGTTTGTGCTGTGTGGGCCTCTTCGGCGTCACCGCCTATTCCGTCGCGCGCCGCACCCAGGAAATCGGTATCCGGATGGCGCTCGGTGCGCCGCGAAGCCAGGTCTTTTGGCTCTTCCTCCGCCAAACACTGGGGCTCGTTGTCATCGGCATGGCGATAGGGACGCCCATCGCCTTGGTGTGCGCGAAATTCGTCAAGAGCCTTCTGTTCGGGTTGACACCCGGTGATCCGGCTTCGCTCGCGACCGCGCTGCTTATGTTGGCCGGTGTAGCGGCAGTCGCGTGTCTGCTGCCTGCCCGCCGCGCGACGAAGGTCGATCCCATGGTGGCGTTGCGGTATGAATGAAGCCATCAGCCGTCAGCTATGGATCGATCAGGTCCGCGGGCCGTAGCTGAAGGCTGAAAGGAGCGTAGCGCAGACCTCCGCCGTTGAGGTCTGCGGCACTTCCGAAGGGGAAACGACCGATTTCCATGATCGGGTTCTCCCCTCGGATTTGGTCGCGTGAACTCAGGTAAGAACCGCAGACCCCAAGAACGGGGGTCTGCGCTACACGTGCGGGCTTAGCGGCCAGCGATCAGCTATCAGCTATGGATCGATCAAGCTCGCGGGCCGTAGCTGAAGGCTGAAAGGAGCGTAGCGCAGACCTCCGCTGTTGAGGTCTGCGGTACTTCCGAAGGATAACCTGGAGATTTCCATGATCGGGGTTCCCCCCTCGGATTTGGGCGCATGAACTCAGGTAAGAACCGCAGACCCCAAGAACGGGGGTCTGCGCTACACGTGCGGGCTTAGCGGCCAGCGATCAGCTATGGATCGATCAGGTCCGCGGGCCGTAGCTGAAGGCTGAAAGCTGAACGCTGAGAGCTCACACTATGAATTGGATCAAGCAACTGTTTTCACGCCAGCGTCTCTACGGCGACCTTTCCGCGGAGATCGAAGAACACCTGGCGGAAAAGGTCGATGAATTGGTGGCCGGCGGCATGTCGCGGGAAGAAGCGACGTTCGCCGCCCGGCGGGAGTTTGGCAACGTCCTCCTGATCGAGGAGCGCAGCCGCGAAGTCTGGCAATGGCCAGCCCTCGAGAACTTCTTCATGGATGTTCGCTATGGTCTGCGCCAGTTGCACCGCAATCCCGGGTTCACTGCCGTGGCGGTGGTCACCCTCGCCCTCGGTATTGGGGCAAGCACCGCTCTTTTCAGTGTGGTCAACTCGGTTCTGCTTCGGCCGCTGCCTTACAAGGACCCGGACCGGCTGGTGATGCTCTTCGAAAAGGATAAAACCTTCCAGGTCGATACTCTTCAGCCCGACCGCAACGGCCTGATGTCAACCTCCATACCGGGGTTGCTTGACTGGCGGGCCAGGACCGACGTGTTTGAGGAAGTTGGCGCGTATCACTGGTTCCCCTCGCGGTTCGTCTTCACCAGCGCAAGGGAACCCGAGGAGGTTTTTGGCGGCAAAGTGACCGCCAATCTCTTTGCCGTGCTCGGCGTCCAACCGATACTTGGACGGTCGTTTCTGCCCGGAGAAGATGGGCCGGCCGAAAATGACAAAGTACTTCTGGGATACGGTTTCTGGCGGCGGCGTTTTAATTCCGATCCGGGCATCGTGGGGAAATCCGCCGCCCTTAGTGGCAGAGCCTACACGGTGGTGGGCGTCATGCCGCCCGGTTTTGAATTTCCACGGGGCGAGCAATTGTGGGTCCCGTACGCGCTGGAGATCGACCCCAAAAAGCAATCGCGCAACACAAAGAACCTGGAGGTGATCGCGCGATTGAAGGCCGGCGTCTCGGTTGGGCAGGCTGAAACGGTCCTCAAGACGCTGGCGGCGGTGAGCGAGCAGAGATTCCCCAGTGGGCAGAAAAACTGGACTGCCGCCGTGGTTCCGCTGCGCCAGCACCTGCTGGGTGACACGCGGGGTCGGCTGCTCATGCTTTTCGGCGCCACCGGCTTCGTCGTCCTGATCGCTTGCTCTAACCTGGCCAACATGCTGCTGGCACGCGGAGTGCTACGCACCCGGGAGATGGCGATGCGCGCCGCGCTGGGCGCCGGGCGGTTCAGGCTGCTCCGCCAGGTGATCGTAGAAACCGTTTTGCTGGCGGTTCTGGGAGGCGCCGCGGGGCTGGCGATCGCAATTTGGGCAGTTCGGGCGCTCGTCGCGCTCGGCTCAGCCACGGTCCCCCAACTCCAGGGCGTGCGTCCCGATTGGCGGGTGATGCTATTTGCACTCGCCTGCTCGCTTACCGCCGGGGCAGTCTCCGCTCTGGTCCCCGCGCTGAGGGCTTCCCGAACCGACGTGAACGAAGCTTTGAAACAAACTCCAGGGGTCTCGGACGCCTCCGGTTCAGCACGGCGCCTGGGGGGTGCTCTGGTTGTATCCGAGTTGGCTCTGGCGATGGTTTTGCTGGCCGGGGCGGGCCTGATGGTGAACACGATGGCGCACCTGTACACGGTGGATCTGGGCTTCCAGCCTCAGAACCTGCTCACCATGCGCATCACCCTGCCGGCCTATAAGTACGGTGAAATCTGGCGGATCGACGCCGTGCGCGCCGGCGCGTTTTTCGATCAGGTGCTCGAGCGCGTCAAAGCGTTGCCGGGTGTCAAGTCCGCAGCATTGATCGACGATCTCCCCTTTAGCGGCTTGAATTGGGGGACAGATATAACCGTTGAAGGAAGGGGAGAGGAGACGTTTGCGACCCATACCCGCGTGGCGACTTCGGGGTACTTCCAGACCATGGGCATACCTTTGCGCGCAGGGCGCTTTTTCACCGGGCAGGACAATAACGCGGCGGCGCCGGTGGCGATCATCAATGACACGCTGGCTCGCCAGATCTGGCCCAACGAGAACCCCATTGGCAGACATATTTCCAATGGCCGGCCGGACAACTGGTGGACCATCGTGGGGGTTGTCGGACCAGCAAGGCACCTTCGGCTCGATTTACCGGCGGGGCCTGAAATGTATCGGCCGCAGGCACAGGAAACGAGCGGTGAGATGTTCCTCGTGTTGCGCGCCTCGGGTAACCCAACCCGCCTGGCGCCGGCCGTTCGCCAGCAGGTCTGGAGCATCGACAAGGACCAGCCGGTCGAGGACATGCGCACGATGGAAGACCGCATCGCTGGCTACGCCGCGGGACGGCGATTTTACACGTTGCTGCTCGGCATCTTTGCGGCGCTGGCCGTGGCTCTGGCGGGGGTGGGCATCTACGGGGTCATTAGCTATTCCGTCTCCGAGAGGCGCCATGAACTTGGCATCCGCATGGCGCTCGGCGCCCAGCGCACTGACATCTTGAATCTCGTGGTGGGTCAGGGATTCAAAATGACATTGGTTGGCGTGATGGTGGGCGTAGCCGGAGCGTTCACTCTCGGGCGCTTTCTGTCCGGCTTACTCTACGGCGTGAAACCCACTGACCCGCTGACCTTCGCGGCCGTTTCTCTGATTCTCACCGTCGTAGCGCTGCTCGCCAGTTACATCCCCGCCCGCCGGGCGACCAAGGTCGATCCCATGGAGGCGCTGCGGTATGAGTAAGGCAGCATAAAGCCGCCTTTGCGACAAATTGACTGAAAGGAGCACGCCTACGAACCCGATGGCACTCCGTGCGCACTCTCATTTCCAACGGCAAAGGCGACATGAAATCCTTGCATGATCTGCCGGCGGGCATCCAGACTTGGCCACTTAGACTTTCAAAATCATGGGTCCTGGTGTATCCTATCCGGTTACTGGAGCCGCGCTGTTGAACGTCTGTGCAATAGGGCGGCTTCCAGAGCAATAAACTCGTGTTCATCGAAGGAGATTAAATCTTATGCCTCTTGTTTCTATGCGTCAGTTACTTGACGAAGCCGCCAAGGGCGGTTACGGAGTAGGTGCTTTCAATGTTAATGACATGGAACAGATTCAGGCCATCATGGAAGCTGCGCGCGAGACCAAATCGCCGGTGATCGTCCAGGCCAGCCGCGGGGCCCGCCAATATGCGCAGGACCGATATCTTTATCACCTCATGTTGGCGGCAACGGAACTCTATCCGGAAATTCCTTTAGTGCTTCACCTGGACCACGGCAACAGCGTGGAGACCTGCAAATCCGCCATCGACATGGGCTTCACCAGCGTCATGATGGACGGGTCGCTGATGCCGGATGGCAAGACGCCCTCCAGCTTTGACTATAACGTCAAGGTCACGCGCGAAGTGGTGGCGATGGCCCATCCCAAGGGCGTCACGGTGGAAGGCGAAATCGGCTGTCTCGGCGGTATTGAAGACGGCCACGGCGCCGGACTCGACGGCCTGAGCCACCTCACCGATCCCGCGCAAGCTGCGGAGTTCGTGAAGCTCACCGGCCTCGATGCCCTGGCCATCGCCATTGGCACCAGCCACGGCGCTTACAAATTCACCTCGAAGCCCACCGGCGAGACGCTGAAGATGAACCGCCTGATCGAGATCCATAAGCTTCTGCCGCAGACTCACCTGGTGATGCACGGATCGTCGAGCGTCCCCAAGGATCTTCAGGACATCATCAATCAATACGGCGGCAAGTTGAGGCCCACCTGGGGAGTGCCAGTGGAGGAAATCCAACTCGGCATCAAGAATGGCGTGCGAAAAGTCAATGTGGATACGGACAATCGCCTGGCGATAACTGGCGCGATCCGCAAGGTCTTCTTCGAGAAGCCCGAGGAGTTCGATCCCCGCAGCTACTTGAAGCCCGCCCGCGAAGCGATGAAGAAGGTCGTGGCGCAGCGCATGACGCAATTCGGCCAGGCCGGCCATGCCGGCGACTACGCGCCGTTGCCGCTATCCGAGATGGCGGCGAGGTATGAGCAAAAGCGCGCCGCTTAAGTTTCAACACAGGTGAAACATCATAAGGCACGCCCGGCGAAGCTGACCGCGCCGCCGGGCGCTGCTCGTTGCAGGGTGGCAGCGCCGGTTCAATCGATGGCGCGGCACAAATCGCGCACCCGTGTGGTTTTTCACAGCGCCGCATTCTCCATCATCGCATGCCTTCGTCTTTTGACTTCCTTTTGACTTGCTCCGTCGCACGGGCGCTGCTAAACTACGTATTAATTGGCTGAAACTCCGGTCTGTTCTCCGCCGCAATGATTGAAATTGCCCCCACCGCGAAGATCTCGAAGCTGGCCGACATCGAGGATTCAATTCGGGGAACGCGAATCATCATCGAAGACGGCGTGGTGATCGACTCCTTTGTGAAAATCAAACCTGTGGGCGGCACAGGCGACGTCAGGATCGGGGCATATTCTTACATCAACGCGGGCTGCGTAATCTACAGCGGAAACGGCGTGCGAATCGGGCGGCACGTCCTGGTAGCTGCCAACTGTACGTTTGCCGCCGTCAATCATGAATACCGGTCGAAGGACAAGTTGATCGTCGAGCAGAGATTCAAACCCAGCAAGGGAGGCATCCTGGTCGAAGACGATGTGTGGATCGGCGCCGGGGTGGTCCTGTTGGACGGTGCAGTCGTACGACAAGGAGCCGTGGTGGGCGCAAACACGCTGGTCCGCGAGGAACTGGAAATGTACGGCGTTTATGCGGGTAACCCCCTCACCCTGGTCGGAAAAAGAAAATGACCAGCCGTCATCGAGCATCCCTCTGAACTTACGCCAACACGAAAGGTGAGGATGTTATATACCGTTCTGGGGTCGTCGGGGTTCATCGGTTCGCACCTTGTTGGTTACTTGCGCGGCAGCAATACGGAGGTGTTGACGCCGCAGCGCGGCGACGACTCCATCTTCAATCGGCAGCTCGGACATGTGATTTACTGCGTGGGGCTCACGGCGGATTTTCGCACTCGCCCTTTGGAAACGGTCCAAGCCCATGTGTGTCATCTGCTCGAGGTCCTCCGCCGCGCGAAATACGAGTCTTTGCTCTACCTGTCGTCGACACGCGTTTATGGGGGCGCAGCACAAGCTCGAGAGGATGCCAGCCTGTTGGTTAACCCCCAGGATGCCAGCGATCTGTATAACCTGTCCAAGCTGCAAGGGGAGTCCCTCTGCTTCAGTGTAATTGGCAAAACGCGCGTGGTGCGCCTCTCCAACGTTTATGGCGACGACTGGGAGTCATCCAATTTTGTGACCACCTTGATTCGCGCCGCGGTGGATGAAAGACGTATCGTCCTCCGCACCTCGCTCGATTCCAGTAAAGATTACATTGGGGTAAGCGAAGTGGTTCCGCTCCTGGCAACGATCGCGAGAAGCGGCCAGGCCCGCTTGTATAATATTGCGGGAGGAGTGAATGTGAGCAACCGGCAGATCGTCGAGCGCATACAGGCTGTTTCGGGGTGCGAATTGGAGGTTCAGTCCGGCGCGCCTACCGTGAGCTTCCCACGGATAGATATCCGCCTCGTCCGGGATGAGTTCGGGTTTGCCCCCGGCAATATCCTTGACGCGATTCCGGAAATGATCGAGCACTATAAGCAATGGAAATCCGGGCAGGTGGAGCGGCTGTGACCGCTTGGGGGGAGGATAGATCGATGCAGCGTTTTGATTCAATTCATATCGACTTGGTGAAAGAGACCGCGGAGATAGAAACCGGCGGGCAGCGGATCTCCTATGGCATTGGGACGCCGGAAGGATTCGCCGCGATATCGCAGGCGTGGCTTCGGTCCGGATGGGACGTGAAGCAAATCTACTCCTTCACGTGGATGGGCAGGCCGATCATCCAGTTGCCGGAGGATATGTTTCGCATCCAAGAGGTGATATTCCGTGTCAAGCCGGATGTGATTCTGGAATGCGGAGTTGCCCACGGCGGCTCGCTGGTGTTTTACGCCAGCCTTTGCAAGGCGATGGGCAAGGGCCGGGTGATCGGTGTGGATGTTGAAATCCGGCCGCACAATCGGGTGGCCATTGAAGCCCACTTCCTATTCCCATACATCACCTTGATTGAAGGTAGTTCGATTGATCCAGCGATAGCGGCACAAGCAGCGAACCTGATTCAGCCCGGTGAAACCGTGATGGTGATGTTGGACTCCAACCATTCCAAGAACCATGTTTTAGGAGAGCTCGAGGCCTACGGGCGCCTGGTAACGCCAGGATCCTATATTGTTGCCATGGATGGCATTATGGAATTGGTGAAGGGGGGGCCACGAACAAAGCCCGACTGGGGGTGGAATAATCCTCGCCAGGCCGCGCTCGAGTTTGCCTCCCGGCATCCGGAGTTCGTTATTGAGGAACCCGCGTTTCTCTTCAATGAGGGTGTGGTCAAGGAGCGAGTCACGTACTGGCCAGACGCCTTCCTGAGGCGGAAGTAAGGTCCCACGTCGTGTCGAGATTATCCAGGAACATTATCTACAACGGCCTTGGCCAAGGGCTCAGCGTGCTGTTGAGCTTTGTGGCCGTGCGCTTTGTCTTTCGCCGCCTGGGCGGCGACGCCCTGGGTCTGATTTACTTCTCGGTGGCATTCAGCGCGGCTCTATCGGTGGCCGTGCAATTGGGCATCTGCGAAAGCGCGGTGCGGGAGGTAGCTTCTCACCACAGGAATCGGCCGGAGTACATTGAGCGTCTCATTCGCACCAGTTCGCTGTTGTATTGGAGCGGTTTCCTGGTTCTGTCCATAGTGGCTTACGCCGCCGCCCCCTACCTCGTTTACCATTGGGTGAAGCTTGAGTCTCTGGATGCCTTGACCGCCATTAAAATCATGCGCATATTGACTCTCGGTGCACTGGTGGCGCTACCGGGTGGCTTGTACCGGGCGCTGCTCGTGGGTCTCCAGCACATGGGGGTTACCAACCTGATCGACGTGGGTGGGAAGGCCCTTCAGCAGGCTGGCATCTTCCTGATCCTGCTGATCCACGGCAGTCTGTTTCACGTGGCGTACTGGATTGCTTTTTCCACGCTGGCGCCGATTCTTGTGTATTGGGCGGCGTGCACGCATTTCTTCTCCGCGCGGGCGCTGCTGCTTCCTGGTTTTTCTCTGGACGTGGTAAAAGAGAACATTGGGTACGCGTCGGGCCTCATGACCATCACCCTCTGCGGGTGGGTATTGGGGCAGGCGGACAAGTTGATCATCAGCAAACTCCTCCCGCTGACCCTGCTGGGCATTTACACTTTTGCGCGCGGCGGGATCAACCAAGGCATGCTTCTGACGTCCGCTATAAATGGCGCCATCTTCCCGCATTTTTCCGCCTTGCACGGAGCCGGAATGATGGAGAAGATGAAATACGAATATAACCGGATCCAAGACCTTATTTGCCTCGGAACAATTCCGGTGTTCGCTGCCGTGCCGTTTGCGGCGATCCCGTTATTTTCCCGGGTGTTTGATATGCCCTCCGCCCGCCTGCTCTTACTGCCCTCTACGTTTCTTTGCGTGGGCTATTACATGAATGGGGCGTTGACTGCCCCTTACGTCGTTTCCCTCGCCGTGGGCCGGCCGGACATCAGCGCGCGGCAAAGTGTAATGGCCTTGTTTGTGGTGGTGCCGGCCAGCGTGATTGCCATTTACTTCTACGGACTAAACGGCGCGGGGTTTTCCTGGGTGATCTACCATATTTTTGCCTATGCTTACGGGCTGCCGCGCATCTGCCGCGAGTGCTTGGGGATGCCGGCCCGAACCTGGTACGGGCACTTTCTGAGAATCTTCGGGGCGGGTTTGCTCATTTACGGTGCGGCGTGGATGACCCTTGCTTTGATGGGCGCCTTTTCTCTCGTCCACCTCACCTTCGCCTATATAGTGGCGACCTTGCTCTATGGCGCGCTCGCCCTCCAGATGATGGGGGACGATGCCCGCCGCACGCTCCAGGGATTTTATTCAAAGTGGGTGAAACATGCCGAACCTACTCCGGACTCTGGCAAGAGTTTCGAAGAAGGAAATCTCCCGGGTGGCGCATAAACTGGCTCTGCGGTTTCCAGGAGCTCCCGAGTTGGTCCCCGGCCCACTCACCTACAATGAGGACGGATTAGCAACGGTTCACAATTGCGATTTCGTCCACGACGCGCGGTTTCTGGAGTCGTATCGCCACGGCGAAGAAACGGGTTCCTGGCAAGGAGCACAAATTCATTGGCGCGCTTACGTCATATGCTGGGCAGCCGATCGAGCCAGCCGCCTGGAGGGAGACTTCGTCGAATGCGGAGTGAATCGCGGTGGCTATTCGCGTACGGTAATGCAATTCGTGGATTTCCAAAAGCTCAATAAGACTTTTTTCCTTCTCGATACATTCCATGGACTCGAAGAAAGATACATTTCGAAAAGTGAGCGAGCCCGAGGAATCAGCCCGCGCGGGTATGAGGAGTGTTACGCCGAAGTTCTCAAAACCTTTCAAGGGTTCCGAACCGTCATCATCCGCGGAGCGGTGCCCGAGACGCTGCCTCAAGTCAGAACGGAGAAGGTGTGTTATCTCTCCATCGATATGAACTGCGCTGCCCCTGAGCTGGCCGCGGCGGAGTACTTCTGGCCCAAGTTGGTTCCAGGCGCGGCGATCATTCTGGATGACTACGGGTGGACGGGACATAACGAGCAGAAGGCGGCGTTTGATGCCTTTGCGCACCAGAGGCGTGTCATGGTTCTTCCCTTGCCGACGGGTCAAGGTCTAATCTTCAAGCCCTAAGTGCTGGGACCGCACCGTGGGTGCGCGACATAGAAGTGAAAGCAGAGGTAGCGCGGGCGTCCCGCCCTGCAACCCAGCCCGGAGCTTGGAGGGACATGATAGGAAGCGTGGGTCATCGGAGGCAAGTCGCACATGGCTTTGCACCAACCGCGGGTTAGCATCGGCATGGCCATCTACAATGAGGAAAGGTTCCTGCGGCCGGCGCTGGACTCCCTCCTCGCCCAGGACTATTCCGATTTTGAGCTGATTATTTCCGACAATGCCTCCACTGATGGGACCCAGGCGATCAGCAGAGAATACGCGGCACGCGACCCGCGAATCCGCTATCACCGGAACGATACGAATGTGGGCGCCACCGAGAATTTCAACATCGCGTTCAAGCTTTCGAGTGGGAAGTACTTCATGTGGGCGGGCGGCCACGATGTGTGGGCGCCGACCTATCTCTCCCGCTGTGTCGACGTGCTGGAATGCGACGCGACCGTCGTCGTCTGCAATTCTATAGCGCAACATCTGAGCCAGGACGGAAAGGAGTTTGGCCCTACTATGCGCCAAATCGACACACGCCGACACGGCTTGTTGGTTCGCGCTAATTTGATGTTGTGGCAAGCATCGGCCTTTGTCATTTACGCTGTCTTCCGGTCGACCGCAATACGCCAGACCCGCCTGCTGCGCCGAGTCATTGGCCCCGATCTTCTTATCGGGTTCGAGCTTTCACTTCTTGGACCCACGGCGATTGTTCCCGAGCCCCTCTATTTCATGCGTGACCACCGCGGAGAAAGTTCGCGGCCTCTCAAGCATGCCCAGTATTTCAAGGGACTCCAGCAACGCTTGTATTCCGGGGGAAAAGCTGCTGTTGGAAGGTTTGGACTGGTGAAATACTTGTGGGAGGAGATGCGCGCGGTTCAGCGCGCTCCCCTCACTTGGTGGCAGCGGATGGTGCTGTTGGGGTGCATTCCTCCTACATATTTGGTAGAGTTTTATCGGTACCTGCCGGAAGGAATTCGCGGTTCCTTTCGGAAATTGCTGACTCGCTGCTTCAAACCGCCCCACAAGGAGGTTGATACGGCGCCTCTATCGCGGGTGGGACATAGAAAATAGTTTGCGGACTCGCGACGATTCGGTCAGCGCTCCCGGGACATCTCTGGGTGGGCGCCGGCGGTACGAGGAGGGAACTGGGGAGCATGCCCGGACCGAGGATCGGCATATTTCACCCGCGGCTTGAATACGGCGGGTCGGAAGCTGCGGCGCTATGGTCTGCCGAAGCCCTTAAGGCAGACCATCGAGTTTCCTTGATTGCTGGCGGCAAGGTGGATCTGGCTCGTCTGAATGCCTACTACGGGACGCATCTAAACGCCGACGAGATCACCATTGTTCCCGTCCCACTGCCTTTTGGCCTGGAAAGGGCAGCGACGTTTGCCGCTCTTCGCGGCAGTTTTGTGCAACGCTTCCTGCAAAAAATCTCCGCTGACTATGACGTACTGATAGGGTGTTATGGCCCGATGCAGGTTGGATCACCGGCCATCCAAATCATCCAGGATTTCTCCTTTTCGGAGGAGTGGCGCGCGCAGCTTGACCCTGTCCTGCTCACCCGCCGGGGTTTGGCACGTGAGAACTCATTGTCGCGGCGGATCTACCTCAAACTGTGCCGTTGGGTATCGCCGGTGGACCCGGAGCGTTGGAAACACAACCTGACACTGGTGGATTCAAAGTGGATCGGGGATTTTCTGAGGAAGGCATACGGGATGGAATCCACGGTTGTTTACCCCCCGGTGGAGGATGATTTTCCACAGGTTCCTTTCTCCGCTCGCGAAAACGGATTTGTCTGCCTGGGGAGAGTCTTTCCCGAAAAGAAGATGGATGTCATCATCGAAGTCCTCTCCCGGGTTCGGCAAAGGGGCCACAATGTTCACCTCCATATTCTCGGAGGGCTTGACGACTCTCCTTTCGTAACCCGCGTGAAGGCCCTGGCCGAGCAGCACAAGGAGTGGGTGTTTCTGGAAGGGTGGGTGATGGGCCAAAGGAAGAAGGAAATACTCGCCGGCCATCGCTATGGAATCCATGGCCGGGACAAGGAACCGTTTGGAATCGCGGTGGCGGAGATGGTGCTGGCGGGCTGCATTCCGTTCGTTCCGAATGGCGGAGGGCAGGTGGAGATCGTCAACCACCCCGCGCTGATTTTTGAGAACGAAGCCGACGCGGTTGAGAAGATTGACGCCGTGCTCGCCAACCCCACCGAACAAGAGGTCTTGTGTGCCCACCTTCGGCAGGGCGCGAAGGCCTTTTCGGTGAAGACATACATGGAGGTGATGCGCCGCGTCGTCGCTGAGTTTTTGGAGAAACGCGCCTCAAAGTAGGCTTGGTGCACAAAACGCGTCAAACGGAACCACTGCCAGAGTGGAGTATAAGGAGTCGAGACAGCCTAGTTTGTGTTATTATCAACGGTAAAAATGAAATCAGCATTGATCACGGGGATTTCCGGACAAGACGGAAGCTATCTGGCAGAGTACTTGCTGGAGCACGGCTACCACGTGTGGGGGATGGTACGGCGCGATCCTGCGTCAACTCGCTGGCTACAGCCCATCCTCTCCCGTATCGAGATCGTTTACGGAGACTTGCGCGACGCCGAATCGCTTGCGGTGGCCTTCCAAAAGGCCTGGCCCGATGAAGTTTACAATCTGGCGGGCCAGGTTTTCGTTCCCACAAGCTGGGAAGTTCCCGCGGAGACCTTTGACATCAACGTGGGGGGATTAGTCCGGTTACTCCAGATCGTGGAACGGACGAAGCGGGATACGCGGGTTTACCAGGCCTCCAGCTCGGAAATGATGGGCAATTGTGACGGGCTCTGCGACGAGCAGACGCCTCTGCGGCCGACCTCGCCTTACGGGACATCGAAGATGGCGGCCCACCGGCTCATGGAGGTTTACCGGCAGAGAGGCCTGTTTGCGGTGGGCGGCATTCTCTTCAATCATGAATCGCCGCGCCGCGGTCCGGAAATGGTGACGCGTAAAATCTCGCGCGTCGCGTCGCGCTGGCTGCTGGGCGATCGCACCAAGCTGGCGCTGGGGAATCTTCAGGCCCGGCGCGACTGGGGATTTGCGGGAGATTATGTGAAAGCCATGCACGCCATGTTGCAGCAACCCGAGCCCAAGGACTATGTTATCGGTACCGGCGTCTCGCACAGCGTTTCCGATTTTCTCCATGAGACCATGGCGTCGATGGCGGAACTTGGACCCTCCGCAAGCGTCCCCAAGTCTATAGAGGAGTGGGTGGAGGTCAACCCGCAATTTCTGCGTACCGGAGAAATCCATGATTTGCGTGCCGACGCAACGTTGGCGCGCCGGGAGCTGGGCTGGCAACCCGCGGTGGGTTTCAAACAACTCGTCAAGATGATGTTGGAGTCCGATCTGGCCGCCGCCCGGGGTGAATAATGGTTGGCGTGGTCGCGGGGGCGGTAAAGGCGCTGCCGCGTCGTCTGAGGCTGTCGCCGCCACCTCGCCGACTGTCGCTGCCGCCAACCTATGCATACTGTTACGGATCAAATCGCGATCGTCATTCCCACCGTCGGCCGTCGCCGGGAACTGCGGAGAATGCTCGCCAGCCTTGCCGGCCAATCCCGGCGTCCGGATCAGGTGGTCATCGTCGATGAGGACGGAGAAGCAAAGCCCTTGGCAGGCGAATTTCCCCAGTTGGCCATCTCCGTGACCACCTTCCCGCGTGGGTCAGCTTCCGCGAAAAGGAATCGCGGCTTTCAGCTTGTAGATGCGGAAACTAATCTGATCGGTTTCATGGATGATGATATTGTTCTTGCGCCCCAGAGCATCGAAACGATGCTGGATTTTTGGAGAAATGCACCCGAGGACGTCGGAGGAGCGAGCTGCAATTGGATGAATCAGCCCCCCCTCTACGCCTCGAAATTGAAGTCGCTACGCTTCGTCTCGGGTCTGGGTCTCTACGACTCGCGCGGAGGCCTCGTGATGCGCTCGGGATTCCAAACGGTCATCGGGATCGTATCCGAGACCCGGTATGTTCAGTGGCTTCCGAGCGGTGCGGTCATTTATCCTCGACGGATCCTTCAGGAACACCCCTTTGATGAGTGGTTTCGTGGATACAGCTATTTGGAAGATTTGGATTTTAGCTACAGCCTTGGAAAAAAGTACAAACTGGCGGTCGTGGCAAACGCCCAATTCCATCATTATCCCTCGACGATAGGACGCATGGATGCATATTCCTTTGGGAAAAAAGAAGTTATCAATCGATTTCATTTCGTAAAGAAATATCCAGAGCTCTCGCGTGGGTTGTGTTGTCTTGCCCTCGCCGTTCGGGCAGGCATGAGCGTTGTGTTGGGCTTGGCGAATTTTGACGGGTGGCATTTCAAGCGTGCAGGTGGAAACATTGTGGGTTTCCTTTCTCTGGTCATGCGAGGGACGGAAAAGGTCACGTTATGAAGGTCGTTATCCTCGCCGCTGCCATCGGGCCCACCAGTGGTGGCGCGGGCCAATACTCACGGCAACTACTTCCGCACCTCCTTCCGATTCTAAAGGCGGCAGGATGCCAGGTCACGGTGCTGCTTTGCCGGGACGCGAACCTTCAGCTGCCCTCGAACCTTGCTACCGTCATCCATTCTCCGAGAGCCGGCCGCCGAGCAATATCGAGGGTGTTGTTGGAGGAGGTGGTGCCCGCTTTCGTCACTTGGGGAACCGACATCTTCTTTTCGATGGACTCGCGGTTCCCGCTTTGCCCCCTGGGGAGCAAGAAGAGGCTCGTGGTTGTGCATGACATCCAAATCCTGCGGCATCTCGCGGCTCCTTCTCAATATCCGATCGATGCGCCGTGGGCAACCCTGAAGTACTTTTCTTTGGGGATGAGGAAGGCCTTGCGAACGGCGGATACCATCATCACGGACGCGCGCTTCACGGCGAACGAACTGGTGAGCTTCGCCGGGGTCAGGCCGGACCGAATCAGCGCTATCCCTTGCGGCATCGACCACGAACGCTTTCATCCCCCCGGGGACAACTTGCGCCTGGAAGAGGTGCGACGCCGCTACAACCTTCCTCCCTCCTACTACCTTTTTGTCGGCCAGCCCACGAAACAAAAGAACCTCCGTCTGGTTGTGGAAAGCTATGCCTCGGGAGGTCTGCCGGACGGGTTGCAGTTGCCGGTGGTGGTCACGTGCAACCTGCGAAGGAGTACCATCTTTGAAGATACTCTGGCACGCATCAGCCAAGCCGGGCTATCGGGCCGGTTCCAATTCACCGGTTACGTTCGCGAAGAGGACCTGCCGATGATTTACGCCGCGGCTCGAGCCCTTCTCTATCCCTCGCGGTACGAAGGTTTTGGCTTGCCACCCGTGGAGGCCATGGCTTGTGGCACCCCCGTCGTTTGCTCGAACAGTACGTCGCTCCCGGAGGTCGTAGGCGACGCCGCTTTGTTGATCGACCCGGAGCAGCCCGCGTCGCTCACCGAAGCCCTTCGCCAGGTGAATGATGAGGCAACTCGCAGGGAACTTGCCAGGCGGGGTCTGGAGCGGGCGCGAGTTTTCACCTGGGAGAGCACGGCGCGGCAAGTTGCTCAATACCTCCTTGGCGCAAGCGGGCCAAGGCCGATGGGTGAGAGGAGCATGGCATGCCACCGATGAGGGGCGCTTGGGTAAACACCTTGAAGGCAAGAGGGCAGGCGTGCCTTCGCCCACGCCCGGCATTGATGCTGACCTTTCTCATCCTCACGTTAGCATTTCCGCTGGAAGACATCATGCGGGAGAGGAGTGTCGCCCGCCATGGCTCGCCCGAAGGGGACTTTCTTGTTTACTACTCAGCCGCCAAAGCCGCCAGGCAGCCCGGGGAGCATCACCTCTATGCTGACGTTATAAGAGATAGCCAATCCAGCGTGTGGGGCGTTTCATCCTTTAACTACCCGCCATTCTCCGCTTTCCTCATGGAGCCTTTGACCATACTGCCACCCACGAGGGCGGTTATGGTTTGGAAGTACGCGCTTGTCCTGATGACGGCACTGGCTGTTTATTTCACGTTGGGGGCATCGTCGAAACAGCCGGTTTCGGTGGCTGCCCTGGCGATTGGAGTGGCCGCGGCCTTCTCCTTTCACCCCCATCAATATTCAATGTTCTTGGGGCAGATGGGCGGGCTCATTTTACTCGCCTGGGCGCTGGGGCTGTATTTATTTTCCCGCGGCCGGCCCGTTTCCTCAGCTTTTTGTTTCGCCTTTGGTACGGTTATCAAGGTAGCTCCCATCTTTGTGGTGCCTTTGCTGGCCATCCGGCGGCAGTGGCGTTGCTTAGGAGCCTACGTCGGGTGGGTAGTCGCCCTGTCGGGACTTTCCATGTGGCAGCTCGGTTGGCAACCCTACCGGGATTGGCTATGGGCCGTCTACCCGGTTATTTCCCATGGAACTAAGGCGTTTCAAAATCGCTCTTTGCCTGGGCTTATCCTGTGGTGTGCCCCCGGACAAGTGTGGGGTCAGCGCGGAACTCTGGGCTGGGAGGTAAAGGCGCCGGCCATAATTCTTTCTCTGGCCTTTTATCTCTGGTGCTGGAAGAAAAGCCGGGGCTCGCAGGGGCTGGTTCATGAGTTAGCACTTGCACCCTTGCTTTATCTTTTGACGTCACCGGTGGCTTGGACCCACCATTTTATTCTGGCGCTTGTTCCGCTTGTATACCTGTGGATGAAGTCTCAAGATACCCGGGTTGAGGTGAGCAGCAGCGAGTCCGCTGTGTTGGTTGCGGTGACCCTCGTGCTGGGTACTGCCGCCCCGAACTATCTGGCAGGGGGACTGAATAACTCTGTCCTATATACTCTAGTGATGGGGTCGTGGGTGCTGGCTACCCTGGCGTTGATTGGGGTGGGAATGAAGATGTACGCGCGATGCCTCCCGGATGGCGCGAATGGGTAGTAGAGTAAAGTGAGTGGGATGAGAAAACTCCGGATCCTGACCTGTGCTTATGCTTGTGTCCTCGAGGAGGGGGCGCCCGTCGTGGGCGGCGAAGCCGTTCTGGGGTGGAATATCGTGCGGCAGCTCGGACGCTTTCACCAGGTGTGGGTACTCACGGCGGCTTCCAATCGACCCGGAATCGAAGCCGAATTGCAGCGTCAAGCCCAGCCGAATCTTACTTTTGTATATATCGAAATACCGCGCTGGCTCCGCCCCTTCCTGACCTTTCTGGGGGGAATACAGTTCTACGCTTACCTCTGGCAGATTCAGGCTTACCGGGTGGCGAGGAAACTCCACGCCCAGGTGAAATTTGACGCCTTCCACCACATCACGTACGCCAATGATTGGATGGCGAGTTATGTGGGTGGGCTCCTGCCAGTTCCGTATTTGCGCGGGCCGGGCGGCGGAGCGCACCGCACCCCCCAAGCCTTCCTGAAGGAGTACTCGTTTACGGCGCGTCTTTGGGAGCGATTCCGCACCTTCATGCAGTGGGTATTACGGCATGACCCCATCTATCTGCGCGGCCAGCGCCGGGCGCGGGTAATCCTGCTCTGTAACCGGGAAGCCACGGAGGCAGTCCCCCCGAGCCTCAAGAGTAAGGTACAATTGTTTCCTGTCAATGGGATCTCCGCCGAGGATTTGCGGATTTTCCGCGGATTGAACGGGAAAGGGATCTCACCCACCGCCCCAGATCGGGACTGGCAGGGGTTGTCCAGGAGGGCTTTCTCCGTGTTCTCGGCAGGGAAGCTCCTCGGTCTTAAAGGATATCCCTTGGCGATACGGGCGTTTGGGTTGTTCGCCCAGAATCATGCCCATGTGAAATTCACCATTGTGGGTGACGGTCCCGAGCGAGTCCGCCTGGAGGGTTTGGTCCGCAATCTTGGCCTGGAACGACAGGTCCATCTGGAAAAATGGGTGCCCCGCCAGGAATTGCTGCGCCTCATGCGCCATGCCGATACATTTTTGTTCCCCAGTCTCCGCGACGGTGGGGGCGCCGTGGTGGTCGAGGCTATGGCCGCGGGTATTCCTGTAATCTGTATGGACCTTGCCGGCCCGGGCATGCACGTTACCGAGGAGTGCGGCATTAAAATTCCCGCCCGTTCCCCCGATGAGACCATTGAACTCATGGCCGAAGCTCTGCAACGCTTATACCACGACCCCGAACTTTGCGCGAAGATGGGCGAAGCAGGACGGGCGCGGGCGGAACGAGTTTATAGCTGGGATCACTTAGGTGAACGGCTCTTGAGCATATACGAGGAAGTGTTGGGAGCACCTTCCCAAGAGGGTAGTGGGTCAATTTGATGCGGTAGCGGCGAGTTTACCTCGCCATGGCGGCGTAAAGCCGCCTCTACATCAAATCGACCCATTACTCCCTAGAGGCTTAGATGGGCGTCGAATTGGCAAAACCTTTGGAGTTGAAGCGTGGGGCCGGCTGGCCGGCTCCTCGGAATCAACCTGCGAAGCCTCGACAGGGGATGAGTGTGAATGCCGTGGTGGGCATGGGACTGTGGCTCATTCTCTGGGGAGGCTATAACACCGACATTGGGCGGGTGATGAAGCCGACTTTCCCTGCCAATACCATGGATTTTATCCACGGTGTCAGGGCCTTCTTCCCCATGCTGGCCGGTTGGCTTGCCCTATTATTGATCTTCGCCCGAGCCAACCGCCTGGCTTATTGGATCATGGGCCCCCTGGGGTTGATGTTAGTATACGCGGCCACGGGATTGGTTTCTTCCGGGACCGTATCGAATGCCCCCATTGACGCCTTGTATTATGGAGCTAATTATCTGGCGATTGTCTTGGTTCTGCTGGCGATTGCTCCGGTTGAGCATCCTCTCCCTGACCTGCTTAAAGTGCTCAGGCTCACCTGGATTATGGGCACAATTCTTACCCTCGCCCTGTTGGGCGCCATCCCCTTCCTGGGTTCGCAGGTCATGGTTCAAACGGAAGCCAGCCCGATTGGCGCGCGCGCGTATAGTGGGGTCGGCACGGTCATGGGGATGGCTGCGACTCGAAACACGGGATTTGCCCGGTATGCGGCCATCTCTGCCCTGGCGGCGCTCCCTGCGTTTATGAGGAAGGACAGGCTGGCGGTTCGGATGTTCTGGGGGATATTGCTCGCCGCTTCGCTCTACGCCTTGGTCCTTGCCAACGGCCGTACGGAAATCGTGGCGTTTATCGCCGGCCTGTTCCTGATCTTGGGTGCAGAAAAGACCAAGCGTACGGTCAACTTCCTGGTGGGGGCCGCTGCCGCTATCGTCTTGGGTCTTCGCGGTTTCTACTCCAAATTCTATCTCTATTTCACCCGCGGGGCCCGTTTTGACCCCACCCTGACCGGACGCACAAAGGGTTGGGAGAAGGGATGGCATCTTATTGGGCAGTCTCCTTGGATGGGTTTGGGGTTCCAAGCCGATCGGCACTATGTGGGTGTGCACATGCACAATGCCTTCCTGCACGCCTTAATTCAGTCAGGTCTCCTGGGAGGGGGAGCGATTTTCATTGCCTTGGCGATCGTTTGGTACTACCTAATTCGATACTTCTTTAGACAGCAACCCTCTGACCGATCGCTGATCCCCCCGGAAATCCCTGCGATTTTCCTGTTTGTAACCCTTTCGTCGCTTACGGAATCAACTTTCGCTTATTATTCAGCCGCCTGGCTACTGAGCGCTCCAATTGTTGCCTATGTCATGGCGCTCCATCAGCACATGCGAAATATCTCCTTGCAGGCGTCCCAAGAACGGAGACTGCGGATTCGATTGGCAAGGCGTCAATCCAGAGTTATAGAACCTCTGCCGGAAGTCCCCCCCGCTATCCCCGGAGGAGTTCCGGACTGAAGGCGAGGTTCGAATGACGAATCGAGGAGTTGAGGAGGCTTCCTGCATTTGTTCGCCGACCCCATCGGATCGGCTCGCACATGGAGGAGATGGTCGTTGGTCGTTTTGGGCAGAGGCGCGACTTGTCGCTGCACTCCTGGCTGTAGTGAGCGGGGTGGCCTGCGGGGGAGGTGGGGCGTCGAACATGCCGCAGCCTTCGGCGCAAGTTTCCCCCAGCAGCCTGAGCTTTGGCAATCAGAACCAAGCGAGCACAAGCGGGTCGCAGACTGTCACGCTGAGCAACACGGGTAGCGCCCTGCTCACCATCACCAGTATCGCCGCAAGCAGCAACTTCGGCGAGACCAACAACTGCGCGGGCAGTGTCGCCCCCAGCGGATCCTGCACGATCAAGGTGACCTTTTCTCCCATGGCTACCGGGTCCCTCACCGGCACACTGAGCATCACCGACAACAGCAATGGGCTGGCGGGCAGCACGCAGACAGTGGGCTCGAGCGGAACCGGTACGGCGCCCCTGGTAAGCTTGTCAACTGCTGGTTTAAGCTTCGCCAATCAGTTAATCAATACCCCGAGTGCATCCCAGGCGGAGACCGTCACCAACACCGGTTCGGGCAACCTCACCTTCGCGACGGTCACGATCGGAGGTACGAATCCCAGCGACTTTGCCAAGAGTGCCGACACCTGCACAGGTGCCACGGTTACGCCCAACAACGCCTGCACGGTCAGTGTGACATTCACTCCATCGGCGACGGGGAGCCGTAGCGCCTCTCTGAATTTTGCCGACAACGCCAACGGCAGTCCGCAGACGGTGGGCTTGAGCGGAACCGGCACCGCGCCCCTGGCAAGCTTGTCGACTGCTGGTTTAAGCTTCGCCAATCAGTTAATCAGCATCACGAGTGCACCGCAGGCGGAGACCGTCACCAACACCGGCACAGGCAACCTCACCTTCTCGACGGTTACGATTGGAGGTACGAATCCCAGCGACTTTGCCATGAGCGCCGACACCTGTACGGGAGTCACGGTTACGCCCAACAACGCCTGCACGGTCAGTGTGACGTTCACACCATCGGCGACGGGGAGCCGTAGCGCCTCTCTGAATTTTGCCGACAACGCCAACGGCAGTCCGCAAACAGTGGGCTTGAGCGGAACCGGCACGGCGCCCCTGGTAAGCTTGTCGACTGCTGGTTTAAGTTTCGCCAATCAGTTAATCAATACCTCGAGTGCATCCCAGGTGGAGACCGTCACCAACACCGGTTCGGCCAACCTCACCTTCTCGACGGTCACGATTGGAGGTACCAATCCCAGCGACTTTGCCAAGAGCGCCGACACCTGTACGGGAGTCACGGTTACGCCCAACAACGCCTGCACGGTCAGCGTGACATTCACACCATCGGCGACGGGGAGCCGTAGCGCCTCTCTGAATTTTGCCGACAACGCCAGCGGCAGTCCGCAGACGGTCAGCTTGACGGGTATTGGGATCCCTTTCGCGCAAGTTTCCCCTAGCAGCGTGACGTTCGGGGGCCAGATGGTGGGGACAACCAGTTCTGTTCAACCTGTGACCTTGACGGATATCGGTCCCGCGGCGATCAACGTTACGGGGGTGAACATCAGCGGCGACTTCTCGCAAACCAACAACTGCCCGGCCTCTTTGCAATCCAGAGCGACCTGCAGTGTTCAGGTGGCCTTCACACCGACAGTGATGGGGACGCGCGCGGGTACGTTGACGATCACCACCTCGGCCGCGAGCACAGCGCAGACGGTCAATCTGGCGGGTCTCGGGACCGGCCCGCTGGCCGGGGTATTTACTCAGCGTTATGACAACGGGCGCACCGGCGCGAACACCCAAGAGACCTTCTTGACCGCCTCCAACGTGACCGAGAGCCAATTCGGTAAACTGTTCTCGCTGCCCGTAGATGGGCAGGTTTACGCTCAGCCCCTGTACATGCAAAATGTCTCGATTCCGAGCCAGGGTGCGCACAACGTAGTTTTCATTGCCACGCAACACGACAGCGTCTATGCCTTCGACGCCGACACCCAATCCACGACCCCTCTCTGGCAAGTCAGCTTCCTGAATTCTGCGACCGGCGTCACGACGGTGCCGTGCCAGGATGTTTATGGCACTGCTGCCGGCGCCTGTGACATCAATCCTGAGATCGGGATCACCTCGACTCCCGTCATCGACCCGACGAGCGGGACCCTCTACGTCACGGCCAAGACGCGGGAACCACTGGGCTCCAACTCCTGTTCGAAGAACGGCACCTACAACTATTGCTATCGCCTGCACGCGCTTGACATTACGACGGGGGCGGAAAAGTCAGGAGGCCCAGTGATCATCGCGGCGAGCGTTTCCGGCACAGGGTATGACAATGACAGTGTCAGTGGCGCCGTGACCTTTACCGCTTTGTATCACTTGCAACGCCCTGGGCTGCTTCTGCTGAATGGGACCGTCTATCTTGGTTTTGGATCTCACGGTGACAATGATCCCTATCATGGCTGGTTGATAGCTTACAATGCTACCACTCTCCAGCAGGTGGCGGTGTTTAACGTCACACCCAACGGCGGACGAGGCGCCATCTGGCAGGGTGGTGGTGGCATCTCTGCGGACGCGGACGGGAATATCTACATCGTCACCGCCAACGGCACCTTTGACGCCAACACCGCGGGCGGCGTTGATTACGGCGACAGTGTACTGAAAATGCAGATCCAGTCCGGCCAGTTCCAAATCCTGGATTACTTCACTCCCGCCGATCAATTGACCCTGGCTGTGGAAGATCTTGACCTTGGGTCGTCCCCCGCCCTGATTCTGCCTGATCAGCCCGGCGCCTATCCCCACTTGCTCGCCACCGGAGGGAAGGACGGCCGTGTTTGGCTAGTCAATCGGGACAATCTGGGCCATTTACAAGCAAACGACGCCGGGGCAGTGCAGGTGATTCCGAACTCTGACAGCCTTTTCGGTGGAGGGACTTACTGGAACGCCAACCTCTACACCCAGGTAGTGGGCGACTTCCTGAAACAGTTTCCGCTGCAAAGCGGCGTCGCGCAGCCTGCGATAATCTCGGACTTTCAGGTGGGATTTCCGAACCCTTCCCCGGCGGTCTCCGCGAATGGAACCAACAACGCCGTCCTGTGGCTCGTGGAAGCTGACGCTTTCAAAACTAGTGGACCAGCCGTTCTGCGCGCCTTCGACGCCACCGATGTCAGCAACCCCGAACTTTATGATAGTACCCAAGCAGCCAACGGCCGTGACCAAGCCGGCCCGGCGGTGAAGTTTGTGGTTCCCACGATCGCCAATGGGAAAGTGTATGTAGGGGCAGGAGGAGAAGTGGACGTGTATGGCCTTTTGCCCTGAGGATGGTCGAGAAGACTCTTGGTTCCCGGCCGGCCAACGGTGCAGCTACGGCCTGACCGGGCGGTCGGTGAGAGTGGAGTACATCTCCGGCCGGCGGGCGGCGATGCGATCGAATTCCCAGAGGCCTGCCTGGCGGACCACGCGATTCGCGTCAGCAGCGGCGAGGTTCTAATGACGAATCGAGGAGTTGAGGAGGCTTCCTGCATTTGTTCGCCGACCCCATCGGATCGGCTCGCACATGGAGGAGATGGTCGTTGGTCGTTTTGGGCAGAGGCGCGATTTGTCGCTGTGCTCCTGGCCGTGCTGGGTGGGGTGGCCTGCGGGGGAGGTGGGGCGTCGAACACGCCGCAGCCCTCCGCACAAGTTTCCCCAAGCAGTGTGACATTTGGCAGCCAGAACCAAGCGAGCACGAGCGGGTCGCAGACGGTCACGCTGAGCAACACGGGTAGCGCCCTGCTCACCATCAGCAGTATCGCCACGAGCAGCAACTTCGGCGAGACAGACAACTGCGCGGGCAGTGTCGCCCCCAGCGGATTTTGCACGATCAAGGTGACCTTTTCTCCCACGGCTACCGGCCCCCTCACCGGCACACTGAGCATCACCAACAACAGCAATGGACTGGCGGGCAGCACGCAGACCGTGAGTCTGAGCGGAACCGGTACGGCGCCCCTGGTAAGCTTGTCGACTGCTGGTTTAAGCTTCGCCAATCAGTTAATCAATACCACGAGTGCACCCCAGGCGGAGACCGTCACCAACACCGGTTCGGGCAACCTTACCATATCGACGGTGACGATCGGAGGTACGAATCCCAGCGACTTTGCCAAGAGCGCCGACACTTGCTCGGGAGCCACGGTTACGCCCAACAACGCCTGCACGGTCAGTGTGACATTCACTCCATCGGCGGCGGGGAGCCGTAGCGCCTCTCTGAATTTTGCCGACAACGCCAACGGCAATCCGCAGACGGTCAGCTTGGCGGGTACCGGCATCCCTGCCGCGCAGGTTTCCCCAGGAAGCCTGACGTTCGCGGGGCAGGCCGTGGGGGCAGCCGGAGCGGCGCAAACCGTGACCGTGACGAATATCGGCGCCGCGGCGATCAACATTACGGGGGTGAACATCAGCGGGGATTTCTCACAAACCAACAACTGCCCGGCCTCTTTGGGAAACGGCTCGAGCTGTAGTATTCAGGTCGTCTTCACGCCGACGGCAGTGGGAACGCGCTACGGATCTTTGTCGATTAGCACCGCGGCCACCAGCACCGCGCCGACGGTCAGTCTGACGGGCACCGGGAACGGCCCGCTGGCGGGAGTATTTACCCAGCGTTATGACAACGGCCGCACGGGCGCAAATACCCAGGAAGTCATATTGACTCCCTCCAATATCACCGAGAGCCAATTCGGAAAACTGTTCTCGCTGCCCGTGGATGGGCAGGTTTACGCTCAGCCCCTTTACATGGAAAACGTTTCGATTCCGAGCCAGGGTGCGCACAATGTGATTTTCATTGCCACCCAACACGACAGGGTTTATGCGTTCGACGCCGATGGCCAATCCACCACCCCTCTCTGGCAAGTCAGCTTCGTGAATTCTGCGAACGGCGTCACGACGGTGCCGTGCCAGGATGTGTATGGCACCACCCCCGGCGCCTGTGACATCAATCCTGTGATTGGAATCACCTCGACTCCGGTCATCGATCCAACCGGCGGCACCCTCTACGTCACGGCCAAGACGCGGGAACCATTGGGCTCCAACTCCTGCTCGAATAACGGCACCTACAACTATTGCTATCGCCTGCACGCGCTTGACATTACGACGGGGGCGGAAAAATTCAGTGGCCCAGTGACCATCGCGGCGAGCGTTCCTGGCACAGGGTATGACGGTGTCAGTGGCGCCGTGACCTTTACCGCTTTGTACCACTTGCAACGACCGGGACTGCTTCTGCTGAACGGGACCGTCTACCTTGGTTTCGGATCCCATGGTGACAATGATCCCTACCATGGCTGGTTGATGGCTTACAATGCTACCACCCTCCAGCAGGAGGCGGTGTTTAACGTCACACCCAACGGCCAGCGCGGCGCCATCTGGCAGGCGGGTGGAGGCATCTCCGCGGACACGAGTGGGAATATCTACATCGTCACCGCCAATGGCACCTTTGACGCCAACACCGCGGGCGGCGTTGATTACGGCGACAGTGTACTGAAAATGCAGATTCAGTCCGGCCAGTTCCAGGTCCTGGATTACTTTACTCCCGCCAATCAAGCGACCCTGGCCAAGGAGGATCTTGATCTCGGTTCTTCCCCCGCCCTGATTCTGCCTGATCAGCCCGGCACCTACCCCCACCTGCTCGCCACCGGAGGGAAGGACGGTCGTGTTTGGCTAGTCAATCGGGACAATCTGGGCAAGCTTCTAGCGAACGATGCTCGGGCAGTGCAGGTGATTCCGGATGGCAGTGACAGCCTTTTCGGCGGGGGGTCTTACTGGAACGGTAACCTCTACGTCCAGGAAGTGGGTGACTTCCTGAAACAGTTTCCGCTGCAAAGCGGCGTCGCGCAGTCTGCGATGAGCTCGGACTTTCAGATTGGATATCCGAATCCCGCCCCGGCGATCTCCGCGAATGGAACGAGCAACTCCGTCCTGTGGCTCGTGGAGGCTGATACGTTCAAAAATGGGGGACCAGCGGTCTTGCGCGCCTTCGCCGCCGCCGATGTCAGTAACACCGAACTTTATGATAGTACCCAAGCGGCCAACGCCCGTGACCAAGCCGGCCCTGCAGTGAAGTTTGTGGTTCCCACGATCGCCAACGGGAAGGTGTATGTGGGAGCAGGAGGAGAAGTGGATGTGTATGGCCTGCTGCCCTGACGATGGTCGAGAAGACTCTTGGTACCCGCCCGGCCAACAGTGCTGCTACGGCCTCTCCGGCCGGTCGGTCAGGGCGGAATACATCTCCGGCCGGCGGGCGGCGATGCGATCGAATTCCCAGAGGCCTGCCTGGCGCACGACGCGATTCGCGTCAGCAGCAGCGGCGTCAATCTCACCGTAAATGATGGTTTCCTCGGTTTCGCCGGCTTCGGCCAGTTTCTTTCCCATGAAATCCACGATCTGCGAGTGCCCTGCGAAGCGGAAGCCCCGCTCCTCACCCACGCGGTCGCACGCGATAACGTACAGGTGATTCTCGGTCGCGCGCACCGGTGGAGTGTGCTGCCAGGAGTCGGAACCGAGCGGCCAGTTGGTGGGAATGACGAGAACCTGAGCGCCCTTCAACTTGAGGACGCGGCCGCTTTCCGGGAAGCTACAGTCGTAGCAAATGCTGATGCCGATCCTGGCGTGTGGTGTCGCGAAGACAGGAAATGGCTTGTCGCCCAGCGCCGCGTGCCAGTCAACGCCGACGCAGGGAAGATGCAGCTTGCGATAAGTTCCCAGAATGCCTTGTGGAGTGACGACGGCAGCCGAATTGAAAATCTGACCGCCGGCGCTTTCCAGCAACCCCACCACAACCGTGCAATCGAGTGAGCGTGCCGCCTCCAAAATCCTTTCGGTAGAGGGGCCGGGGACTTCCTCCGCGACGGGCGCGGCTTCTTGCAGGCTGACAAAGCAGTAGCCGCTCAGCGCGCATTCGGGGAAGACCACCAGCTTGGCGCCCGCGCTTGCCGCCTGCTCCAGACGGCTGAGGATCTGATCGAGATTGTGCTCCTTAGCGAGAATTTTGACGTCCATCTGAACCGCTGCGGCCTTCATGCGCGCCTCCTGGAGATTTATGAATCACTGCTATTCTACCAGCATTGGCAATTCCCCGCAGGGTCGCGCCGGGAAGGCCCCCGGCCTCAACTCCGCGGGGACCCCGCAACTTCATCTGTGTTCCTGTGTTTACGCTTGCGAACGGGACCCAAGCTGATTAAGATAGGAGCCCATATTCCATGGGGTAGTACAAATTTTCAATTGAGGAGGGAGCATGAAACGAACCCTTATTATTTTGAACATAGTGTTTGCCGCCTTGGTCTTGGCAATTCAATTGGGGAATCAAAAGGCGCAAAACTTCAACTCGTCGGCAGCCGTTGCTGCCCCAGCCCCTGCCGCGATGGCTGTCCCGATGCCGGCTCGCTGTCCGAGCATCCATGCGGCCATAGAGGGCCTCCGGTCATCAGAGCAGGAGTTGAGGGATGCCGGCCACGATTTCTGCGGACATAAGGTGGAAGCAATGCGGAGAGTCCACGCAGCAATCGAGGAGTTAAGGATGGCAGAGGGTTGCGATAGGTGCAGGTAAGCAGAACGTAGGGTAACGGTTAGAAAGTCGCAATAGGTTGGTGGAAACCTGAGAGGGGCACGTCGCTCAACCACCTTGAGCGCGGTGCCCCTTTTTTGCCTTTTGGGATTAGGCGCACACATTGGCGCGCACCCGCTGGGATATTTTGTCATGCTTTTTGGGGGTTCCTACGGTTTTTGGTAAGTGGCTTTATTTTCAGTATGTTCTCAGGTTCGTTTTTGGAAAAAGCCCTTTTCGAACCCTTTGTTTTCAAGATGTTCCCAGGTTCGTACTTTTTGTCGATGGGTGGACATGAAGTCGCCATGCAGTTTGGGGTGTTCGCGCCTTCGAAAGCTGCATCATAAGTTCCTTCTGGCTCCGCCCGCTGGGCGCGCTTTCCTTCAGGACCACCGGTGAGCTGAGTCGGCTCCAAATCTCACCCATACATTGTAGTCTACTGCCCCGTCGTTTGTCAAGAGAAATCTTTGACGGAATCCCGGGGGTGGGAAAGAAAATCCTTGCCTCTTGACAAATGGCGAAGAAAAAGCGAAACTCATGAGAGCTCAGTTTATAGGGGGTTCCATATGGGTTGCGCTTCATTGCGAAAACCGGCGGACGACATCCCACTTGTGGGCATTGCCCGCCTGGCCGCCCAAAGCCCTTTGTTGCGCGAGCGGGCGGAGGTGGAGTACTACCGCCTGGCGGCGCGCTCCACCCTGAACCGCGAGTCGAGCGGACGCATGCCCTTCGCCTGGACCATTAACCCTTACCGCGGCTGCGAGTTTGGCTGCCATTATTGCTATGCGCGTTATACGCACGAGTTCATGGAGATGTGGGATAGCCGCGACTTTGAACGGAAGATCTATGCCAAAGTCGACGCGCCGGAGCGCCTGCGGGCGGAGCTTCGGCAGGGCCGCGACAAAGGGCTGCCGATCGCCTTGGGCACGGCGACAGATCCCTATCAGCCGGCCGAGCGGCAATTTGAAATCACCCGTCGCATGTTGGAAGTGTTCGCGGAATTCTGTGGTTTGGACCTCTCCATCACCACCAAATCGGTTCTGATTCTTCGCGATGCGGACCTGCTGCAAACCCTCGCGGCGCGACATCGCTTCAGCGTGCACATGACGGTGACCACTCTCGACGAACGCCTGGCGCGACTGCTCGAGCCCAAGGCGCCCGCCCCCGCCCAGCGCCTGGAAGCCGTGCGGAAGCTGGCCCAGGCGGGAATCCGGGTGGGCGTGAACGCCATGCCCATCCTGCCCGGACTGAATGATGCGCCGCGCATGTTGGAAGCCCTGGCTGCCCAAGCGGCCCAAGCCGGGGCCAGCTTCCTTTACGGCAACATCCTGTTCCTGATGCCTTCCGCCATGAAGCAATTCATGCCGTTTCTGGAAAGGGAATTTCCTCACCTGGTCAAACGGTACCGGAAACTCTATGGGCGTTCGGCTTACTTGCACGGCGAATATCCCGAGAAAATAGCCCGTCTGCTGGCCGACCTCCGTGGGCGTTACGGCCTGGATGGCAATCGCGGGGAAGTGCCCACCGCGGCGCGTCATCCCCAGATGGACCTGCCGTTCAACACGTCCCCCACGCCGGACGAAGCCCGTCGGTCGCTCACCCCCTGCCACGACGCACTGTGAAGGCTCCAAACTCCCGATGTCGAGGGAGCGCGACATAGAGCGGAGCGCGGGCATCCTGCCCGCTGTGACGTGGGCGTCTCGCCCGTGAGCCGTCACGGCTAAAATGGCCTTGGCCCGGCGGGTAGGATGCCCGCGCACCGTCTGATGTCGACCTGAACTTGACACGCAACGAGCGCACGCGTACGGTAGTCGCGCAGAAGCCGAGTTGAAATCGGGAATGGAGGTTGACCTGTGCTTAAGTCCCCGTCCGTGAAAAACCTGATGACACGTCGAACTTTCGTGAAATCCGCCGGACTAGCCGCCGCCGCGGCCATGAGTGCCCCCCACATCCTCGAAGGGAGGCCTTTATATCAACCTTCGTGGGCCTCGCTCTCGAAGCACCCGGACGCCGCGTGGTTCAATGACGCCAAGTTTGGGATCTACTTTCATTGGGGTATTTATTCCGTTCCCGCCTTTGACAACGAATGGTATTCGCGCAACATGTACATCGAGGGGCAACGCGCGAATCAGTTTCACAAGCTCGTCTATGGGCCCGTTTCGAAATTTGGCTACAAAGATTTCATCCCCATGTTTCACGCGGAAAAATTCAATCCCCAGGAGTGGGCGGAACTTCTGCGCAAGGCAGGGGCGAAGTTCGCCGGTCCGGTGACCGAGCACGCGGACGGATTCTCCATGTGGGACTCGAAGGTGACCGAATGGAATGCCGCGCGCATGGGGCCCCGCCGCGACGTGGTGGGAGAGATGGCCCGGGCGCTTCGCAGCGCGGGCATGAGGTTCGTCGCCACCTTTCACCATCAGTGGCTCTGGGGATGGTACCCGACGGAGGACAGGACGGTGGATTGCTCGAACCCGGCACACGCGGGGCTGTACGGCCCGCCCGCTCATCCCAGCCCTTTTGACTACAGCAAGCCCACGTTTACTCCTCCTCCGCCCGAGAGTTTCCAAGAGGTCTGGGAATCCAAGATCAAGGAAGTCATCGACAAGTACCAGCCCGACCTGATCTATTCCGACAGCCGTTTGAACATTATCGATGAGCGGCGCCGCACGGGCGTGCTGGCTTATTACTACAACCACGCGGAACGATTGGGGAAGGAGGTCGTTTTCACTTACAAGGATAAGGACCTCGAGGGGGGAACCGCCACCCTGGACATCGAGCGTGGCAGGCTCTCCACTCTCGCTTCCTTCAAGTGGATGACCGACGACGCCATCGACTGGAACTCGTGGTGCAATGTCCAGAACCCCGATTACAAATCCGCGGACCGAATAGTAAAACAACTTGTCGACACGGTGAGCAAGAATGGAAACTTGCTGCTCGATATCACTCCCACGGCCGACGGGGTGATTCCGCAGCCCGTGGAGCAGCGCCTTCGTGCCATCGGGGCTTGGCTGGAAGTGAACGGCGAGGCCATCTATGGCACACGTCCCTGGAAGGTTTTCGGAGAAGGTCCCACACAAATCAAAGCGGGGACCTTTGGCGAAAGAGAATCTCCCGACTTCACCTCGCAGGATATCCGCTTTACCACGCGGGGCAAGATCCTTTACGCCATTGCTCTGTGCTGGCCGCTGAATACTCCCGAGCTGGTGGTCAAGTCTTTGAATGCCAAAAATGCCTTCGTGGCGAAAGACGAGATCGCCGGCGTCTCGCTCCTGGGCAGCGATCAGAAGATTTCATGGGATCACGATGCTGCGGGTTTGAAGATAAAGTTACCCGCGCAGAAGGTAGGGGACCTTGCCTACACCTTTAAGATCCTCCTGAAGCAAGCGTAGCGCCCTGATGCATCGGGGCGGCTCTTCCTTAGCCTCGCGCTCCCAAACAAGCGTAGCAAACGTAGCGCGGACCTCCGCCTTTGAGGTCCGCGGTTCTTCCTTAGACTCGCGCTCCCAAGTCCATAGGCATGCCCCTATCCCTGACGATTGCGGTTTTCCCTCGGGAAGAACCGCCCCGATGCATCGGGGCGCTACGCTTGTTTTCCCCCTCATTTCTCCTCGGGAAACTGTCGATAAGAAAGAAGGAGGCATCGAAAAGGCGATGCGCGAACAAGGCGACGGCGAAGCGGCAATGCAACTTGAACGGCCTACCGGCTGGTTCAATTGGGCAAAGCGGCACCCGGGAGTCGTGCTGCTGGGGGCTCTGCTGATGGCGATTCTGGCCCTCCCAAAGTCACCGAGGATCGAGGATATCGAACTCGACACCAGCGTCGAGGACGTGCCCCTGTTCATTTGACCGGCTACTCACTTGGTGACAAGACTAACGTCGCCAAAGCCGGCATGGGCGTAAAGGTGGTACTGGCCGCCGCCCTGGTACTTCCAGGTATGGCCGAGCCAACCGTGAACCTCGCCGATGGGGGGCACGCTGACGTCGCCGACGCCAACCGAGACCTCCGCGTCCCGGACGTTTTCCAAGGTGCCTACATCGACTTTCAAGTCACCCGCAAAGAGCCGAAGGTTCTTGTCGCCCTCCACGCCTTCCACCGTCAGGTCACCACCGGTCAAGTGGACCTCGAGCGAAATCGGGCTGGGAACCTCGACTTCCACGTCCACGCTCAGTGACATGGGCGCCCTGACCTCAACCTGGACTTGCCAACCGTGCAGCCGCGACCGGACTTGGACCTCTTTCTCCAGTTCGGGTTTCTTGGGGTCGGGCGTATACCGAACCACGATGTGTTGCAGGTCCGTACCGCGCTTGATGTGAAGATCCCCGCCGCGCAGTCTGAACCATAGGCTGCCTCCCGGCGGGCTCTCCAATACCTGGGTGTGGGTCGAGGCCAGCCCCGGAATTACTGAAATCACCAACCCAACCGCGGTGAGGACAAAGGCTCGCATAACTCCCTCCCTAATGGGATGTTCCCTGATGAATCATACGCGTAGGGAAAGGAAAAGTTCCGAAAAAGCGTGCTGCCCTGATTTCAGATGTAGCGCCGGCCTTCGATCGGCATTGGGCCGCCAAGTCCGATCTGCGGACTCCGATGGAGTCCATCGGGCTCCAGAAATCGGAGAGGGCGGCGCTACGTTCAAATCTAATCGATTTTGCTGGGGGTTTCCTCCCCATTTGCCTCTGGCGTGATGGAGGGAGGCCGGTGTACTCTCGACTTTACGAATACGACTCTGGCCCGCAATCCGCAGTGCTCAAAAGGGAGACACGTCATGAAGCGCCGCAAATTCCTCAAGGATATCTCTCGCCAAGCCCTCGCCGTGGCTTCCGCCGCTACCGCCCTCCGTGGTGGCAAAAGGTTCGCGGCCACTGTTGAGCTACCCGTCGAATGGATCGACCCGGCCACCGCCAAAGGCTGGCAGGAGCGCTGGGAAAAATCCATTCTCGAAAGGTCCGCGAAGAATCGCTTCTGCGATACGGAGATGGCGGAAGAATTGGGTTGGCTCGTCAGTCCGTTTCTCGACGGTTTCTATTATGGATATCTCGCCACGCACGATTCGAAGTGGGTCGAGCGTTTGGTCGATTGGGCGGACTCCTGCATCCGGCGGGGCGTCAAGGAACCGGACGGCTACCTGGGCTGGCCCAAGGTCAGCGCCCAGACGGAAGGTTTTGACTACGACAGTATGCTCGGCGAAGCCATGATGCTGCGCCCCATGGTCCTGATGGCAGACGAGATTTTGAAAACGCCGGCGCTGAAAGTGAACTGGGAAGGAAAGGCGCAGGCCTATCTGGAACTAGCCGAACGCACCTTCGAGAAATGGGATTCACGCGATGCCTGGCGCGACGCCAAGATGGGTGGCCTGTGGGTGGTCCAGTATTTCGGGATTGAACCCGCCACCGGCCAATGGACGGAAGGCTACGCGCGCCGGAAATCCGAAGCTTTTTCCCACCCCGACAACAAGGAAAACCTCATCGCCCTCTGGCTCATCACCATGTTCGATGTCACCGGGAAGCCTGTCTATCGGGAACGGTGTAAGAAGTGGTGGCAGCTTATGAAGTCGCGCATGAAGATGCGTGAAGGGGAGAAGTATCTTGTCTGGGACTACTGGGATCCGGCGGGGCCCTGGGATTACAAGCCGGATGGCTCGGCCAAACACTGGGTGGGTGTGCATCCCAACGGCGGCTATTACGCCATTGATCTGGAAGGCATCGTCGCGGCCTTCGAACACCACCTGGTGTTCAGCCGCAATGATATCCACCGCCTGATTTCGACCAACCGCGATTTCATGTGGAACCAGCAAATCACGGGGGCGAAATTCCAGCGCATTGACGGCGGCCAGCCTGACCACCGATGGCCGAACTCGCCCGGCGTACTCTGGGACGCGCTTCTTCCCTACGATAAAACACTGCGCAAGATTTTCATCGCCAACCACCGCCCCGATTCCTGGGGCGGGTTGCGCACCACGCCCTGGTTTCTCTCGCTCGCGGCCAGGCACTGACTGCGGTCACTCCTGCATAGGGTGTTTGTGCTTCTTGGGCCGTTTGTTGTATTCGAGGATTTTCTTGCGCAGGCGGATGGATTTGGGTGTGACCTCGACGAGTTCGTCTTCGGCGATAAACTCGATGGCTTCTTCGAGGGTCAGCGGGCGAAAGGGGATCAGGCGAATGGCTTCGTCGGCCACCGAGGCGCGCATATTGGTTTGTTTCTTTTCCTTGACCACGTTCACGTCCATGTCGTCCCAGCGCGCGTTTTGGCCGACCACCATACCTTCATAAACCTCCAGGCCCGGCAGCACGAACAGATCGCCGCGTTCCTGAAGGTTCCACAGCGCGTAGGCGGTGGTGCGGCCGGGGCGATCGGCGATGAGCGAGCCGGTAAGTCGCGTCGGCAGGTCCCCCTGCCAGTCGACGTACCCATCGAACAGGGTATTCATCACCGCCGTGCCGCGCGTGGCCTTCAGGATTTCCCCGCGCAGCCCGATGAGTCCGCGGGAGGGAATGGCGAATTCCAGGCGCACGCGGCCGCTCTGGGCGTGACCCGTGCCGTGGCTTACAATCTTGGTGTTGATGCCTTTGCGCATGCCGATTTCCTGCATCAGCACGCCCACAAAATCCTGGGGAACGTCAATAATGAGTTGTTCCGAAGGTTCCTGGAGCTTGCCGTCCACATTTCGCGTAATGATTTCGGGCTTCCCCACCGCCACCTCGTAACCTTCGCGCCGCATCATCTCGATCAAGATGGCCAACTGAAGTTCACCTCTACCCATCACCTTGAAGGAATCATGGGTGCCCATATCCTCCACGCGGATGGATACATTGGTGAGCAGTTCCTTGTCGAGCCGCTCGCGCAAGTGCCGCGAAGTAACGTACGTGCCATCACGCCCCGAAAAGGGCGAGGTGTTTATCGTAAACACCATCGAAATTGTGGGCTCATCAATGGGGATGTGCGCGAGCGGGGCGGGGGATTCAGCGCTGGTCACGGTCTCGCCGATGGTAATGCCTTCGACCCCGGCAATGGCTACGATGTCGCCGGCCTCGGCGGATTCGAGGTCGATGCGGTCCAGCCCCTCGAAACCGTAGAGTTTGGTAATGCGGGTCTGCTGAAAGCTATGGTCCAGTTTGGCGATAGCCACTTCGTCGCCGCGCCGCAGTGTGCCGGAAAAAATTCGGCCCAGCGCCAGGCGTCCGTGGTACTCGCTGTAATCCAGGTTGGCAACCAGAAGCTGAAGGGTAGCGCCCGGATCACCGGCGGGAGCGGGAATGGCGCGCAGAATGGTTTCGAAAAGCGGCTGAAGGTTTTCCGAAGTGCCATCCAGAGACTCGCGAGCGATGCCGTTCTTGGAGATGCAGTAAAGGACGGGAAAGTCGAGTTGGTCCTCGGTGGCGTCGAGATCGATGAACAGATCGTAAACCTCGTTCAACACCTCCTGCGGGCGCGCGTCGCTGCGGTCGATCTTGTTGATCACCACGATGGGAGGCAGCTTGGCTTCCAGCGCCTTGCGCAACACATAACGAGTCTGGGGCAGGGGACCCTCACTGGCATCGACCAGCAGCAGCACGCCGTCCACAAGCTTCAGGGCGCGTTCCACCTCGCCGCCGAAGTCGCTGTGGCCGGGGGTATCCACAATGTTGATGCGCGTGCCGTGATAGGTGATGGCGGTGTTCTTGGCCAGGATAGTGATGCCGCGCTCGCGCTCGAGTTCGTTGGAGTCCATAACCCGCTCCACGACGGGTTCGCCGATACGGAAGATGCCGCTCTGCCGGAGCATGGCGTCCACCAGGGTGGTCTTGCCGTGGTCCACGTGCGCGATGATGGCAATGTTGCGGATTAATGAGTTCACACTTATAGAATAGCAGCCATTGATGAAGCGTGCGGAAAGAAAGTGGCAGCCGCAGAAGGTGCGTGCCTGGCGCCTGAAGGTCGATGCCATGTGTGGAAGTGCGTAGGGGCGGTTCCCGAACCGCCCCTACTACTTGATTGAGGAGGTTAATTTGAAACTACCTGCGGCGGAATGGAAATCCCTGCTCTATCAATCCACCATCTTAGCAATATGCACTTCATAACCGGTCCCCGGCAGCAGCGCAGTCAGCGCGAAGGCGGTGAAATCGTTGCCGGTAAGTTCGGTGCGGCGAAAAACGCCGGGTTCGGTTTCTTCCACTTGATGGCGCGCGCCGAAATCGTCGAGAAAGGCCTGGGCATCTTTCACGTCGGGTCGCGCGCCCCACCCCCCCCGCCCCTCTCCCTCCACGAGAGGGTGAATCCCGGAGCGTTGGGTGAGCGCTTCAGCGGCGTAGGAGCGGATGAGTTTGGGCCAGTATTTTTCCAGAAGCGCGGTGCTGGCAAACAGGTCCGCCCAGATCAACCGGCCGTTTACCGCCACCACCACGCCCACCGCATTCCGTTCACGCAACTCGCGCATCAGTCCCAGGTAGGATTGTTCAATGGGCACAGCGACGGCATCCACTCGGCGCTTGACTTCATCATTAGCCATAACGCCGGCGTACGAGGAAGTCCCCCCTATGGCGCCGGCGGCGGCGGGGCTGGCTTGCACCGCCAAGGATTGCGCCGTGGAATGGACTTCCGCCCAGACCTTCTGCTGATTTTGATCGGCCATGGCGCTGCGGCGCACACTGGGCTGCGCCATCTGGGATTGAAAGGAGCCGAACTCAGGTTTTGGCCCCACCCAACGCCCCGGCTCGACGCAAAACACCGCGAGATCGATGGGGTCGCTCTTGGGCGGAACGATGCGATCCTTGCCCACCACGCGGTCCTGCTTGCCCCCGGTCACAATCTCGCCCGCCAGCAGAATCAGGGGGCGGTCGGAGTTATTCACCAGAACCAGGCTGTTTACTTGCGCGCCGCCGCCCGGGGGAATGTAATCCTGACGCCGGCGAACCAGCGGCCGCACGCTGCCGGCCTCGCTGACGATCACTTCACCGGAGCGCACGCCCTCATCGAGGGTCAGGAAATTTCGCGTGTCGTGGGTGCGGTCGGTAACCACCGGGAAAATGGTCAGGTTGCCGCGGCTGATGGGCGCCAGCACTTTGTAGGCGGACCCCACTTGGCCTGCCTCTCCAAGGTCGGGTCCCATCGACAGGACCGTCAGTACTGCCAAAGTTATCAACAGACCAAAGCCCAGAATTCGTTTTCTCGTCATCGTCGTCTCCTCCCTGAAGTTCAAAGAGCCAGCTTCTTCGACTGCCGCGAAGAAAAGATTCACCACAGATCCGCATGAGCCCTTGGCGCGCAACTGTTCATGAAAACGTGCGAAGCACTTTGGAGTGCGGTCGCGAAGCTGCCGCTTTGCCCCATGCCCACGGACCGCATGAACCAAGGGCGGAAAGCGGCAGCTTCGCGACCGCACTCCAAAGTGCCTTCGGCACATTCAATTCAAAGCAGAGCGCACAGAGAGCCTCCTTCGCGTTGCAGCTCAGCCGCGCCAGGTCATTGACCGAGGTCGCAAGTCCCGGTCTGTAGAGAGAACGACTCAGGTTATAATTCTTGCATCCAAGTCTCGGACGCCCGGCTGGGGGTAGGCGGAGAGGAAGAAGTTGTCAGTCATCAGTTTTCAGTTCTCAGTAAAAGCCGGCCCGTCTTAGGATGTTACTGACAACTGATGACTGACAACCGACGACCGTCTTTCGTGAGGGTCGAATCCCATGAGCGGCAGCCAGGAAAGCGCGACGCGCCCAACCAGGATCAACATCCCGGAATCGCTGGCGGCCCACCTTCACCGCGAAGCCGATGCGGAGAAGCTTGGCTTAACGCCGCAAGCCTTCACCGGCGTGCTGCAAGAGGTTGCCGCCAGGTACCTCCCGGGCACGGCTAGTCCCAAGGAAGTCTCGGATTTCCTCACCCACCTGCGCGTTGAGGAGTTGGCGTTGGCTCGGGGCTGCGCCTTAGGCAGCGAGATGGCCTGGGAGATTTTCTTGACGCGATACCGCGAGAAGCTTTACAACGCGGCGTACACCCTGGTGCCAGGGGATGCGAATGCCCGCGAGCTGGCGGATTCGCTCTACGCCGATCTTTACGGAACGCGCGCCGCGGATGGCCGGAGAATTTCCAAGCTGAACTCCTTTACCGGCCGGGGCTCGCTGGAGGGCTGGCTGCGGGCCGTATTGGCGCAGGAATACGTAAATCGCTTTCGGCGTCAGCAGAGGTTGGTCAGCCTGGAAGAACAAGCCGAGGCGGGAGCGCAGTTTGAGGCGGAAACACCCGACCCCGCCCAGGCCATCGACGCGCGATTGCGCGAGGCGACAGACCAGGCGCTCGATTCCCTGGCGGCGGAAGACAAATTCATTTTGGCCAACTATTACCTCGATGGCCGGCGGCTGGCGGAAATCGCCCGCCTCCTGGGGGTACACGAATCCACCATCAGCCGTAAGCTGGAGAAGATCACGGCCGGGACGCGCAAGGCCATCCTTTCCGGCCTGATGAAACGTGGCATGAGCCGGAAAGAGGCGGAACAAACCATGGAGGTCGAGGTTACGGAACTTTCCCTGGATGTGCGCCGCCGATTAATGCAAGAAAAAGGGCAACAGACCGTTCCATAATAGGAGAAGGGATACGGGATACGGGACGCGGGATACGGGAGGCAGCGGCTCGACCGAACTGTTGCGTCGATATCAGATTGACGCTTAGGCGAATAGAGCTCGCCAATACAGCGGGATGGTTTCACCGAGCAAAGAAGATGAAAGGATTACCAAAAATCGCGCTCGCAAGGTTGAAGGCGCAACCTCATTTGGCGAAACCTTCCGTACCTCCACTGGGGCCGGATAATTTCCAGGGCGGTCAGCATCCCGACGCGAACCTGCTTGCGGCCTTTGTGGAGAAATCTCTTAGCGAGAGGGAACGGACGCAGGTGCTCGACCACCTCAGCCAGTGCGCGGAATGCCGCGAGGTTGCAGCCTTTACCCTGCCTACGGAAGGTGCGGTGGCCGAACCCGCCCGCGTGCCGGCCGGGCGGCGCTCGAGCCCGTGGCTCGTTCTCCGCTGGAGCGCCATGGCTGTGGTGTTAGGAGCTTTGACCGTCGTGGTGGTGTTGCACCCCGGCATGTGGAACGGGCCTCCGAAGATTTTGCAGCAAACGACTCAACCCGTTCCGGCAGGGAACATCGCGAGTGCTCCCCCCACGGTGTCCGCGCCACTGCCAGCCCCACCGTCTACCGCACCTGTCCAAGCGAAGGTGCACAAGGGGGCGAGAGAATCCGCCGGCGAACTGGCGGCACCCGGTAACGCTTCAGAATCGCCTAGAGATCTGGCCCTGAATAATCCGGCGGCGCGCGACAAGGCCCGGCAGCAATTGACACACATGGCGTCGTCCCGGCCACCCGCCACGTTAACATCGCAGTTTGCCCCGGCCGGGAAGCCGGAGCAGGAGGAAATTAGAGGCAGCGCGCCTACGGCAGGGGCTCTTCCCGCGCCCGCTCCCTCTGCTGCGCCTGCGGCTGTGAGCGCCGCCGCATCCGAGGACGCGATGAGAGCCACCGCTATGTCGCAGGCTGCTCCGGAAGCGTTGCGGGCGACTACCCAAAGTGTCGTGGTCGCAGCAGCAAGTCCCGGCGCCGGCTCAGCCGAGGGCGCTGCTGCGAAAGTTGCGACTCGAGCTCCCCGCCCGGCCACCGTCCGCATGAGCGCGCAAGCGCCCATGGTCGAGATGCAGGCATTCCGCAAGAAGATCGAATTGGGATCTGGCCCGCCCGCAGCCGTTTGGAGCGTTTCAGCCGATGGCCAAGTGCAACGCACCACGGATGGCGGGAAAACCTTCGAGCCGATCCCGGTGGCGAACGGCATTAAGTTTCAGGCCGTAGCCGCCCTCGGCAATGATGTTTGGACGGGCGGAGCCGGTGGGGCACTGTTTCATTCCACTGATGGTGGAGCTACATGGAAGCAGACTGATTTTAACTATGGCGGGACCGCGGTCACGGAGACCATCACAGGCATTCAGTTGCCCGACCCGCAGCATGTCATTATCACCACCGCCTCCGGCACGCAATGGGTCAGCGAAGACGCCGGGAAGCATTGGCGGAGAAACCCCTAAGTCCGAAAGTCGAAACTCGAAAATCGAAATTCGAAAACTCGCGCCGAACTGGTAGCGCGGACTCCTGTTCTTGGGGTCCGCGGTACTTCCTTTGGAATACCAAACGCATGTGCCGTGCCTGGTTCGCCCCGTTGCATCCGTTTGAATGGCACAGGAAGAACCGCAGACCTCAAAAGCGGAGGTCCGCGCTACGCGTGCTCCAAACAGGCGTAGTCGCTAGGCGTATAATAGTAAGGGAAGAGCCGCGAGGCTGGGCATTCGCAGCCCGGACCTCGAAGGATTTCGAATTCCGGATTTCGAATTGCGGACTTCGATTTTCGAATTTCGATTTTCCAGTTTCGAATTTCGAGTTTCGTGTCTTCCTGAAGGCGGTGATTCATGTCCACGCTCCAGAATGTTCTTAACGCCAACGTTCGCGAAGGCGAGCTTTACGAAACGCTCGACCGGGATTTTGTGCGCTGCTTCGCTTGCGGCCACTGCTGCCGCATTCCCCATGGGCAACTGGGCATCTGCAAAGTCCGCTTCAACGAAGGGGGCAAGCTCCAGGTACCCTGGGGTTACGCGGCGGGGATTCAATGCGACCCGATCGAGAAGAAACCCTTCCATCACGCTTACCCCGGCGCGCTGGCTTACAGTTTTGGCATGTTCGGGTGCGACCTGCACTGCGCCTATTGTCAGAACTGGGACACCTCCCAGGCCATTCGTGACCCGCGCGCAGTCTCCTCTCGGCTGAGGCATGTAACGCCGCAAGAACTGGTTCGCGACGCCCTCCAGCACGGCGCCAAGGTTTTGGTCAGCACTTACAACGAGCCGCTGATTACCAGCGAGTGGGCTGTCGCCATCTTCAAGGAAGCCAAGTCGGCGGGGCTTAAGACCGCCTACGTCTCGAATGGCAACGGCACGCCGCAAGTGCTCGAATACTTGCGTCCGTGGGTGGATCTCTACAAAGTCGACCTGAAGAGTTTCGACGACCGCCACTACCGCGATCTGGGTGGACGCATCGGGCCCATTCTCGAAACCATCCGCAGCCTGCACGCGATGGGATTGTGGGTTGAGATCGTCACCCTGCTGATCCCCGGCTTCAACGATTCTGACGATGAGCTGAAGTGGCTAACAGAATTTGTGGCCGGCGTTTCGCCCGATATTCCCTGGCATGTTTCGGCCTTCCACAAGGATTACAAAATGACTGACCCCGCCGACACCCAGCCGCGCGACCTGGCCCGTGCGGCGGCCATTGGCAAAGCGGCCGGACTGCGGTTCATTTACGCGGGGAATCTACCGGGGCGAGTGGGCGACCTTGAGAATACTTACTGTCCTCAATGCCACGAATTACTTATTGAAAGGTTTGGCTATCATATTTTTGATTATCGCCTGACATCGAAAGGCACATGCCCCCAGTGCGGCACCGCGATTCCCGGCCGCTGGGCCGAAAAGTTCGAAGGCCAGATCGCCGACCTGCCGTTCCTGCCGCGCCTGCGGGGAGGCAGTGGGCATTAGGCAGTGGGCAGAAAGCGGTCGAGGGGATTAGAATTCGGTGAAGCCCAAGGTTTACCTGGAATTGAGATAAACCATGAAATGGGAAGATGAAATCGTCGAAGAGGTGCGCAAGGCCCGGGAAGCCTATGCCGCCCGGTTTGATTACGATCTCGAACGTATGTTCGAGGACCTGAAGAAGAAAGAAGAACAGGACCCCGCGCCTCGCGCTGACTTGAAGCCCCTCAAGCGGCACGCACCGCGCGCGTGATGCTTAAAGTAAGAGAATTGGTGGATTCCCTCAGCCGACTACCCACTGCCCATTGCCTACTGCTCTACCGTATCCCATAAAAGAAATACCCCGGCCCCACCCGCATGTGATGAATGAGCGCATCCGGGGCGACGGCGGCGAGGAGGAGTCCGCCGACGGCCTGCGCCAGCGCCAGGGGCCAAATGTTGCGGTGCCGGGCGAATACTTCGGCAAAGATGAATCCGGCAACCAACGTGGCAATCGTCAAGATAAGGTTGGGAATGTGGGCCGCGCCGAACAGGATGGCAGTGAGAGCGGAACTCACATGGCGGTTGTGGATAACCAGCATCAACCGATTATGGAAGTAAGACTGGGTCAGGTATTGCTGAAATGCACACCAACTGCCATAGCCGACAAGTGATAGCAGGGATTGCCAGGTCGGGAGGAGAAATGCCAGACGGTGGTGTGCAAATCCGTAGAAAAGCATCGGCAGATACACGAGGATGGCCAGCGGCAACACCCACTGGGCGCTGGCGCGGAGTCCGGTCCGGGTCAAGCCGAGCCCGCGCAGCGTATCGCGATGCAGCACATGACTCAAAAGAATCAAAGCCCAGAGCGCCATCCAAATGTGAGGATGAGTGAATTGCCAACGCCAGATGTAGGCGAGAATTCCGGCGAAGACCAGCGCGACTTCAAATGCGGTAGCGATGACAAGGGGCTCGTGACTTCTGGCCACGTCTTCCACTTCTCCCACTGAGGCGCCATGACTCATGACCATTTAGTTTTCTATTGTACTCCGGAAAGTCCGCGCGGGGGGACCTCGGGGGGGCGAGAAGAAAGAGAAAGGCGAGAAGAAAGAGAAAGGCAAGGAGAAGGCGGTTCGGCGGTTCGATTACTTACTTGCAGCTTGTCGTCAGGTTGTGCTACGATAGCGTTACGTATATTTAACGATACGGACTCGCGGAGGCGAGGATGAGAGATCAACTCGAAAAGACTCCCGCCCATTTCAAGACGATGGTGCAAGCCAGCGTCCCGCAAGGGCGCAAAGGAAAGCACCAGCAGATTGTAGCCACCATCCTCAATGATCTCGATAAGCTGGATCCCGGCTCCGCCATCAAAGTCCCCTTGGCGGAGTTGGTGGAAAGCAAAGAGAAGGTGCGTTCGGCCCTGAATCGTGCCACCCGCAAAGCCGGGCGGACGGTGGCCACCGCCAGCGACGCCAGCTTCCTGTACATCTGGAACGTCACTGCCTCCCGCCCGAAGCCGCTGGGCTCAAATTGATCACCCCTTCGTAATTGCGGAAATACACCTTCCTGCCGGCGTTCCCGCACAAGCAGGTGTAGCGCGGACCTGTCCTGTAGGTCCGCGGCTCGTATTCTATGGCCAAGGAAAATCCGCGGATCTACAGAACAGGTTCGCGCCAACCTTCTTCCCATGGCCCGTGCTGAGCAATTGTGACCAGCCATGTGAGCAGTACAGGGCTGACAGTCGGATTACCCTAAGTTATAACCAATGTGCCTCTAGTTCCCAACCAGGATCTGCTTGGAGAGGGTGTTAGAGGGGAGGATCAAAATGCTTTGGACAATTTTCGCGGTTCTTTTGGTCATGTGGCTGTTGGGCTTTGGCTTTCACGTGGGCGGAAGCCTCATCCACTTATTGCTCGTCTGTGCAGTGATTGTGTTGGTATGGAACCTGATTGCCGGCCGCAGATCTTATTCGTAAGGACGCAGAACAGGCCCAATTGTGGAGACCGGCTGGCACTAAGCCTGCCGTTCCTATTATTTCAGGGCGTGCTGGCCGGGGGGTAGTGGGTCGATTTGTGTGGAGGCGGCTTTACGCCGCCATTTGGCAAGATAAACTCGCCGGCACTCCATCAAATTGACCCACTACCGGCCATGACAGTTATTTTGGTTAGGTTTATGCAAGGCCGGAGACCCGGCGAATGATCGCGGGGGGTGCGCCTTTGCCGCAAAACTCGTGTTTCAAAATCCGTCAAACGGAACAAAGCCCGTTCTGGGTGGTGGCGCGTCAGCAGGCCGGGTGGTTGCTTTTTCTCTATCTCGTCGCGGGAATGGCACGCGCATCGCCTCAGACCGGGAACTCCGTCGCGACCGCGGAAACCATCATCGCCCGCATGGCACAGGCCCGGGCGGAGAATCGTGCCCGCCTTCGGCCTTACATCGTCACGCGGAACTACAAGCTGTTTGGCAAGGATGAAAGCAAGGCCAAGTCAGAGGTGATTGCCGACGTAGCCTTCGTTCCTCCGAACTCCAAGAAGTACACTATCGAGGAGACCAACGGAAGCGGGCTGGGACAAATCCTGGTTCGCCGCATGCTGGCCAACGAAGCAGAGGTCACCAAAGATTACGTCGCCACCGATCTCTCGGCGGACAATTATAATTTCCGCTTCATCCGCGAGGCAGACGCGAGCGGCCAGCGCTGCTACGTGCTCGAGGTACTTCCCCGGCGCATAGAAAGACATCTCCTCCATGGCAACATTTGGATTGATGCCAACACCTACTTGCTTCGCCGCTTCGAGGGCGAGCTTGCCAAGCCCCCGTCTTGGTGGGTGCGGGACGTGAACGTCACGTTTGTCTACGGCGACGTCGGCGGGATGTGGCTGCAAACAACCACAGAGGCCGCGGCCGACGTCCGGATACTCGGGCGTTCCAGGATGGTATCGCGCGACGTGAAGTATAAGATCACGGAACTCGTAGCTACCGCCTCTGCGGTCGAAACAAACTTCTTGGATTTGACGCCGGGCGGACCTTTTCGCCCCGGCGTGATTCCAAGGCCAGCGAAGTGATTCGGAAGGGAGAACCAACATGCAATTGGACAAGGCATTGGGGTTTGCAGTGATTATAGGGTGGGATGACTTGAAGAAAGTCAGCGACCCATGTTCCGCTCGGGTGGAATACCGAAGTGCACCTGGAACAGCGGTGGATTACCTGAGCATCTGGTGGGTTGATGCCGAGGGTCATCAGAAAAGGGTGTGCGACTACTGGACGTGGACTTCTTCGACTCACCCCAGTGGAATCCGTTTCGACAGCAAATTCCAATCTCCGCCGTTGGGTCTGGCCCTTGACTTCATCTTGATGAACCAGGATCAGTTCACGCGTCCCACCGATGCTTGCCCGGAGGGTCTGGCGCTGATCTACCCGCCCACCGGAGATGAACTTACCGAAGCCACCACTTGGATGAGCGGAGTCCATGGCGCCGCGACGAACGTCAGCCGGGCTGGGGATGAAAGGGTTGTGGCTCTCTAGAGGGAGCAGAATCTTGCTGGGTCTTGATCGCAACGCCGCGCGCTACACCTGGACAGCGGTTTTTGTTCTCCTCCTGGTGGGGCTGCTGTATCTCATTCGCGAGACCTTGTTTATCTTTTTCGTGGCACTGCTGTTTGCCTACATGCTCTGGCCACTGGTGAAGCTTCTCGACCGTCGGCTGCCGGGGCACTCAAAGCTGCCGGCGCTCATCCTTGTCTACCTCGCGATCATGGGGATCCTGATTGTCGTCGGAATTACCCTTGGTTCCCGTGTAGTCCAGGAGGCGAACGCCCTGGCAGCCAGGCTCCCGGAGCTCCTTACTAAAATCCAGCCTCCGACCGCGCCCGAGGCTTCACACCACGTCCTGCCGCTGAAGATCACTGTCATTTCGACGTTGCAACAGCAACTGGCCATTCATTCGCGAGATATCCTGGCATGGCTATCGAATGCCGCCTTGGGGGTCATCTCGCGCGCCGGGAACCTCATCTTTTTCATCCTGGTTCCGATTTTAAGTTTCTTCTTCCTGAAAGATGGTCGGGAGATGCTCAGTTCCGTGGTGAGCATTCTTGCCGCAGGGGCCCGCCGCGACATGGTGGAGAGAATTGCCGCTGACCTGCACGTGCTGCTGGCACAATATATGCGAGCGTTGGTCTTGTTGGGAGTCGTGGCATCATTGGCCTATGGACTCTTCTTCTCTTTGGTTGGCGTTCCGTATGGGATGCTTTTGGCGGCCGTGGCCTTTCCTCTGGAATTTATTCCCATGGTGGGTCCTTTGGCGGGAGCCGTCATCGTCTTGCTCGTCGCGGGCTTGAACGGCTCCCACCACCTGCTCGCGATCTTGGTGTTCCTTCTCGCGTTCCGCTTTTTACAGGATTATGTTGTGTCACCGCAGTTGCTGAGCACCGGCATGAAGCTCCATCCTTTGCTGGTTATCTTTGGGATCCTGGCGGGCGGTTCGATCGCCGGTATAGCCGGCTGCTTTCTTTCGGTTCCTGTGCTCGCTGCTTTGCGAATCGTTTACCGGCAGTTCTTATTCAAAGCCCCTCCCGTGGTGGTGGCGCCCGACGGGGCTGCCACTCAATGAAGAACCTGCACCGGCGACCGGCGTTGCTGGGAGTAGACGTGCGTGACCTCCGCGCCAAAAAGAACAATCTGGGCGGAGTAATAAACCCAACTGAGAATAATGACCAGGGATGATGCTGCCCCGTAGGCTGAGGCGATGGTGGACCTGGCGAGATATAACCCCATCAGCGCTTTGCCGGTGGTCAAGAGGAGTGACGCGACGGCCGCACCCATCCACACGTCACTCCAGGTAACATCAGCGTCGGGTAGATACTTAAAGATCATCGCGAGGAGCAACGCAATCACCCCCAACGAGAGGAGAAAATTGGCCGCTTCCAACATGAATACGGGCCAGGGAAGCAGCGGGGATATAAAGGTTCCCACGGCCCCCAGCGCGGCGCTCACCACGAGTGACACGAGTAACAGGAAACCCAGACCGAGGACCATGCCGAATGACAAGAAGCGCTCTCGAATTGCGCGCAACCAGACACTTTTTGATCCGCCCTGAACTTTCCAGATCTTATTGAGCGCGTCTTGGAGCTCAACAAATGCGCCTGATGCACCTACGAGTAGGATCCCGATACCGAAAGCACTCGCAATGATGCCCAGCGCGGGCCGATTTGCGCTCTGGAGGATCGCTTGCACGGCCCTTGCACCCGTTTCACCCAGCAAGCCTTGGAGTTGCCGTGCGAATTCACTCTCCGCCGCTTTTTGCCCGAACGCCAGACCCGCCACCGATATCGCGATGATCAGAACGGGAGCGAGTGAAAAGACGGTGTAAAACGCCAGTGATGCTCCCATGCTCGGGGCATTGTCATCTGCCCATGCCAAGCAAGCCTTTTTGAACAGTACGTAAGCGGCTTTCAGTTTCACGAATACCTTTGTTGATCGCATAAGGTCCAGATTGATCCCGAGAATTACCCCCCGGCAAGCTCATACGAGGCGCCCGGGGAGCTTGCCTCATATCCTAGTGCAACAAGTTCTGCGTCGCGGGTCTGCTCAAAATTGCTCAACCCTACGGTCACGCGGTGGCCCCGTATTCCCCCTTTCCTGGCTACCCGCTGATCGCATTTGTGACTGTATCCATGCCGAACCATCGGGGATTTCCACACGCCCCACACGGTAGTTTTCCCTCAAAAATCGCGGTGTGCAATTTTGAACAGCAGTTTGTTCTTTTTTGAACAGACAGACCAAAACCCGATTTGTTAAATTGTCGCGACTGTAAGGTATCAGTTCATACCCAACGGCCACTGCGCCGGGAAGGAAACGCCATGTCATCAAAAAAAGAGAGGCCACAAATGGGCACACGGAAAGTTAGTAAGCTGTGGATTATGGCACTCCTACTGGTCGTTTTTGTGGCCGGATGCGGTCGCGAGCAGGGAACCGTCGCACCCACGCTGACCGCGGTCACCGGGATCAATCCGAATATCGGCGTCCAGGGACAGACCTTGGGCGTCACCCTGACGGGAACGGGTTTCGAGACGGGAGCCACGATCAACTTGAGCGGGGCGCTGATCACCGTCAGCAACCTGGCGGTGCTGAGCACCACCCAGATCACCGCCACGTTTGCCATCGCCGCGAACGCGGTGCTTGGCCCGGTGAACATCAGCGTGACGACTTCGGGCCAGACCACCAATGCGGTGGCGTTTACAATTTATCCCCCACTTGCCGTGACTCACACGATCCCCTCCAATGGCGCATCCAACGTGCCGGTCGATCAGGTCATCTCGGCAAACTTCACGGAGGGGGGGGCGGTGCAGGCGCTGAACTGCGCAACCGTCACCACCTCAAGCTTTACCCTGACAGGACCGGCGGGAGCCGTAGCAGGGACGGTCACGTGCTCGAGTGCAACTGCGACGGTGACCTTTACCCCGACCAGCCTTCTCGCTTCCAATGTCTCCTATACTGGCACGCTGACCACGGCGATACAGGACTCTTTAGGCAATCCGCTGCTGAGCAACTATGTGTGGAGCTTCTCCACCGCGCCTCTTCCCACCGTGACTTCCACAATCCCCGCCAATGGCGCAACCTACGTGGCGGTCAATCAGGTACTCACGGCAACCTTCAGTGAGGCGATGAACTGTGCAACGCTCACCACATCCAGCTTTACCCTGGCAGGACCGGGTGGCGCCGTAGCCGGAACAGTCGCCTGCACCGGGACGAGCGCGACCTTTACACCGACAAGTCTTCTCACCGCCAGTACCATTTACACGGCCACGATTACCACCGGGGCGACGAATGTGGGAGGCGCAGCACTGGCGAGCAAGTATGTATGGAGCTTTACGACCTCGGCTAATCCTATGGTGGTTTCCACCATTCCCACCAATGGCGCAACCGGCGTGCCGGTCAATCAAGTACTCACGGCAACCTTCAGTGAGGGGATTAATTGTTCAACCGTCACCTCGTCAACGTTCACCCTCGCCGGACCGGGTGGGGCCGTAGCCGGAGCCGTCGGCTGCCTGGGCACGAGCGCGACGAGCGCGACCTTTACACCGACCAGCCTTCTCGCCTCCAATGCCACTTACACGGCCACGCTGACGACGGGGATAACGAACCCGCAAGGCGAAGCGATGCTGAGCAACTATGTATGGAGCTTTACCACCGGGGTTGCTCCTATAGTGACTTCCACCGTCCCCGCCAATGGCGCAACAATTGTGCCGGTCAATCAGGTACTCTCCGCCACCTTCAGTGAGCAGATGAACTGCTCAACGATCACCGCATCGAGCTTTACCCTGACCGCACCTGGACCTATTAGCGTCCCAGGCATAGTCGCCTGCGCCGGCACCAGCGCGACCTTTACCCCGACAAGCCTTCTCAAAGGCGCTACCACTTACACGGCCACGATTACCACCGGGGCGACGAATGTGGCAGGCGCAGCACTGGCGAGTAACTATGTATGGACCTTTACCACCGTGGGAGGCCTTACGGTGACTCTTACCATCCCCCCCAATGGCGCAACCGGCGTGCCTATCAATCAGGCGGTCTCGGCAGCCTTCAGTCAGCCGCTAATTTGTGGAACGATCACCGCAACCAGCTTTATCCTGACAGGACCTAGCGGCGCCGTCACAGGATCGTACACGTGCCCAAGCCTAAGCCCATCAACGGCGACCTTTACACCGGGAGCCGATCTCGCCATCAACACCACCTACACTGCCACGCTTACAACCGCGGTGAATGGAACCTCATCAGCACTGGCGATCCCCTATGTATGGACCTTTAAGACCGGTGCGACCCCGAACACCACGCCACCCACGGTGACCGCCGTAACCCCTCTCAATCTCGCTACCGGTGTTGCGCTCAACACGGCGATCACGGCGATGTTCGATGAGGCGATGGACCCCGCCACCATGACTGGGTCAACATTTACGCTGGCTACGGGATGCGCACCTGCGGCAACCACCCCCGTAACCGGTGTAGTTACCTACAATCCGATCAACAACATTATAACCCTTACGCCTGGGAGCAATCTAGCACCCCTTACCTGCTATACGGCCACCGTTAACACCGGGGCGAAGAACCTGGCAGACGTGGCCATGGTAGCTCCCTTTATATGGACGTTTACCACTGGTGCGGCCCCGGATCTCACCCCGCCCACGGTGATCTCCACCATCCCTGTGAATCTTGCCACCGATGTGCCCGTCAACCAGGTCATCTCCGCAACCTTCAGTAAGGCGATGCTCGATACAACCATCAACACCACAACCTTTACCCTGTTCCAAGGGACAACGCCCATACCCGGCATCGTGGCCTATATTGCTGGTAGCAACACGGCAATCTTTACCCCCACCAGCAATCTCGTGCTCGATACGGTTTACACGGCCACGATCACCACCGGAGTAGCCGACCTATCGGGCGTTTTCATGGTAAGCAACTATGTTTGGAGCTTTACGACCGCTGCCGCAGTCGTCATCCCGCCCACGGTGGTTTCCACGAATCCTACGAATAATGCCACCGGGGTGTGTACCAACGCGATCAACGCCACCTTCAGTACGGCAATGAACCCTGCAACGATCAACACCGCAACCTTCCTGGTGACCACCGCCGGTTTGCCCGTAACCGGAACCGTCTCCCTGGACGTAACCGGCACCATCGCCACCTTCACCCCGTTGAGCAATCTCGCGCCCAGTACCAGCTACATGGTCACGATCACCACCGGGGTCGAGGACCTGGCAGACAATGCCCTGGCAAGCGACTATGTATGGACCTTCACCACCGGGACAGCGGCGGCATGTCTACCGCCCCCAGCCCTGGGAGCGGCCGCGCCTTTCGGAGGCTTTGGGGGGAGCGCCGGGATGACCAACCAGGGGATTAATACCGTGATCAACGGGGATATTGGGACCACCGGCGTTTCGACTACGATGACCGGATTCCACGATACCACCGAACCCTACATCCAATTCTCATCAGGATGTATCTACACCGAAACTACGCTGAACGTGGGAACCGTCAACGGCGAGATATTTACTGATCCGCCGCCGCCCACGATTACTTGCCCGAGTGAAGGGACCGGTCCCGCGACTCTCCCTGGCACCACCGCCTATGTCGCGCTCCAAGCTTATAACGCCGCGGTTGCCACGTATAACGCCCTCGCGCTAATGCCAACCACAGGTCCAGATCCAGGCGCCGCCACCTCCGAAAATCTCGGCGGGCTAACCATCTACCCTGGCGTCTATGCCTCCGCCTCGGGCGCGTACTCGATATCGGGATCGGATCTCACGCTCGACGCCCAGGGGAACGCCAATGCGGTTTGGGTCTTCCAGATGGCGACCTCACTCACCGTGGGCGCCGCGGGGGCCCCTCGCAACGTGATTCTGATCAATGGCGCCAAGGCTGGGAACGTCTTTTGGCAGGTCGGCAGCGCCGCCACGATCAATGCGGCGGGCGGCGATACCTTTGTGGGAACCGTCATCTCCTCGGCAGGTATTTCGGTCTCGACTGCCGGTAACGCCGCAATTACCACCATAAATGGCAGATTGATAGCATTGCACGCATCAACAACCCTGGTGAACACCGTCATCAACGTGCCAGGGCAGTAGGTGAGGAGTATGACCCGCGGGGGGGACCGGCCTTGCTGGGGGGGCGGTCCCACCTCAAGTAAGAACCTGCGGCGTTGAGTTGGAAGAGCGTTGAGCCGTACGACATGGCTGAGAAGCGACACTCTTTGTGCCCCGCTTCGAAGTGAGTAGGCACAATTCAGGAGGCAACAATGAGATTAGGACATCGGATTATTACCACTATGGCGGTTGCTTTCTTACTGGCGCCTACCCTCTTACTCTGTGCGGACGACACAGCAAAGTCGGCAGCCACAGCGAAGAAGGATGGAGCTGTCAAATCTCAGGGCGCACCCGGCGCCGTGGTCAAATCCCAGCCGGATGCGGCGCCCAAGTCCGCGCCGGGAATGGCCAAGCCGGAAATCTATATTCCCAGATATGAGCTTTTTCTGGGCTACTCGAATTTCCGGGCGTTAAGCGACCCCGGAAACCGCATCGCCTGGCTATCGGGTGGCAGCGCGTCGCTGGCTGTCAACGCGAATCGTTACTTTGGGATCGTTGGCGACTTTGGCGCCTACCATGCCACGAAGTTCGGACCGAACGCAGCTCCGACGGGCGGCGAAGTGGACGCCTATGGGGACGTCTATACCTTCATGTTTGGTCCGCGCCTTTCCTTCCGGCACGATAGGTTCACTCCCTTTGTCCAGGCGCTGTTTGGAGGAGCTCACGCCAGTGACGTGACGCTGAATGGCTGTACCGGAGTTGGATGTACGCCCCTCCCCTTCGAAAACTCGTTTACGTGGGCCGCCGGAGGCGGACTTGACATCACGCTAACCCGCCACGTCGCACTGCGTATACCTCAAGTCGAATACGTGATGACCGATTTCATGAATCCTACCACCGGCACGGGGGGGGCAACGAGGCAGAACGACCTGCGTGTCTCGGCGGGACTCGTCTTCCGCTTCGGTGGGGAGCATCGCCCACCTCCGCCTCCCCCACCTCCTCCGCCCCAGCCGCCGGTGGCCATGTGTTCGGCTGACAAGGGCATGGTTTTTTTCGAATCAGGAGAGGTGGTCGCCGTGCACGCCCAGGCCAGCAGTCCGGCCAACAATCCCCTGACCTACACCTGGACGGCAACCGGTGGGGCAGTAGGGGGCACTGGGTCTGACGTCCAATGGAACTCCTCCGGCGTGGCCGCGGGAACCTATTCGGTAAGCGTGCGCGTGGACGACGGCCGGGGCGGTACGGCGAATTGTTCGGTGGGTATTCGCGTCGATCCGCGGCCCATTCGCCCGCCGACGTTAAGCTGCTCGGCGGACCGCAACTCGGTAGTGGTCGGCGAACACGCGCAGATCACGGCGACGGCCAGCAATCCGGACAACGTCCCGTTGACCTACTCCTGGCGCACCAACGGCGGCCAGATTATCGGCTCTGGGGCGTCGGTGAGTTTCGATAGTTCCGGTCTGGCCCCGAACCGGTACACGGTGTTGGGTCACGTGGACAATGGTCGCGGTGGCACCGCCGATTGCTCGGTAAACGTCGATGCGCAGGCGCCTGCGATAAATGCGGCAGTACCGGAACTTGAGGCGAGGCTTGCCCTCCACAGCATCTACTTTCCAACGGCTCAGCCTACGCCCGAGAATCCCAATGGCGGCTTGCTGGCGAGTCAGCAGGACACCCTCAGGACTCTGGCCTCCGACTTCAAGAAATATCTCGCATTCAAGCCGGATGCCCACTTGACCTTGGAGGGGCATGCAGACCAACGCGGATCGGTTGATTACAATAACGCCCTGACGGAGCGGCGCGTGGCACGGAGCAAGAGCTTCCTGGTGGAGCAGGGCGTTCCCGAAGGCAGCATCGAAACCAAGTCATTCGGCAAAGAGCAAAATCTGGAGGAAGCCCAAGTCCGGGAACAGATGGAACAGAATCCCGACTTGACCCCCGAGGATCGGCAGAGATTTTCGAGCAATATGCAAGCGATTGTCTTGGCCCAGAACCGCCGCGTGGATGTCGTCCTGAGTGGTACGGGGCAACAGTCCACTCGTCGGTACCCGTTCAATGCCAAAGATGCCCTGACACTGATCAACACCCAGCGTACAGGAACGGCGAAGCGACCGGCGCCGGCGGCCAAGGCGAAACCCAAGCCGTAGTACGGTCGAGCCGTTAAACAACGGGCTTCCTCCGCATCTCTGGATTTAAGTGTCGATTCCTGGGACAAAGTTGTCGGACGGTGTGCAGTTTTGAACAGACAGGCCAGAGACTGAAATTATAGACTTGTTGTCCTGGCCCCGTTTGTCCACATGAAGTCGCTGTTCGCGGGGCGACTTTTCTTGGGGAGGGGTATTCCATTACGCTCGGAGGCTTTGTATGTCTTCTGAAGCGGATAACTGTCCATTCGATAAGGGCACTGTGGACCAAGCCACTTCACGGAATCAAAGGCGCTTCCGGCGGTACGGCCTGAAGCTTCCTTGCCGTGTAAAACCTCGGGCATCGCGCAAGAGCGTCAGACTCCCGGAACTGGAAGTTGAAACTCATGACATCAGCCGCGGTGGGCTTTTCTTTGTGGCATCAGCAGCGTTGACGACAGGAACAGCTATCGAGTTTGAACTCGATATCCCTGCTCTTATGGTACCAAGGCCGGCAAAGATTCGATGCTGGGGCACTATCACCCGTGTCGCCCCACAAGAAGAGGGGCGCATTGGCATTGGGGCTACCATCGATTACTACAAGATTTCCCCATCAACAGCCCAAGTAAAATGAGAGGCTTCCGGCTCGTTTTTTCTTCCTTTTGAAGTCGAGGGCACTGTGAGCAACGACCGTTCTTTTCCCATTCGGTTGTTTCTCTGGTCCGTGGTGTTGGTCGCAGTCGCCGCGGCCGTGGTCTATCTGGCGTATGAGCTGGCTATCAAACCGCAGCGGGCGCTCCAGGACCAGATCAGCGAGCAGAAGGCGACCATTCTCAAACTCGAACAAGAGAATCAGCGCCTCGAGGCCTACCTGAAGATCCTGAAGCGCATCGACCGCCGGGCCCGCATCGAGGTTTTGCGGCAGGCGAAGGACCCGCAGGGGAACCTGCAAACTACCATCCGGTTTACCGAGGTTGACGACACTGGCAAGCCGATGAACGTCTCCCGAGAGATGACTCTGCCTGGGCAAGAAGTCTATTTTGACACTCTGGTGATCAAGTTCGACGACCACTTCATCGAGGAGAGCGATCCCTTCAAAGGCCGGGCGCTCATGTTGTTCCGGCGGATCTTCTCCAGCACCATGCGGCCCGAAGATGGGTTCGTCATCGACATCGAGGGCCAGACACCCGAGGTCTACGCCGAGCACCAAGCCCCAAGCGCCTTCGAGAAGGATCTTTGGAGGCGCTTTTGGGAACTCGCCAACGACGAGAAAATGGCCAAGGAGCACGGCGTGCGGGCCATCCACGGCGACGCGCCCTACATGCGCCTGGAGCCCGACCGGGTGTACGAAGTCTGCCTGAGGTCAACTGGCGAAGTCATCATCACTCCCGGAACGCGCCTGGAACCCCCGCCAACGACTCCGTAGAACCCCCAGAACCCTGGCTTACAAACATAGATAGACAGAATAGGCAGGAGGTTTTATTCCGCCCTTTTATCCTGCCTGTCCTGTCCATCGATGGGAATGAAGCACCGGGTTTGGCGCTACAGGTAAACGCCTTTTCGCAACTTAACACGAGGCGGGGTATTCAGGATTTCGTATTTCGTCGTCTTATCCTGCCTACCCTGCCCATCCCTGTAGAAAATAAACCACCCTCACCCTACGCGATTGAAGTGAAAATTGGTGATGTAATGGCAGACGCCTACACGTCCACTCCCCGGCATCCATTGTTGAATATCGCCTGCGGTCTCGCGGTCATGGCAGAAAAGATGCCGTCTCCTAGCGCCAGGGGGAGGCCCAGGCGCTCAGCCTGATCAGCCAGGATCTGGCCGAAAATGGCATCGACCCGGAGGTAAATCCACAGGTCGGCCTGATTGGTCGGCAGGTTTGTCAAATCATAATCAGGAGCCATTTTCCCCCCTTACATCTGCTCGATACTGCAACTGCGGCGGCTGCTTCCCGGAATCAGCTTGCTATTTATTTTCAGGGTCCTTGCTGTCGCTCTTGGGACTGACAGCTTTCTTGACCCCCTTACCGACGTCCTTGCCTCCTTTGCCGAGACCCTTGCCCATATCCTTGCCGGCCGCGATGGGCTTACCTTCCTTCATCTCATGGCCGACTCCCTTGCCACCCGTTCCAACCGCCTCGCCGGAGGCCTTAAAATCGCCGCCTACCGTCTCCGGTCCAACTCCGAGTTTGCCCGCCGTCCCGCCATCCAGATGTCCTGTAACGGGTAGGTTCTCAGACTGCTGATACTGGCGGATAGCTGCCCGAGTTTGGGGACCCATAATGCCATCCACCGGCCCCGTGTAGTAGCCTTTGTCACGCAGAGTCTCCTGCACTTTCTTAGTATCGTCACGATCGAGTGCGGAAGCGCGCGGCACGAGGCATAGTCCTAACATCACCGTCATCAGAAGCGTGAAGATAACCCTGGCCCACACTGTTTTGCTGTTTGGATTCATATGTCTCTCCGTTTCTTGGGTTGCTTGCTGCAGGGCACTCATAACCCCGCCGGGTAAAGCCGACATGGCGTTTCCTGCCGGGTGCGCGATCTGTGGGGAATTACGCCGGATGGCTCTTGGCATGCCCGGTAAGCATCAGAGCCCCACCCGTCACCGCCAAAAGCGCTCCCGCTAGGGGCGAATAGGGAATGCGATGCTGCTCCGGATGCTCGATGGCGATAGGCCCTATTTGGGTTCTTTTCTGAGTCGTATAGGAAATCCCACCGACCAAGAGTAGACCCGCCCCCACAATCAACAGGACAAGCCCTATGCTGAATCTGCTCATGAGTGCACTCCTTATCCCCTACCGTCAAACAAGAATCTCGGCCTACCTTGCAGGCGGCGATTTCAATCCGCCGGAGCCCTCGCAGCACATTCTTTATATCCTGGAGGAAATCATGTTTCAGTCCCATACTGCTCACCCCTTTGGTCAAAATTGCTCACCCAAGTTTTGCGATCGGTACCTACCTTCAAATATTGCAGAAACAATGCCAGCACCTGGGCGTGAACTTGGAGATCCCGCCTCGAAGTGACTCGGAATCCGGCCGGCTGCCCGCGCTTCTAAAACACAACGGCCGACAGCGAATGCTGTCGGCCGCGAGAACTTCGAGTTGATAATGGAATCTACCGGCGTCCACCACCATGACCACCTCTGCCTCCGCCCCCATGTCCACCACCGCTGAAGGCATGGCTGCCGCCATGTCCACCGCTGAAGGCATGTGCGCCGCCTCCGAAGGAGCGTCCACCGCCTCTGGAGGCATGCCCACCGCCACTGAAGGCACGTCCACCCCCGCTGAAGGAGCGTCCGCCGGGGCTGAAGCTATGTCCGCCCCCACTGAAGGAACGACCGCCGCTGAAAGCCCGTCCGGAGTAACCGTTACCGATCCCACCGCGGAATCCCCCGCGCCCGGAAAAGGCCTGCCGGCCTCCATAGTAGCCGCGTCCGCCAAAACCCGCTCCGCCGGAGAAGCCGCGCCAACCACGGCCAAAGCCCCACGGCCCGGCGCCAATAAAGACCCCGCCTGAGAACCAGCTTGGTCCATAGTAGCCGTACGGTGCGCAGGCGTACGGGTAAACGGGGTAGTAGCCATAAGGGCACGCCGGAGGTGGCCCCACGTAGGCCGGTTGCCCATAGCCCTGATCAGGATAGGCCTGATTTCCATAGCCCTGATTCGGATTGCCCTGATCTGGGTAGCCTTGGTTTCCATTGCCCTGATCTGGATAGCCCTGGTTTCCATAGCCCTGATTGGGATTGCCCTGATCAGGATAGCCCTGATTTCCGTACCCCGGACCCTGCGGTGGTCCTTGGGCAAAGGCATACGGTGCAAGCAACAAGCCCACTCCCAGCAATGTCAAAAGTTTTGTGTATCGCATTTTATTCCTCCCTCGAGCCCTTGTCCTTGCCTAACTGCAACTTTAGTTAGGGCAATTGGTCTGCCAAACTACGTGGCCCCGCAAGGGTCGTGATTTCATGTGGTTCGGGATGCAGGGGGCGAACGCGGGGGTGCCGCGAAGTTACAAGTGGTGGTGGTTTCCGTGTAGGCTGGTGGTTTTGGGCTACTCCGTATACCTCTGCTCATCCAGGATTCTCATCAGCAAGGGATAGGGATTGATCGCCGTTCCTACCCACCACTGCTTCTCAGGACCAAGGCGAAAGATAGCCAAATGCAGGTGAGGCGCATCCGGAGAGGCATCGCCGGTCGAGCCAACATAGCCCAGGACGTCGCCTTTATGAACGAACATTCCTTCACGGGTTCCTGATGCGTAGCGATCCAGGTGGGCGTAGTAGTAGCAGTATACTTGCGGCGGATCAAACTCGTAGACCGTGTTGCCGCCGGATCGGCTGTAGAACAGCTTGGTGACGGTGCCATCGCCGATGGCCAGGACCGGCGTACCGCGCGGCGCCATGATGTCGGTCGCCTCATGCGGCTTACCATTGGCACGGATCTCGCCAAAAGTGTCACGGGGCATATCAGCGCGCTTAAGGTTCGGAATCGGCAGGCCCAGGTTTCGGGACGCGAGCACCGCGAAATCGTCCGTAACCTGAGAATCAACCGCCACCGCGACGATGAGACCCACGGTGGCGAGTCCCGCGGCGATTCCTATCATGAATGGCCGAAGGGAGGCGCGTCTCATTCCAACATTCCTACTGCGGGGCGCCGGACCGTTTCGCCGCGCTTCGACCCGCTCGTAAGTCCTCAGTAGACTCTGGACTACCGGCTTTCCCGAGATTCTTTGCCTCACGCGCCCCGGGACTTCCCGGGCCATCCTGCATGATCACGGGCGTGCCCACCCCAACCAGGCTAGCCAGTGCGAGCGCGTCCCAGTTCGTCATGCGAACGCAGCCGTCGGAATGCGTGCGGCCGATCAACCCGGGATCCGAGGCGCCATGCAGCCCGTAGTGCGGCTTGCTGATCCCGATCCACACCACTCCCACCGGACCGTTGGGACCGGGAGGGATCTTCACCTTCGCATTCGCATCTTCGCCGTCCCAGAAGAGATTGGGGTTGTAATTGTACCAGGGGTTGTGCACGATATCCGTGACCTTCCACTTGCCCACCGGCAGGGGATCATGGGCGCCGCCAATATTGGCCGTCGCGTAAAAGAGAACCTTGCCGGCGGAATCAAGCGCTTCAACCGATGCGGCGCGAATGGGGTCTTTGGTCGCGAGGCCCGTCACCACCACGGATGCCGCCCTCTTCTGACGCGGGGTTACTACATTCGGAACGAGTATCTCCTGGCCAACGCTGTCAAACGTCTGCCCGGGATTGAGACGTCGCAGCAGCGCTCCCGTCGCGTGGTACTTGCCCGTGAACTCCTGTAACGGCGACGCGTAGTACATGCCCTTCAGCTTGGACCTGGCCACCCAGTCAGCGGGGATATTTTTGTCGAAAGGGCCGGCGATATCCTCGGCGGAAATCGTATGTTCGATCACCGCATCGGCCGAGTCCTGATTGAGGATTTGCCACATGGACTGGCCCACAATGCCGTCCACGCTCAACTGGTTTGCCAACTGATAAGCCTCGATGGCATTCTTGAGATTTTGGCCATAGCGGCCGTCAATCTCGCCGCACGAGAAGTGGGCGCGATCAAGCAGGATTTCCAGCCTGAGCACCGCCGCGCCGCTCGATCCCGGCCCGACGCGAGTGGTCGTGGCGCGATTGATGGACGCGGCAGAATAGGCGCCCGCCATGGCGGTCGTAGGCGCACGGCCCGCACGGGCCTGACCTGTGCCGGAAAAAAGTGACATCAGCAGAAATACTGTGATGACTCGCTCCTTCGATCCATACTTCCCAAAGGAGCTCACCACGTTAGTCGCCGAAAAGTCCCCGTCTCTTATCTTCAGTCCTGCCATTTCGCCGCCTCTCTTTGTCTAAAAGTCCAACCCCTTGAACTTGGATTTTGTCCGTTCTTCTTTCCATTGTCTGTACAGCTTTGCTCATTGCCCTGGTCAAAATGAGTCAGCGTGACCGCAGCGATGCTTTCGCGCCCATAGCCAATCCAAAGTGTGCTCAAGTGCACTAACACGTGGTCACAATCGTGCAGACAGCCGCCTTCTTCGCGTTCATGATGATGTTGCGAGTGGGAAACAAAAGGGCTGCGGGTTTGGGTGAGTTCAGCAGCTTCTTCTTACAATGGAGGTAAAACATGGAAACTATATTGATTGTTTTGTTGGTATTGTTTTTGCTGGGTGGTGGAGGCTGGGGATATTCTCGCTGGCGAGGATAGCACCCGGCGGCGCTTCGCAAACAGCAAGCGCAGACCTGTAGCGCGGACCTGTTTTGTAGGTCCGCGGTTCTTCCGCCCATCACCACGGAAAGCCGCGGACCTTGAAAAGCAGGTCCGCGCTACCTTAGTTGGAATAGATTCGTACCACTCTTAACCCTGGCTGAAATCGGCCACGTCACTGGCTGAAATCGGTCACCACAACCAGCTTGGCCTTCCGGCGCTCAAACGAAAGCCCGCCATAATCCCCATTTCATTAAGCAGATAGACGTTTTCAACAGTTATTCAGGTTTGGCAGGCGCCCTGCTGTCTCAGGTAGACAGGCAGCCGAAACCCGAAGCTCGAAATCTGCAAGATCGAGCGAGACCGCTATGCCTCTTACATCAAGAAGCTGGTGGAAGCACACGCTAGCGGGCGGCAAGCCAAAATCGACAGACATCATTGGGAAGCGCCAGCCTTGACTTCCTGATGAGCCGGTGAAGGCAACATCCTGTCCAATGCAAAGAAGGTGATGATTCGCGTGAAGATTATCACGACCGCCATCTGTATGTTCACTTCGTGCGCAGGATTGGTTCTCCTGGGATCCGCCACCCTGCTAGGGGCGCCTCAGCAAGGACCGCGTGGCCGTCCCTCCGTGCCTTCCAGGCGCGCCAAGGCAAAGAGGCCCACTAGGCGTTCGCGGCCCGCTCCGCACGCCCCGCCTCTAACGTCAACCACCTTCAAGTCTCATATAAAACGGAAAAAGTCCGTGCCTTTGAAGCCGCGGACCGCGCCTCCGGCGCGTTCGGTCCGCGTCACGAAAGGTATCCCGGCGGCTTCGGTGGAGCAAGCGCCCAAGGCAAACGCACCGCAGCCCGAGGGCTCAAACTCTCCCAATCCTGAGGCCCAGCGCATCCAGGATGAGTTCGCGCGCCTGCGCGTGGATGCCGGTGCGCGGCGTGCCTTCTACGACGACCTGCTTGGCACCGTGGAGCGAGTGCGCGCCGGCACGCGGGATGAGAACTCGGCGGAGGAGAAACCGGTCTCGTTCCAACCCGCATCACCTCGGCCCGGCAAGACTTCCACTGAACCTGTCAACCCGTCGCACTGGTTAAAGTTTAACGAGCCATACGAGCCCTCTCCGGAGAAACCTGTCTCGTTCCAACCTGCGTCACGTCGGCCCGGCACGACTTCCACTGAACCTGTCAACCCGCCGCACTGGTCAAAGTTTTACGAGCCATACGAGCCCTCTCCGGCGAAACCTGCAGCGCCGCAATCATCCTTGGGACCCAATGGCAACCGCCTTGATCAAGTTGCCTACCAGCGGGTTTTGCGCTGGGCAAAGGCCAATGGCGCGCCCGTCTCACTGGCCCTCGGCGTGGCCTGGATGGAGTCACATTTGAACACGAATTCGCCGCGCGGGTCCTCGGGCGAAGTAGGGATGTTCCAGATCATGCCTGAGCGCTGTCGCCTGGAAGGCTGGTCCCCCCAGCGCCTGAGCGAGCCGGAATTCAACGCCTGGATGGGAACGAGGCTGTTGGCGCGCTACTACCGGGAAGAGGGGAGCGTGGTGCGCGCTGCCGCCAAGTACGTCGCGGGCCCCGAGGTCTTCAATAAGGAGTATTCTAAGGACATGTGGGCCTACATTAATCGGTATGCAACTACGGTGGACAGCTTTGCCAGCTACTTTTCGCGCTTACAAAGCTGAGAGCTGGGCGGATGCCATAGTGCTTCGACCCGCCGGCGAACCGGATCCCGATGGCAGTGGTATTCCCCGCTTGGCACGGGCCGAGACACGTGGATGACGAAGTCTCGGTTCTGCCAACGAAGTGGATCTGCGAGCAGCAGATCAGGAGAGGAACAAACATGCGAAAGCTGATGACGATGGTTCTCTGGTTGAGCTTCGCCGGGACAGCGCTCGGGACCGGGCAAAGCAAAGAAGCCAAGCGGCTGGAATCCGCAGCCTTTGCCGTGAATGAGATCATGCAGACGCCCGAACAGGGCATCCCTCGGAAACTGCTCGATAGGGCCGTCTGTGTGGGCGTCGTCCCTTCCGAGCTTCGGTTGGCGTTTGGCTTTGGAGGCAGCTATGGGCGTGGTGCACTGGCCTGCCGGAAAGGCGGTAACGGTCCCTGGGGAGCGCCATCGATGTTCACCCTGTATGGAGCGAATTTCGGATTCCAAATCGGCGGCAAGGCCACGGACATCGTCCTCATTGTGATGAATACGGACGGCGTGCGGAAGTTGTTGCAGAGCACCGTCAAGCTGGGCGTGGACGCCTCGGCGGCGGCGGGTCCGGTTGGGCGTACCGCGGAGGGTGCGACGGACCTGCAACTGCACGCTGAGATTCTCAGTTACTCGCGGTCACGTGGGCTTTTCGCCGGGGTTTCACTCGCCGGCGCCGTGCTCAAGACCGACTACGGCGCCAACTTCCAGCTCTACCGGCACGTCTATGGGCCCAAGGAAATCCTGATCGACGGTCTGGCGACCCCTCCCGCCGAGGCGAAGCAACTCGACGATATCCTGGCACGGTATTCACCCCGGGGTGGCGAGCCGTTCCCCACGGCGTAGCCATTGGATTTTCGCTTGGATTGCAGGGAAGGTTTTGAGCATAAGGACGCAGCGCAGATTTCTTCCCAGCGCCTGCCCCTTCTCGTTCACTGAGAAGACTAGCCCCGCTGAGTGTCCACCTCGACCTGGCCGGTCAATTTCCGGCGTACGATGGCCCAACTCATCCCGATGGCCAGGAGCAGGCTGAGCGCCGCGAGTCCCAAGTACGAATAGGCCTTCGCGCCGTGCGGCTGGAAGACGCCCCCCTTGGCGATGAGCAGCCAGACGAGAGCCCCGAATATGGCCGCGATCAGGACCCCACCCCCGAGTCCGAGCGACCGCCACGTCGCTTGAAGCACGACAATCCAGCCCACGAGCAGAAGCAGAGCCACCACCACCTTCACCGGCCCGATCGCCGGCGCGCGCGTGAGAAGGGGCGCGATGGCCCATTGATAGAACGACTGTCCCGACGGGTTCCAGGTCCCGAAGACCAGAACGAAGGGGAGCACGACTCGACCCATGAAGCCGAAGAGGCTGAAGTGTTCATGTTCCATGTGGCACCTGTGAATTCTCCCTTACCGCAACTACGGCGACCTCGGGATTTCCAATCATCATGAAGTCCCGCGCCTTTGCAAAAGCTATCAGGTCGAGCCTTGAGCTGTCTGTTCAAAAAGAACCACCGCGATGAGCTCGTTGATGGATGGCACGAACCGTTCGATCACCCGCTCGGCTCTCCGGCAAATTCATGATGAACCTTCGGATGCCATGGGGATTCGGATGCCACCGCAGTCGAATAAGGCGCCGGCAGCGCTCACACAACCGTTCCCACCAGCGCCCCGATGCCGGCGGTCAGCGCCATGGCCATCGCACCCCAAAACGTAACGCGTATTGCGCCTATTGCCACTCCTGCGCCACCCGCGCGTGCGGCCAGTCCGCCCAAAAGTGCCAGGAACAACAGTGAAGTTCCCGAGACGATCGGGATCAGACCCGACGCTGGGGCCATGGCGGTGGCGATAAGGGGCATCGCGGCCCCAACCGCGAAGCTGCCAGCCGACGACAATGCCGCCTGAATCGGACGTGCCCGGAAAGTCTCCGAGATGCCGAGTTCGTCGCGCGCATGCGCGCCTAACGCATCGTGGCGCATCAGTTGCTCGGCGACCTGCCTGGCGAGCGGAGGATCGAGTCCGCGCGCGACGTAGATTTCCATCAGTTCCTTGTGCTCGCCCTTGTTGTCTTCTCTGAGTTCCGTGCGCTCAAGATTCAGTTCCGCCTCCTCGGCGTCTTGTTGAGAGTGGACAGACACATACTCCCCGGCAGCCATGGACATGGCTCCCGCCACCAAACCGGCAATCCCTGCGACCATGATGTTGCTATGAGTAGCGTGCGCCGCTGCGACCCCTAGCACCAGACTCGAGGTTGAAAGAATGCCGTCGTTCGCGCCCAGTACCGCCGCCCGTAGCCAGCCGATGCGTCCCGTGTGGTGAAGTTCCGCGCCAACTATTGACCGCATAAGGCTTCCTCGATCTGAGAGCTGCCCGAACTCAGGAAAACTCTCCTTTTTTATCGCCGGAAATTCCGGTTTAGATCCATCGCATCCGCAGCAGCCACACTTTGATGATTTGCGTAAGGCCCATGTAAGCGAGGAGCGTCAGCATCAGGATTGGCCAGTACATCAGCGGAAGGTGCGTGAAGCCCAGCGCCGAGGCCACCGGGGAATAAGGCAGCCACATCCCAAAAGCCATGATGGCCAAGGTGGTCGCCATGAGCGCCCAGCTTGCCCGGCTCTGTATGAAGGGAATCTTATTGGTCCGAATGACGTGGATGATGAGGGTCTGCGTCATCAATGATTCGACGAACCAGCCGGTCTGAAATAGCGACGCACGGGAAGGATCCCAGCATTTGAAGAGATAGAGCATCACGAAGAAAGTCGTATAGTCGAAAATAGAGCTGATGGGGCCGATGAAGAGAATGAACCGCTTGATTTCCCCGATGTCCCAGGGGCGCGGCCGGGCTACTTGTTCCTCGTCTACGGCGTCCGCGGGGATCGGCACCTGCGAAAAGTCGTACAGGAGGTTGTTGGTCAACACTTGAATCGGGGCCATCGGCAGGAAGGGGAGGAAGGCGCTTGCCCCCAGCACGCTGAACATGTTGCCGAAGTTGGAACTCGCCCCCATCCGAATGTACTTCACGATGTTGGCGAAGACCTTACGGCCTTCCACCACGCCACCTTCCAGCACCATCAGGTCCTTCTCCAGCAGGATCAGATCTGCCGACTCCTTGGCGATGTCCGTGGCGGTGTCTACGGAGATGCCTACGTCCGCCGCTCGCAAGGCGGGAGCGTCGTTGATTCCGTCGCCCATGCATCCGACCACGTGCCCCCTGGCTCGGAGAACACGGATGACCCGTTCTTTGTGCGCGGGAGAGAGGCGGGCGAACAGCGCCGTCTTCTCCGCCGCCTCGCTGAGTTCGGCGTCCGACATTTTCTCAATTTCGCCGCCCTCCAGCATCGGGTCGGCTAAGAGGCCAACGTCTTTGCACACCTTGCGGCTGATCAGGTGGTTATCGCCGGTGAGGATTTTTACGGCCACGCCATGATTGTGCAGAGCCGCCAGTGCGCCGGCAGCCGAGGTCTTGGGCGGGTCCAGGAACGCGACGTATCCTCTGAGAATGAGATCGCGCTCGTCTTCCTTCGTGCAGATTTGCTTCCCCGCCAATTCCTTGGTCGCCACGGCCAGCACACGGAAGCCGTCGTTGCTGAGGTCGTCATACTCTTGCTTCAGCCCGACCATCAGATCGGGGTGCATGGGGGAGAGCTTGCCGTCGAGTTCGAATTGCGAGCTGCGGAGAAAGATCTCTTCCGGAGCTCCCTTGGCGAGCAGGACGGCCTTACCTTCGGCATCCTGCACCAGGACCGACATGATGCGGCGGGTGAAGTCGAAAGGGATCTCGTCCAGCTTCTTAAACTTCTCCACCGCCGCCTTCGCGTGGAAATCGGTGCTTTCCAAAATTGCCCGATCGAGCAGGTTTCTGAGGCCCGTCTGGAAATAGCTGATCAGATACCCGTTCAGAAGCACGTCATCGGTTTCACGTCCCGCGACGTTGCAATGGCGCATCAGGACAACCCGGTCCTCGGTGAGTGTCCCCGTCTTGTCGGTGCACAACACGTCCATGGCCCCAAAGTTCTGAATGGAGTTCAGCCGTTTGACAATCACCTTTTTGCGGCTCATAGCGAGCGCGCCTTTGGAGAGGCAAACGGAGACGATCATCGGCAGCATCTCAGGAGTGAGGCCCACGGCCACCGCCAGGGCGAAGAAAAACGCCCCCTTCCAGTCATGCTTGGTGAAGCCGTTGATGAGGAAAACCAGCGGCACCATCACGGCCATAAACTTCATCATGAGCCAGGTGAAGCGGTTGAGGCCCTGGTCGAAGCTCGTCTGCGGCCGTTCCTCGGTGATCGAGTGGGCCATGCTGCCCAAGTAGGTTTGTAACCCCGTCGTGACCACGACAGCCGTCGCCGTGCCGCTCTCCACGCTCGTCCCCATGAAACATGTGTTCATGAGTTCGGTGGGTGAGCTCTCCTCCTTGGTTTGGGGATCGTGGATTTTTTCGACCGGGAGCGATTCACCGGTGAGGCTGCCCTGGCTCACGAAGAGGTCTTTTGACGTCAGCAGCCGCACGTCGCCCGGAATCATATCGCCGGCGGCTAAGTTGATGATGTCCCCAGGCACCAAATCCCGGAGTGGTATCTCCCTTGCCGCGCCGTCCCGAACCACCGTGGCGGTCACGTGGATCATGGCCTTGAGCTTTTCAGCGGCGGCGTCCGCGCGGGCTTCCTGCCAGAAGCGGAGTCCCACACTCAGCACCACCATCCCTGCCATCACCGACCCGGCGCGCGCGTCGCCGGTAAGGAAGGATATTGCCGACAGGGTTGAAAGCAGAATGACCAGCGGGTTGAGGATGATTTTTAGAAGGCGGACGGGCCAGCCTTGCTTCTTCTCTTGTGCTACTACATTCGGGCCCGTCGTGCGCGCCCGTTCTTCCGCTTCCGCTTGCGTCAGCCCCGCCGCAGACGTTCGCAAGTCCCGGAGCAGCGCTTCGCCATCTTTCCGGGCGGCGTCGAGGACGGCAGGCGAAACATGAATATTCTGGTTCTTGGTTTTCGTTGAAGTCGCAGGTTTGTCGGGGTGTGCCGGTGGCGCCGCGACCTTGGATACTGCCGTGCGAGGAGCGTCGGCCAAGGCCACTGCCTTGCCATTTGCATCGGGGGTTGGCATCTTTTTTTGTCCGGAATATGAGCTAAGACCCGGAGCGCAAATCCGTGTACCACGGAGCAGCGCCATGCGAGGGTCGATTCAAGAACTCCGCCATCCGTAGCGGCGGCTCCGTAACCATAGGAGCGGCCTTGCACAGCATCACACCGGAGGCAGCAACAAGCTGTTCTGTTTTGCTCACCATGGGCTGACGCGGGCTGCTCGGACAAGTAGCGCCGACCGGCGGGCTGGCGCACGGCGAGCGCAGTCCTGCGATATATTGCGGATCGAGCCAGGCGGCCTCCCAGGCTACGGTTAAGGTTTCAGGAAGTCTTTTAGAAGGGTAAGGACGCTGGTCATGGCTCGGGCGTTGCCTTGGTGAATGGTGTCAAAGAGGTCGTCGGTAATGGGCGCGTACTGGGGGTGTTGTTCGATGTAGTAAATGAGGGGCGACGTGTCAAAGGCCAGAAACTTGCCGGTGATCGCGGCGGTCAGCCTGCCCACGAGTCACGCTCTTGGTCGACGTATTCCTGCGCGTCCTGCGGGCGCCATATTTCCTTGCCGAGGCCCCGCAGTTCGGTAATACTCCGGCGCGAGCCTGTCCCCCCCGCGCTTAGGGCCTGAACCAGCCTCAGCCGGTCATCCTCCGGGAGTTGCGCCGCTGCCGCGATAATCTCTTCAACCGTCAAGGACATACTAATCTCCTGCAGTAAAGTGTACCACGCGTCTTGATGCCCTAAACAGGGCTTTGTTCTTTCCGCCACCCTCAGTCCGGATCAGGAGCGGGTAGCACAGTCAGTGATTTGCTGACTGTGGGCTTTTCCTATCGCCGTCGCCGCCCCCGTGCGCTACCCGCTTCCACCGGGGAAACCGGGACAGGCTAAAATGGTTCCTGACCATTCCCCCCCGACGCGACAACTTCTAACTAGTTCTTTGCACTGTCTCCGCTGTCGCCTCCGGGACTGACGGCTTTTTTGACCCCCTTGCCGGCGTCCTTCCCACCCTTGCCGATCCCCTTGCCGGCGTCCTTCCCACCCTTGCCGATCCCCTTGCCGGCGTCCTTCCCACCCTTGCCGATCCCCTTGCCGGCGTCCTTCCCACCCTTGCCGATCCCCTTGCCGGCGTCCTTCCCACCTTTGCCTACCCCCTTGCCGACGTCCTTCCCTACATCGCCTACATCCTTAACGACCTGCGCGGAAGCGTGCAGCATCAGGCTTAGTCCCAACATCCCTGTCATCAGAAGCGTGAATACAACACTAGACCATGCGGTTCTGTTGTTTGGATTCATATGTTTCTCCACTTTCCTCATTCCTGCCGCGCATCCGGCGTCGATTGCGATCCGCCGAAGCCCTCGCAGCACATTCTTTATATCCTCGAATGAATCGTGTTTCAGTCCCCTACTGCTCACCCCTTTGGTCAAGATTGCTCACCCAAGTTCTTCGATGGGTTCCTACCTTCTAAATATCGCAGAAACAATGCCCACACCTGGGCGCGAACGTGGACTCCTCCCGGCAAGATGTTCAGTCCTTTAGTAATACCACGGACGTATCCAGGCCGGTCGGTGAACTCGAGGACAAGCCTCCGGAGGAATGATAAGGCTCACTCGGTTTCTTTGCATGGACTGCAAGCAAGCGGAAGGGCCGTACGATACCGGCTACGCTGGCTGCTGCGTAAGGAATGTAACGCCCTTTTCACGCCCAAATCCGGCTGCGGCAAGGCGGCGGACCAGTTGACGGCTAGGCGCCGGCTGGCGCAGACTCCTGCCTCTGGGAGTCTGCGGTCCCGAAGGGACTTCGTAAGTTGAACTCAACTCATCCGACCGAACGCAAACCCAGAGGAAAAATGCCGTGCGGCGAGAGTGCGGGTGATGGCTGGGAGTTCACCGAGAATGTAAACGCGGTGACAATAGGGCAAGGCGCAGAAGAGTATACTCTCGACGGCGCGGGGCCGAAAGAAAACGTCCCTTCGGGATCGCAGACACCAAAGGACCGGTGTCTGCGCCAGCCGGCGACCAGGTGGATTGTTTCACGACCTGTAGCGCGGACCTGCTTTTCAAGGTCCGCGGTTCTTCCCCCCATCACCACGAAAAGCCGCGGACCTTGAAAAGCAGGTCCGCGCTACCTTGCTCTGGGGAGAGGTGGGCGGACTTCTACGGTTAGGTAATACGACCAAGTGGGTTGTTTCACGACCTGTAGCGCGGACCTGTTCTGTAGGTCCCCGGTTCTTCCGCCCATCACCACGAAAAGCCGCGGACCTTGAAAAGCAGGTCCGCGCTACCTTGCTTGGCCTGGGCCGCAGCCTTGAGACGGGCTTCTTCCTAAGGTTCGAGCGGCAAAGTGATGGTCATCGAAGTGCCACGGGCATCTTGCCCGTGCTCCGGCATGGCCAGGATGGCCATGGCACAGGCGGCGGGCCACGGGCGTCCCGCCCGTGAAGGGACAAGGCCGGGATGGCCGTGCCACAGCAAATGACACCACTACCAGCCGCCTGGCCGGTAGTGTCATTTCGAAGTGCCACGGGCATCTTGCCCGTGCTCGGGCATGGCCAGGATGGCCATGGCACAGGCGGCGGGCCACGGGCACCCCGCCCGTGAAGGGTCAAGGCCGGGATGGCCGTGCCACAGCAAATGACCACTTCCAGCCGCCTGGCCCAAAGTCTTTATGATTATCCCCGCGTTCACCGAAGCGGACCAGAGGATCCGCCGGGCGATCTCAGTTGATGCTGGCGGAAGCAAGGATCGGCTTGAGCAGATACTCGGATAACTGCTGGGCCGATAGCTTTGCCTTTTCCTTGGTGCGTTCACCGAGGACCCAGAAACCGTGCTTGCCGTCCGCGTCGGGCTCGATGGTGATGGTCAGCCGCTGGTTGGGAAACTCCGGGTGCACCGACACGTAGAGGTCGTTGTTCTCTAAAGTCAGGACCAGTCTCTTACTTTGCATTCCGGGCAGGTAGACCTCGCATAGATTACGCTTATGGGAGACGGATGCCGGGGCCATGCCCGCCCGCTCCGGGTGCTTGTTGAATTCGCTGACATCATTCCCAATCGAGGAAAACAGGGCGCTCCACACCTCCGGCGCGCCGGGGACTTGCTTTTCCCGACGCTCTGTCGGCTCGACCTTTGTCCCTTTCGCGGCCAGCCTGGCCGATTCCGCAGCCTTGTCCTTTTCCATGCCCATGAACATTTCATCAATCCATTTCATATGGTTCTGCTCCTTAAGAAGACGAGCACGAATCACCGCGTTCGTCCCAGGCCACCCTGAATGACGCGCTCGGAAACTAGGATGGGGCGGCACTTCCTGGAATTCGTCCCGAAAAACGCCCTTTCACATCTGAATCCCCCGGTGGCCGGCGCCCCGACGGGCCGGGGGGATTTGGGTCAAGGCGCCGAGGACGGGGTGACGGCGAGTGGGCGAGAACCTTGGCTCAGGCTAGTGGAAAACACGGCTCCCGTATTGATGTAGACCTTATGTCCCTCCGCGTCGGAAATCAGGACGATTTTGTCCTCCCGCAGAAGTAATTCCTTTCCCCCAAGCGTGGTCTGGGGTTGGCTCTCGGGCCCCAAAGCTATGACGAGCGGTAGTTCCTGAACTGGGGGGAAGGGCTCCGTGCCCGCAATGAACACCTCGCTGTGAGTCAAGGCTGGATCAGCGGCCGCCACGAGATTTGTCAGGTTGTCAATTTCGGCTGTTTCTATCCCTTCAGGTCTATTAAAGGGCATGGATGCCTTGTAAAGGTCTAAACCGGAGGTCCGCTTCATGAATTCGGTCCAGACGGGCAGAGCGGACTGTGCGCCCGTGAGATTCAAGTCGCGGTCGTCGTCGTAACCCACCCAAACCACGGCGAGAAGGTTGGAGGTGAATCCCGCAAACCAGCCGTCATGGGAAGTGCCGGTCTTCCCTGCGGCGGGAAGGTTGAACCCCCGGGCCCTCACGCCTGCTCCGGTACCGCTGTTGATCACGCTTTCGAGCAGGCTCACCATCAAATAACTGACGCGCGCATCAAGCACGTGGTGGGTGATGACAGGATTGTCCCAGATGGTGTGACCTTCGGCATCGGCGACGGCTACAATGCACCGGGGCGCAACGTACTCTCCGTGGTTGGCGAATATCGTATAGGCTCCCGCGACCTCGATGGGCGTCGCGACATAAGCTCCCAGCGCGAGAGCGGGCGTCGGCTCGAGTTGATGGTTAAAGCCGGCCGTGACGGCAAGGTCGCGCACCTTGTTGTAACCGACCATTTCGGCTAAGGAGACGGCGGGCACGTTGAGGGAGAAGGTCAATGCCTTACGGACGGTTACCGAGCCGTGGTAATCCCCTTCGTAGTCTCTGGGGGTGTAGGTTTGATTGGAAAATTCAAACGTCGTGGGCTCGTCGGGCAGAACCGTGGCGGGTGTAATGAGCGGCAAGGAGCCGTCCACGCCCGAGTTCAGCGCCGCCGCATACACGAATGGCTTGAACGAGGAACCCGGCTGGCGGCGGGCCAAAACGTGATTCAATTGGCTCTGATGGTAAGCTCGGCCGCCCACCAGGGCCTTGACGTCACCGGTGCCGGGGTCCAGAGCTACCATGGCGACTTGCGGCAGGCCCGAGTCCGTATTCTTCTCGCGATTCCGCTGCTTCTTAACTTGCCGGTCCAGATCGATCAGGCCGGCGCTCGCACCCTCCGAGGCCGCTTGTTGGAGATCAAGGTCCAGAGTGGTGTAAACGCGATAGCCTTTGGAAAGCAGATCGGCCTCGGAAAATTGTGTGAGCAGTTGCGCCTTCACCATATCCACAAAATAGGCCTGCTGACGGGCTTCGGTGGGCTGCTCCGTCAGTCGGAGGGGAGCCACCGAGGCCTGCGCGGCCTCGCTGGCGCTGATAAAACCAGCCGCCTGCATGCGCCCTAACACAAAATTACGCCGCTCGGCAGCCCGCTGCGGATGTTCGTAGGGCAAGTAGAGATTCGGGCCGCGAATCAGTCCGGTCAGGAAAGCGGCCTCAGGAAGCGTGAGGGCGGTGAGGTCCTTGTTAAAATAGACCGAAGCCGCCTCGCCGAATCCATAAATGGAAAAACTGTCATGTTGACCGAGATAGACCTGGTTGGCGTAAAGGACGAGAATCTGCTCCTTGGTCAACCGGTGCTCGAGGATCGTCGCGAAGAGGATTTCAGCCAGTTTCCTCCGAATGGTGCGGCGCGGAGTCAAAAAAAGATTCCGCGCGAGCTGCATGGTTAGAGTGCTGCCACCCTGAAGCCGCTTGTCCGAGCGGAGATCGGCGAGGGCGGCGGCAACAATCCGGAAGGAATCCACGCCGTGGTGCGAGTAAAACCGATGGTCTTCGGTGGCGAGAATGGCGTCCACCAGCACCTTGGGGAGGTCCTGGTAATGAACCAGACGACGCTTGGCGCGCGTGGCGCCAAAGAGGGTGGTGATGGGCTCGGGCTCAAGCCAGTAGGTCTTCAAGGGGGTCATATTGTCGAGATCTGTAATCGCCACTAAGCGATCGCCTTTGAATTCCAGTCGCGCCGGAGCTTCGGACATTTGACCGTTGCGGAAGAAAGATTCGGGGCCCGGGCGGACATCGAGTCCGTTCTCGGTTAGGGTAAAGCTCCCGACGCCGCGGACATCTTGACCCTCGGTGTAACCGGCGCTCTTGAGATGAAGTACGGTGTAATGGACATTCATGGTTTGTCCACAATGCACCTGGCTTGGGGCAGCCAGGATTACCGCAGGATTGCCGAAAACGTTCCCATCCAGGCGGGCATCAATGATTCTCGAGAACCGCAGGTAAAAGTGAACAAAAACACCCGCCCCAGTCGCGGTAAGAAGCAACATCAGCACTCCTGCTCCGAGCAGAATCTTCTTCCAAGGCGGTGGCCGTGGACAGGCTGAGATCGCGTGCGGTTCCTGACTCCTTGAGGGACTGGACCCGTCCGTAAGTAGATGCATGATTGTTTATCTCCTCTTCCTGGGGCCGTATCGCCGGCGCCCTGCCCCGTCCTGTCGAAATAACTGTGCGCGCCGGGCCGCCTTTACGGCATGCGTTTATAGCTTGGGGTCCCCGCCCCAGATTCCAACGATACCGGCTGGACTGCACTCGTGGCTTGCACCGACGGTTTTCTATACGGTCCCCCGGTGGCGCTGTAGACTATGCCGTTTCCAGTTTTCTGGCGATTCACATGGGCGTCGCGAACGTGGGCGATCTTCGGTTTTGTGGCCTTCGACTTTTCCAACCGGTCCAAATCCGCGAGTACGGTAGCTTTCAATCGCATGAACTCCCTGGCATCCTTAAAGTCGTTAAGACTCTCTTGGCACGCTTTGAATCCAGCGCTGCACTTGCTTTCTCCCGGAGTCTGGCGGTTACTTTGCGGGGCTGGTGCAGCGACTGAGGACGTCGCGCAGAGGCTCAGGAAAAGACACAGCAGAGTGAGTTTTTTCATTTGAAGCTCCTCTTCCCCGCGAAACCGGGAGGGCGTCTGGCGCTCCCTCACCGGATCCCGGCTGGTAGCTCGACGCACACTGGTTATACCTTGGAGTAATTCGCGTGTCAGGCCTGTACGGCTCACACGTTTGGTCGAAATTGCTCAGCGAAGTTGGGGAGAGTAAAACTACAGCGTGGGAGCGGGCGATATTGCGGGTGGAGGGCCGCCGGCGCTGGCTGGAACCGGAGTCAGCGCCTTCAACTGATCGAGCGACGTCAGGACGCTCTGCCAGCGAGCGGTGTCTTTTTTCGTCTCGAAAGGAGCAGAGAGATCCGAATAGAAGTCCAGAATGTTCGCGCGCAGCTCCAGTGACGTCCGATCGAACTTTCGCTCGGAAAGTTTGGCCAGCAACTTGGCATAGGATTCGTCGGTCAGTGTGTACTCTGCGGCCTTGGTCTTTTTGCCGGTATCAAAATCAATGTTGGAGAGTTGCAGAGAGTCCGTTCGCAATTCTTCAAGGTAGGCTCGATATTGGTCCACAGAGGTATTAATACTCTTAAAATACATCTCCTCCGTCTTCGGAGTGGGGTTCATGAACGCCATCGCTTTGAAGGGCCCGATTTTCGGCATGTAACGCATGAACACTGACAATAGGCGGGCCCCGAATCCCGGCTTGGTGTATTCCTTCCCCCAGTCCTTTTCATAATCGGAGCGCGAAAGGCGGTAAAGAAACTTTTGTTTTGAGAAGGTGGGCTCTTCGCGCATCATGTCCTTCTTATGGGTCCGCAGCGCGACCCGTGTCATCTCCGGGATCAATTGGCTGACAGAATAACGGTATGACCCGATCGCGAGATCTTCGTGGGAAAGCACGTCTTTCAAGTCCACGCCGTAAACCACCGGAAAGACGCGTTCCAGCAGGGGCTTGGACACCTGAAAGCCGATGAAATCGTGATATTGCTGGGAGGCATACCGGCTCTTCGCCACCTGCACCATGTCGAACCCGAATTCCGTTCGGATATGCGCCGTATTGTTCTCCGCGTAATTGACGGAGTTGCCGAACTTCGCCCGCAGCTTTGGGTATGCAATCGCCACGGACAGGTTGACCGCCGGATGGCCGGCAATGTCTGACGCATAGTGTGCCAAGGCGCCCATGGCGAACGCGTACTCGTTAGCGTCTTGGCTCTCGATCAGCAACTCGCGCACGAAGTCTCCGCTCCGGACGTAATGCGCCAGATCGCTGAATTCCTTGCTGCCGAAGGGGTAGTAGCCGAGGTCCTGGATGACGGCGCCGCCATAGGCATAGGCGTGCGCCTGCGTAATCTGGTCTTCCGTCAGCGCCGGAAATCGTTTGAGCAGCAGCGGCCGGATCTCATCCTTCCAAAGCAGGTCGACAATTTCCTCATGCGTCAGAACGGAATAGGCAAACGAGCCGAGGCTGCACGTCAACAAAATGACGAGAATTGCCAAGAGACGGACACGCAGGCGGCGCCAACCACCGGCGATGGCGCCTCGCAATGACCCTTTATTCTTGGACCTCGTTGAACAACACCGAGGTTGTTTTGTCATGGATTTCATCTTCTCCGCCGGTGTCTTGCCGAACACGGTGACCTTGCTGGCGGCATCGGCATCCTGCTGCGCAAATGCCCCGCCGCCAGCAATAGAGAGATTACGGAGCTCTTACAGATTAATGTCCAACGTTTACCTCAAAGTGGATCGCGTCGTGAACGCGATAGCCACCATCAATCAAAACCACATGTCCCCCGATGACGACGTAACGGTAGCCGCGCGGGGGACGGCCCATACCGCGTATCATGTCATCGGGCGCCGGGCGACTCATTCTCCGCATATCTTCATCGAGCACGTAGCCCGGCCGGATCCGACTCTCGTAATCGTTATTCCATTTGTCCGGTTGTTTAAACACCGGGTGGTCCTGGTGCTGGTTGTAATAAGCGCGCGCGGCTTGTTGTTGCTTATCGTTGAACTGGCGATATTGTTTCTTAGTTTCGCCGCGATTCTGATCATTGCCACGGTTCTGGTCATTTTGTGCCACAGCCACGCAGCACGTCAAAGCCAGCAGCGCCGTCACACAAGCGGCCACCCACCATTGTGTCTTCATAAATCTCCTCCAAGTCATATTGGGGTTTGCCTCGGTTGCTATAAGCGTACGCCTCAGCGCATTGCTATTACATACCCCTTTTAATCGAGGGCGAAGCAAGTGTCAGTTCATTACGGCTCACCGGTTTGGTCAATATTGCTCAGCCCAATTGAGGAGGGAATTAAGTGGGGTAGCCGGGATTTCAACTGGCAGGGAAACAAGGTGGTTTGGGGACGGCCCCATCCGGATGCCTGCAACAGTTGGCATTTTTCTCATGCGTTGATTTTCTTGACCGAAGGTGCGCCCGGAGTTCGCGCGCCAGACGCTTGTTGCGTCTGGCGCGACAGTTGTTCTCGTTCGATGACTTACAGTGCACCCCCTGAATCGCTTATAACCGGGCAAACGTTCGTCCGCCCGAGGGGGAGTATTTCGTCAGCGTGCCGTCCAGTCCCTGGGCCGCACGAGTGGGGCGCACGGTGCCGTCGATCAGAATTTGTTTCGCGGTCACCCTGCGTCCATAGACCTTCTGGTTATCGTCTTCATCTTGCTTGTACACGGCTCCGTCGAGCGACGCCCCGCCAAACAAGCCGCGTGAGCGCGAGTAGCTCAGAATCTCCGCATGGAGTTGAGCATCGGTGGCGCCTTCCGCGGAACGACCCACTGGGCCGGCCGCTACGGATAATTCCGCTCCCAGCTTGACGCTGTCCTGAACCAGTTTTTTCATGCCTTCCGGGTTCATTACCAGGAAGACCACGTCGGTGGCCTTGCCGCCGATCTGAAATCCCACGCTGGCGCCGCCCATGGTGAACATGGAGGGGGCATCCCACTCGCCGTTCCCGCCCTTGCGGCACACCAGCACCCCGCGTCCACCCGTGCCGCCCACGATAAAGGCGAACTTCACCTCAGAAGGAATGATGCCCACACACACCGCTTTGTCCAGCAGGTCATGAGGAATGCCCTTGTCGGGAGTACTCATGATTTCGTTCATAACGTTGGTAGCCTTCTGCAATTGGCTCTCACCCGCGAACGCCGTCGCACAGAACGTCAACAACAGAAAAACTAAAGTAAGTCTTTTCATTTGAAGCTCCTTTTCCTGCAATCACACCGATCTGACCGGAGTGTCCGATGTTCCCATTCAGAACTGTTGGACTACTGGCCGGTAATACTATGTTTATAACCCGGGCTGCTTCGCATGTCTGTACAGCATGGCTCAGGTGTCCGGTCTGAATTGCTCACCGCAGTTCATGAGGCGAGGACTACCTTCTGGGGCGGATGGGAATGACCGAGGGTTTGACCTGAAGGCTCGTCTTGTAGGACCGCGTTGAGGAGACCGCGGTGGACCGTCAACGCGCTGTCGCCATTGTAATCGACAAAGCCCAGCTTCCTGAACTTGTTCATGAAATGACTGACCCGCGACCGGGTGGTGCCGACCATTTGGGCCAACTGGTCCTGATTGATTCTGGGAAATGCCGTTCCGTCTCGACTCTCCACGCCAAAACTCGTAAGCAGCAAGAGAATCCGGGCCAGGCGCTTCTCACTGAAATTGAAGAGTCGATCCACGAAATCTTCTTCGACTCGACCCATACGAGAAAGCAGGTAGGAGATAAAAAGCTTGGCAAAGGAAGGGTCTTCATGGATGAGGCGAGCCAGGGGTCCCTTTTTGACGCAGGCGATCGTGGATCGCTGAATCGCCGTTGCGGTCGACTTCCGCAGGGATCGATGGACCAGGCAGCCTTCTCCAAACAGGTCGCCCGGTCCCAAAATGGCGATCACCGCTTGTTTGCCGCGCGGCGATGCCACCGCGAGGTTCACGCTGCCATTCTGGATTTGAAACATCGCATCCGCCGTGTCCCCTTGCGAATATATGACCTGCCGGTCTTGGTACTCCCGAGTCGTCTTTTGAGCACCCATCCTTTTGAGGAAGTTCCGGGAATTGAAAGTGAGCGTATGTCTGCTCATGCTGCATGCCTCCCGAGGTCCGATTTCGCCACTGGGCCACGTCACCCTGGTCTGCGCGTCGCGCAGGGGGCGCGTGCCGCCTTACGCGGGCTCTGAGCTTTCGAGCAAGAATGGTACACGGCCCTCGCAGTGGACACAGACGGCGGTCCGCTCGATCGTCTTATTCTCCGGCGCACTCGCCACCTGAAATGCGCGCAGGCAGTCCGGACAGGTCAGAACAAAATAGCCGGCGCCGCTCGGGCGTGTCCGAACAGGGATGCTGATCACTTGCGGGAGGCAAGCGTGATCGGACGCTTTTCGAGCCAGATCGCAAACGGCCTGCAAGAGTTCGGGGATTTGGCGCGCGCTCTTTTCGAAACAGCGGTCAGGCGTGATTTCCGCCGGAAGTTCCCTGGGGATTGATCCCGAGAGGACAATTACCGGTATGGAAGGGAATCGCCGGCGCACCACCGATATAAACTCGATCCCTGACATGCGGGGCATTTGTAGGTCGGAGATAATGACCTTGGGAAGCTCATCCCGAAGTTTCATCAGCCCGTCGATTCCGTCCTCAGCTTGTTGGGCTTTGAAACCCGCTTCTTCTAATTCCATTGACAGAATTTCCCGAATGGTGGGATCGTCGTCCACTAGCAAAACACTATTTGCGGAAACGGCGCGCATAACGTTCGCCTCGATAGACCCTGGGGAACTATCTTGCCCCCAAACGATTAATATATTGAGGGGGGCGCGCTTGTCTGTACCGGAAGGCACACACGTCTGGTCAAAATTGCTCAGCTCATGTGCCCCGTGGGAGGCAACCGGGTGTATATTCTAGATTGCGAGAATGCCCGAGTGGAATTTGGGGCTTATTCCGAGGACCTGGGGCAACATGGTGTTCATCTCCGACATCCACGTTCTTTCGGCCGCATTCCTCATGGGATTGGCGGCGGCCGCGCCCATGGGCCCGGTCAACATGCTGGCCATCCGCCGCGGATTGATCGGTGGTTGGCGCCATACCCTCGCGTGCGGAATTGGCTCCGTCACGGGCGAGCTCATCCTCTTCGCCCTGATTCTCCTCGGAGGGCACTTTCTCTTTTCCGATCTGTCCAACCCGACCCTGCGCACCGTACTGGCGGGAATCGGATTAATCGTCCTGGTTCCGCTGGGAATCTACTTCCTTGTCCGCGCCGTCAAGGAGCCCCTGCGGGCCTACGCTAGCGCCCGCAAAGACTGGGATGAAGGCACCGTCCCCGCGCATCTGGCCACCGATGTCGCCTCCTGTGCCGCCCTGACCCTTTTCAATCCCTTAACCATAATTTACTGGGTCGGCGTCACCGCCAACTGGCTCCCCTTGGCGCATTCCATCTTGGGCTCCAACGCCCCCGGGTGGGGAATGGTGATGGTGGCCGCCGGCCTGATGACCTGGTTCACCACGCTGATCGTGATCGTTCGCTTCCTTCCCCATCGCATTGGCCCGACCTTCTTCCGCCTGGTCAACGCCGTCCTCGGCCTGATCCTCCTCGGCTTCGCTACGTTTTGCGCAATTCTCCTGTCCCGCCATTTTCTTGGCTGAAACTCTTATTCCACGACCCAGGTCGTGAACCCTTTCCCTGGCGGACGAGTTCATCGGCGGGATTCGTTTGTAGGAATTCACGAAGCCAAGGGAGGGACCAGCGCCCGACGACAAGGGTGTAACATCCACGCTCTCGCGCCAACGTGAGAATCTCTTGTGGATGTCATGATACTTACATCCATCAACCTTTGCACGCCGGACGGCTATTTTGCGCAGATGCGGGCGCCCCATAAGGCGACCGCGCGTAATAATCGTAAAGCCTGTGCTCGTACTCGCGATCAACGGGAATTGACTCGATCAACTCCGGGCCGTTCCGGATGGTTTCCCGGGTTAGGTTGACGTAAACCTTGGAGTCTGCCCAACTCACGCGGTTGATCCACTGAGGCGACACGAGCACCTTCTTGCCCGGCCACCAGTTTCGCGTATCCACCTCCAGGTATCGAATTGCCCAGGTTTCATCATCGACGATGAAATCCCTCACGTGCCCGATCTCACCATCCACCGCCTCGAGGTGATAGCCCGTCACCTCTTCGGTGCTGCGCAAGTGTATATCGGCGGACTCTTCTCCCGCACAAGCTTGTGCTGCTTCCGCCACCTCCTCCCTTTGAACCGCTAAACCCGCTGGGTAATTGGGCCCAGCCCAATAATAGGGGTAATTGTAATACGTCATGTACGCGGCCTCGTGCTGCCGGGAGACGGGCTTGTGGGCGTCAATGGGCGGGCTGTCCTCGATCTGTTTTTTCGTCAGTGCCACATCGAGTTGCCTTGACTCCCACTCCGCCTGGCGGAGGGCCAAGGGAGAGACCAGCACCAGCCGATCGGCCAGCCAATCCCCGGTATTAACCACGAGGTAGCGAATGGCCCAGCTCTGATCGTCGAAATAGAACTGATCCAACGTTCCAATCCACCCATCCCTGGCTCGCATCTCAAAACCTTTTATGCGGGTGACATTTCTCAGCATCGGTTTATCCTCCGTGGCATGCTTGTTACTATTAGACCCGGAAAAGCGCAGGGTTTGGAGAGCAAACCCTGCGCTTCATGACTTCCGCTCTTTGCACCCGGCTACTGGCCCGGTTTATGCTCTTCCTTCTTAGGCTCTTCGCCGGAGGGATGCGGCGCGCTCTTCGGGGGAGGCGCGGTCTTCGGCTGCGCGGCTTGCGGACGCGGTTCGCTTTTTGCCTGCGTTGCTTGCGGGCGTGGTTCGCTCTTCGCCTGCGTTGCTTGCGGACGCGGTTCGCTCTTCGCCTGCGTTGCTTGCGGACGCGGTTCGCTCTTCGCCTGCGTTGCTTGCGGACGCGGTTCGCTCTTCGCCTGCGTTGCTTGTGGACGCGGTTCGCTCTTCGCCTGCGTTGCTTGTGGACGCGGTTCGCTCTTCGCCTGCGTTGCTTGTGGACGCGGTTCGCTCTTCGCCTGCGCGGCTGCCGGATGCGCGGTGATTACCGGGTGGGTTCCACCACCGGCCGGATTTGGACTTCGAGCAGCGGTGCCTTTTGCAGGCGCCGGGTGGTACGGAGCCGCCGCCTTGGCTGCGACCACTCCCCCACCGCTAAACACTCCCGGCTTGGAAGTTGCGGCGATGGGCGGCTTGCCGTGGTTCACCGATGCCCGCAATGCTTGGTTAGTGCTGGCGGCCTGCTGGTGCTGTGTCTGCGTGGCGGTGGGCGGGATATGCCGCGCACTGGCCGCTGTCCGTTGTGCAGGGGTCGGTTGGGCTGTTATTCCGCCACTTCCGCCGTTATAGCTTACGTTGTTGATGGTGACGTTGTTGACGACGGTCTTGTTGTAAATGTTGGTGATGTTCGTCACGTTGGTGACGTTATTCACCGAGCGGTTGTAGAAGAAGGCTCGATCCTTCCAATATCCGCCTTCATAGCCGTTACCCGAGTAGCCATATCCATAGTTGACGCCGCCGTAGAATCCAACCTGGGGACCCCAGTACCCGTCATTCCAGATGAATGCGTTGCCGCCCCAACTCCAATAACCTGGAGTCCATAGCACCTCAGGCTCGGGCGGCTGTACCCATGTGCCGGGCACCCAGTAATAGTCGCCATCATCAGGGCTCCATTGCCAGTAACCCGGCGTCCAGATGTAACCATTGTCGGGGATGACAGGCTGCTCGTACACGGGCAGCGTCGGCGGAGCGAACGTAATAGACACGGAAAGCTGTGCGAACGATGGGGCCGGCATCGCCAGCGTCACCAGTGCGCACAGCGCTAATGCCAACAACAGCGAACGAACAAATCGGATGCTATGCATTTTGAATCCTCCTGAGAGATTTCTTTTCTTGCCTGGAAAACACGAACCCAGGCACCGTTCGAACATGCTCGAGTTGGTAGAAAGAGTTGAGGACGAATGACCCATCAAAGCGATCCCGAATGATCAGAAAAGGCCGGGGGGCCATCAGGCCCCGGAGCGTTGCGGGAAGCCCGAACCCTCTTGTTGCGAGCCCGCACTTCTTCATCGCGAGCCGCCTGTTCCCTGCGGATTTCCTCCTCGGCGCGGAACCAATCCTCTTCCGGTGAGCCGATTGGGGAACCGCGCTCTTCCCAAATACGGTGTGCCCGGAGAGCCCTCTCCTCTTGCGGTGAATTCCGGGTTCGTTGCATCAGTAGATCATCACTCATGAATTGTTGCCTCCTTAAGCTTTTCCCTGGCTGTTCCCTGGCCGCCTGCTTTGGGTTTTCGGGCCCATTTCCCGGATTGTCAGTCGATGGTTCTAGCCTGACAATCAACAGAGTCGGGGTCTCGGCGAATCAACCGATACTCTTATACCCCACGGCTTTTCCCGTGGCAGTCCCGTACTGCTCACCAGTCTGGTCAAAATTGCTCATCGGCTTGTGATGAGGAACGGCAGGTTAGTCCCGCGGCCGGGCCAAGGGGCTGGCAGGAAGGCTAAGCCCTTACTTATCATGAACATCTCAGGGTTGCAGGGAATTTAAACCTCTAACTCCTTATATTTCTGGAAGATAGCAGCCTGGGTAGGTAAATGCGGAGTTTCCAGCTATTTTAGGGTGAGGACTTGAGTATATCTAATTTATTTTCAATAAGATCTCAGTGTTTTTGATAACGGGTTTATTTTCATCAGCTTCTCAGGGGTGATGACATTTTGTCGTTCATGGGTCTTTTGTTTTCAACAACTTCTGAGGAGGTTCCTCTATTTTTATACTCTGCTCTCCCCATTGCCTTTTCGCAACCCGCGCCTAGATAAACGACCATTCTGTCGCCAAGGCCGTTGCCCAAATGTCCGGATTTTCGCCCTTCCGCCACCACGTTGGTTCCTGCCCATTGCCCCGTCCCGAAAGAGCATCCGTCTGGCCGCCCCGCGCGGACCGGACCTGGGCCTAAATCTCTAACCATTAGTATACTTATTGGTTATCCATTTGTCAAGTATTATTTTGAGGCGCGGCGGTTCCCGACCACGCTTCTATTCCTTATGCGATCTTCAGGCGTTTGAAAACGGGAACTTTGGCAACGTCCAAGAGGAAGGCGAAGACCGCCGCCGCCACGAGGATTCCTCCCACAACAAATACAGGCAGAGGAGTCATGGCGATTCCGCATGTTGCGAGCGTGGAGGCAATCAGGACATCGAGTACCGAGGATCCGACAAGCCACCGGCTGGGACGAGCGGACCCCAGACGCTGGCGTTCTCGATTCGTATAGGTCGTGGCTTGATTGCCGAACACGATGGCCACGAAGGCCAGAGTTCTTAGCGTTTCGATCCCGAGACCCAAGCGGAATTTGGCGATGGCCAGGACAGCGGTGCAAAAGACCAATTCGGAGATTCCCATGAAGACCCCCGCGATCGTCAATGCGCCGATTCGCCAGGCATTGGGCATCGGGGACGGCCGCACGTTGTCCGTGGTCAAGGACATGCCCAGGAGGTCACCGGTGAGCATGATGATCACCATCAACATAGGAGTCAGGATTGCGTGTCCGGTCATGACCAGCCCCACCGCCAGGAAGAGCACCTGCACGGTTTTCTTGGTCACCGAGTTTAGCGCGTAAGTCAGGATGCGCTGAAACGTCACGCGACCTTCTTTTACCGAAGCGACGATACCGCCGAGTCCGGGTTGGGTCAGCACGATGCCGGCCGCTGACTTGGCCACATCGGTGGCGGTTGACACCGCGATTCCCATCTGCGCCTGGCGTAGCGCGGGCGCGTCGTTGGCGCCGTCGCCGCACATACCAACCACGTGGCCGCTCTTCTGGAACGCCTTGACGAGGTTGTACTTTCCCTCCGGGAGGACGCCGGCGAAGACCGCGAAATCCTCGGGGCGCACAGCGTCGGGGATGGGTCCGGGTGGACACACCGCTCCCTCAAGACCTACCGCGTGAGCCACGGTGGCTGCCGTTGCCGGGGCATCGCCCGTCACCATGACGGTGCGGACGCCCAACGAGTGCAACTCCGTAATGAGCGCCGCCGAATCCGCTCGAGGGGGATCGCTGAGCGCAATGATTCCCGCGAGCTTCACCGCCTCCGGCGGACCCATCGCGACGGCCAGCACCCGAAAGCCCTGGGCCTCCAGTTGGTTTGCTATCGTGGATGCATCGGACGAGGCTTTAGTGAGTCCAGTTACTTCCGCAAAGGCTCCCTTTACGATGCGTACAGAGGCGCCGCTCGGGTCCACGGCGGTGGCCTCGGACATCTTCGTGGCGGAATCGAAAGCCACAAATTTACTCAATTTTGGTAGATCGGAAGCGACGGCTTGCGCGGCGGCGGAGCGAATGGCCGCGTCCACGGGATCCTCCCCGCCATCTGAGCTGGCGAGGGCGGCGAATCCCAGAACGTGCGATTCGTCAAAACCGGGCATCGGGTGAATGGCGGTCACCTTCAGCTCGTTCTGCGTCAGCGTGCCGGTTTTATCCGCGCACAGGACCTCGATGCTGGCCGCTTCATCCACGGCGGAGAGCCGTGTGGGAAGCACGCCCAGATGTGCCAGGGCCCGCGCCCCGATCGCCGCCGCCAGGGTAAAAGTGGCAGGCAGCGCTACGGGGATGGATGCCAGAACCGCCGTGAGCACCAAAGGAATGATCTCGCTACCCGGCATCTTGAGGGCGTAGGCATAACCCACCAGCACCACGATGAGGATGCCATTGAACATGGCGAGATTGCGCACGACGCGCAGAACAGCCTTCTGCTGCGAACTTTCCACGTGCGCAGTACGAACCAGCTCGGCGGTGCGTCCGAACTTTGTGCGCGGTCCGGTCGCCGTGACCTCCGCCACCGCCTCTCCGCGCCGCACCAGCGCTCCTGCGTATGTTTCGAAGCCGGGCCCCGCTTCGATGGGTATGGATTCGCCGGTGAGCATGGACTGGTCGAGCAGGATCTGGCCTTCGGTCAAACGCACATCGGCGGCAACCACGGCGCCGACCGATAGCTTCACGATATCGCCAGATACGAGTTCAGTAGCGGGCAAGGTGGTCCAGACATTATCGCGACGCACCGAAGCGTTCAGCGCCAACCGCGACTTCAGCGTGGCAAGAGTCGCCTGGGCGCGCCCCTCCTGGAAGAACCCGAGAATGGCGTTGAAGGCCAGGAGAACAGCGATGATCCCAGCCTCGACGTACTTGCCGAGGAAGAATTCAAGGACAATCGCCGCCTCGAGCATCCAGGGAACCGGCGCCCAGAACTTGGCGAGCGCCCGACGTATGGGATGCAGAGCCGTATCGGGCACGGCGTTGGGGCCGAATTTCTCGAGCCGGCGGCGGGCTTCACCACTCGTGAGGCCGGTCGCGAGCGGGGCATCTTTGACGGAAGCTCGCGGAGAGATGGGGTTATCCATAGGGTGCAGCCCTTTTGAGTCCAATGTGACAGCGCTCGCCAGGTAAGGGACCGTCATTCCAACGTTAATTCATGAGCAGCTTGCGGATAGATTTCAATTCCCGCCGGCGTTTCGCGGTTGTCTTGGGATATGCCATCTTCAGTTCATGGAGCGTATCCAGGACAATCTGGGAAACAATCAGCCGGGCATTTTCCTTATCATCGGCGGGGACGACATACCAGGGCGCGTGATCGGCGCTCGTCGCGCTCAAGCAAGCCTCATAAGCCTTCATGTATTGTTTCCAGTATTTCCTCTCGTGAATATCCGCGAGGCTGAATTTCCAGTTCTTGTCCGGCTCATCAATGCGCTCCAGGAATCGTTTTCGCTGTTCTTCCTTTGAAAGGTGGAGGAATATTTTGATGGTGCGCGTTCCGTTGCGATAAAGGTGGTTTTCGATGTCCACGATGGAGCGATACCGCTTCTCCCAGAGGTTTTTTTCGTCGCGCAGCTCCTCCGGAAGTCCCTGGCTGCGCAGAATCTCCGGATGCACCCAAACGACCAACACTTCCTCGTAATAGGAACGATTGAAAACCCCGATCTGACCGCGTTCGGGAAGCCGGAACGTCGTGCGCCAGAGGAAATCGTGTTCAAGTTCGTCGGCGCTCGGCTGTTTGAAACTCCAAACCTGGCAGCCTGCCGGATTGACCCCTGACATAACGTGCCGAACGGCGCCGTCCTTGCCGGCCGCGTCCATCCCCTGAAAAATTATCAGCAACGCATAGCGGTTGGAGGCATAGTGAAGCTGTTGCAGCGCGCTCAACTCCTCAGCATGTTCTCCCAAGAGTTTTTGATATCGCTTCTCCGACTTGTAAAAGGGCTTTACCATCGTCGGCCACTCATTGAGTTTGACCTTTTCTCCCGGCCGCACGCGGAAATCCTTGGAATTGATTTTCATCTTCATCCCTCCAGTATCACGCGCTACGTGGGTTGAGTTTGGCATTTACAGGGGCTCGGGGGCCGGTGTACATCGATCTGAGATTGGGTGTGATGTTCCTCGAATCGCCCGGAGGAATGCCACTAACCCCGGGTTTGCTCAACCGCCTCTTCGCGCGCCCGAGCCCCCTTGTTGTCAGGGCTGGTTCGGCGCAGGGTTCGGCTGGCCTTTGGCGGGCGCCGAAGACCGCGGAGCGGGTGGATTGTTCGGGGGTGTCCTGGGCAATCTTTGATCAACGTACTCAATCAAGCTTTTCTTGAGGTTCTGAATGGCTGCCGATAGCAAAACGTCATTCGGGAGATCCGAGAAACGCTTTTCAATAGTCGCTCTGAGGTCACTATTGAACGCCAGCAATTGTTTGTTGAGGACATCCTGGGTAGCGGTACTGGTAGCGTTCAGCCGTTCCAGAGCTGCGTTCAGCTTCACCAACTCATCGCGGCTGAGTTTCGCGTTCAGGGCCGCGTAATCGCTGGCGTTATAAATCGGACCGGTGCACTGGACCATCTCCCAGGTCCAGTTTTCGGTAGCGTCTATTGATGAATGCGTGAGCTGGCCCTCGCAGACGTACCCACCCCGGCCCATTTTTATGGACTGGTTCGGTTCCGCAATGGGCCGGATTTCTTGTGCTCGTAAAGCACCGGCAGTCAGCAATGAGAGTATGGTAAGAGACGCTGACCATAACGCGAAACGGGCCGCCTTTCTGATCTTGTTCATTGCAGTGGATCCTTCACCTGCGAGGATAAGACGGTGCGTCAACAGGGCCCACTGCGAAAGTCATCCTCCAGGCGCGTGGTGACCTACAAGCAGCGAGTGCAGCGACAGAATTGGTTTTACTGGGTTTTCTGGTCGCCGGCTGTCTCCTCCTGCTGCTCTTCCGCCTTTTGCCAACTGGAATTGGGGTTGTATTCCTTCATAGCCTTGGCGAGAGCATCGGTTTTCTTGCCGAGATCCTTCTGATACACTGCTCCGTCCTCGTTAACGATGAATGTCATCACGCCCGAAGACCGGTATTCCGCCGGGTAGGCCACGAAAGCGAAGCCCTCGGCCATTTTGCCGTTGGCGATGTAACTCTTCGCGCCGCCCGGGCCATTTTTCCCCTGACGCGTAAGCATGTGGTAATAGTAACCGCGGTAAGGAGCTGGGGAGCCGTCTGGGCTTTTGCCCGCAGCAAAGGCCGATGCCACCAGCGGCCCGATGGGGCTCTGGGGTTCGCCCTCCGCCGCTTTCCAATAAAGGCCATTGTGCTGCCCTTCATCACTGACGATATTCTGGGCGTACTCGTTGCGCTGCCCGGAATAGTATTCCTTTTCCGCCGCCACAAGCTCCTGGCAAACGGCAATCGTGGATATTTCATTTCGTCCGATTCGCCTGTACAGAATTTCCTTCTTGCCCGCCTCGGTATCGAAATACCACGAACTGCTGTTGTTCACGAGTGGTATGGGCGTGGGCCAATTCTCCGCGCCGATGTACAAGATGGTATTTCCATCGGCTTCTTTGGCCAGACGGTGCATTTGCTGATATCTCTCGACGAAACTGGCGCGGCTCTCAGCGTCCTCGGCGTCGTCTCCGGACGAGACGATTTGCTTTGCGTCTGGTCCGAGGATATCGAGCATGGCTTTTTCGTCGTTATTCTGCGCTGCCGTGACGAGTGCGTTGCTCGCCTCTTCCGGCGATGAAAAAGTTTTTTGGCCCGTTTGCTGCGCCAGGGATCGGGCGGGAAAGCACGCCGTCAGAAGGATCGCGACCGCAGCTAATAATGGAAGACTCGCCCATTGAAACCTGTCGAAGTTCAGCATCGTTCGCCGCATATGGCATTTCTCCATTTCCAAATTTTACGAGCGATTAAGAACTGAGCGGAGCCTTGGTTAATGATGCCCGCCACCGCCGCCACCGCGTGATCCGCCACCACCACCCCCGCCGCGCGATGCCCCGCCACCACCGCCACGCGATGCTCCGGAACTAACGCTGGCCCTTCCCCGCGCCGAATAGCTCTTCGTCGTTCCGCCCTTCGCGATGTGGCTGAAGGCGCCCGTGCGGGTGCCGGTCTGACCGCGGGGCGCGGCGTATCCTCGCGCCGCCTGCCTGTTTCCGTCGAAAGCTCTGGCCGTTGGGGCGGAGCGGCCGGAAAATGCGCTGCCCGCACCCCCGCCTCGGTTGATGTTGCCGCGATTGGGAACTCCGCCGCGCCCGCCCCCACCTCGGTTGAAACTGCTACGGTTATAAAACGTATTGCTCCGCGAGTAGTACCTGCCGCCGCCAAAAGTTGCGTAACGGCCACCCCAATTGAATCCCCAATGATTCCAGCCCCATCCAAAACCTCCGAAGTAGCCGATCCCAAAACCCATCCCAAACGACAGGTACGGACCGCCATACCAAATGCCGGGATACGGATACCATCCCGGCCATGCCATGATGGGATCTCCGTAAGCCAACCACGGATCATACGCGGGGACGTAGACGACCTCGGGGTTAGCGGGCTGAACCTCGATCGTGGAGCCTTGCGTGGTTACGACTTGCTGCGGCGTGGTCTTAAGATCACCGGCTTTTTCCGCCCGTTGGCGCATCACCTGGACGGCATCCATCACATCCTGCTGCTGGTTGTAGTAGGCGTCGCCGAGAGAGGACGTCCAGGAAAGGTTCTTGTCCATATTTCCCAGGACGGAGGGAAATGCCGTGAGCGCCTTGACGCTCGGGTCCCAGGGTTGTGGGTCCACCGCTTGTCCCAAAGCGTCGCCCTTTAAATCCTGATGCTCTTGCACCCATCGGTCGGCCTCGACGATCTGCTCGGGAAACGTCGACGCCGCCAGGATCTGGGCCACCAACGAATCCGGATAGAGCGCAATCGGCGCCACCAACTGCTGCAACTGTTCGGGAGTCGATTGCGTGTAAGGCGGCGCCTGCTCGGTCGGCGGCGCGGCCTGCGGTGGGGCTTGCGCCGGCGCCGGCGCGTCTTGATGGGCCGACGCGGTCCGAGACCCAAACGCGAACATCAGAGCCAACCCCAACAGGGAAACCATAATTCGCCCCCCCCATCGAGGTCTTGTGAACCCTGCGGCACGTCCAAAAATGTTCATGTTCTTGAACCTCCTCGGCGATATTGAAGTGACGAGCCTGTAAGGATCGAAATTCCAAAACCGAAATTCGAAAATCGCCGCGAGTTTCGACTTTCGATTTTCGATTGTCGGTCGCTCCTTGATCAGAGGCATCACGAATCGGCTCTCTTCGCCTACGGTCATAATCACCATACGCAGGCAAAGGGCGACTGTCTGTTCAAAATTGACCACGGTCCGGTTCAACATTGACCAGCAACCCTAGGATGTCCCAAGGCGTGGCCCGTTATGAGTGAAGAACGATAGTGGAGGTAAGGGGACGGCGAGGAATTGTTGGTCTTGGCGATCAGGCAATCACCGTCAGGAGCTTAATAGAAACCCAGTAGGGCCGCCCTCAGAGCCTGCCCTGAGGAGGGCGAAACCGCGGCATCCCTGACTAATCGTGCAGAACTACGCTCAAGAGGCCACTGTTGACTGTCAACGCGCCGCTGCCGGTGTAATCGACGAAGCCCAGCTTCCTGAATTTATTCATGAAATAACTGACCCGTGACCGGGTGGTGCCGACCATTTGCGCCAGGTGTTCCTGGTTGATTCCGGGATGGACAGTTTCGGTCCTGCTTTCCTTGCCAAAATGTGCCAGCAATAAGAGAATCCGGGCCAGACGCTTCTCACTGGAGTTGAAAAGCTGGTCGACCAGATCCTCTTCAAATCGCATGTTGCGTGAAAGCAGGTGCGTGATGAACAATTCCGAGATCTCGTGCTGCTCGTGGAGCAGACGCACCATCAGCACCTTCTCGATCCTGTAAAGAGTGCAATCCGTCACCGCCATGGCTGTGGAGATGCGCAACGGCTGGCCGGCAAGGCACCCCTCACCGAAGAACTCGTTGTCGCCCAGAATGGTGACGATGGCTTCCTTGCCTTGTTGAGATGTCACGGCGAGTTTCACCCTGCCGCGCTTGAGATAGAACACGGCATCCGCAGGGTCTCCCTGGACAAAGATCATGCGGTTCGCGCCGTATTCTAGAACGGTTTTCCCGCGCGTAATTCCTGCCAGGAATACTGTCCAATCGACCGGCTGAGTTTGCTCGTTAGCTTTAGGCAGTGGAGGTTTGCCTTTGCCATTGGCCCCAACGACCTTAGGCGGGCTCTTCCGGGGCGTCATAACAACTTCTCCTTTCTCCTTGCGGAAGGCGAGTCCGAGGATATGCAGGATGGAAAATACGCGCCAACACATCAGCTTGGATTTTCGATCCTGAACTCTAATTATTCACTCACCGAGATGCTAGCTTTCGGAAGAGGTTATGTCTGTAGGCTGCCGAACACTGGCAGAGAATATTAAAGGACCTCATCAATTGTCGTTTTTTCGGCAGTATTCACGCGTCCGGCTTGAAAGCGTTTCCTTGACGTAAGGGTCCATCGCCATACCTGTCCTCCCGGATAGCTCCGTAACACTCGCAGGCGCACTTTTCCAGCTTCGCGCGGCTCAGAATCTGCACTTCACCACGGGTCCACTTGATAACCCCCTTTTTCTGCAATATTCCAGAGGCCAAGCTTACCGTGGGCCGGTCCGTCCCTAGCATCGTGGCAAGGAAATCCTGGGTGATGTTGATCGTCGGGGAATCCACCCTGTCCTGAGTGATCAGCAGCCAGCGTGCAAAGCGCTGTTCGATATTGTGAAGTCGATTGCACGCGGCGGTTTGAGCCATTTGCAACCAGTGAGTTACTGCATACCGAGTCAGAATCTGTTGAAGTTGGGGACTTGACTGCAAGACTCTTTGTAAGGCGTCGACTCTCACCCTGAATCCATCTCCGGCGATTTGCACGACCTCACGCACTTGGCTCTTCCTCATGCCCACCGCCGCAGGTATCCCCGCAAACCCTTCCTTCCCTACTTCCCCCACTTCCACCGTCCTTCCGTCTTCGGTCTCAATGACCAGAGACACCATCCCGGCATTCGGAAAATACACAAACTCCAGTGGATCGTTCGGTTCGTAAAGGCTAAGTTGATGAGGCATGGGGAGGAATTCCAGGTGCGGACGGATGGCGCGGTATTCTTTGTCGGAAACCGACAGGAGGACCCGGTTGCTTACCGGCCTCCCGGTAGAATTGGTTCGTTCGCCTGCCTGCGCTGTTTGAAAATCTCTTTTTGCCACGGAAGTCCTTTGTGATGCGGGATTTGTTTTGCCCGAAACGGCTCAGGCTTTCTTGTGACTGCCTTATGCGCTCAAATTACGAGCCGCCGAATCCGCGGGGGGCTGGCTCGTTTTCGCAAACGAGGCCGGGAAAACGTCATGCGCCTCCCCAGCAAAGCCTGACGGGAATCTAAGGGCGCAACGTTTATACCCAAAGGTGTTTCGCGCGTCAGTTTGATACCAAACACACGTTAGGGCAAGATTGCTCAGTCAGGTGTGCGTAATGGAGCAGACACGCGCCTCCGCGGCTCCTATTATGATGTTTCGTGGAGAGTAAGAACAGCTTTCTCTATCGATATAGAAGGTGAACATGGGAAGCACAAGGAAACCCAGGAACGAATCTGACAAGGCGATACTCGCTCGCATCACCAAAGAAATGGCGAAGCCCCGCATCGCCAAGTCCGCGAGAAAGGGGGCATGAACCTGATATTTGGTCGGCCGGGAAGTCAAAATGGAAATCTTAGATTATAGGTTTGAACCCAGAGAGCAGGCTAAGGGGGCATCCCGATACGAACTAAACCTTACATTTCCGATGTTGCGTGTTGCGCTTTAAAACTTACACTTTGGGTGAATCACATGAGGTTGCGCGATGGGTTGGCAGGTCGGCTGCAGAACTGGGGTCAGACCGCTTTTCACCCCAATCCGCAGTTGGACTTGCAGTTTAATCGGTATTGCACGAGCACGTCGATGATCGAGACCTTCCACAAGATAGCGGGCAGGGTTGCCAACGTTGACGACTGGCACCGGGAGATGCTGGCGCTGGCGGACCAGGCCGAGGCTGCCGGGGACAGCTTCGCGGTGCAGAACCTGGCGGAGGCCGCGCAGTTCTTTCTGCCGCCGGACGTAGACCGCAGCGCGTATGAATCCCGGATGCAGGAGGCCTGGCGGCAGAGCTGGGCCGACGCGAGTATCGAGATCGGCAGTGTTGACTACCAGGGCACAGCATTGCGTGTGCAGCGGTTCCCGGCGCAGGCGAGCAAGGGCACGATCTTGATGCACGGCGGTTTCGACGGCTATTACGAACAGATCACGACTATCGCTGCGGCGCTGCAGGACAACGGCCACGAGGTCCTGCTCTTCGAGGGCCCCGGCCAGGGCCGCGTGCTCGATTCCCTTCCGATGACTCACGAGTGGGAGCGGCCCGTGGCCGCCGTGCTCGACGCCTACCACGTGGAATCGTGCACGATCCTCGGGATGTCACTGGGCGGCTATCTCGCGTTGCGGGCCGCCGCGTTCGAACCCCGGATCACCCGGCTGGTGTGCTGGGACGTCATGTACGACGCACTCGACGCCGTGTTCCACAACGCGGACCTCACAGCACTTGTCCGCAGTTCTGACGACGGGTTGAAACGAGCGGCGGCATCGCTGGATCAGCAGGCCGGCGCCAACCCGAACATCATCTTCATCCTCAGGCAGGGATATCGGGTGATGGGTGCGACGACGACTGAGGACTTCCTGCGGAAGTCCAGCCGGTTCACGACCGCAGGCATCTCGGATAAGGTCACTCAGGATGCGCTGATCCTGGCCGGCCAGAAAGACCACTACGTGCCCTTGGAGCACTTGTGGAAGCAGTTGCCGTTGTTAGTGAACGCGCGGTCGGTCACGGCGCGCATCTTCACCGAACGCGAGCACAACGCTGCCCCCGCGCACTGCAACGTGGGCAACCACGTCATGGCCATGCAGGTTATCGTCGACTGGCTCGACCAGTGCACGGAGATCGACGCGATCAAGACACGAGCACCGTCCGCTCCCTTCAGCCACCAGCGCGACAGCGGCAAGAGTGCTCAAGGCAATCTGGGCTAAGGAGACGACAGCCGATCAGCATGTTCCCACTCCTACCCATTCCCTACCACAATAATCGCGGCAGAATATGATACCCGCTATCCTGCCGGGCGGGGCGACGGTGTCGCCGCGGCGACCAGTCCTGACCGAGGCCTTTTCTCCTGCCCGATACTCCACCGGCAACCCGAGGTCGTCAATCGAGAGCGCTGACCGAGGCCTTCAAGCCTCAGTTGTGCTGTTTTGACCAAAGCGGTGAGCAATACGGAATCGACGCCGCCTTTACCTGAAGGTATAAAGGTGGTGCCCTTTATCAACGGCAAAGAAAAATGCTGCGGACGGAGGGTGGGAAACGCAAGATGCGGGTTCTTAAGTAAGAGATTCTATCGATCAACACAAGGGAAGAAGAGAGGAGCTTTTATGAGAATGAATTTCAAGCCCTACGTCTGGGTTCTGGCGGTAGTGGTAGGCATGAGTATCATTGGAAGCACGGTACGCACTATGGCGTCTCCGGCAATGAATGCCTCAGGTCAAGACCAAGACTATTCGAAAAACAAGAGGTACCAGCAAGGGGTGCGTGAAGGCAAGGATGACAAAGCGCATAACCGGGACCACTTCCGGAAGAGGCACTTTAACAAAGACGAAGACAATAAGGCGTACGAAGCTGGTTACCAGCAGGGCCACGTCGTCGATGTCCACGTTAATTAACCCGAGAAACAACTGACCGGGCTTCCGCCAAAAGGGCACGGGGTGTGTACTTGAAGGTGGATTCTCCGGTGGCGCCGACATGGTTCTTCCATGTCGGCGTTTTTGTTGACGCCAGCACGGGTCCCTTTAAGGTCGGCGGACGTTCCGCCGCGGCGACCCCGTGGCCCGCTCATAGGGCTCTAAACCGAGGCTTCCCCTCGGCCTGAGCAATTTTGACCACCTATCTGTGCGCAATTGAACTGACGAGCAAATCACCTTGCCATATAAAGGCGCATGAGATCATCTCGACGATTCTCGCCAATTCAAGAATCTTCGAGAGAAGAGGGGACAAAACACATGAAATCGAGCACGGAGGATCAGGTCAAAGGCAAGCTTCATGAGATAAAAGGCAAAGTTAAGGAGAAAGCGGGACAGGTCACGAACAATCCCAACCTGGAGGCGGAAGGCCAAACCGAAAAAATCGCCGGCCAAGTCCAAAAGAAAGTCGGCCAGATTGAAAAGGTGTTCGAGAAGTGAATGAACCGGCCTCTCGGCAGGGCACGCTGGTGCGTGGAAGGAATAACTTCCGCCCAGCCGGCCGCGAGTTAACCTTCTGTGGAAAGGAAGATCCACAATGCTGATTCTCATTACCATTTGGTTGTTGGCTTTGGGTGCGGGTGGGGCGTACTACGGCCATAGGCGCTGGGGTTACGGTGGTGGCGCTGGCTTGGGGATAGGCACCGTCTTACTGATTCTCCTCGCCGTCAACGTTTTGGGCGTTTACCGCTAACGATCTTGGTTTGGCCATTGAGCATCCTTGCATGAAGATCCACCGAATTATTCTTTGGCTTATATTCATCGCGTACCTCGCAGCATTGCCCGTGCTGGCCAAGGCGCAATCCCTGGTCGGTTCCGGAGCTTCCCCTGCCACTGTAGCCACCACCCCCCCGGCGCAACTGGACCTGACGTACACGCGTCCGACGCAGAAGACGAAGACCTACCACTACTTCTTCGACGCGTTCGGCCCTTATCCCATCGCCAGCGCCGCCATCACGGCGGGCATTGGCCAAGCCAGGAATTCACCTCCGGGGTGGGGGCAGGGCGGAGAGGGTTATGGCCGGCGGTTCGCATCCGACTTCGGCATAGCAGCCGCAGGCACCACGACGCGTTATGCACTGTCCGAAGCCCTCAAAGAAGATGCGTTGTACTACCACTGCGGGTGCCAAGGCGTGTTGCCGCGTCTGGGCCACGCCGTGATTTCCACCTTGACCGCACGCCGTGGTGAAGACGGCCACCGCGTCTTCTCTATCCCCGCGCTCGTGGCGCCGTATGTCGGCACCATGACGGCCATCTACGGTTGGTACCCCCGCGGCTACAGTGTCAGGAATGCGCTCCGCATGGGCAACTACAGCATGCTGGAATATGTGGGCGCGAACATCTCCCTGGAGTTCCTTTCGAGTGCACCCCACTCGCTGCGCAATCGCCTGCATTTGAACAATGGGCACGGAGCGCCCAATCCGGGTTTGGAACCATCATCGAGATGAGTCGGCAGCTCCCACAAACCCCTTCGGGAAATCGCCGGCCATAAAGGGCAGGGGTCTGCGCCAGCCAGCGGTTTAAATGAGCTACCCATGGAAAATCCATTCCCACGCAGAGCTGCCGCGATGCCAACACACGGGTGTGAACGTGGATTCCTCCCGGCAAGAGGTTCACTCATTTGGCAAAACAACCGACGTATCCGAGTTGGCCAGTGAACTCGAAGATAAACTTCCGGAGGACCAGCACTTGTCCGACCATCAGAGCCCGGAAACTCGGCCTCCAGATTCTCGCCCGACCGACGGGCTGGCGTCAGACGGTGGCTTTTTGGCGTAGTTGTCAGCCGGCCTCACTAGATACATTGAAAGGATATAGAGGTGACCGGGAAGAGTTCCAGGATTTCTAAACGCAGCGGCGCGGGGAAGCTCCACACGCCGGGACAGTGGCGGGGGCCTGGACGCTGGGGGCTGATCATAGGAGCGTCGCTCATGGCCATCGTCGCCCTCGTGGTGATCGTGTTGGCCTGCAAATGGCCGTACACACAGCAGTCGGTCACCAAGGCGCTGCAGGACCGATTCGCCCGAACCGTCCAGATCCGTAGCTTCCGCAAAACCTTCTTTCCACCGGGGTGTGTGGCGGAAGAGGTCAGTTTCCTGCACCGGCACCGCCAGGACTTGCCACCGTTGATCACGGTCCAGACGCTGATCATTCGCGGAAGCTACAATGGCCTTTTACGGATTCACCCGCGCTTGGATGAGGTCGAGGTAAAGGGGTTGCACGTGTTAATACCGCCGCCGGGTCCGAGCGGCCAACCGTCCAGTGTGATGCCGTTGACGACCAGCACCACGGGCGCTTCGATCACGATAGGCGAGATCAAAACGGATGGCGCTCTCTTGGAGTTTATGCCCCGGCAGCCGGGACAGGAACCCTTCCAGTTGCAGATCCATCGGTTGACATTAGACGAGGTCGGTGAGGGCGGCGTCATCCCCTACCATGCAGCGTTGTTAAGTCCCGAGCCGCCAGGGGAAATCCGGTCGGACGGTGAGATCGGCCCTTGGAATGAGGATGACCCGGGCAGTACTCCGGTGACGGGTTCGTATACTTATGAGCACGCGAACCTGGGTATGTTCGAGGGTATCTCCGGTACCCTTTCGTCCCAAGGGAAGTTTAGCGGCACCATCGGCCATATCGATACGAATGGCGAAACCGATGTGCCCAACTTCCGCGTATCCGGAAGCAGCCACACCGTTCACCTGACTTCGAGATTCCAGGCGGTTGTGGACGGAACGAATGGAGATACCTATCTTCAGAACGTGGACGCGCACTTTCAGCGAACCACGGTGACTTCGAAGGGTAGCGTAGCCGGGCAGCATGGGCAGCACGGAAAAACCGTTCGCCTGGAATTGGCCGTGAAAGAAGGCCGCATTGAGGATTTGTTGTTCCTCTTTACGGAGGAAAACCCCCCATCGATGACCGGGAGTATTAACCTGCGTGCGAAAGTACAAGTGCCGCCGGGGCCTCCGGGATTTTTGCGAAAGCTGGATTTTGCCGGCAGTTGCGGCATTGGCAGCGGACACTTCACGAACCCGAACGTCCAGAAGCCGGTAAATGCATTAACCCAGAGTGCGGGCGGCGAGAACGAGAAGCAGCAAGCGGAAGACCCGGAAACGGTGCTCTCGCAGTTTATGGGGCAGGTCTCGGTGAAAAATGGCGTCGCAACTCTGTCCAACATCTCCTTCAGCGCTCCCGGCACGCGCGCGCAGATTCAGGGCACGTACGACCTGTTGGACCGAAAAGTTGATCTCCATGGAATTTTGTACACCAACGGAAAGTTATCCGATACCACGTCGGGATTCAAAGCACTGGTATTGAAGGCCGTCAGTCCGCTCCTGAAGCAGAAGTCCGTTACGGTGGTTCCCTTCGCAATTACCGGCACATCTTCCCATCCTTCTTTCGGGTTGGATTTCGCTGCCAAACGCCGGGAATCCGCTCTCCCTGTGCCCAGCCCGTGAGCCACTACAATTTCTGGGAAGCACCTCAGCTCCGACTTAGAGCAACGGGAATTTCACGTTGCACCCGTCTTGACCACGGGGCGGCTCGATTGTAGTCGCTTTCGTAGCATGATTGCCGCGGTTATCACGATGACCAAAGCGGCGGTAATCGCCAGCAACCACCCCCAATGTTGCCCTAGATGTCGCAGGCCAACAACGAAGCGGCGGCCGTAGTGGGAGGCAATGGCGGCGATGGCGCCGTAACGCACTGCTCGGCCCAAAGCCACGACGATGATGAACGTCCGGAGAGGATAGTCCAGCACGCCCGCTATGGCGAAAAACGTGCTCGTCGGGAAGGGGAAAGGTACAACGGTAGAAACCACCAGAGCGCCCGTACCCCACCGCTGGAAGTACTTCAGCAGGCTGGCGACCTTGCGCTGTCCAAACTTGCGGTTGAGATAGTCCAAACCGGCCTTACGCGCTATTCGGAACGTTAAGTAGGCGCCGATGACCGAGCCTGCCGTGGCGAATCCGGCATAGTAGTACCACGGTTCGCGCTGGCGCGCAGCGAGTATGGCGGTGAGAATGTCCAGGCCGCCAAATGTTGGGATGGGGGAGCCGTCGACGATCGCGAGAATGAATAGCCCGAGTCCGCCCAAGTGCCGCACGAGCGCCGCGATCCCTTGCGGGTGTCGTGCGGCCGGTTGAACAAAGTCCATGAGTGTTTCGAGAAGCTGCACAGTTACCCAGCGTTACAATAACACGTTTTCAGCGACGAACGCAGTCGGCAGCAATAAGGCACAAAAACTTCCTCCACTTCCCTACGCCAGGAGCAGCCAATAGCATCGGGCGTGTTTTATCCAACGTACACCGGTTTTCAACCGGCGCGGCTGCAACTGGTCAGCGAGCGAAGAGCCCAAGCAGCCCAACCAGGATTAGGTAACCGCCCACGATATATCTGAGGAGCCGCGGGAAAACCAGAATCAAGATGCCTGCGACCAGAGAAACAATCGGCGAAAGCGAAGAGAAGCGCAGCGTTAAGGCGCCGCCCCTGGTCTGCGCGAGAGCCGTGGTGGTCAACAAGCTGAATAGCACTAGGGAGACAACGCCTTCTTTGAGTTTCAATCCACACCTCCTGTTATGAACAGAGCGTCCTGAACTGACGTCGAGCGGGCATTACTTGTGGATGACACAATGCCGGGCTGGAGCTGGTCTATACAAAAACCTTCGAGCCTCAAGGTCTTCACACAGACTCTTGCGGCACCCTTATCTTTGCGCTCTTCCTTGCGGCTCGATCGGCCCCGCGATATGGAGGCCGATCGACCGAAGAAACCTCAACTTGGCAGGCGCAGGCCGCCGAACAGGTAGATGGCCACCAGGACGATCAGGACCACGCCGACGATCCCGATGCCTCCACCCGAACCCCATCTTCGGTATCCGTAATAGCCTCCGCCTCCGCCGAACAGGAGCAGCAGAACAACAATGAGTAATATCAATCCCATGGGAATCTCCTCTCAGTTAGTTAAATGCATCGACCAGGATTTCCGCTATCATGATGGATCCCTTTGGCGTGTTGCTTTGACACCCGACAGAACCCCTAAGCCGAGCAGTACGATCGAACCCACGACAATCCAATGTGCCGGGACGTGCATCAAATGAGCGCCGTAGATCAACCCGGCAATCACGAGCACGTATCCGGCGGCGTAAATTCCAAACGACATGGCATCTCCTTTTCGAGCCACCAGAGGCGCAAGACCATGCGCCCCAGCGCGCCTTCCCGCCTCTTACTGAGCGGGCGTGGAGGTGGCCTTCTGATTCGCAATTTGCAGTTCGTTCACCACCTGTAGCACATTGGGAACGGTTGAGGCCACTTTCTCAATCTGTGCGCGCGTGGCTTGAGAACTGACCTCGCCGGTCAACGTCACGACTCCACTCTTGACCTCGTAGGTGACACCCTTGTGGAGCTTGTTCTGGATCAGAGCAGCATCCAAGTTCTTCTCGATACCGGCGTCCAGGTCTGAGTTTACGGCCTTTGCCTCACCTTCGCCGCCGGGAGGAACCACAGCAATCTGGTTCGATACAACCTGCCCCGTGGCGATTGACGTGGCAATGGATTCAGCTTGAGCCTTGTCAGCGTCTGTGGCGACGTTTCCGCTCAGCGTCACGACACCCTTGTCGCGGTCCTGGGTTACAGAGACAGCTTTGAGGCCAGCTTGATCGAGCGATTTGCGAATGCTGTCAGAAACGTCTGGCGACTTCGTGGATGTTTTTGAGCAGACAATCATGCTTCCAACTGCCAGCAGTATGAGTAAAACTAAAGATTGTTTAAGCGTTTTCATGGTTTTCCTTTGATCAGCCTTTTCCACGCCGAAGTATTCGCGGCATATATCCAACACCGCGGCGTTTTTCCCTGGCACGTCTCCGCTCTCCCTCTCGGTTCCTAGGCGTGCCCTCAACCGAGCGCGCGGTGACTTCCCACTCGCAACAGACGCCCCAGGCACTCCCCTTTTACCCTTGGGCTGATTCCGTGTCAGTTCAGAAGGGCTCACCGGTTTGGTCAAAATTGCTCATTGCACATCATGGAGTCGGCGGTTCGCTTATACGGCCGGTTTTCTTCAGGGAGCATGCCTGCCGTCTACTGTCCGGGCGTAGGGCTGTGCAAGATTGCTCAGGCTATTGGTCGATTGTGAACAGACAACACATTTCGGGGGGAATATCCTACAGGAGGTCACTGGGTGTAGGGTCCAGCCGACACGTACCTGCTGGGATTACACGTTGGCGATCATCCGCTGCTCCCAGCCCGACCTCGGAATGAGAAGGAGAAATATCATGCCGCAAGCACAACCAGCAAAACTGGAAAAGACTCTGGGGATCGTGCTCTCCGGGAGTTCCTTGAAGGGTGACAGAGTGGTGAATTACAAAGGGGAAGACCTGGGGACGGTCGAGGAGATCATGATCGACTTGGATCGTGGGCGGGTCGCCTACGCGGTACTGTCATTCGGCGGTTTTCTCGGATTGGGTGACAAACTGTTTGCCATTCCCTGGCAGGCCATAACCGTCGACACCACCAAGAAGCATTTGGTACTGAATGTAGACAAAGAGCTTTTGGAAAAGGCGCCGGGATTTGACAAGAACAACTGGCCCGACATGGCAGACCTGTCTTTGGGGTCCACGCTGTATGGGTACTATGGTTATAAGCCCTATTGGGCCTGATCCCTGCTGATACTTTCCCGCCTCAGCACCGGTCGGGCTGAAAGGAGCCAATCACCGTGCGGATCTGGATTTTGATGATACTGGGCACGACACTGGCGTTTGGGCAGGCTAAGCCCGCCGACACGATCCAAAGGTGCCGGAGCATGTTGAACGACGCAGCCCAGGACCGGAATCCGGACGGTCGAAAGGGCGCGGCGGAGGCCCTGAGCCTGGTGGGAGTGAAAGATGGCGCGCTGGAGTCGCTTGCCCCGATGCTTGATGACCACGATGTCCCGGTCCGTATCGCGGTGGTGGTCACCCTGGGCGACTTCAAGGACAACCGGACTCTTCCTCTTTTGAAGAAGGCCTTGCAGGATCCCGTTCCTGAAGTCGACTTCGCCGCAGCCAAGGTGCTTTACCAACTCCACGATCCCGAGGGAGTGCAATTTCTTCTCGATGTGGTAAGCAAAGAGTCTAAAGCGTCCTCGGGCTTTCTCACCAAGGAGAAACGGAGCGCCTTGCGCCTGTTGCACACTCCTACTCAGCTTTTCACGACCATCGCCATCGGCGCAGCAGGTTTCGCTCCCGTGCCGGGCCTGGGGTTCGGATTATCTTCGGCGCAAGGTATCCTGTCGGCCCCTGATTCTTCCGCCCGCGCCGCCTCTCTATTGCTCATCGGAAGCTCGCGTGATCCCGCCCTGGCGGATGCGGTGGAATCAGCCTTGTCGGATAAGGAATGGTCCGTGCGCGCGGCGGCCGCTCACTTGGTGGCGATGCATCCCTTCCCACAATTCCGGGAGAATTTGGTTCCTCTGCTGGATGACAACAAGGATGCGGTGCGCGTACGCGCCGCCGCGGCCTACATCAGGCTCCAACACGTTCCGAAGACGCTGCCAGCGAGGAGAGATGGTCCGAAATAGGACTTGCCTCTGAGGTTGCAGGTTTTACCCATGTCCTCTACTGTGAATTCCAGCACGGCCCCGATCAACGGGTTTTTCGAATGGTTCGGTGAACTGGGCCTTTTTTCCTGGCAAGTTCTGCGGGCGGCCGTGACCCCGCCCTTTGAATTCCGCGAGCTGGCCCGGCAAATCGACGAGATCGGATCAAAATCGTTTCCTCTCGTGGCCTTGGCGGGCGCGGCCATCGGCGCCATCCTCGCCCTTGAAACCCGCGATAGCCTGGTTCGGTTCGGCGCCAGTTCATTGCTTCCCGCCGCCGTCGTGTATTCGATCATCCATGAGATCGGTCCTGTCGTTACCGGCTTGGTCGTCTGTGGCCGAGTGGGAGCCGGCATCGGCGCGGAGTTGGGATCGATGAAGGTCACGGAGCAGATCGATGCCATCGAGGTATCAGCCGTTAATCCCTACCGGCTGCTGGCCGCAACTCGCATTCTGGCTTGTATTCTGGTGCTGCCCCTCCTGACCCTCGCGGCCGATTTCTGTGGGGTGGTCATGGCTTGGGTGGCTGATTCCATGGTTGACCCCATCACCTTCCATCAGTTCATCCACAACGGCTTCAGCGTTTTCGGCTTTAGCGATTTTCTGCCGCCCACCTTCAAGACGATGGTGTTCGGCCTGATTATCGGGCTGGTGGCGTGCTTTATGGGAATGCGAACGCGGGGAGGCACCGAGGGCGTGGGGCGTACGGCAACGAGCTCGGTGGTCTTATCCTCGCTGTTTGTAATCCTTGCCGACGTGATCATGGTGAAACTGATTGTCATGTTCTTTCCCTGAAGACCTGCTCGGGAGAGTTCGCAACGGGGCACTGAAAGGGCCTGTTACCGAATCGTGATGGAAAACCTTGAGAAAAGAAATGGCGAACCGCCCGTGGTCCTGCGAGGTCTGCACAAGTCCTTCGGCGCGCAGGTGGTCTTGAACGGAATTGACCTGAAGGTCGCCCGCGGTGAAACGCTCGCCGTGCTCGGCCGCAGTGGCACCGGCAAGAGTGTTTTGTTGAAGATCATCATTGGCCTCGAGAAGCCGGATGCAGGCTCGGTGAATATCCACGGGCAGGAGATTACCGGAATCAATCTTGGCAAGCTCAACGCCATCCGGAGGAAGATGGGGTTTTTGTTCCAGCAGGCGGCGCTCTATGACTCGCTCTCGGTGGAGGAAAATGTGGCCTTTCCACTGAAACACAATACCAACATACCGGAGTCCGAGCGCCGAGATCGTGTCGAGGGTTTGCTGAAAAGTGTGGGGATGGAAGGCGATCTTAAGAAGATGCCCTCCGATATTTCCGGCGGCATGCAGAAGCGCGTGGGGCTGGCGCGGGCGCTGGCTCTCGACCCCGACATCCTGCTGCTGGATGAGCCCACGGCGGGACTGGATCCCATTACCTCCGGCGAGATTGATGAGCTGATTCTCAAGCTGCAAAAGGAACATGCCATGGCCTCCATCGTGGTCACGCACGATATGCAGAGCGCCAAAACCATCGCCGGCCGGCTGGCACTGCTCCACGAAGGAAATATAGTGATCGAAGGCACCTTCGCGGACCTGGAGAAAAGTCACGAAGAGTTTGTCTCAGAGTTTATGCGGCGGGACGCTTAGGAGAATATATGTCGAGAACAGCGCGGTTGGGAGCCTTCATCGTTACCACCCTGGCGATTCTGGCCGTGGGAACCTTTATCATCGGAAACAAGCAATACCTGTTTACTTCCACCTACCGGCTCAAGGCGCAGTTCAGCAACGTGGTGGGCTTGGATGTGGGCGCCGGGGTTCGGGTGGGGGGTGTTCACCGCGGAGCCGTGCACAGTATCGATTTGCCTCACCAGCCGGGGGAGAAAATCACCGTGGTGATGGACCTCGACAGCAAGACGCATGACATCATCAAGCAAGACTCTGTAGCGTCCATCGAAACCGAGGGACTGCTGGGCAACGAGTATATGGCAGTCTCGTTTGGAACTGCCGGGGCGGCTGAGGTCCGCGACGGGGATACGATCTCGAGCCAACCTCCCATCGCCATGTCCGACCTGATTAAGAAGTCGAGGGATATCCTCGATAGCAGCCAGCAAGCCATCAAGAACGTTACCTTGGCCACCGCGAGCTTAAGCTCGGTCAGCGCCAAGATCGATGAGGGTCAGGGGACGGTCGGGGCGCTGATCAACGATAAGACAGCCTATAACGAGCTCAACCAAACGATGGGCGGAATCAAAGATGCGGTTGCCCATGCGCAAGCTGGGGTCACCGATTTCCAGGAGAACATGGAGGCGCTGAAGCACAATTTCTTCGTGCGAGGGTATTTCAAGAATCGCGGCTATGAGGATTCCGCGGAACTGGCGAAGGACGAAATCGTGAGTCTGCCGCAGGGCACGCCCCAGAAAACCTTTACGTTCGAGGCTAAGCAACTCTTCAATAAGGTCGATACGGCCAAGCTGAAAAACCCGAAGTCTCTGGACGCGGCCGGCGATTTCCTGACCGATACCGACTTTGGGGTTGCCGTCGTGGCAGTGTACTCCAGCATGGAAGGAGACGCCGGGAAAGATTTGGTTCTGACCCAAGGTCGCGCCCTGGTGGTCCGCGAGTACCTGGTCGAGAATTTTGGTTTTGATGACCGGCGGCTCAAGACATTGGCAATGGGGAAGAAAACGGGCACGAGCCCTGAAACCGGCTGGGGCGCCATCCAGATCCTAGTTTATCCCGCCGGCACGGAAATGCCACACGCGAAGCTGGCGCAGAATAGCACTCCGCCCAAGACGGAATTGCCGGTTGCCGAAGCTCCCGCTACCCTTTCAAAAGCACAGTAGCAGGATGCCATCGCTGATCTGGCGCCGAACAGCAAGTGTAGCGCGGACCTGCTTTGTAGGTCCGCGGCTTTTCCTCAGCATACGGGACGAGCCGCGGACCTACAAAACAGGTCCGCGCTACGCTTGCTCCTTACACGGGGCGCCCTCGGCTCAAGTAGTTCTGAAGACGCGCCAGAACTGCAGCTCGCACCCGCCGGGCTTCCTCGACCGCCTGCTCGGCTGTCTGAAGATCCGCCACTTGATCGCCTGGATAACGGAATTCAACGCCGAAGGGTGTCAACGCTTCTGCCGACGCTAACTCCCGCTTCAGTGAAGCGTCCCGCGTCGCCGCCAGGTCGACAAGTTCCTGAATGTCATGCGTCTTCCCGAAAGGAACCTGGTGGCGAACCAGGAAGGCTTTCAGAAGTTTCTCGGCTGCTTGTTGGGCGTGAAACGCCGCGGTGAAATAATCCTGTTGCTCAAGCGCCAGAAGGTGTTCGGCAGCCCGACAATCACCCTCGGCTTTCCGCATCCACTCCTGCACGAAATCCCAAATCACCTGCTCACGAGTTCTGCTCATAGAGAAGCTTGCCGCCGTGAGAGGCGGGATAGGCGATTCCGCCAATCACATTCCTGGTTTCTTCAAATTGCTGGCTTTCTATGAAGAGGATTTGCAATCTCACCGGAAGTTGAGATTGCCATTCGGACTTGATGCGGGAAGCTTCTCGCCAACCCGGCGGGTCTGCCATGACCACCAGCAAATCCACGTCGCTGTCAACGGTTGGCATGCCAGAGGCGTAAGACCCAAACAAAATCACCCGGCAGGGCTTGAACCGCGCCACTATCTGATCCGCGAGTTTTTGAATGTCTGGAATCGCCACCGACGCCGGCGCTTGGGCCATCGCTTTACCTCCCGCTCGCATAAGATTGCGGCAACCCCAAACTTACCATCAGCACCGCCCGCTTGTCTTAAAAATCGATTGCATCTGTGGCCTCTCGGGAATTTCAAAGGCCATCTCCGCTGTGACCTCGTCGCGCAAGGGTTCGCTTTTTGCAAGAGTCTGCACTATTTGCCTGCTCGTCTCTTTCCAAACCGTTTCGGCGACTCAGCTCGCCGCCTGTGGTAAGACTGGCGCGGGCGCCGGCGAGCGTAGAAAGCCGCGGACCTACAAAACAGGTCCGCGCTACGCTTATTCCACCCAAGGTGTCAACGACATGCGGCATGTTGCCTTAGTGAGCAATTGTGAACAGACAGGGGTTCTTGGGTTGCTTAAATTTTGTGTTCATGGATCAAAAGGAGATTCCGATTGACCGCTGACATCAACGAGCATTCAGCCATCGGTACTGACCATCAACTCCCGGCCTTTGTTCCCCGGCACACGGGTCTGCACGTCGTCATGTGGATCCTGCTGCTCCTGATCGTGGCGGTTCCGCTCCTGCTGGTTTTGCACCATCACGAGGAAGCCAAAAAAGCCGCGGCCGCAAAGCCTGCCGCGCCGGGGATTACCATCACCAGTGCAACGGCGCAAAAGGGTAACATCGGCATCTACCTTGACGCCATCGGCACCGTCACCCCGGTCTATACCGATTCGATTACCAGCCAGGTGAATGGCCGGGTCGAGGCCGTGCATTATACCGAGGGTCAGCGGGTAGGGGTGGGCGACCCGCTGGTGGAAATCGACCCGCGTCCGTACAGCGCAAGTCTTTTGGAAGCGCAAGGGACGCTGGAGCGCGACCAGAATGTGCTCGCCCAAGCACAAATGGACCTGGAACGCTACCGTGCCGCGTGGGCACGCAATGCCATTGCCAAGCAAACCTTGGATGACCAGGAAAAGCTTGTCGCGGAGGACGAGGGCACCGTAAAAAACGACCAGGGAACGGTGCAATATGACCAGGTTCAGTTGGAATTCTGCCATATCACCGCTCCCATCGCCGGCCGCGTGGGTTTACGGCTGGTGGATCCGGGCAACGTGGTGCAGTCGGATGGAAGTGTAACCCTCGCCGTCATTACCCAGATCGAGCCCATCACCGTTATTTTCACCATACCGGAAGACAGTCTGGGCCAGGTTGAAGCCCGCCTCAACGCCCGGGCAAAGCTCCCCGTCGATGCCTTCGATCGCACGGCGCAGACAAAACTCGCCAGCGGGGCGCTGTTGACGATTGACAACCAGATTGACACGACGACGGGGACGGTAAAAGGGCGAGCGCTCTTCGCCAACACGAATGATGCCCTCTTTCCGAACCAGTTTGTAAATACGCGCCTGCTGGTGAATACGCTCGAGGGAGTAACGTTGATTCCGTCATCCGCCATTCAACAGAATGGGCAAGCGTCGTTTGTCTATTTGATTCAAAGCAATTTCGCTCACATGGTCAGCATCAAGCCGGGGGTTACCACTGCCGGTGTAACCCAGGTTGACGGCATCAATCCTGGGGATGTTGTGGCCAACAGCAGCTTCGATAAGTTGCAGGACAAAGTTGCGGTGGTGATTGCGAACAAGCCGGTCACGCCCAGCACGAGCGGGAGCAGCGCCCCGTGAATCCATCTCGTCCATTTATTCTGCGACCCGTCGCCACTGCTTTGTTAATGGCGGCCATCCTCCTGGTCGGCATTGTTGGCTATACTCAATTGCCGATCTCCGCCTTGCCGGAAGTCGATTATCCCACCATTCAGGTGCTCACATTTTATCCCGGGGCCAGCCCCACGGTGATGGCCACGACGGTGACGGCGCCGCTCGAGCGTCAATTCGGCCAACTTCAGGGCTTGAGCCAGATGACCTCCAGCAGCTCCGGAGGCACTTCCGTCATCGTGCTTCAGTTTAATCTCTCACTCGCCATTGATGTGGCCGAGGAAGAGGTGCAGGCGGCCATCAACGCCTCGCAGAGTCTGTTGCCCTCCGTCCTGCCCGCGCCGCCGACCTACAGCAAGACAAACCCTGCCGATGCTCCCGTGCTCACCTTGGCCATCACCTCAAATTCCATGCCGCTTTCTCAGGTTGAAGACCTTGTGGACACGCGCCTGGCGCCCAAGATTTCGCAGCTCAATGGAGTCGGTCTGGTCAGCATCAGCGGCGGCCAGAAGCCCGCCGTGCGCATTCAAGCCAACCCTACCGCGATGTCCTCTTACGGCATCAATCTGGAAGACCTGCGCGCGGCGCTGACCAATGCCAGTGTGAATGCCGCCAAAGGAAACTTCGATGGGCCGCGGCAGGATTACCAGATTGACGCCAACGATCAACTGATTACCAGCGACGACTACCGGAAGGTTGTGGTCGCCTACCGCAACGGCGCGCCGGTGATGCTGACCGACGTGGCGCGCGTCGTAAATGGAGTTGAGAATAATAATCAGGCCGCGTGGATGAATCAGACGCCGGCGGTCATCCTGAATGTGCAACGCCAGCCCGGGGCCAACACCATCAGCGTGGTCAAAAGTATTAAGGCCCTATTGCCGCAGATGGAGGCCAACCTTCCCACCGGCATCCTGGTGTCCACGCTGACCGATCTCACCACCTCGATCGAAGCGTCGGTTTCCGACGTTGAGTTCGAATTGATGTTGACGGTGGGACTGGTCGTGCTGGTCATCTTCCTCTTCTTGCGGAGTCTTTACGCCACCATCATCCCCAGCGTGGCGGTGCCGCTGTCCCTGGTGGGCACCTTCGGGGCGATGTACGTCCTGGGTTACAGCCTGGATAACCTGTCGCTGATGGCGCTGACGATTTCCACCGGTTTCGTGGTGGACGATGCCATCGTGATGATTGAGAACATCGCGCGGTATATCGAAGCGGGCGATCCCCCCATGCAAGCGGCGCTCAAGGGTTCGGAGCAAATTGGCTTCACCATTCTCTCCCTCACCGTATCCCTGATTGCCGTGCTCATCCCCCTGCTTTTCATGGGCGATGTGGTGGGGCGTCTGTTCCGTGAGTTCGCCGTGACGCTGGCCGTCACCATCGTCATTTCGGCCGTGGTCTCCCTTACGCTCACACCCATGATGAGCGCGCGCATCCTACGGAAAGAGCCCAAGGAACAGCAGGGGCGCATCTATCGCGCCACGGAGCGCGCTTTCGAAGGGATGATCGCGTTCTATGGCCGCACGCTGAAGGTAGTCCTTCGCTTCCAAACGGTGACGCTGCTCGTCGCCGTGGCCACCCTGCTGCTTACGGTTTACCTTTACATCATCATCCCCAAAGGTTTTTTCCCGGTACAGGACACGGGCGTCATCCAGGGCATAACCCAAGCGCCGCCGGCGATCAGTTCACAGGCTATGGCCAAGGAGCAGTTGGCGATTACCAAGGTAGTGCTGGCTGACCCGGCGGTGGAAAGCGTTTCCTCGTTTATCGGCGCCGATGGAACGAATGTAACCACCAACAGCGGCAGGATGTCGATCAACTTAAAGCCACTCGACGAGCGCAAAATCAGTGCGTCAGACATCATCCGCAGGCTCACCACCCGAGTAAACCAGGTCCAGGGAATCCAGTTGTTCATGGAACCGGTGCAGGACATTACCGTGGATGACCGGGTCAGCCGCACGCAATACCAGTACGCACTGGAAGACCCCGATGCCAATGAACTGAATGATTGGACCAATCGTTTTGTCAATCGCTTGAAGAATTTGCCGGACCTGG
>Ga0326727_10000956_pt1 | contig 112415 bp, 88 predicted proteins | sample MB2enrmetagenome_FD_207643 | JGI IMG/M metagenome (GOLD analysis project Ga0326727, IMG submission 207643) | Lab enriched peat soil microbial communities from McLean, Ithaca, NY, United States - MB29MY | ecosystem: Environmental > Terrestrial > Soil > Wetlands > Peat | place: USA: New York...
TAACGAGTCCGAAATGACATTTATAGCTCTACCGGGCAACCTGCAACAAATGTGGAGAGGTTTGAACGGATATAAGGTTTTTGTCGGAGGAACATGACTAAGCGAAAAAATGATTAAACAAATGACATTGGTCCTTGCACACCCCCGCCGCCCCGTTTTCCCTCATCAACCGCTTGTATTCCTTCTTGGCCTTCTTCATGTCATTGTTCATTGTGAGCTGGTTGATGATCGAGAAGTTGCGGGGGATCTTGACATCGTTCGGGCAGGCTTCCATGCAATACTCGCAGGGAGTGCGAGTATTCTCGCTTGTTCCTCGATTAGGGACGAGATGCCCACGATCTCCACGCTGGGTAGCTGGCTATAGGCGAGTGCATGGTGTTCGGCAATGAAACCGCTCCCGATGAGGCCGACGTTGATGGTTTCTTGGATCGTTCTGTTTCACCACGTCTGGCTTAGCTTATACCGTTAGTAAAAGTTTCCGCGTGAATTAGAATTATCTCGTGCTATGGGATAGGATGATGACAAGAAATGGCAGAAAATAAAGGGAATAAAAAATGCGCCCTCGCTCATTCGACGAGCATATCCTCGGTCTTCTCTATCTTTTGCACCGCCTGCACCGCGGGCGTGAGCTTCGACGGCGTGGCCTTGATCATCGATTCCAGTTGCCTCGGCGGCGCTTGGAGGTCGGCGATGAGCCGCGTGATCGGATCGATGTTCCTCATGAATCCAGGAAGCATCTTGAAGAACCACCAATTGCGCCGATTTCCCAAGAATCTCGGCAGCCTGTGGAAGAAATAGTACCCCAGATACGGCCCAATGTAGAAATTCTTGTAGGCACCGTTGACCAGCTTGGCGAGTTGCTTGACGCTGAGGTCCGGCGTGTGCATGACCACTCGAGTGAAATCGTAGTTGGTCCAATCGTAATCCTCGATCCAGCCGCTGCGCTTGGCCTCGTCGTACAGCCCGGTCTTGGGAAGGGGGGTCAGCGACGTGAACTGGGCGATGTCGATATCGAGCTCGTCGGCATACCTGATCGTTTCGATGACGTCGTGGACGTTCTCCCCGAGATTGCCGATGATCATCGCCCCGAACACGGTCACGCCGTAGTCGTGGCACATCTTGATGGCCTGGCGGATCGTGTCAACGCTGATCTTCTTGCCGATGCGGTCGAGGCTGCGCTGGTGGACCGATTCGATGCCGATGAACAGCATCTTGAAGCCCGCGTCGACCATGTGGCCGAAGACCTTCTTGTTCCGCATCAGGTCATCGCCGCGGACCTGGGCCGAGTACCACCGATTTTCATAACCCCGTTCTTGGATGAGGCTGCAGATCTTGTCGACCCGGTCCATGTTTATCGTGAACTCGGAATCTTGGAACGTGATCCACTTGGTCTTGCTCGGGTAGATCTGGTCGATCTCGGCGAGCACGCGCTCGGGCGATTTCTTCCGCCAGTTAGGCGTGTGCTCCTTCACGCAGCAGAAGTTGCACTGGCCCACGCAGCCTCGGGAGCTTTCGAGCGAGTCGATGCTCGCCCCGAAGTACGCGTATTTCGCATTCCCGATCAGCGTGCGATCGGGCATGGGTAGCGTGTCGAGATTCTTGATGAGCGGTCGTTGTTCGTTCACGACCAAGCGTCCCTCATTTTTATAGGATATGCCTTTGATGCCCTTCAGGTTCTCGGGCGTCCATTGACCGTCTCGATCGAGCACCGAGACGATCTCCGGGAAGGTTAGCTCGCCCTCGTTCTGGACCGCGACGTCGAACATGGGTTCGGATGCGACTTCGGGCAGTAATGACGCGTGGTAGCCGCCAATGACCACTGGCTTGTTGAATTCCTTCGCTATGGACGCGATCTTCATGGCATTCTTGATGGAAGGCGTGTAGGATGAGATGGCAACGAGATCATGTCGTTCAACGATCTTGCGGATGGTGTCGTCGGGGATGTTGGGATTGACCTTTAGGTCGATCAGGAACTTGCCATGTTCGGGCACTGTAGGCGTTAGATACATTAGCGCGAGGGGCGGGGCGTTAAGAAACGAATCAAGCCCTATCGAGCCCGCGTTGCCTGCATTTACGTAGAGAATTTTCACGATTACACTCACGATTTCGTTTTTTGCTCTATAGAATCATCAAAAGTCTTTTCACTTGTATTTCGATCAACTCATCTATCTCAGTAGATGACTATACAGACTTGACAATAAGAAGCTTTTTTGTGATATTAAGTTTCCCCATAAGTGAAAAAGGAGTACCAAATGCCCAACGAATCAGTTTCTAAAGCGCATTCCACCTAATTCTCGGCACGTTCCCCGGGTTCATAATTCGGGCACCCTGAGCAATTTTCCATGATAGTTCAAGATTGAACGATTACAACTTTATGAACAAATCTGAAAAATCACGAGGTTTTTCACTAGTTTAATTAGCCCACTTACTTTTTTCCGCAGGGGGCTATGTAAAGTCTACAATTTTCCCTTGCTTATTAATGCCGGTAGAGTTGATGATACGAACGAGTTATTGCGAACCGTTCAATAACCCTCAAGAGAGGAAGATGGACGAATGGTGGAGGGCAGGGTCAGGAATGGATATCGCATACACATGGGGCGGTAACCGGGCAATTCAATCTAGCGGGGGCATTGGTTCTTTGCATTCGTGGGCGAAGCACTCCATGGCACCACTCTGGAATTGATCAGTACGATTAATGTGCCACGTCAGGTATAAATCTGGTAACATGCGTCATGATCATCATGGGCTTGATTAATCCCGCATTCTGCATCGCAGGGCTGTGCGCGTTGGTGTTCATCGAGGGGGGTGTTGCCCTGTCCCTCCGCGGCTTTTCAGGCATGAAGCAGGAGCGCTACAGCATCCTCAACCATTTCGTCAGCGAGGGCGGAGACAGGCGGTTCGCGCCTCACAAGACCCTGTTCGCGATAGCCCTGATCGTGGGCGGAGTTATGTTCGCCCCGTTCACCATCGGAATTGCCCTTATCCTGCCTAGAATCCCTGCAATATTGATCGGGGTAGATGGGGTGTTCTGTTCGGTTTCCTGCTGCCTCGTCGGCATCTTTCCCGAGGACAAGGAGAAGATGCACTTTAGCGTTGCGGCTTGCTTCTTCGTGGGCATGGGAGTGCTTTTGTTGTTACTCGTGGTCACGTACTTTTTCGGTTTGCTCGGCATGTTCCCGGCGTGGGTGATCGTGCCCAGCCTCGTCACGCTTGTACTGTTCGTGGCCTTCATCGTCGACACGCTGAGCATCCCCAAGTGGGAGCTGGATCTCACCAACCGGCCGTGGGACTCCGACCCCGAGCACAGGCCGAACGGCCGGCCAAGGTTCTGGCGCAATCCGTTCTTGGAATGGTGCTCCTTCATTGCACTGGCCGTCTGGCTCGCCATCATCGTGGCGATCTGCTTCTAAGACAACGACCAAGCCGAGGATTCAGGCGGACCGACTCTCTTTATTCTTGTTTGCGCAATAGGCTGCACCCGCGATCAGGGCGAGGAACACGGCGGCATCGAACAACACAATGGCCATCCACGCCGCGTTCAGGCCGATCTCGATAAGGAACCCGAGCACGAACGGCCCGGCTATGCGCCCGAAGCCTTGGATGAACTGGTACCACGAAAACAGGCCGATGCTCCCCGATTCCTGCGCTTTGCTCGTCACGAACCGCATGGATAATGGTTGGTTTAAGGATAGGTGCCTTTTTCCAGGGCCTGCCTTCTTCGCAGGTCGGCAATCACGGAAGCTTGAACCCTATTTCCTCGAGCGCGTCCGTGAGTTCTTCCACCATGTTGTCGACGATCTCGTCGAAGAAGGCCTCGCCGACGAGAGGGCTGCATTTGGAGGCATCGGCCACCTCCTCCTTCCAATCCCACGTTTCGCTCTCCTCCTTCGGCAGCTGCCGGTTTCCAACCGGATACTGCACGATGTGTTCCGTCCCGGGTTGGTATCCCTCGAGATCGACAAGGTTCAATCCGATTTCTTCACCGATCTTCCACGCCATCGACGTCTCGCCTTCCTGCGCGTGGCCGCCATAGGACATTTGCTCGACCAAGAAATCGTTCCATCGATACCCCAACAAGCGGACATCCAAGCCTGCATCCTTTGCCTCCTGGGTGGCAGTCTCACGTGCCTTGGACAAGGCGTCCTGCTGGCTCTGGCCCCAGTGGCCCGTGAGGATGACGATGACGCGGAACCCGATCTTCAGGAGCTCCCGGTAGATCTGCAGGAAAACCGCCTCGGTGGTGTCCTGTTCGAACACGACGCCCCCTGGATAGGTTGCATACCCGTACGTGCCTATCCAGTTCGTCGGCATGAGCACGCCATTACCGAGCCGGGCGATGACGCGCTCGCAAATGTAGGTCGCGGAAAGGCCGTCCATGCCGATCGGATTCTGCTCGCCGTGCCATTCCAAAAGCCCCGTTGGCTGGATCGCCAAGGGGCAGGAGGCTAGCACCTCGCGGATCTGTGCGAGGCGCATGTACTCGTACTTGTAAGGATTTGCTTCGGGCAACATGATGCTTCAACGCGAATGTGTTTGATGGATCACGGGTTACCGAGAAACGTTAAAAAAGGATCGCCCCGTGCCGCAGATCTTCCCGCCGAGGCAAGCCGCCCTTTCCCAAAGGTGCCTATGGTGGCGCGATCGTTGGAATACTTTCTCTTCGACCAGCTTTCTGGCAAATTCGTGCATATTTGAAAAAAAAATTGAAAAAATGGGATAGAAAACCAGCTCACGTGAGCGAATCTCACGTCGTGCCATTATATGGGTAGTGGTAATGGCCAAAGCCGAAACCGAAACCGAAGCCTCGTGCACGAATCACGAAGACCAGCACAAGCGCGGCAGCGCATAATGCCAAGCCCAAGATCAGTAACTTCATCGATTCCTGCTTCGGATCCTTCTTCAGGTGCACCAGCCCGATAATCGCATATATGACACCGATCACGGCGAGGACTAAGGCTGCAAGCGAGGCAAAGAAAAGCAGGGGAACGAAAATGGAAATTATTTTCAACGCCAGCGCGATCACGCCAAGCCAGCATGCCACCTTACCGTTCTTGTTCTTGCTCTTGCTCCGGCCATACAGGGGTTCGATCTCCTCGTCTTCGGAAATGTCCTCGTCGACAAGGGGTTTATCTCGAGAGGCCATGCGTATCATGCTCCATAAAAAAAAAGATTGATTGGAAATAAAGGGCTTACTCGAAGCGCAGGGCTTCCACCGGCGGCTTGCGGCTCGCCTTCCACGCGGGATACAGGGCGAAGACCACGGCGACGAGGACACCGAATAAAATTGCCAAGGCTATCAGTTCCGGGGTGACGACCGGGATGAACGTGGTCCCGCCACCACCAAAGAGCCCGCTCATCCGCCCACCACTACTACTACCGGCAGTCGCGCCAGCGAACCTGAAGAGCAGCGAGCCGAGCCCGAAGGCACCGAGATAGCCCAGCCCGAGGCCAATAACCGAGCCGATCAAGCCTATCATGAGTGCCTCGACGAGGAAGATTCCCATCACGGACCGATCGGTCGCGCCGATAGCCTTGAGGATGCCGATTTCACGCGTGCGTTCGATGATACTCACGGTCATGATATTCATGATCCCGACGCCCGCGACGATCAGGCTGATGGCCGCGATGGCCGTGAGTAAATCAGACACGGTGCCGAGGATCGTGGAGATCGTGCCGAGCAAGGACGTCGCCGACGAGACAGATACGGTCCCTGCTGGGGCGAAGTAAGCCTTGATCGCGGCAGTCACGGCATTGATGGTTGCTGTATCGGTCTGGTCTACTTGCACTACAATCGTGCTTAACTGCTGCGTGTCGAAGATCTGCTGGGCTAAGCCGAGGGACATAAAGATTCCGTTATCCGATGGCCCCCCGGACAGGCTGAACCCACCGATTTGCCCGAGAACGGCCGTGACATTCAAGGAATAGTGTACCGTGCTTCCGTTGGTGAGCTGCCAATACATCGTCAGGTTCTGGCCGAATGGTACAAGCACGGATGCGTTATTGTACGGCTCATACAGACTGTAGCCGATTACGATCGAGTTATTGTCGGTTGGAATGGTTCCCAAACCGCCTGTCCCGGTCGTCGAGAACGCCGAATACATCTCGCCATATCGCTTGAAATCTACGGCGGTTACGGTTGCCGAGTATTTTACCGAGGACCCGTTGATATCTGAGTAGAAATTGACTCGCTTGCTATATACGCCAAGAGTCATATTCACGTGCGGAATTGCTTCAATACCCGTGAGGTTGGCAGTGTACAAATTGGCCGGTGTTCCCCCGCCCCCGGTCCCAGTTGCGAATCCAAATATTCCGCCGCCAGGGGTAATGCTCAGAGTATTCGCAGAGGTCCCGCTGACTAATTGCCCTGAGATGAGGTTCGAGAAGCCACCGGTCAGCCCATTGAGCGCCACGATGGCAGTAATACCGATAACAACGCCCAAAATCGTGAGAGCCGCTCGTCCTTTTTGTACCCTGATGGACCGCGCGCTATACTTGAACACGTCGACGATATTCATTGGATCGGCACCTCCTCGCCTTCCCGTTCGCCTCGGTGCACGAGATCGCCATACTCAGCATTTTTTTCCAAGTCTACCTGCTCAGCGGCATCCGCCTCCTCTTTCGTGTTGTAGAGTAGGCCGTCGACGATGTAGGCGGTCCGCCTCGTGATCTGCGCGACCGCGTGATCGTGCGTGATGAGAACGGTCGTCACTTTCTTCTCCTCGTTCAGCTGCTTGATGAGGGCCAAGATGCCGTCCCGCGTGCGCGTGTCAATGTTCCCCGTGGGCTCGTCCATGAGCATGAACCTCGGTTCCTGGGCGAGGGCTCGGGCGATGGCGACGCGCTGTTGCTGGCCACCCGAGAGCTCGTTCGGCCGATGGTTCACCCTGTCGGACAGCCCCACGATCTTCAGGTAGTCCAGCGCCTTTTCCCGCCGTTCCTTGCTCCCGAGCCCCTTGATCGTCATGGGGAGTTCCACGTTCTGCAACGCGGTGAGCCGGCCGATCAGGTTGAAGTACTGGAACACGAATCCGATGTGCTGGCGAATTGCCGCAAGCCGGTTCTTGCTGGCCCGGCTGATGTCTTCGCCTTCGATGAAGATGGCACCCGACGTCGGGCGATCCAGCGCGCCGATGAGGTTGAGCAGGGTCGATTTTCCCGAGCCCGATGGCCCGAGGATCGAGATGAGCTCGCCCCTCTCGACCTTGAGGTTCACGCCGCGAAGGGCTATCACGGGCACCTTGCCCTGCATGTATTTCTTCTTCACATCCCTCGTCTCGAGCACGACATTCGAGCCCGAGGCAAGGGGTTCGTATATTTCCTCTCTAGACATGGTTTGTTTCACTTGTTTCGAAAATCTGCTTTGTAAAATCGTCAAAGATCTCGACCACGCGGTCGGCGTCGTACTCCTCCATGGTCTCGACCGCGGCACGAATCTGCGCGAAGGCCGATTCGAACGCATTGGATTTCTCCACGGCCATCGCCAGCCCGGCCGCGATCGAGCTGGATATCTCTTGGAAATGGTCGAGGTACTGGAGGGTTTCCTCCTTGGACGTGGTCTCGTGGAGCCGGCTCTTGAGGATCTCGATGCGGTCCCTCATGGGGTGCCGGACCGTCTCGCCCGCGAGATCGGGGGCGATCATGTCGAACAGGAAGGTGATCTTGCCCGCGACCGACCGCTTCAACTCCTCGAGCTGCACCCGCCCGTTATCAGTGAGGTAATACCGCTTCTGGACGCGCCCGTCCGCGATGGTTTCCTCGACGCGCACGAGTTCCCGGGCCTCCAAGTCCGCCAAACCTCGATAAACGCTTGTTTGCGGAACGTTCAGGACGCCCTTGAGCTGATAACCTGTTATGCCATCGCCTTGATCGATCAACCAGAGGAAAAACAGCTCCCGGAGCTTCTCAAATTCTGCGGGGCGCGGGAATGGCCCTCGCGGGAATCCCTTCCTGAAAAAGCCGAACATATGATCGTGAAAAACAGCACTATCATATAGCCATTGTGGTAATATTATTTAATTGCCGGTCGGGAGCCGTAGCCGTTCAGGCACAGGTTCGAAGTTACCGAGTCGCTGACTAGCAATCGTGTAGCGCCAGTCGCCAGTGACATTATAATCATTAAATATCTGCAGAAACGGTCAAAAGGATGGGACTTTAGGCCAAGCGGCGGATCTGGCGCAGGAACCGCGCGTGAAAACCTCCTCCGAACAACCCGGGATCGGTACCGCTGCGGCGCTGGTAGACAAGGTCCCTTTCGAGGTCCCGGGTGGGTCTCGTGCGCCTTGCGCGGGCAGTGGCCCGGCGAATGTCATCAGATGCCATGCCGATTCCATTTCATGAAAGTATAAGAGTGGCACGATCTCCAAGGACGGGGAAAATGTGGAAAGAGCGGGGTTTTAATTATAGAAATCGAAAAAGATAATACCCTTTGGTTGCAGGTGTATAACGATTATGACCCAAGTCACCTTAGACAAGGCAATCGCCGAGGAACTTATCACATCCAAGATTCAACTACTGCAACAGTTCATAGACGAGATACTGCATCGTTGGAATGAACCTTCCACGAAAGATTTTCTTGAAAGGGCCAGAACCGGCGAGATTGTTAATGCCGAGGAAGATGCCGTGGAATTGAGGCAATTAATGCTCGACTATCAAAAGTACCGGGACTTGCTGACGCAACTCTAACTGGTTTGAGATGGTCTATATGATGACATCTCGCGAGAAGCTCCAGGCCGCGTTCGATTTAATCAGTCGCAAGTACAACAATATTGTTAGAGAAATCGAATTGGATAAGAACCGGCCGGTTCTAAAAATAATTTTACAATCGGAAGTCACCGTATTCATTCGCTATAACGACTTTGGTGAATATACTTATCTTGCAATATTTTCGCCGGCACCGGACGATATGATTCGTTTTGATAATTATGATGATACTTGGCCTGTTAGCTCTCGTCCGCATCACTTCCACACACAGGGATTAAATGATGTTATCGAAAGTCCGATGAAGGGGCTGCCCACAAATGATATCCCTTTATTATTAAAGAAAATCGAAGAAATTACAAAAAAAGAATCAAATTAACGTTTTGCCGCGCATTGGAACGTGAACTTCAAATCTGAGGTATTAAAACAGGGGAGATCGAAGGAAAGAAAGCCAATGTTCCGTTATATGGGCGATAGGGCTATATCAGGTGACCTTCAAGGTCGTCACGTAATAATATCCAGGAAGATCCGCTCGTGCCGATTCATTGGTATCGAATTCGACGTCCTTGCCGAGATGCTTCGCAGCGACCCACGCGTGGCAAAGGGCGATGCCAATGCTGATCGTGTTCATCTTCTTGAGCAACCCCGGCATCATCGGGCCGTGCTTGACGCAATACGCGTGGAGGATTCCATCCCCGCCCGTGAGGAACCACGGTTGAATGTTGCTGGCGGAAGGCGCGATGCGAACGGGTTTCATGATCTCGTCCATGCTCGTCACTGTGCTTATCTGGTCCATCGATTTCCTCTTGAATTCCGAGATATTTTCCCTGTGAAGCGGTTCTACGGGTTTCCCGAAGGCTAATATGATGACAAATTCGAGGCCCGATGCTTTCTTGATGCCCTTGGAAGCACTTTGCAAGCCTCGCCAGCAGCTGCCGATGCCGTTCGCTGACAGGTACAGGTCGACCTGCTGCAGCAGGTCGTCCCTGCGAGAAGGTTTCACCGTCCACATCCGGGACATGTACAAGGGGTTCGACCGCAAGCAAATCTTTTTCTAGAGCATTGATCCACGTGCGTAAAAAATCTCCACCCTTAAAGGTGGCGAAGAACGGGTCCGTTTTTTCAGCCGGATTATAGATGATTGGGGAAAAAATAGAAAGGATGCTATTCTAGGTCGTCTTCCTCGGCTTGGGCGTTTTTATTGGTCTCGTCCTCGTTCATTGACATGAGCCCGGCTACCTGCGAAACCTTGAGCTCTGAGGAAGTGTTGACCAACTCTGTGAGCTTTTTCGGATCAGCTTCTTCCGTTGCATCTCGTTCCTGCGCGCCCATTTCACTGCTCGCCGCTTCCAAGGGCACTGCGGGTCGTTGATATTCAGGGGCCCGCTTTAACTGGCCGCGCACGAACGAGAAGGCGGCCGCCACCAGGATCAAGATGCAGCTGAGGTAGTATGCCACGCTCTGCCCGCTCAGGTAAGTCGTGGCATAAGCTGGAGAAAGGCGGCCATTCGGAAGTTTTCCAACGAAAAGTGCGCCAACCAAGGCGAAGGGAATCGCGCTTGTTGCGGCGACCAATGAGACCACGAAGCTCAGGATCATGCCCGTGTTCCTGAAGGTTGCGAGGACCCCCGACGTGAGCCCGTATTTTCCGGGCGGCGAGGAAGACATCACGGTGCTCGTGTTGGCCGGGTAAAACAGCCCACCGCCGAGGCCGAAGAATGCTTCGATGATAGCGATCACCACCAAGGGCGTTGACAGGGTGAGGTTTGCGAGGAACAGGAGCATCACGAATTGGATGAGAAGCCCCAGCGTCGCGACGATGCGGGCCCCTATTCTATCACTCCACCGTCCCGCGAATGGCCCCACGAAAGCGCTCACGACCGACATGGGAATGATGAGCAACGCGGCCGTGAGCGGGGTCAACCCAGCGACTCCCTCGAAGTAGAAGACGAGGAGGAAATTCACGCTGAACAGGGCCAGCGATTGGAACAAGACGGTCATGATCGAGAAGCTAAAGACCCGGTTGCGGAACAATGAAGCGGGAATGATGGGATTCTTGCTATATCGTATCTCCCAGACAAGGAACAGGATCAAGAACAGGGGAGAAATAGCCATGAAGTCCCCGTAGTATCCGCCTTTGGAACCCCAGATATCTGCCCATTGGTTCAACAATCCTTCCGTAATGCCTATTAGGAGGAAGACGAGCATCATCGTGAATGCTGCTGCTGCTGGAAGATCGTAACTCTGCTTGTTATTGCTCGCTTTATCTTGATGCAGGGTCCGGTAGGCCCAAACCGTGCCAAAGAGCCCTATCGGCACGTTGATCAGGAAGATCCACCGCCACGACGAGATGATGACCGTGCTCGTCCCCCACTGGAAACTTATAGAAGGGATATAGGTAATGATGAGCCCACCTAGTGCTATACCCGTGATAGACCCTACTGCCCAGATGATCGAGTTGAACCCGAACGCCTTGCCCCGCTCCTGCAGCGGGAATGCCTCGGTGATGATGGCCATCGAATTGGCGATGAGAAATGCGCCGCCGGTCCCTTGCACGAGCCGGTAGAGGATCAGCGAGATGCCGCTCGTGGCCAAGGCGCAGAGCGCCGACCCGATCGTGAATATGACAAACCCGAGGTTGTACATGTTTTTTCGACCGAGGATATCAGCCATTCGGCCGAAACTTAAAACGAGGGCAGTATTGACCAGAAGGTACCCTATAATAACCCAAATAATCTCGACGTAGCCTGTGTTCAACTCCTTCTCGATAGGGACGAGAGCGAGCGTGACGATCGTGCTGTCGATCGACGCCATCAAGCCCCCGACGGAAGTGACGGTCCAAGCTTTCCATTTGTATTCCATAATCCACAACTCCTGCGTTATCTCGAATCTCGATAAAAAATTGTTACCTGACCACACGGTAACCCCACCTGCACAGGTGCTCCGGGCGATTTAAGACCGGTTCTGGCTCTCCGTGGATTCAGGTATTGCCGCATTGCGGGAAAAACCACCATGAAGTTACAAAAGATGCTATCGTGGATAAAAATTTCGACCTTTGGACAAAAGCCTGACCAAGAATTCACGAATACCGCAAAGGAACTTCGACCTTCCTGATATCCTCCTGCGTCCAAGGTGGCGGCAATCTATGGGAAAAATTAAAAGAAATGACAAAAAAAACGAGATGAAACCCGCGCCTCATTGCGATTCTGGCTTGTCGGTCTTCGGTACGATAATCTCGTTCAGGTGGGTCGAGAACTCGTCCATCGTCTCGAACTGGCTACGGTTGAGGCTAGCGTAGAACCCGTTCAAGGCAATCAGCTGGTCGTGCGTGCCCTGCTCAACGATGTCGCCGTCCCGCATGACCACGATCAGGTCCGCGTTGCGGATGGTCGACAGGCGGTGGGCGATGACGAAACTCGTGCGGTTTGCCATCAGCCGGTCCATAGCTTCCTGGATGCGGATCTCGGTGCGCGTGTCCACCGAACTCGTGGCCTCGTCGAGGATGAGAATCCTTGGATTGGCCAGGATGGCTCTTGCAATCGTCAGGAGCTGCTTCTGTCCCTCGGACACGTTGCTCGCCTCCTCGTTCAGCACCATGTTGTAGCCTTCAGGCAACGTGCGCACGAAGTGATCCACGTTGGCCGCCTTCGCAGCTTCGATGACCTCCTCGTCGGTGGCATCGGAACGCCCGTAGCGGATGTTCTCCATGATCGTCCCGTTGAAGAGCCACGTGTCCTGCAGGACCATGCCGAATATGTGGCGAAGGTCGTGGCGAGTGTATTCGTGGATGTCGTGGCCGTCAATGAGGATCTTGCCCTCGTCGATGTCGTAGAATCGCATCAGGAGCTTGACTATCGTGGTCTTGCCCGAGCCCGTGGGCCCGACGATGGCGACCTTCTGGCCGGGCATAGCGACCACGGAGAAGTCCTTGATGATGATCTTGTCAGGGTTGTAGCCGAAACGCACGTGCTGGAACTCCACCTGTCCCTTCACCGTTTCGACCTTGGCAGGATTTGCAGGCTCGGCACTCTCTTCCGGCTCTTCGAGGAACTTGAACACCCGCTCGGCTGCCGCGGCGGTCTGCTGGAGGATGTTGGAGATGTTCGCGATCTGCGAGATGGGCTGCGTGAACGACCGCACGTATTGGATGAAGGCCTGGATATCGCCGACGTTGATCACGCCGTGGATGGCCAATGTACCGCCCAGCACGGCGATCGCGACGTAGCCAACGTTGCCAATGACGTTGATGATCGGCATGAGCAAACCGCTGAGGAACTGGCTCGACCATGCTGCATTGTACAGGCGGCCGTTGTACCTGTCGAACCGCCTGATGCTCTTTTCCTCGCCGTTGAACGCCTTCATAACGACGTGGCCGCCGTACATCTCCTCCACGTGACCGTTCACATGGCCCAGGTTGTCCTGCTGCGCCTTGAAGTACTTCTGCGACTTACTGATGACCAAGCCGATGCAGATGAACGACACCGGTATCATGATGACGGCGACCATCGTGAGCTCGAAGCTGATCGTGAGCATCATCCACAGCACGCCGATGATCGTCGTGACGGACGTGATGATCTGGGTTAGGCTCTGGCTCAGGTTAGTGTTGATCGTGTCGACGTCGTTCGCGATGCGGGAGAGCACCTCGCCCTGCGTCGTGTTGTCGAAGTACTTGAGGGGCAGGGTGTTGAACTTCACCGAAATGTCCTTGCGCATGCGGTAGGCGACGTTCGTGGAGACCCGTGCCATGATGTAGCCCGCGATGTAACCGAAGAGCGCCGAGATCAGGTACAGGCCAATCGCCAGCCACAGGATGGACGCGATGGTGCCGAAATCGATCTGGCCCGTGCCCTGTATCTTCGCGAGGATGCCGTCGAACAGGTCCGTCGTGGCGGTTCCCATGATCTTCGGGCCGAAGATATTGGCGGCCGTCGACACGCCTGAGAAAATGAACGCGAAGATGACCGCAATCTTGTACCGGCCCATGTAGGCGAAGAGCTTGGCGAAGGTGCCGCTGAAATCGGTTGCCTTCGGGCCGCCCCTGCCGCCGAGTATGGCCATCGGGCCCATCTGCGGGCCTCGGCCTTGGCCACCGGCCATTTGGCGGCCCTGGCCACCCCCGCCCATTGGTGGTCCCATCATTGCGAGAACTCCTCCAAGATGTGCTGAGAGTTCGCGATCTCCGCGTACGTCTCGCAGGTTTCCATGAGCTGGTTATGCGTGCCAATGCCGACGATGCGACCCTCATCGAGCACGATGATCTGCTCCGCGTTCTTGATGGTCGAGACCCGTTGCGACACGATGAAGACGGTCGCGTTGCCCGTGTATTGCTTCAGGGCCCGGCGGAGCGCGGCGTCAGTCTTGAAGTCCAGAGCCGACGTGCTGTCGTCGAGGATGTAGATCTGGGGCTGCTTGGCCAACGCCCTTCCGATGGATAGGCGCTGCTTCTGGCCACCTGAGACGTTCGCACCGCCTTGGGCGATCTCGGTCTGGAGGCCTTCGGGTTTCTCGTTGATGAACTCGGCTGATTGGGAAACAGTGACCGCCAGTTCCACCTGCTCGTCGGTGATGTGCTCGCCGCCATATCGCAGGGTGCTCAGGATCGTGCCGGAGAACAGGTATGCCTTCTGGGGCACGTACCCTATGTTCTCGCGCAGGTCGTGCTGGGTGATGTCGCGGATGTCCACGCCATCAAGGAGCACCGCTCCCGCGCTCGCGTCGTAGAGGCGCGGGATGAGGCTCATGATCGTCGACTTGCCCGAGCCGGTCGGGCCGATGATGGCAGTAGTCTGGCCCGGCTTTGCGAAAAAGCTGATGTCATGCAGGACGTCGGCCTCGGCGCCCGGGTAGCGGAAGGACACGTTCCGGAACTCCACGGTGCCCTGGACGGGCTTGGTGAGCTTCTTTGGGTGCGCGGGGTCCTTTATGGCCTCATCGGTGCTCAGGACGTCGCAGATCCGGCCGGCGGAAACGACTGCACGGGGTGCCAGCAGGAACATGAGCGACATCATTAGGAACGCGAATACGATTTGAATGGTATATTGCATAAAGGCTATCATGTCCCCCACTTGTATGTTTCCAATGGCCACTTTATGCGCTCCGGTCCAGATGATCCACACGACGATGCCGTTCATGATGAGCATCATCAGGGGCATCATGATGACCATCAGGACGTTAATGAACAGGCTCACCTTCGTGATGTTCACGTTCGCTTTGTCAAACCGGTCCTCCTCCGTCTTTTCCCTGTTGAATGCCCGGATCACCATCATGCCCGACAAGTTCTCCCTTCCCACTAGCGTTAGGCGATCGATTAATCCCTGTATGCTCATGAATTTCGGCAGGGCGAGCCTGAACACGACCATGACGATGCCGATGAGCATGAGCACCGAGATGAGGATGATATACCACATGGATGCCGCCTTCGCCAGTGCGTAGATGATGCCCCCGACGCCAATGATGGGGGCATAGAAGACCATCCGTATTAGCATGAAGATAACGAGTTGGATCTGCGTGATGTCGTTCGTTGACCGTGTCATCAGTGAGGCCGTCGAAAACTTGTCGAACTCAGTGCTCGAGAACCCTTCCACCTTCACGAACTCAGCCCTGCGGATGTCGCGTGCCATGCCGGCAGCGACCTTGGCGCCGATGTAGCTCACCGTTATGGTGCACGACATAGAACCCAAGGTCAGGAGGATCATGATGAGGCCGACGTGTAACATGTAATTGGTCTCGAACGCGCCGACATTCATACCGAGTGCCCTGTACTCGTTTATAAGATCGGCCGAAGCGGCTTCAACGACCAAACTCTCGCCGATCGTGGCTAGCTTGCCCGTGAGCTCCGAGTTTACCAGCGCTTGGAACGTTGCATTCGTCGCTATCTCAAAATGCAAACCCAAATACAAGGTGTTCAATGGGATTCCATACGGGTTGAAGGTTCCCCCCGTCATATTTGAGAATTCAGCCCCCAAGGTGGCGTTTGTAGCTGCATCCTGGATTGCGTAAACGACCAACAAGGAATTGGCCATGATCGGGTCCAAGCGACTGATTTCCGAATTGTTCACGTCTGAATTCCGGACGTAGACGGATTGGTTCAGCAGGGCTGGATACATGCCCGCATACTTGTTCCAATCGGAGGATGATGTGTTGATCAGCGTGTAATCGTTCAACACGAGGCTCGCGTTGGCGGGCGTCATGAACAGGGTGACCCAGTCCATCTGGGTCTCCCGGATGGCGACGGGGACCGCGTGCGCGATGCCGTCCTGCTGGATCCCGATGTCCACGATGTTCGACAGGTAATTGGGAAGTGACAGGTCGCAATTTGCCTGGGCGTAGAGCAGGACGATGGCCAGCGCGAACAGCCCCAAGTAGGGCTTGGCAAACTTGAACATCCTGACCCGCTTCCCCTTCGCATTTTTAACTGATGGTTTATATGGCTGATTGAACAATTCCATCGTTCAAACCTTCTTGTCTATCACAAGCATGTGCGTGTTGTAACAGTCTTCCAGAGTCCAGTTTTCCTAAGCGTCGGGCATGTCCCGCTCGGGATCGAACGTACCGTCGTACTCGGGAACCTGGATGTTATTTTGTTCTGCCAGTTGGCGAATCGATGCGAGGGCGGTGGAGATGATGGCGTGGCACTCGCCGGGAGCGGAGTGCAACACCATGAGTGCCATCCGGGCGAAGTCCCGGAAGTCGATCATGGCCGATCGCACTTCGTCTTGGCTGTTGTCGTTTCCGCCGATCCCTTGGAGTATGCTGATGATCATTGCCGCGATCTTTAGCATGTCATCCCGCATCTTTTTCTGGCCAGCCTCCATCTTGGCTTTGCCGGCCGGCGTGATCGAGTAGATCTTTTGCAGGCGTCCGTTTTCCTTACGTTCCTCGAGGCGGACCGCCTCTTCGGCTTCCAAGGCGCGCAGCGTGTTATACACTGCGGTTTGGGAAGATTTCCACCCGAGTTGCTCGAGCTCGGCCGATAACGCGTAGCCGTGCATCGCTCCTTTCTCGTTCAATACTTCAAGGATGAATTTCTGGAGCAATTTCTGGGGAAATTTGAAGGACAATTCTTCGTCGGAAGCAGGTTCTTGCTCGCGTTCGTCCTCCACGGACGAAACCACCTCGAGGCGTGTGACGAAGGTGTAAAATGAGCCGGACTATATATGTATCACACCTGTGGGATATCAAACGCGTGTGATATTCAACAATTTAGAGAGAAACCTATTCGAGGCACATGAAACCTTCCTAATCAGGCAGTGTCTTTTGCTAAATCCAATACTACGGGTACAATGGGTCAGAAATCGATTGATGCCCGAAGACAGTCTACTCCCTTGCCCTCGTGAGGCTCCGCCGGAAAAAAATGGATGAGAGGCTATAATCTCGGTTTGACACCTCGTCCACGTAAACCGGCTCGCGGTCCTGCTGGTTACCAAGGTATCGGCGCTTGTTAGCTTCGGTCTTGGTCTTCATCTCCTTGCTCGTGCACCAGGTGTTACCACGTTTTGTGGCCGGTTATGGTTGGTGCCGTGATCTTTGTCCACTTTCGTGTTGGAAACTTTGCCGTAAAGACGAGATCAGGTCCAGTAATTGCTGCTGATACGACGATCCGCCTTTTTACAGTATACCTTTGTGTCAAGATCATGAAAAGAGTTTGGCTTGTTTGGCCCTCGATCGTCGTGGCGGGCATCGTGATCGTCTCTGCGACGCTGGTTATTATCGTGATCCGCAACCGAAAGTCCATGATCGACAAAAGATACAATTACTTTTTTATAGAGGTTGAGAGAGTTCTGATTACAAGGTTCGGTAATGTAGTCCTATGAAGAGAACAATAAGGTGAAGAAGCATGGAACAAGCAGTTTCAGATCAAGTACTTGTAAATCTCAAGAAGATCTTTATTGGATCTATTATCTTAATCGTCCTGGCCGTTGTTATCCTGGTTTTGGTGACCGTCGGTGATTCCTTTACTGGCTTCGATGCAGATTATTTTATAGGAATGTCCGTCTTGGTGACATTTGGTATCGTGATGCCGGTCGTGATGATCGTCCTTTCTTTCATCGGGAAAGCCAACTTGAATACGAAGCCTCAATTGATCTTCGGGTTTTCAATTGGTACGGTTGTCATATTGGCGACAATCGCGTTTGCCCTCTGCTACGGTGCTGTGCAAATCTTAGAAGGGGCTAGTTCGGATGTCTACTGGATCACCAACGGCTCGTCGGCGGTTGCATTCGATCACTCGGTGGGATTGGCCATGACTGTGACGAGCGGAGTAACTCTCCTCGCCATGGTCCCGATCACGGTCCTAATAATCATTACCGCAGTGAAAAATATCAAGCTAGGACAGCCGTTCGTCCTGCAAGCAATGGCAAGCTCCAAAGCTTCCGCCGCGCCTCGCAATATGGCAGCGGGATCAAGTTCTGGCTCGATATTTTGCACGCAGTGCGGCGCCCCAAACAATCGGGACGCAAAATTCTGCAATAAATGCGGCCAAGCCCTGTAACATTAAAACTTTATTTGTTTCTTGATTCTTGAACCGATACCGTTGCAAAAGACTTCCCTCTCCCGCGCAGCCAAGATCACGTGGGAGTTCCGGTGTTTCCACTTTTTCTCTGCCGTGGCCGCCGGGAATCGAGTTTCTCTAAAATGGAGAACCGCTTTTTCAAGATCAATGCCCTCGATGATTTGTGCCCGGTGCGGCCAACCGATCCGGTCAAGTTACGTAACTGCACTGGGGAAGACGTGGCACCCCGAGCATTTCACATGTGCCGGCTGTGGAAAATCCCTCGCGCACGAGCAGTTTATAGAGAAGGATGGCAGACCGTATTGCCGGGCAGATTTCCAGCGGCTATTTGGCTTGAAATGCTCCATTTGTGGCGCGTACATCGATGGCGCGTACGTGAGAAATTATTGGAATGATATTTTATGCGAGCAGCACCTGCAAGAACTTCCCTCTTGTTTCAATTGCGAACGGCCCATCTGCACGGCACTCACGAACGGCGGGATCGATCTCGGTGATGGTAGATTTTGCTGCAATCTCTGCAAGCCGAAAGTCATCGGCGAGGCGGAGATCAATCGCCGGGTGCTGCCGCGCCTCGTCGCGTTTTTTAGGAACTACGGGCTGCCACTCACGAGCCTGATCCAAGGCGTGCCCGTTCGCGTCGTTAATTTGCGTGAGATGGGACGGTTCGCTGAAGGCGACACGCTGCATCCGACCACGGGTCTCATCCGCAAGGTGGTCATCACTGGTACTTCTCCTACAAAGACCGGCAATATGGGTGCTAATATCATGAACCGTAATCCCTCGAAACAGATTCAGGAAATCCTGCTCCTGTCCGGGCTCACGGAGATCAACACCACAGCCGTCCTTGCCCACGAGATCGGCCACGCATATATCTTCGCGCATGACTTTCCCGAGCTTCCCCCGGTCGTCGAGGAAGGCATGGCCGAGATCTTCTCCTTCCTGTGGATGCGGAGCAGGAAGGGGCCGGAGGTAGAATTCTATCTCTATCGCATGGAGCACAACGAGAGCCCGATCTATGGCGAGGGGTTCAAGCGGGCACGAACGTTCATGGCTGACAAGGGATTCTTCGTGCTGTTGAATTACGTGAGGACGCACTCGCGTTTTCCCTCTTGACCCACGAACGCAGGAGGATAACGTTATTTAGACGCGGGTAAGACTATCGACTGAGTAAGCTGTTAATTGCACGGTTATCCAACACAATAGAATGAAAATAATACAGTGTGAAATCATGGGAGAATGGAAAAAGACGGGGTGCGTCCTTTGCGCGCAGAACTGCGGCCTTGAGGTCGAGGTGGAGAATAACCGAATAATGAAGGTAAAGGGGGACAAGGACAATCCAAGGAGCAAAGGCTATGTCTGTCGCAAAGGGATGAGTATTGCTTTTTTCCAGCATCACGAAGACCGGCTAAGGTTTCCCCTCAAACAAACAGGATCGGAATTTAAACGGATATCATGGGAACAAGCAATTGATGAAATCGCCGCGAAATTAAAAGAGATAATTGACGAAAACGGCCCGAGGTCATATGCCTACATGGGTGGCGGCGGGCAAGGCTGCCACTTCGAGGCCGCGTCCGGGATAACGTTAATGAAAGTTCTCGGATCGAGATACCATTATAACCCCATTGGACAGGAGCTTTCGGGTCAATTCTGGGCACACGGACGGGCAACGGGAAAGCAGTACAAGTTCACCATTCCGGACGAACACAATTGTGATATGCTCGTGGGCATCGGCTGGAACGGTATGGCGAGCCATCAGATGCCGCGCGCCCCGCTCTTCCTGCGCAAATTCGTAAAAAAATCCGAAAACCTGCTTGTCGTGATCGATCCAAGAAAGACTGAAACAGCAGAACTTGCACACATACATCTCGCCATCAGACCAGGAACAGACGCATTGCTCACCAAGGCAATGATTGCGATCGTGATTGATGAGGGCTGGACTGACGACGAATATATAAAGGAACACGTCTCAGGATATGAACAGATAAAGAGCTGGTTTGCCGGGTTCGACACGAGAGCTGCTATTGAGGTTTGCGAGCTCGATTACGAGCAGGTGCGCGAAGTATGCAAGCAACTGAACTTAAGAAAAGCCTGCTACCATCCGGACCTCGGCGTGTATATGAACAGGCACAGCACGCTGGTTTCGTATCTCGAAATCATCCTTTTCACGATCACGGGCAATTTCTGCGTACCTGGCGGGAATGTAATCCCCGGAATGCTTATGCCCATTGTCGGACACAGCGATGAACGCGATCAAAAGACCTGGCGCACGCAAAAGACGGGATACCCGGCGCTCGCGGCGGTCTTTCCTCCAAACGTCATGCCCGAAGAAATAGCAAACGACAGGCCCGACAGGCTGCGTGCTGTCATGTGCTCCCAGAGCAACCCGCTCCGATCATACGCGGATACCACGGCCTATGAAGCGGCTTTCTCGAAGCTTGAACTCCTCGTCGTTTGCGAGCAGGCGATGACAGAAACAGCGAAACTTGCTCACTATGTACTCCCTGCAAAATCCGGCTACGAGTCTTGGGACGGTACTTTCTTCCCTTGGACATGGCCGGAAATATATTTCCAGATGCGGAGACCAATCGTGGAAGCTGAAGGTGAATGCCTCGAAACGAGTGAAATTTACCTCCGCATTGCCGATGTGATGGGCCTCATTCCCGAGATACCAGACACGCTCTACACCGCGGCAAAAGGGGACAGGCGTGATTTCGGCGATGAGCTGATGAGTTTCGGAATGTCAAACCCCCTCGCGCTCAAGAATATGCCATTCATCGTTGCAAAAACGCTCGGAAGGGAAATGGGATCTGGAAACCTCGCAAACCTCTGGGCAATGCTCTTGGCCGCGCCGGGAAGTTTAAAAAAATGCGCGGCGCGAGCCGGGTTCAAGAAAGGGGCCCACATCGGGGAAGAGATGTTCAAGGCTATCCTCGATCATCCCGAAGGACTATGGATCGGCATTTCAAACCCTGATGATAATTTTTCGGAGCTTAGCACCGATGATAAAAGGATCAATGTCTTCATACCAGAAATGGCTGATTGGATTTCAGAAATTGATCCAGAACTAGAGCGGAAGGCGCTCGAACCAGATCCCGAGTATCCGTTTATCCTTTCCGCTGGAAGGCACACGCAATATAATGCAAACACCTTGATGCGGGATCCGGCTTGGAACGACGGGAAACGCGCGTGCACCTGCATAATGCATCCCGCCGACGCTGAACTGCTCGGCGTGAAAGACCAAGACATTGTGAGCGTCTCCACAGAGGCGGGATCGATCGAAATCGAACTGGAAGTCTCGGACCGGACTTGCAGGCGATATGTCGTGATCCCTCACGGATTCGGCTTGGAGTACCAGGGAAAAACGTACGGAGTAAATGCCAACATGCTTTCAAGCAGTTCCAACCGAGATAGGTTTGCGGGGACCCCGTATCACCGGTACATCCTATGTAGAGTGGATGCAATCAAGTAAATGTTTACTATCATGAAGTGAATCATCACAGAAACACCTAACAAAAAAGGGACAACGTCACCTAAGGTCCGTGGTTCGCGAATTCTTGCTCACGTCGCACGGCAGCCCTTCAAGCCGAGGCACCTCGGCTCGAATGCTGGCCTGGCTGTCGTTCTTCTCGGCACCGAAGCTCTTGCCAAGGCACAGTCCCCAGATTACCTAAGGATTGATACCGCTTCTCTCAACCTGAACAATCCGAGTTGATGTAGAGTTTGAAAGCAACCATATTCGATGGATCGATCGCCGACGGTGATGCCACGATCGACGGGATCTGCCAAAAAGTCGTCGATCACTTGAGCCAGACCGGTTGGGAGACGGAGATCGTCGATCTCAGGAACAAGCAGATTGCCAGCTGCAAGGGATGCTTTGGCTGCTGGGTAAAGACCCCCGGGATCTGCGTCATCGACGACTATGGTCGGGAAATTGCTAAGAAGGTCGTGCAATCAGACCTGCTGGTCTACGTGACTCCGGTCACGTTTGGTGGATACTCATCGGAACTCAAGAAAGCCTTGGACCGGATCATTCCTTCGATCCTGCCTTATTTCAAGATCGTCAGGGGCGAGGTACACCACGCGAAGCGGTACAAGCGAAGCCAGCGGCTGGCCGTCTTCGGCGTGCAAGCTGGATCCGACCCCGAGAGGGAGCGCATCTTCAAGGCGCTAGTCGACCGGAATTCCATCAATCTCCACAGCCCGGCGCACGGCGCGTCTGTATTGGTTGAAGGCGAGGGGGGTCAGGAGATCGACGAGCAGGTGGGCTCGCTTCTCACCAGCATCGGGGTGATGACATGAGCCAAGACAAACGCGCATTGCTCATCATCGGGAGCCCGAGGTGCGAAACGAGCAATTCCGAGGCCATCGGCACGTATCTGATGGAGCGGCTCGGCGAGCAGGGCGTGGCGTGGGCCAAGGTATACACATTCCGGCTGAACCGCACGCCGACATCGCAGCAAAAGTTCCTCGACGCCGTGGACGGGGCAGACATCCTCGTCCTCGCCTCGCCGCTCTATATAGATAGCATCCCCTCGTTCACCATCCGGGCAATGGAACTTATCAACGAGCACCGGAAGTCCATGGATGACCCGAAAAAGCAAGGCCTCTTCGTGATCATCAACTGCGGCTTCCCGGAAGCCGCGCACAACAAGGTCGCGTTGGAGATCTACCGGCAGTTTGCCTTTGAATCCGGCATCGCGTGGGAAGGCTGTGCGAATGTCGGGTGCGGCATGGCCATCGATAGCAGGCCGCTGAAAGCCGTTGGTGGCATGGCCAGGAACCTGATGAAAGGCTTGGATCTTGCCGCCAGGTCGCTGGCGGGGGACGAGCCGGTATCGGAAGAAGCGCAGAGACTCGCGTCGATGCCCTTCCTGCCCCTGTTCCTCTTGCGGTTTATCACGGTCGCGGCAGGGAAGTCGGAATGGAACAAGCAGGCACGGGCCAACGGCGCTGAAAAGATGATGTATGCGAAGCCCTACGAGGAAGCCTGAACCGCGCGTTTCTCCTTTTATTCCTTGGGAAGGCCGTTCACGTAGCACGCGAGCGGGAGTCCCGTCGTGATGGCCGCGAGGCAGCGGTTGCATGAGGTGCAACTGACTGCGTCGATCTTCCCTTCCCAGATATTCTTCACGAGCATCGGCTCGCGGACGAAGGGCCGGCTCATGGAGATCATATCCGCGGTGCCTTCTTGAATGATAGTTTCCATCCGCGCGACGCTTCGGAGGCCGCCAACGAGGATCAGGGGCAGATTGCCCAGAACGGGCTTGATGAGTTTCGATGCTTCCAGATTGTACTCCCCTTCCAGCGGCTGTGGCTTGAGCACCCTCTTCATGGCAGGCTTTGCGATCCACCTCTGCCATTTCGGATATATGCGGGCGAAATCGTCATAGGGGGCCATCCCCCGGCTCATGTTGAAGGGCGAGAAGTTGGCCATACCGCAGCTGACCTCGAGGCCGTCGATGCCGAGGTTCGCGAGCCAACCCGCATAGATCAGGGCAAGCTGGGGTGTAATGCCGCCGCCTTTTGCGTGATCATTCGTGTTGAGCTTGACCAAGAGTGCCGTCTCAGCCGGCATCGATTTCTTGACGGCTGCGACGATCTCCTTCAGGAACCGAAAACGATTTTCATCCGAGCCGCCCCACGAATCATCCCTCCGGTTGAAATAGGGTGAAAGGAACTCGCTAACCAAGTAGCCATGCGCGGCGTGGATCTCGATCGCGTCGACACCCGCGGCGATCGCTCGGGATGCCGCTGCTCCGAATCGTTCGATCGTCTCTTGGATCTCTGCTTCTGTCATTTCCCTCGATGTGGCGAAATTGGCGAGGTTGCGAATGCCGCCCGAGGGCGCCGGCAGGTATCGCATACCTTTTTCCTTCACGCCTTGTATGCCCCCGAGGCCGAGCTGGACCGCGATGGTCCCACCCTCCTCGTGGATCGTGTCGACGAGGCGCTTCCAGCCGGCTATCGTGGCATCATCGTGGAAACCGGTCTGGGAGTTCAGGAACTTGCCCGTCGCCTGCACGTACGAGCACCCGGTGATGATCAAGCCGACCTGGCCCCTCGCGAGATTCCGGTACAGCCGGACGAGCTGATTGGTCACTTCCCCGTTCTCGCTCGTCATGGCTTCGAAGGTCGCGGATCGCACGAACCGGTTCTTGATGGTTAAGGGTCCAAGGTTGATGGGTTCAAAGAGGATGCTCAAGCAGAGGTTCGCCTCGGAGTTTTTCAAGTGACATTCGGGTTCATTGCATAAAAGCCCGATCATGAATCCTGCGTGTTTCTCTATTTTTGCACTTGATCATTTGTATTAAACAGCTCTGGGTGATCCACCGGCTAACTAGCCGGCGATCCGCGATGGCCTATGTTCGGTTTTTTGCACTGGCGGTATTATTGTTCCCACTGGCGTTATTCTGAAAAAATAACGTGGTTGCCCAGCAAAAAGGTGGTCTATTCCCTGCCCTTGCTTGCCACGATCATCATCTGCGGGTTTACCGTCCTGCAGGACGCCTTCGTGCCTAACCAGCCTATGCTGGAGAATCATCCGAATAAATTCAAACTAACGGTTTGTCATACTTAAGAAAGAGAAAGCTGAAGTGAATCATCACGGAAACACCTAGCAAAAAAGAAACGAATACGTCGAGGAACCGGGGTTCTCGTCTCCTTGCCCGCATAACCCGGCAGCCCTTCAAGCCGAGGCATCTCGATCCAAGCGCGGGCCTGTCTGTCGTTCTCCTCGGCACCGGGATCCCGTTGCCAAACCGGAACCGGGCATGCGCGTCGGCTATGGTTCTGGCCGGGGACAAAGCCTTCTTGGTCGACACGGGCAGGGGGTTCCTCAACAATTTCGCCGACACCGGGCTCAGGGACGTTAACGCGGTGCTCTACACGCATTACCATTCCGACCACTTCGGGGAATTCGGCGAGTTCATGGTGACGCGCACGATCTGGGGCGCGAGCGAGCCCATGAAGGTGATCGGTCCCGTCGGCGCGGAGCAGACCATCGGGAACCTGCTCAGGGCCTATGATCTCGACAACGGCTATCGCACGGCGCACCACGTCGACAATTGGCACCCGAACGGGATGAAAGCCGAGATCGTGGAGGCGGAACCTGGCGTGGTCTACGACCAGGACGGGTTCCGGATCATCATGTTCCAAGTGGACCACCCGCCAGTCGTGCCCGCGGTTGGTTACCGGTTCGAGTACCACGGCCAATCGGTGGTGATCTCCGGGGATACGAAAAAGACGGAGGCCATGGTCGAGAACGCCCGGGATGCGGACATCCTCGTCCACGAGGTCGCGAACAGGCAGTTTACAGAACTCGCCCAGGGCAACCTTGATGCCCGGTTATTTGCGATGTCGGAGGAGATGCTGGCCTATCATACTCTTACATACGAAGTTGCCGAGATCGCTCGCGACGCGCACGTGAAAAAGCTCGTGCTCACGCATTTCGTGCCGTGGATACACGATGATCCCGTCGTGAAGGCCGTTTACGTGCGGGGTATGCGGCGGATCTTCCGGGGCAAGTTCATCGTGGGCAGGGACGGCATGGAAATCAAGGCTTGAGCGAGCAGGCATTATATGGCACCGGTGCCACCTCATTTTGTGGCGATGATGCTGTCTTTTCCCATCTGACAAATCCCCGATGCAACCGCGGTTCATGACCGCGGTGGGGTGCACTCTTTGTGATGAACCAGCTCACGCTGAGCCACCATAATCAATAGCTGCGGGTCACGGGCCATCTTCGTCAAAAAGCTAGCGACTAGGAAATCTATACTGATTCTTATTCAGCGATTTTCCCGCCTTCCAAGGCATTTTTCTTTTTCATCAACGTTTCGGGAACCCGCAGGTAGATGGGGATGCTTACCCATAAAATGATAGCGGCAGCAACGAAAATGAAAAAGATGTTGAATTTATCCGCGAGAAATCCAGCAAAGATCGTGCCTAGCCCGCCACCAACGGCGGAAGAAATATTTAGCAGGCCCATAAACCTCCCCCGGGACTCTTTTGGCATGATGTCTTGCGTCCACGCGTTTATTGCCGCGCTCCCGCTCAGGAAAAACGGCAGGAACACGCCGAAACCAATGAGCAACAAGACGAGGTTGCCGTTTGATTCGGCTACGAACCATGACCCGATCGGTGCCAAGCTGAATCCCAGGATCGTGACAAATTTCCGCCCTATCCTGTCGATTGCCTTGCTCAGGAAATAAATTCCCAGGGCCAATGACGCGCCCACGATCACCACGGCAACAATCACGCCGACATCAAAGGTGAATTTAATGCTTTGGACAAACACGAACAAATAATTGAAAATCGCGCTGGATGCCGCCTGCACGAAAAAGTTCGCCACGAAAAGGATCAGGAACGATTTTTGCTTGGCCATCTCCCTCCAATCCAGCGTGCTCTTGAGATCCTTGACCCAACTCCGCGGCGCTTCGGGGGGTTGTGGCTCCTTGATGAGCGGTGCCGAGATAAGAAATGATATGCCAAATATTGCCGCGCCAGCAAATACGAACGTCCTGACGATGTTGGGGGGGTAAGAGGTGCCATTTCCAGGCAATAATATCAACGCAGGAATCCACGCGACGGCGGATGCAAGGTTACCCATCACGCTGGTGAGCATGTTCACCCGACCGCGCAAACCAATCGGGATCAAGTCTGGAACTAAGGGAGAAGTGCTACCCCGTACCATGTTATACATGATCGCGGTCAAGATCCCGTAATTGACGACCATCAGGAGGTAATTCGTGCTGAAAACGAATAGGGCGGTGAGAATCACCGTGGCAACGGTCCCAATAACGAGCATGGGAACACGCCGCCCGAACCGCGTGCGCATGTTATCGGAGATCGCGCCAAAAATCAGGAAGAACACCGCACCGATGACCGAGAATAAGGTAACCAGAATCCCCCAATTTATTTTGGGGTATCCCGACGTTAAAATGACGAAGGTCGAAAACCAGTCCCCCGTGATTTCACTATACATTTGCCCGCCAAACCCCATGATGGACAAGGCTAAAATCCACCGGCCATAAGCACGAAAACTGTTCTTCCCCTGATCTTCAAAGCCCAATTTGATCTCGCTCATTTCGCTCGCTTTTTCGATCCAGCCACTTTCGCAGGAGGGGGTAATGCAAAACGATTATAGATGATTTACTTCGTCTGTCTTTAAATCAAGAGAAATCTTTCTCCTGTTTCATTTCCTGCCAGTTAAGGCTTATAAGATCGCCTGTCCATTTCTTGGGTTGCTCCTGCACGGATGAATCCTTCATGAGGGCTTTTAATGCGAAAAAATGCCCCGATCGGAGCGCGTGAAAATAAGAAAAATGAGTTCGTGCCTTTCCTTCACGTTTAATCTGCCTGGAGAATCTCATGGAAGCGGGCCAAGGCACGACGCACGTAATCCTCGGAATTGTAGGACACCGGACTCGGAGTCTCGAAGGCGCGAGCGGGGAGTGGGAAGTCGTCATCGATCGTGAATCCCTCGCGCATCTTGAACTCGTATTTTGCCCTGTGGATTTTCCTCCCGATGTAATTGAGGGAGTCGGCGGAGTAATGGTACCCGCACAATGTCAACGCCCGCTCGACGATCTCGGGCGTGTAGATGCCCCGGGCGAAGAAACAAACCACGAGGCTTGACAAGACTTGGCGCCATTCTTCCTCCTTCACGAGCCCGTCAACCACGTCCTCGGGCGAAATTTCTTGCTCTTGCTCCATGAGCTTCTTCTGGTCGACGCTGTAGCCCGCGTTGTCGAGATGGCTGTGGCGCGCGCCGATCGAGTAGCCGATGTAGCAGCCGGGCCCGGTGTGGTAGCCGGCCATCTCGTTCTTGCCGAACGTCATGGCGTACTCCCTGCCGCCCCACACGCCGGACGCGTAGAACGCGCCGAGGGCCAAGTCCTTGTAAAAATCTGTGGGCTGATCGACGATGGCGTCGATCATTTTGGCATACGTCAGGTGGTCACCCCACTCGGGAACCAAGCCAGCGGTCTGCTCCTCCGAGATCAGGCCGTTCTTGAATGCCTCCGTGGCCCACGCCATCGCCACGCCAGCGCTCATGGCATCAAGACCGGCACGCTCGATCGCACCCATCAGGTACAGGAAATGTTCTGGATTCCCGATACCGAGCATAGATCCTGACGAGAATATCAGTTCGTGGTCGTACGAGACGCTGGTGGTCTTGTAAAAGTAGGCCTCGTCCTCGGAAGGCTCGCGCAGGTGCGCGATGTGGATGCATGCCGTGGGGCAGCCCGTGCAAGCCAACCGCCGCCCGAGGAAGTTTTCCGCGAGGTGCTCGCCCGAGATGTTTCCGGCATCCTCGAATGTCCCGGACTGGACGTTTCGAGTCGGCAATGCCCCGATACCGTTGAGCACGTTGATGTTGACCGACGTGCCAACGTCGTGGTACTTTTTCATGACGCTGGACTTGACCGCAGCGTCGTAGAGCTCGTCATACAGTTTCCGGTACTCCTTGAAATCCGTGACGGGGAACTTGTTCCTCCCCGATACAACGATGGCCTTCAGGTTCTTGCTCCCGAAAACAGCCCCGAGCCCGAGCCGTCCGAAGTGGCGGAAGGTTTCCGTCGTCACGCAGGAGTAGGGAATCTGTTTTTCCCCTGCCCGGCCGATGCGCATGATCGTGCGCAGGCCGGCTTCTTCCGAGCCCTCGGCCTGGCGTATAATTTTCCCGGCCGTGAAGGTCGAGTTCATGCCCCAGAGCGTGGTTGCGTTCTTGAAGACGACCTTCTTGTCCTTGATGGAGAGGTAGACGGGGATGTCAGATTTACCGGTGATGACAATCGAACCGAACCCTGCCATGCGGATGGAAACGGCACTCCTGCCGCCGCAATGGCTCTCGCCGAGGTCTCCCGTGAGCGGGCTCTTGAACATGGAAACGGTCTTGGATGCGAGGGGAAACTCCGAGGTTATGGGCCCGACGGAGAAGATGATGGGATTGTCGGGGCCAAGCGGGTCGCAACCAGCCGGGCATTCGGAGAGCAGCAATCGGGTGGCCACGCCGGTGCCGCCAATCCACGTTTCGAACAGCTCTTCCCGTCGATCGATGCGAAAGCTCTTTTTCGTGAGGTCGATGAATAATATGTTCGCGAGCGGGTCATTCGGTAGCAATAGCCTCGCCTCCCTTGGCTTCCGCGATGGTTTCCCTGTTTTCCAGCTCGAGAACGTTGTGAGGGCAGTACTTCACGCAGATGCCGCAATGAATGCAGATCAACGGTTTGTTATTCTGGCTATCCCAGAATGCAGCCCCAAGAATGCACCCGTTGACGCAGTTCTTGCACCCGATGCATTTCGTCTTGTTCAGAATGACGCCGCCGCCTTTCCGAAGCGTCAGGGCCCCGACGGGGCAGACGTGCATGCAGGGCGGGTCCGTGCAAGCGCGGCAGACCACGACCGTAAAGCCATATTCCATGCCACCTGCCGATTTGATGCCGATGCAGGAACTCTGATTTCCCACGTCATTCTGGCGACGGGCACAAGCAAACATGCAAAGATCACAGCCAACGCAGAGTTGAACGTCACGGACTGCTAACCGAGTCATAAATGGTATCCCTTCAATGCTAACAATCGACTGGTGTACTAAAACGATAGCGATTTCAATTTAAATGCATTCTCGATGCTCGATGCAAATCTCGCGCTATTGGACAGATCTTGATGACGATTAATTCAGACCCACGAAGCCACATCTATTGGACGTTGCGGATTGCTTGGAAGTCACGTGTCGATTCCTTGAAAATGCAGGATGAACGCGATTCGCTCGTGGTCTCGCTTGAAATTCCACAATTTTTTCTGCTTGATCGTCTTCGTGGCCGTTTCGAGCACCCGTTTGATCTCGAGCGAATCCGCATACGTGATCTCGGGCGCGATTGCCGCGAGCATGAACTGGTGGACGCCGGCACGCATCTTCGGGTCCGGGTAAGAATCGAAGTATAACAGCGCGCTCCGTTCGATGTTGTCTACCTTGATCAGGATGCTTTCTGCGTGCGAGATGGCTTTGTTCCCGTAGATCAACGATGCCGCCCCGAACAGCTGGAACCCGATGGAATCCACGGGAAGCTTCAGCACGTTGTTTGATGGGACTTGCTGGACGATCATCGGTCCCAATCTATCGTCCCATGCAACCATGATCAGGACCGGGACCTGGTCCAAAGACGTGCGAGGCGCTTCCGGAACGGGTTGGAGCCCGCTCTGGATCTTTAAGGTGGCCTGCTCGGCGATCCTGCGCCGCAGCAACTTTCCCTGCACGGTCGCGATCAAGTCGCTTTGCTGGAATGGCTTAACGATGTAATCGTCGGCACCGAGCACCTTTCCAACCCGAATTTCTTCGGGTGACGATAACGCGGTCAGGAAAACAAAGGGGATCTTGCTGAACCTCGGGGTTGCGGAGACGGTCTTGAAAAACGCGTATCCATCCATCACGGGCATGTTGATGTCTGAAATTATCAAGTCTGGTGGTTGTTCAAGCGATTCGAGCGTGGAAAGTGCATCCTTCCCGTTGGTACCTGTCACGACCTCGTACCCGTTGAATTCGAGGAGCATCTTGACGCTGCGGATGATATCGTCATTATCGTCCACGAGCATGATGTTCTCTTTTCGTTCTTCTGCACCTTCTGCATCCGGAGACGCATCACATTGATTTTCATCCGGTGGCTGGTTTTGATCGTTATCGTTTTCCAGCGATATTCACCATACCCATGGCTTATCAGACCGTGGGCAAGTTAAAAAAGATTACAACTCGCCCTAGTGCGCGAGGATTTCGTTCTCTTTGCTCAAGCGGTGCAAAAAGGGCACGTTCGGCAGCCTATCTCTTTTTGTTGAAATCGATGTCCCATGCCGGTCAACCGGTTCGAATCTTGATGGCCACGGTCTTGATCTCGTACGGCAGGACCTGAACGCGAACCAAACACGCTTCTGAATCGATGTGAATCCTGCCGGCATCCGATACTCTTTCCAACAGGTCTAATTCCCTGCACATTTCGGGAACGTGGACCTCCGTGAAGGAGATAGTGGCTTCCGAAGTCATTCCATCCTCTTCCACTAAACGGAAGACCACCCACGTGGTTTCTGGTTCCTTCTCGAGAAAGCATTCGGGATGCGGGTTGTTCCCGGCCGGCGGGTCATTGAGCACCTTCACGGCCGACACGCGGATGGATCCCGTGGTGTTGGTGATGGTGAATCCAGGAAGCAGTGCGAATTCTGCCACGTTAGTGGCCGAGATGAATGGCTGGTTGAACTGCTCGGCGGATTTCCAAGTCGCCTGTTCATCTTCAACCGAACTGGCATCTATTGCCACGGAGAGCCGCCAGAAACCGCGATCGATGAGGCGCGGGCGCGGGTCGTCATCGTCAAGGGTGGCAGCACGATCGTGCCTCTCGAATTTTGCTCCCTTCAGGAGCGAGAGTTCCATTGTCGAGCCACGTGTGAATATTCCATACTTGTTCCGGTTCAGCAAGGAAACAGTTGCGGGCACACCATCGATCTGCCCCGAAATCGACGCCCATTGCTGGACCGGATACTCGTACTTGGCATTGTAGTCGGTAAATTTGTTTTTGCTGGTCGTGTCGCGCGTGATGGACCCGAACTGCATGCCACACCGCACGCTATCCGATTCGAACGCGGGGATGACCTGGTACTTCAGGAGCTTGTGGTCCTCCTGCCAGTCGACGAGGACATCGTGATACACGACGTTGGATTGAGCCACGATATAGACTCGGTGGTAGATCGTGGTCCCCGCTGCTGTCGGGACCATTTTCACGATCACGCTCTTTATGACCGGCCCGTCGTACTCGATGGCGTGGCTGTTGGCCCGGGGGAGAGCGATCGGGTGATCGTAGTAGCCGGGAGACAGGTTCCACGCGTCAAATTTGGTGTGCGGGTCGTCATACAACACCAAGCCCGCGTGGCAGGCCTCCTGCTGGAACTGCTTGGTCGAAATGCTCGCGATCGTCCCAACATCGACGTCGACATGCACTGTAACGCTCGAATTTTGCAAAATAACGTGATTTGATCCCTCCCCGCTCACATTTTCAGCTTCTTGAACCGACTTTGCATCCTGCGGTCCTGACCACGAAATGGTCACGTGACGGGTTCCAAATGGCGGGATCGGTGTATACTCAGGAACCAAGACCCAGAGATAAGCTGGGTTCGTTGCATCGACAAAGCCGTCCAGCGCGTGAAGACCGCTGGTCACCTTCAAGTAGTCCTTGCCGGTGACCGGTCCGAGCCCCGCCGTGAACTCGCGGTTGGCATCGTGATGCGCAAAAGAGACGACTTGGCATGGATAATCAAAACCATCGTCATCGCAAGCAGAAAACTCGTAACGATCGGCTCCCTCCACCTTCTGTCCAAAAAGGGCATCAACACGGATCGTAATGACCCCGCTGCGCGGCCAAGAGAGCTGGTTGAGAATGGCGAGGGTCGTGTTGTCCCCGCCATCCGGTCCTGAACGTGTCAGCCCTGATAATTCCCGCTGTTTCTCGAACGCCCAAGCGAACATCGCCTCGTACTCGCATGCCGCGTCGCGGTAGACCTCGGGAATCGAGCTGCCCGGGAGCACGTCGTGGAACTGGTTGAACAGGATGGCCTTCCAATGCTCGTTGATCTCGGCTTGGGCATCCTCGTTCCCGCGCAGGGTCGCCAGCACGTTGAGTAACTCGACCGCTTGCAGGAGCACCTCGGCGGTGCGGTTATTCTCCTTGATCATGTGGATGGACGTGAGCGTGCCTTGGTGGCATTCCAGGTAGAGTTCGTCGTTCCACCGGGGCAACCGATCACGATACGGTTCCAGCAAGGCGAAGAGGTCGCGGATGGGGCCCAGCTTGGAATACCCGGCCTTTTCCCACGACAGCTGCTCGATGATCTCCACCGGCGTGGGGCCGTGGCCGCCATCCCCTAGGCCGTAAATGTTGCCGATGACCGGCACGAACTCCGTGTCTAGTGTGGCATCGAGCGCGTCCGGATTGGTCATGTAGGTGAGATCCACGTCCATCCCAAGCTTGATCAACGGCGAATCGTTCGGCAAATCCTTGACGTGGTGAAACCAATTGTTCTTGTGCTGCATCCAATACCCGAGCACGGCCGACCCGTCGGGCGACTTCCACGTGAACGCGTGGTACGGGAACTTGGTAACCTCGTTGTAGCAGAACTTGTTCGTGTAAAAGTATCTAGCACCAGATTTCGCAAGGATCTGCGGGTACACGTGCGGAAAGCCGAACACGTCATCGGCCCACGCGATTTCCGAGACGAACCCGAACTCCTCCAAGAACAGGCACTGGCCGGCGGCCCGCTGGCGGATGAGTGACTCGCCTGACGGTATGTTGGCATCGCATTCGACCCAATCCCCGCCAACGGCTTCCCACCGGCCCTCCGTGATACGCTGCTTGATGGCCTCCCACGTCGCGGGGTATAGTTCCTTGGTCCACGCGTAGTAGACGGCTTGGTTCTGCGTGAACGTGAAGGACGGATACATGGCCATGTGTCGAAGGGCATTCGAGAACGTCTCATCGATCTTTTTCTGGCGCGTGTCCTCCTTGCGCCAGAGCCACGCGGCATCGATGTGCGAGTTGCCGACCGAGAGTAACTTGATCCCGCTGTCCCAGCGGACCTCGGGGGCTCCCAAGACGAGTGCCTTGAAGTGGTTTCGGCAAATCGAAGGAACGATGATGCTATGGCGGTAGCCATATTCCAGGATGTGATCGAACCGCTTCTTCTCGTGGACGGTCATGGCCGATGCTCCTTCGACGCGCATTTCAAAGTGGCTCAGGAATGGGGTCTACTCACATGCTTGGAACCCTATCTGGGTTCCAAGCGAGAGAAGAATTGCTGCGCAACCACGCGTGAACCATGATTCGCCCTCGCAGGTTAAAAGATCTGCTGATTAATTCGAATCATGGACAAAATTAGCATCGAAATCATGTCTGGCCTTGTGTGGCCACACATCACGTCCCTTGTCGGGGCGGAATCCACGGATAGAAAAATAAATTTCTGCGCGATTGCATGGATATCGCGCGTGAATGCCAGGCCCCCCATGATTGCCGCTTCGATAAACCCCGGGCATCTCACGGCAGAATTGATCGCCGAGACCGAGCAATTCAGCGTGAATTTCCCCTCAACGAAGCTGGTTGCAAAGACCGATTATGCCGGGCTCGTGACCGGCAAGAAGCTGGACAAGTCCGCCTTGTTTGACACGTTCCGTGGGGAGCTGGAGCACGCCCCGATGATCAAGGCCTGCCCCCTCGTCGTGGAGTGCCAGCTCGTCCAAACCATTGCCCTCCCGAGCAATACCCTTCATATCAGCGAAGTGGTTGGCGTGTATGCCGATGAAAAGATCGTGGTAAACGGCGTGCCCGATCCGAAAAAGTTGGATCCTATCCTCTTGACCATGCCCGATAACACGTACTGGTCCCTCGGGAATCCCGTCGGCAAGGCGTGGTCGGATGGCAAAAAGCTCAAGAATGATTGAAGCGGGGAGGATGCACATGGTCGAATCGTTGCGAAAGGTATTAGCAAGCGGTGGGTCTGTCGTCGGGACTATGGTCCAAGACTTTGCCACCCCGGCGATCGTCGTCGCGGCCGCGGAAGCCGGGCTTGACTTCATCATCGTCGACATGGAACACGGGCCGGCCTCGTATGCCGACGTGCAGGACATCTGCATCGCGGCCAAGAACACGGGCCTGCAGGTCCTGGTACGTGCCACCAAGAACTCCTACGAGTACATGGCCAAAGTACTCGACATGGGCGCCGACGGGCTCATGATCCCGCACGTTGACACGCCCGAGGAGGTGAAACGCGTCGTCGATTGCTCCCGGTATCCGCCTGTCGGGAACCGCAGCTACGGCATGCGCCAGTGGCTGTCCAAGTTCCACACCGTTCCCAAGTCCGCGGATTACATCAAGGCCGCGAACGAGCACGTGACCATTTTCATCCAGGTGGAAACGCCGCGCGCCGCGGAATCGATCGATGCCCTCCTGGACGTGCCCTGCATCGACGGCGTGATCGTCGGCCCGGCCGATTTCACCATGAACATGGGCATCATCGGCCAGTACGAAGATCCATCATTCACGGGGATAGTGGATGGCGTGCTGGCCAGTTGCCAAGCCCACGGGTTGGGATTCGGTATCCACCTGAAAAAGCCTGACCTGGCTGCCGCGTGGAAAGAGAAGGGCGCGAACATCCTGCTATACAGCTCGGCCTTCGACCTGCTCAAGGAAAAAATGGCGGAGATTGCTACAAATCTTCGGTAGTCGGAATTTGACTTGTGGTCAAATTGCCTCAGCAATTATTAAATGGCCGTTTGAGGGCAAATAAAAACTGAGGTGAACATCACGACTGAAAACTTGAGCGAACGAAAATGCGTCCCGTGCGAGGGCGGGATTCCACCACTCTCTGATGAGCAAGAAGATGCGTTCTTCGAGCAAATTGCTGGCTGGACGTTGAATCGAGAAGGCATACATAAACTGCACCGGCAATTCAAATTCGAGGATTTCAAGGAATCCATGGCATTTGTGAACGCGGTCGCGGCCATCGCGGACCAAGAGGACCATCATCCGGACATCTACATTTTCTATGACAAGGTCATCTTGGAATTGTACACGCACGCGGTACAGGGCCTGTTCGACAACGATTTCATCATGGCTGCCAAGATCAACGAAATCCCGGTTCCCGAGCAGACATAAAAAAGGCGTAAAAAATAAAATCGAATGGTGGTAGTTTCGTGAAAATCATGGAAGGCATTTAAAAAAAGAACAAAAAATGGGCAGACTCCTTTAAAATGTACCTGTTTTCTGGTGATTCAGGTATCAATATGCATTGCACGAATGATTTTCACCTGTTCGGGACTCAGCTCCAGAGCCATCCTTCGAATAGCAAATCCCTTCTCGGTCAAGTATGGTGCCGGCAACGCCGATCCTTTTTAATCCCGTCCTTGACAGGTTAGATTATTGTGATAATCATGGAAACAACCATCCGGGTGGCCAAGACTCACGCCGATTTCGGCAAGATTTTCGTGCTGCGGTACAAGATCTTCACCGTGGAACAGGGTTTCTCCGAAGACATCGAGATCGATGAACATGACGATACAGCGGTGCACCTCATTGCAGATGCCGGATCGCGAGCCATGGGAACGTTGCGCCTGTTCAAGAACAAAGGTGACATCATCCTCGGCCGCATGGCGGTGGAGAAGGAAGCTCGGGCGACAGGGTTGGGGCGGAAGCTGGTGCGCCGTGCCATAATCGAGGCCCGAAAGATGGGAGGAAAATTCATCATTGCCCACGCGCAGGTCCAAGCCCTCGGGTTCTACATGAAGTTGGGCTTCGTGCCGTTCGGGGACGAGTTCGACGAGGACGGCACGCCTCATCGGCTCGTTCGATGTGCGTTGTGAATCGATGCCACTTTTTGGGACAAGATCGGGTTTTTTCCTTGGGCCTTCCAAGGGCAGCTTATGGATGGTGACCCGATCAAGATCACGCTATTCGGCCCCCGCCACACGGGACAGGGGCCGTTGGCGCGCGCGTGGGGCCGCACGGATGCCGACCTGCCTGACCTGCAACCCGTGATGATCTACGAGCGGGATGTCGAGCTTGAGGGGACCACGCGCACCGTTGCAGCGTGGGTGCTCTCGTTGGACCCACGGTTCGACTACATGCGTACCGCCATGTACTTGAAGACCGATGCGTTTATCTACACTTTAGAGCTCACTGAGCAGTCATGGCGCCAGCTCGACTACCTCGACACGTTCATCGACGAGGCCAGCGCGGCACTCGGGGGAACCACACAACCGCAAGTCCTCATCGGGTCGCACATCGACCCGACGTTGAAATACACGCCAAAGGTGCGGGCAACCATCGACGCGTGGCGGGAGAAACACGGAGGCCTGCCCTTCTACAAGATCGACTTGAACCAAGCCGACACGTTCTTCCAGCAGGCCGAGGCCATCTTTGCCGACGTGCTCGCCATGATCCTGTCCCATTAGCAAATTTACTTCCTTTCTACTGGCAAATTTCACCGGTTCAAGTTTCCATCATTTCATTACTACATTCACATCAATCAAGATATAATGCTAAACTTTATAGCAGATATCTTGCTACGCGATTTAGCAATCTAATTGTCGTGGTATAAATGGAACAAATCAACTTCAGGGTCACCGTGGCTGAGAAAAAAGTGTTTGACATGCTCGCTCAAGCCAAGGGAATTAGTACGGCCGAGCTTGCGAAACAGGCAGTTCTCAAGGATATATCGCAGGATCGGGTCGATTTGGCATTTGATCTCTTGAAGCAGGGAAAGGCCGGCCGCAAGCAGGCATGGTTCGTATCCGGGCTCGATGGCAGGGCATTTCTCGCGGAATGGACCCGACGGGGTGCTGCCGAGACCATCCCAGACGAGACCATAGACAGGGAGCTGGACGATATCCTGAAAATCGACCTCAAAAAATACATGCGGAAGAAACCGGAACCGTGATGAGATGCTTCTTCTCATTGATGCATGCTTTTGGAGCCATTGCCGGGAGCTACACGATGCAAAAATCTGGGATTTGCGGGATATATTGCAATCTTTCAGCTGGGGATATACAAAGCAGGTGTTCCAAGAGATTAATGATCATCAGCTGGATGATTACGTACCGGATAACGCCGGCATGATCATCGAAGTTAGAAAAGTTGAGATGGAGCAATTATATGCGATGGATCCCATTGCGGCCACATTTGACGAAGCAGATCAGTCACTAATCGTGATAGGAAAGCGAGAAGATGGATTAGTACTTACTGACGACTGGGTTTTGGCAGAAGAGTGCAAAGGGTTGAATGTCTCCGCACTCCGGTTGCCTGAATTTATGCTCAACTTGGTTGCCATAGGAATCATTGAGAAAACTATACTATACAGGGCATTACGTTTCTGGGATTCGAAGGGCAGGTTCCAAACTAAAGAAATACGCCGTTTGAAAAAATTCCTACAAGCGCTCAAATGATCCGCCAATCCCGGCAACCATAAATATCGATTTTTATGTCAATACTATCATAAATAATCATGGTAAAGATAGCCTTCATCGGCGCCGGCAGCCGCATTTTTTGCAAGAACGTGGTCACCGATATTCTCTCGTTCCCGGCGCTGCGAAAGGAAACTACATTCGCTTTATGCGATATAAACGAGGCACGGCTGAATCACGTGAAGGCCGAGATGGAACTCTACAAGGAGGACAATCCGGACGCGCTCTCGGGGGTAACCTTCGAGGCCACGACCGACCAGCGTGAGGCGATTACGGGTGCAAAATATATCGTCGATGCTATCATGGTCGGCGGGCCTGATTCGGTGCGTTTGGACATCGAAATCCCTAACAAGTACGGTGTCGACCAGTGCATCGGCGACTCCACCAGCGTGGGCGCGGTGTTCCGGGCCCTGCGCACGTTCCCCGTCCTGAAAGAGATCGTCACGAACATGCGGGAGGTAGGTTACAACGCGGGCCTGAAGGGTGGCGCCAAGCCCCTGTTGCTTAACTACGCGAACCCGATGGCAATGAACACGTGGTATTGCAACGCGCTGGTGCCTGGTTCGACGGTCGGCCTGTGCCACGGCGTACAGGGTACCTTCAAGCAGATTCACGGCACGTTCGTGGGTGCCAAAGCGGACGAGATGTCGTTCATGTGCGCTGGCATCAACCATATGGCATGGTTCCTTGAACTCTGGTTCAAGGATGGCACCCAGAAGGATGCCAAGTGGCAGGATGCATACCCGATTATCTGGGAACACTACCGCGACGAGCCCGAGATCGTCGGCGACGACAAGGTCCGCTGGGACATGATGAAGGCCACGGGCTACTATATGACCGAATCCAGCGGCCATCTCAGCGAATACGTGCCATACAATCGCAAGCGCAAGGACTTGATCGAAAAATTCGCGGGCGACACGACCGGTTTCAACAATCTGAAGAATGGCTGGGACCTCGACTTCTACGGCGACAACACTTACAACGTCGAGGCGGCAGCGCTCCAGGAGCCCGAGCACATACGCTTCAAGGACACGCCATCCGACGAGTATGCGAGCAAGATCATCAATGCAATCGAGACGAACGTGCCCACCCGGTTCAATGGCAACGTGATAAACGTGCATAGTGCCCTGATCACGAACCTGCCCGAGGGTTGCTGCGTCGAGGTGCCCATCTTCGCCGATGCCCACGGCCTCCACCCACAGGGGGGCATCGAGCTCCCGACAGTCTGTCAAGCCCTCAGCACGAGCAACATCATGGTCCACAAGGCCACGGTCGAGGGTGCCCTAGCCAAGGACAAGGAGAAGATCTACCAAGCAGTCTTGCTCGACCCGAATACGGCATCGGTGTCGTCACCCGAGGAGATCCGGGAAATGGTCGAGGAGATGTTTGCCGCAGAGGCGCGCTGGCTCGGTTGGATGGACGAATGAGAAAAATATAGGTAAGTGCACCAATCATTCCTTTTCATCGGAGGCGTGTTTCCGTTTTATTTCATTTCTCCTCCTCATTCTCTAAATCCGTGTCTTGCCTTTCAGCTGGATTGGCGACATCTCGCACGGCACGGGGTAGATGCGCTATTTGCACCGGCTTTTCGCGTTCGATTTTATACGTAGTTTTCGTGTAGGTCTGGACCTGCAGCTCGATGGCAGCGGTCTCACCAGGCTCAATTTCGACACTAAACTTGTACTCGGGCGGCGCCGAGCTGGTGAGTTCCGGAGCACTCTCGACAAACGTGATCTCCTTCGTCTCGATGAAGGTGACCCGCAGGTCGTGCATGGGCCGTTCCGTGTCGTTCTTGATGTTGATCTTGCGTCGGATCGTGTCCCTCCGCTCGTGCACCTGGATCTCCTTGTAAAGGTGGCTTTCGGCAGGTGCTACCGGCTTTGTCGTGATTTGCTCTTCACCCGTTTGGAGCCACATGATGCGATCGGTGATCTTGGCATCGAGATCCTGCTCGGGGTCTGTCGAGATCTTGTCGCCGATAGACCCCTGTGTCTCGAGGTAACCCTTTGGGAGATCCCCGTCGAACAGGATGATCTTCGTGTGCGGGATGCGCTGGGCGATCTCGGAGAACAGGTAATGTTTCCTGACGTTCTTGTAGGTGATGTCCTGCACGATCGAATCCATCGTGTATGCGAGTTCAAGCTCCCGGATGATGGAAACCGGGACCTGTTCTTGGGAAAACCAGTTTAGTCTTACGCTTTTTCTCGAATCTAGTGTGATTTTCGTGTCCGATCCACCTCGTTTAGAGCATTATATGCTTAGATTTCTTCAAGTTCCGCATCATCTCGTTCTGCGGCATCACGTTTTGTGCCTGTTGTTCCGTCTCGAGGTTGTCGAGGAACCCACGGTCGGCTATATCGGTCTTTTCGAATTCGAATTGCGCAAAGAGCGCATCGCTTTGTGAATAACTGGTGTCTGTATTGTTCATGACGAGGATGAACCCATCCACCGTGGCCAAGTTCGTGTCCTCGTCGACCTTGATGTGCAGGGTCGGTTCCCACTTGATCCGGGCATCTTCCAGGAAATACTTGATGCCAATGCTGATCTCCTGCTCGACCTTTGACTCGATCGAGACGGCGATCGTGCCCGCCATGTCCTCGTAGCGCCGGTAATGGGCCGACTCGATCAGGTCAATGATCTGGTCCCGGTTCGGGCCTCGAAGGTCGCTGCTGCTCTGTATGATGGCGTTCGCTGCATTCTTTTCACGGTTGATGAAATTATTCACGATGAACTTGTCGGGGCGCTTCACGTCGATTTGCAATAGTGTTACTCCTTCGACATTCTGGTCTGGAAAGTACACCGTGGTCGTCGACGGGTCGAAGGCAGCGGGTACATCGTCGATCTCGAGACGGTTGAGCCCGGATAGGAGGTGTACTCTCTGTTCGCGCTCGACGATGCCACCGCCCCCGGAAAAGATGATGAATTTTGATGGAGGAGGATTGATTTTCAAGATTGTCACCGCGCATCACGATACGCCGAACAGGGAGATAAATGGATATCTTTTGATTAATTGTTCAAGGCAAATCACTTCGGGACATCTATATCGAAGAAGCAGTCAAATCCCGTCACGTAGGAAAATACACGCTTGAAAAAACGTCGCTATTGCTTACGTTAACTGAATAAGTCGTGTGACAAAAAGGAAAATACTAGAAACGATCAGAGAGCCGTCTTCTTTTGGAAGGTCACGATACCGGCGATCAAGAGCGCGACCGTGAAGGCAACGAGGATGAGCAGCCCACCCCAGAGCGGGATGGCGATCGCCGTCGCACCGCTACCGATCAGGGTGCTGCTATACATCGGGTCGCCGAGCCCGTTCCCGAGGGTCACCAGCTGGAAGAACACCTGCTTTGCCCAATATGCAGGCATGAAGTACACGATGCTCGACTCGAAGATGAAGAACGAGCCAGAGGCGAACAGCATCGGCATTATGATGACCATCGAAACCGTGCTGGCGGCTTCTGGGGTCTTCGCGAAGGCCGCGATGAGGATTCCTATCCCGATCGATTGGATGCTGAAGAGCATCCCGATTGCGAACCCGACAAGCAGGGCACCGGCGCTCGCCACGTGAACCCCGAGCGCCGCGTATCCCAAGGTAAACATCACGCCGATGGACAGGGCTCCAAATATCGTGTCCGACAACACCCCGCCGAGGAAGATGTTGCCCCGCCCGATCGGCAACGTGTCAAACCGGTCCAGGAGCCCGCTCTTCTTTCCCGACGCGAACGAGGTGGCGGAGCGGATGACGAGCATTCCCCCGGCGTAAACCACCATACCTGGAAATGCGTAATCGAACGCGTGCATGCCCGTTCCCGGTATTGGCTCCGAGTTTGCCAGGCACACCATCACCGTGATCATGATCGGGAAGACGAGCCAGATGAAGGCCTGCCATTTCCGCATAGTCTCCTTGAAGAAGAGCCGGGTGACGATAAGAGCCTTGTTTGATGGCTTTTCCTCGACCTGAAGCGTAATCTGGCTCATTAGTCCCTCAGTCTCCGCCCGGTGAGTTGCAGGAACACGTCTTCGAGCGTGTTCTGCCGATAGTTCAGATTCCTGACACCGCCGGCCTCCGTCATGATCGCGCGTTGCAGAGCTTCGACAGCCTCAAGCCCACCAACCACCGAGATAAGCAGTCGCTGGTTCCCGTTATCCGTGATACCCGAGACCGAAGCATTTCCTTTCAACAAGGCCTTTGCCGCCTCGGCCGCATCGTGGCCAGCGAACTGGATCTCGAGCACGTCGCCGATACCGAATTTTTCCTTGAGCTCTAGCGGGGTGCCGCTAGCGATGACCTTTCCCGAGTCAAGAATCGCTATGTGATCGCTCAGGGCGTCAGCCTCCTCCATATCGTGGGTTGTCAGGATAATTGTCGAATCTTTACCTTTGAGATCCCGGATGAAATCCCAAACTACGCGCCGGGCTTGCGGGTCGAGGCCCGCGGAAGGTTCGTCGAGGAAGATGATCTCAGGTTCGTGGACCAATGCCATGGCCAAGTTCAGGCGGCGCTTCATCCCTCCTGAAAGGTTCTTAGCGGCTGTTTTCCTGCCCGCAATGCCGAACTGCTCGAGCAGTGCCACGGCGCGGCGCATTGCCTCCTTTCTTGGGATGCCGTGCGATTCCGCCACGAAGGCAACATTCTCCTCGGGCGTTAAGAGTTCCGCAACCACCACGTCCTGGGGGCAGACACCGATCTTTCTCCGGATTTCGGCACGCTGCTTGCGGAGATCGAGACCTGCAATGGTTGCTTCCCCGGCATCCGGCACGAGCAACGTGGTCAGCATGCGGATGGTGGTCGACTTACCGGCGCCATTCGGCCCGAGCAGGCTGAACAGTTCCCCTGCGGGGATTTCAAGGTCGACGCCATCGACCGCTCGGAGTTGGCCGAACCTTTTTTCCAATCCCTTCGCGATGATCTCGGGGCAGGGCACTTGGTTGATATCAGTACTGTTCGAGGCGTCTTTGGTATCCAGCACGATCTCGGTTTCCGTGATATTTACCTGCTGCATCATTTTATCCATCTCGCTAAATTCTTCGCTTTATTGTTGAACATCTCTTTGAGTATCGTGTGGTAATGTTCAGGTTCTTCTTTATTCGAGTTGTCTTGAATGATCTGGCTCCCGGTTCTTGTCGAGGAGATCCATTTATAAAACTGAACGTCCTATGAAAGTCTATAAATGCGGTCGCGCGGGGAATTTTTAACCGGGAAAACAACCGTTGTATCGAAACGTTACTCCCTTTCGAATCTTATACAATAGAACGTGCCCTGCTATGGTGGACAAAAAGTCTCGCCGTGGAATGCGATGGCAGTTCACCGACGACGACGCTCGACAAGAAATCGATAAGTGGCGAACAATAAGTAAACCCTTAAAGTGAACCGGCAGAAAAAACGCTAGAAAGTAATGACAACAACCGGTCATCGCGTAATGCGCGAATTTGGTTGATGTAATTATTGTTGTCCGGTTTCTCCTCCATAATCTCGACGATCTAATCAAATGATACCGGATTGAACCCGTTGTTATCCACACCGACATCGTGTTGCTTGCCAACCGGGGGTAACGTGCCGTGCGAGTGGCCATATAGTTGCCAGCTGTTGAAATGACTGTTGTTCCTGACGCGCATCGCGTAGTGACACAGCGTGATTTCACGCGAGCTGCACGTGATGTCTTCCAACGGGGTAACTGTCACACCCGTCGCTATGACAAGGGCAATGACGCTCCTCGAATCGTGGTTTCCTGGTATGAAATGCAACGTGACATCGTTAACCGGGACAGAAAGTTTCTCGCGGGACCGACCTTGAACGCAAGATCCCCGAGGAAATACAACGTTTCGCCCGGTTTCACGACGTCCTTTAGGTTCCGAAGGATCGTCTTGTCCATCATTTCCACGTCATCAAACGGGCGGCTGCAGTACTTGATGATGTTTGCGTACCCGAGATGATAATCGGCGGTAAACCAGATTATGTGCCATGCACTTGAATTTCATCTGCCTTATTTTAGAAATGGCGAAAGAAATCGCCATTGAACGAGTTATCACTGCAAATCGAGCAATGCGACATAGCGCTTGAGAAAGCCGCTCAGATGTCTCTCGGGAAGGACGTATGACCCTGCCCGGTCGTCGATCTCCTCGCCGGACAGCCGGACGTTCAAAGTCCGCGCCAGGATGTCGATATCGATGATGTCGCCGTCCTGCACCGCGAGGATCGGACCGTGGTCCCAGCCCTCGGGCGCCACGTGGCCGAAGCAGCCGCCACGCGTCCCTCCCGAGAACCGCCCGTCCGTGATCAGGGCGACCGATTCGGCAAGGCCCATGCCCGCGATGGCGCTGGTCGGGGAGAGCATCTCCGGCATGCCGGGCGCGCCTTTCGGGCCCATGAGCCGGATCACGACGCAGTCGCCGGCCGAGACCTTCCCGTCCAGAATGGCCTGCATGGCCTCGTCCTCGGAATTGTAGACCCGGGCGGGCCCGCTGAAGGCCATCATGTCCGGAGACACGCCGGCGCTCTTGATGACCGCCCCGCCCGGGCACAGGTTACCGCGCATGATCGCGATGCCCCCCTCGGCCGAATAGGCCTCCTCGACGGGCTTGATGATGTCATCATCCTTGACCTCTGCTTCCGCCGCGATCTCGCCGATCGTCACGCCATTCACGGTCGACTCGTCAACATGCAAGAGATGGACGATGCGGTTCATGATCGCGGGAACGCCGCCCGCGCGGTCGAGATCTTCCATGGTGGCGGGGCCCGAGGGGCGGATCTTGGCAAGGTTGGGCGTCGACCGGCTAATGCGATCGAACAGGTCAAGGTCGATGTCGGGGCCGAATTCCTTTGCGATGGCGGGCAGGTGCAGGACCGTGTTCGTCGAGCCGCCGATGGCCATGTCGACCGTGATGGCGTTCTCGAAGCTATTCATTGTAACGATGTTGCAAGGCCGCACGTCGCTCCGGGCCAGCTCCACGATCTTCCGGCCGGTCTTGTATGCGAGATCGAGCTTGTTGGGGTCGCTGGCCAGCATGGTCCCGCACCCGGTCAGGGAAAGGCCGAGCACCTCGGTCAGGCACGCCATGGTGTTGGCCGTGAACAGGCCGGCGCAGGACCCTTCGCCGGGGCACGCGCACCGTTCCATGCGGGCGAGGTCTTCCTCGCTCGTCTTCCCGGCGGAATACTCACCCACGGCCTCGAAACAGCTGATGAGGTCGATCTTCCTGCCGTCGATCTCACCGGCTTTCATGGGGCCACCGGTGAGCACGATCGCGGGCAGGTTGACCCTTCCACAGGCCATGAGCATGCCCGGCGTGATTTTATCGCAGTTAGTAATTCCAACCCACGCATCCAAGCTATGCGCGCCCATCATTAGCTCCACGTTGTCAGCCACGTGCTCTCGGGATGGCAACGAGTAATACATGCCACGTGCCTTTCCCATGCTGATGCCGTCGCAGATACCGGGCACGCCCCACTCGAAGGGCACCCCGCCGGCATCCCTGATCCCGTCCACGACCCGCGCCGCGAGCTTATTCATGTGTATATGGCCGGGGATGATCGTGTTGAAGGAATTGGCAACACCGATCCACGGCTTGTCGCCGAAGTCCTCGTCGGTGAGGCCGGTGGCCCGCAACAACGCCCGGTGGGGCATCGTCTCGATGCCTTCCTTGATCCTGTTGGAATTCATATTTGAAGCATATCCGTGTTATGGTTTGTTAATTGTGATGAAACTCCCGGTCATGGCGCATCTTCTTCTTCATCGTGTCCGCCCATTCCGCCCATTGATGGAGGCAGGAAATAATCGGCGAAAATCTTTCCAATGAAGTTCGTACCGATGTAGAGGCCCTTGGGGTCGAGCTGGTTGATGAATTGCATGAGTTCGCCCGGAGCTCCGTCGGTCACGATGTTCTTGCCCGCCTCCTGGATCTTGCGATACACGGGCATCCAGACATCGCTCGCCGTCGATGGCTTGCCGTCCCCGGGCACCCATTGAATGCCCGTGAGCTCCGGGATTGCCAGCAGGTCATCAAGGTAGGACAACTGGTTCACGCCATCGAGATGGTAAATTGCATAATCGAGGTGCCGGCACAGCTCGACCAGATCGGGCAACACGAAGCGCCGGAACCACTTGGGCGAGAGCATGTAGGAAAAGTCGCATTGCAGGGGATACCACCGCTTCGCGCACCACAACTTCATCCACGCGCTCGTGCCATGGCAGTGCTCCAAGACAATGCTCACGAGGTCGTCGAAGACCTTCTGGGACTTTTCCAGGATGATCGCCCGGCACACGTCGATGATCTCGGGCCGGTTTTTCATGCCGTAGAAGATGTCCTTTGGTTCGAGGAAGCTCGCGAGGATGTCCATGAGGCCGCCGTAATCCGTCGTGCCGATCATGTAGTTGTCCCCTGCCCGCTGGGCCGCGTATTCCGTGATGCGGAGCAGCCGGGCATACCAATCGTTGTTCCCGTTGAGCTCCACGGCCTCGAGCATGGGCACGATCTCGTCGAGCGAAATTTTCTGCCGCGGGAAAAACCAGACCGTGTCCGACTTGAACACCTGGTCCGCGCCGAACACCGCAGCAAAGATCCCGGCCCCGTAATTGGGCCAAAACACGGGCATCTCCTCGGCCCCCCAGAACGTTGACGCGGCGTGTCGTTCGAATAAATCGACCGCACCCTCGATATCGTCGTGGTGCTTTGCGAGATACCACGAATCGTAGGACACGGGGGGCGCGTTTGGCTTCGGGTAGGCGTAGGCGATGACGGGCCGGTCCGCGTTCTCGTGGTCCCACCACGCCATCCAGCGCTGCTTGGCTTCTTCAGCGTCTTCCTTGTATTCCATGGTCGAATTCAAGGACCAAGAAGTAAAAAAGCCTAAGGTGGCAGTACCCCCCACCCGGCGGGCGCGGATGCGATGGGGCAGGTTTTTTCAAGCCAAGTAAAGGCCTGATGTCAACTATCGCGAGGTTCCGTCCTTTTCGAGTGCCGTGGCACGGATCGTGTTCATAAACCTGTCGTTGAGTTCCTGTCGATTAACCGCCAAGGAGCAAGATCACGGGAAATCACGCGTGCCTCAGAGGGGAAGGACTTGCGTCCCCTCCTGGACCTCGAATTCCTGCCCATTAATGGCAAGGGCAAACGGGAGGTTGGTCGAAACCTCGACGGTGCCGCCCTCGTGCACGAGGTCGGCAATGATGGCCCCGAAACGCAAGCGGCGGATCCCGTGTCGTCCTTCCTGGTGAAGACGCCAGTCCACCCGCGGCTTGCTGGCGTCCACCGTGTGAAATCCCAGCACGTTTTCGAGAAAGAGGGAGATCGGTCCGAGGGCAGACCAGCCGCAGAAATTTGGCCGGGCTGGGCTGTGTCCGTTGCCGGTGCTGCCCGGCTTGGGCGCCGTGGGGGAATAAAGCTCCCAGATCGTGTGGGGCGCGTGCTCCTTGAATGTTCGATTAATGTGGGCGAGGAGCCGGCCAGACGTGGCATCCGCGAGCTCGTGAAATCCATATCGTTCGAGCGCCTTCGTTGCCATGTACGCTGTCGGGAGCCACACGCCGCCGCGCCAGTAGCGGCCATCTGGATCAAAATCGGGGTCGTCGCGTGCGACAGACGGCCACGGCACCTCGCCACCGAAGCACCGGGGATCCTCGACCGTGGCAGCGAGGCGAGCCGCCTGATCTTGGTTGCACATGCCGGCCAGCATGGGCCAGAACGCGGCCGGGGTCTTGACCCTCACGAATTGCTCGGGCTGCTTGCGCTTGATGTCGTAATAGATGCCGTCGGCGGGGTCCCAGTAGCGTGCGTTTAGCAGGGATTTAATGCCCTCGTATCGTGCCATGAAGTCTTCGACCGCGATAGTGTCTCCAAGCACGCGTGCAATCTTGGCCATGTGCTCGGCAGCCAGACCCTGCTGGGCCAGCAAGTCGAGCCAGAGGATCTGGCCCCGCTTCCCGCGCCCGCGAGGCGTGTTATCCATCCCGCTTGCGACACCGCTCCACAGGAATCCCAGGGGAAAGCGCCGGGCGAAGAGAGGGTTCGTGGCGAACTTCTTCCAGTGCCATCGTCTCGACTGCTCGATAAAATCATAGTGCTTTTGCAAGTAGCGTCTCTCTGCGAAGATATAGTGCAAGCGACCAGCATTCCCGCTGTGGCAAAAATTCTCCCATTCCACCCACGCGAAAAGGGGCGGGTTATCGGCATGCTCGATCTTTAGCTTGCTCTTGGCGCCATCGTGGATGATCCAGTAGAAATTGTTAAGAGTTTCGACGCTCGGAAAGATCTGGGCGGCATACTTGCAATACATCGCCATGAAGCACGAGTCCCAGATCCAAATCACGTTGCCGCCCCCGGGCGTGAAACCGCAATCGATGTACGGCGACTGGGGGGCTCCCGATCGCGAGATGACGTGATCCCACGCGAGCTCCCACGCTTTCCAGTAGAGATCCACGAGGGATGTATCCGCGTCGAAAATTGGCTCCGGTACTTGAGACCGGTCGAAGGAGGCTTTGGCTGCCATGGCTGTTCACTAGAAGTGGTTGTTAGGTCGAAAACCTTCCGCGCGATTCGGGTGAATTACCCCGTGACTGAATTGGTGGGTTGTTTTCGCTTTTTTTTTAGGCGTGAATCTAGATCGGTAAAATTAATGAAAAACCTTGCGACGCGAGCTGCCGCTCAATGGCGCGTGGGAAATCTGTGAATTAGAAGGATTTGACAATGTCTTTGATACTTTCCTTGATATTGGATGTTTCCACTCGCTTGAAAAAGACGAATATATCGCCTACGCCGAAGCCTTGTTTAGAGCAAGCAATGCAGGAGCACATCTTTTCATGCGCACCTTTTCAGATTGAAATTTTATAGAAAAGCTGGGATATAACGGTCCAGCAGTGAGTGAAGAAGAAATATGGAACATTTTTGGTGAGAAGTGGATCGTGCATAGTGAGTGCTAATTCTTAAGAAGCACGCCCGCTGGTATCCTGTGCGAGGCATCAAGCGCCATCGCGATGAGCAACTTTACCTTCGCTGACAAGGCACCGTTAGTGAAGGTGGTTTCATCGATTTTCTGGACGAGTTCGAGCGTTTCAGGGTCTACTTCCGCGTATGCTGGGAGGGAATTTTCTGTCAAGTGTACTTCGTGCACGGCCATGAATCGAATCCACGGAACGACGAATATAAATCATGATTTTCACGGGAAGGTTTAATACTTGGAAATAAACTACCCAATTAATTGATTACGGCACTAGCTAGAAAAGCACGGGTGAGATCTTTTAATCATGGTGGTTTGAATGATACGAAAATCGACATTAATCGGCATTGCTGTTGTTGGAAGTTTCCTTTTTCTCATGCTTCCACTCCACACCACGGCGATAACTCCTCAAACGACCTACACGGCGCATGCCTCGATAAAAGTGACGGGCAACGCGCAATTGGCTGCCATTAGTGGTATAACCGGCAAAGGGATTTCCACGAACCCTTTCGTCCTGAGCGGATTCCTCTTTAATGGAGGCGGGGATTCGAGCCCGATCAACATATCCAGCACGACCGACTACCTTGTTATAGAAAATTGTGAGGTAACGAAAGGTGGGCCCACTACGGATCAGACAGGGTTTCAATATGGAGACATCGTGTTACTCGACGTCCAAAACGTTAACGTGACAAATAATCAAATCCTGGACAGTAACGGAAGTGGAATCGTTGTATCCCAAGTCTCCACCTCGGTCAACAACGTGCACATCGAGAACAATTATCTCAGTGCAAACGGTGATGGGATTGATATCGATCAAAACAGTTTCACGGACACCGTGAGCAATATTTTTATCGAGAATAATTATCTCAATGCATGCGTCTACAACGGGATTTCCGTGAACGATGGTGCAGGGAATGTCTTCATTAAAAACAACACCATTCTCGAACCAACAGCAGCTTACGACTATAGCATTGGGAATTGGGATGCTGGTAATGGAATAGATACTGTTGATAGTGGAAGTAACATCACCATCACATTGAATACCATTTCCGGTTTCTTGGACGGGATCAATGTCTGGAACGCTACCGTGACGTCAAATACAATAACGAATAGTTCTAATTCTTTTGCCTCGATCAACGTGCAAGGAACGGACGATGTGGTCAGCAATAATATCTGTAATAACGTTTTCGTATTCAATACCGCCACAGGAATTTGGGTGCAGTCTGGCGCAAACGGCAATCAAATAAAAAACAATTATTGCACTGGCGGCGATATTGGAATCGAAGTTGATGGCAATTCAAACAGTATTCAAGGAAATAACATAACGACAAACGGGCTAGAAGGTATTTATCTAACTGGGGCTGACAATACTGTTTCAAGTAATACCATCTCCGAGGCAACTGGAGTTGAATACATTGACGATCACGGTACTACTAACTCCATTGGGACGAATACCTTTTTAATCGTCAAATTTACGAATGCACAGCCCCAGACTGTCCTCCCTGGCACGAATAACATCGTCAATTGCACCGTCAACGGCGCCACTGTGCTCGATGTTACTATGAACACGACTAAACCCGTCTCGATCACCATAAACTACACCACGACGGCACCAGCCGGGGTTTCGGCGGCACCTAACGCTCTTTGCTATTTCACGTTGAGCGCCAACGACACATCGGCCATAACGTTCCCAGTTACGATCAAGATCTACTACACTAATGTAGAACTCGAAGACGCGGAACTTTCGCCGAGCAACATCACGATCTGTTATTTCAACACGGCGAACTCTCAATGGGAAACCGTGCCTTCAACCGTGGACACAGCAAACCACGTGATTACGGCAACGTTGAATCATTTCTCGGTATACGCCCTCGGGACAAAACCCAGTAGTGCGAGCAGTTTGCCGGCAATCCCCGGTTCCCCGCTCGGAATCCTGCTCGGGACACTTCCAATGGCCATAATCGCGCTGTACTTGGCGAAAAAAAAGAAATTTAAGGATTGAGCCCTGAATCCCGGAGAGGGAGGCACCGGGGCCCTATTAGATCTTTTTTCTCACTTTCTAACTGGCTTAACGAAGAGCTTGCGTAGCTCGTCGCCAGTTGATTGGAGTAGGTTGTTACCCTCTGCCTCCCGCATCTCTTGGAGCTTGGGCATACCCGCATCGCACTCGGCTATCCACTCGCGCTCGAACGTGCCATCCTCGCAGTCTTCCAGCATCTTCTGCATGATGGGCTTGACGATGACCCGGTCGACGACGAGCTTGCCGCGGGTCCTACCACCGTATTCAGCCGTGTTCGAGACGCGGCGATACATCTCCTCGATGCCGCCCTTGTAGATGAGGTCCGTGATGAGCTTGAGCTCGTGGCTCGCCTCGAAATACGCCATTTCTGGCGGGTAACCTTTCTCGACCATGGTCTCGAAGGAGGCTTGGATGAGCTCGGCCACGCCGCCGCATAGCACTGACTGCTCGCCGAACAGATCGGTGAACGTTTCTAGGTCGAACGGGGACATGTCGGCACGTGGTGGCTCGAAGCTGTTCAGGTCGATGACGCCCGCCATGGTGAAGTGCATTGCCTTGGCCATGCCGAGTGCTTTTTGCAAAGCCATGCCCGAAGCGTCGTGGTGAACAGCGACGAGGGCGGGCACACCGAATCCTTCGAGGTAAGTCTGGCGTTCGGAAGGTCCGGGGGACTTTGGGGCTACCATGATGACATCGATGTCCTCTGGCGGGTTGATGAGCTTGTAGCTGATGTTGAACCCGTGCGAGAAGCACAGGGTCTTGCCCGCGGTCATGGCGGGGGCGATCTCACTGTTATAGATCTTGGCCTGGATCTGGTCAGGGAGCAGGATCTGGACGATATCGCCCTTCTGAGCCGCATCTGCGATGTTGTAAACGGTGAAGCCATCTTCCTGGGCACGCGCGAACGACTCGCCGTCCTCGCGCACTCCTATTATAACATTCAGGCCGGAATCCCGTATCATGGCCGATTGCGCTTGGCCTTGGCTGCCATATCCGATGACAGCAATGGTTAGCTCCTGAACGGCATCCAAGGTCGCATCTTGTTCTCGGTAGATTTTCATGTGTGTAAGCACCTGTTTCGTTCGTTGTATCATATTACATGATGCAAATAAAGTTTGTATCGGGAGAATGAACCTGCTCACTCCAGCGATATCGATTCCTCCCCGCGTATCAGTGCCAACACGCCAGATCTCGCGATCTCCTTGATCGTGCCGACCTCCGCCACGAGTTCGATGAATGATTCCAGTTTCGCCTCCGAGCCCGTGACTTCCAAGGTGATGGTCTTCGAGGTCACGTCGATCACCTTCGCGCCCCTGTAGATGTCGACGAGGGTCATGATCTCCTGCCGTGCCGCGTTGTCCCTCACGTTGAGCTTCACGAGCGCCGCCTCCCGGATCGTCGTTTTCGAGGGTTCCAAGTGCTGGACCTTCACGACATCGATGAGCTTGTGGAGCTGCTTGATGATCTGCTCGATCGTGTCCTCGTCGCCTTCCGCGACGATCGTAATGCGGCTGAAGCCTGGACGCTCGCTATGGCCGACCGAGATACTGGCAATGTTGAAGCCTCGGCGGGCGAACATCCCCGTGATTTTCATCATAACACCCGGATGGTCGTAGACCAGCAAGCCGATGCACACGTGGTTTTCTTCTGTCATGTCGTCCTCGTCCTCCGTTCACTCGAAATACACGTTGATATCGTCCTCCTCGGGCGTGATCCGTTCCACCTTGTAGCCATTGGCCTCGCTCTCGTTGCGAGGAAGGCGCGCGAACCAATCGTAGATTGATTTCTTCTCGCCTCGGCGGCTAAAGAAGGTGCTAACAGCCCCGCCTGGCGGCAGCATTGGAAGAGTGTTAGCCTCGGGCTCGAGAAGCATCTCGATCAGGAACGTTGCATCGGCCTTCCTGGCCTGTTCCAGCGCGCCCGCCACCTCATCCGGCTTTTCCACGCGAACGCCTTCCAAGCCGTAAGCGTCGGCCAGTTTCAGAAAATCCGGGAAGTACGTGCCATCCTTGCAGGCCAAACAGGTGTAGGAATACCGCTTGTCGTAAAGGAGCTCCTGCCATTGCCGAACCATGCCGAGGTACTGGTTATTCATGATGATGATGTTGACCTTGATGTCATTCTGCTTTACCGTGGCAAGCTCGTGCAGGTTCATCTGGAACGAGCCGTCCCCGGCGACGATCCAGACCTCCGAGTCCGGCTTGGCGATCTTGGCGCCGATCCCCGCGGGAAAGCCGAAGCCCATGGTGCCCAGCCCGCCCGACGAGATCCACGTGCGGGGCTTCTGCCGGTTCAGGTAGTGGGCGGCATACATCTGGGCTTGGCCCACCTCGGTCACGACGATGTCGTCGGCCTGCAGGATGTTGTTGAGCTCGAAGATCACCTTTTCAGGAACGATGCGGCCCGTCGGGCCTTCCTTCGTCACGTTGGGGATGCCGTTGTAATCCTTCAGCTCCTGGATCCAGCGGTACCACCAAGAGTTGATGGTCGCCGTTGACGGGTCGGCCAGCCGGTTGTTGAGCTGCGATAGGAATTCATGCAACGCGAGCTTGAGATCCGCAACGATTGGCACGTCAACCGGCACGTTCTTACCGATTTCCGCCGTGTCGATATCGACATGGATGATCTTCGCGTTGGGCTGGCCGGGGAAATGTGCGAGGTCACCAGTGATGCGGTCGCTGAACCGGGTGCCAAGGGCGAGGATGACGTCGGCCTCTGAGATCGCGAAGTTGGACCGCTTGCGGCCGTGCATGCCGAGCATCCCGAGTACGTAGGGATGGTCATCGGGGATGGAGCCCTTTCCCATCAGCGTGTAGACGACTGGGATATGGAGTAGGTTGACCAGCTCCTGTAGCTCATCTTGTGCGTTGGCTAGGACGATGCCTCCCCCAGCGATGATGATCGGGTACTGCGCGTTCATGATAAGGTCCAGCGCCCGCTTGATCTGGAGCGATGCACCCTTCGAGAAGACCCGAGGGTTGTAGGAGATGAGTTCGATGGTTTCCGGAATCGGTTCGGCCAGGTTGCACTCTGCTTGCTGGATGTCCCGCGGCAGGTCGATGAACACGGGCCCGGGGCGGCCGGTCGTGGCGATGTACATGGCCTCCTTGAAGACCCGGCCCACGTTGTTCACGTCCTTGATCTGGTAGTTCTGCTTGGTAACGGACATGGTGCACCCTACGACGTCTGCTTCTTGGAACGCGTCGTTGCCGATGAGGTGCGTGCCGACTTGGCCGGAGAACGCGAGTACGGGGCTGCTGTCGTAGTACGCGTTGGCGAGGGCCGTGACGAGATTCGTGGCTCCCGGACCGCTTGTCGTGACGCAGACGCCAAGCTTCCCGGAGGCCCGCGCGAACCCGTCAGCCGCGTGGCCGGCGGCCTGCTCGTGGCGGACCAGGATGAGGCGGATCTCGTCGTCCCCGTAGATCTGGTCAAAAAACGGCATGATCTGGCCGCCGGGATATCCGAATAACGTCGTGTTGCCGCTATCCTTCAGCACTTTCGAGATGATTTCGGTTCCTTTCACGCTAATCTCCTTTCATTTTCATGACCAGGAAAAATCGAGCAAGGAGGTCCCAGCTCCTTTAGACAATTACGACTACAACCACGTGCGCAACGAGAACGGGCAATAAAGTCCCATTTAATGGGCAAACGTGGCGGTTCATGGGAAGATGACTCTCCAAAAATCATTCGAGTCGGGCATTTCACGGTCTAAAATCGTGGCGGTTAAATTAAATTTCCCCTAAATTTCCCACTTTTATGAATGGAGCATCATTGGTGCCCTATTAGCAGTTAATGAAAGCCTTCATTTCCGCAGCTACGAGGTCGGGCACCTCGTGAAACAGGCCGTGGTTCTGCCCGGGCACCACGACGAGTTTCGCGCCGGGTATCAGGTCCTGTAGCTCCTCCGAACGCGCGGGTTCGACTATGCCGTCTTTATCGCCGGTAAAGATGAGCGTCGGGATGGCGAGGTCCGGTAGCCGGTCTCGCGTGTCGTAGCGGAAGAGAGTGTTTTCCATCGCTGCGATGTAGACATCGCGCGGGACAAGGAGCCGGCTTTGGACCGAAGAGGCAACGAGATCGGGGTGCGCCTTTCGAAACGCCCGCGTGAGGCCGATCGGCACCGAGGAGTTGAAGAACGCCTCATCGAGGGGAATAGATCCATCCTTCAGCCGGTCCAGCATGGCCGCCCGCCCGTCGGTATACCACCACGCGGCGGTCCCTGCCAGGATCAGGTGGGAGACCATACCCGGGCTTTCGACGGCTAGATCCTGAGCGATCATCCCGCCCATGGAGTGCCCCGCGAGAACGAACGGAATAGGAAACTCGATGTTCGTTACCAACTCGCAGATGTCTCGCGAGAACTGGTCGATCGTGTACAAATCAAGGGTCTCCTCGTAGGTCGATCCCAGCGGCTTGCTGGATTCTCCGTGCCCGCGCAGGTCGGGCGTGAGGATGTAAAACTGGTCTTCGATGAGCGGGAGAAAATCGGCAAACGTGGAACCTCGCGATCCATGGCCGTGGAGCAGGACCAGCGGGCAGGCGCCGGGAATGCCGTGCAACTCATAGGCGAGATCAATGCCGCTAGGCAGGACTGCGACTGGCATGAGTGGACCTCGTTTTTGACCAATACTACCTCGGTAAGAGTCAAGTATCAATTATTGTTTATCAACTTCGCCTCGTAGAGTCCCGTTCACGGCCCTGATGCACAGGAATCCCGGGCGGCGGGAGAGTAGTGCGTAATCCTCAGGGAGAACGTCTGCAAATTCTCCCGTGGGGACCGGTTCCAGCACTTGGTCGAGCGTGAACCCGCCATCGAGCAGGGTGGAGATCGTGTACCCGAGCGGGTGGCGGAACCGGTGAACAGTGGCAGGCGGGTTCCCGAATCCGGTCCAGACCTCGACGACGGGCTCGACTTGGAAGTAGTTCTCGCATATGTCCTCCGCCATATCGGCGGCTGGATGGGTGATGGAGAATATGAAAAGCCCACGGGGCCGGAGCACCCTGGAGAATTCGTGGAAGACAGGGGTCCAATTCTCCACGTAATCGAGCGACAGTGGCGCGAGTATCACGTCGAAGCTGCCAGCTTGCAGGAAATCGAGCGGTTCGGCCATGTCCGCAACAATGAAGGATGCCCGGTCCCCCAACCGTTCCGTGGCCAGTTTCACCATGCTGGGAGAAACATCAATGCCGAGAACCTCGGCCCCCCGTTCCACGAGGATCTCGGCATACTTGCCGGGTCCGCAGCCCGCATCGAGGACCCTGCGCCCGTTCACGTCCGGCAGCAACGATATCGTCGCCGGTCGCTCGTAAAAGGCATTGTGCGCCTTGGTATCGATCCTGCTTGCGTAGCGGTCGGCCAGCGCCTCGTAGCCGTCCCGGGCGTGCGGTTCTCTATACATGGCAATGTGTCTCGAAAAAAGCTCTATTTTAGTCGTGTCGATTGACACATCCGACACAAGTTGTTTTCATCTCGACGACTTGACGAAGTAAGCACCAAAGTAAGTTTTCTTAGGACCATAGAACCAGATGTTACTGGTCAAGGCCGAGTTGCTCTCTTAACAACTGATTTTCCTTTTCTTTCTCTGCCAAGGCCTCGTCCTTCTCTGCGATCGCCTCGTCCTTCTCGGCAATCACTTCATCCTTCTCTGCGATCGCCTCGTCCTTCTCGGCGATCGCCTCGTCCTTCTCGGTGATGATCTTATCTTTTTCTGATTTAATTTCCTCGATCTCGCGTTCCATTTCTTCCACTTTCAGGATATTCTCCACCGGGATGAAGATCTCTTCTGGAACGCGGAGAACATCTGCCGCCTGTTTCTTGGCTTTCTCGATCGTGGCCATCACCGATTCGACGAGCCGGACGGGATCGTCGCTCAAGGGATCAATCGCGAACCAACATATTAAGTATTGGCAAAGCGGCTTCGGCGTGGCCCGGTCTTTGAATTTATAGAGAAAAAAGATCCACACGTGGTCCACGGGCGAGCTTTTGAACGCGGCGACAGCCTTCTTGTGGATTCGCTTGAACGTGGCCTGGATGAGTATCTTCACTTCGATCGCGACCATGGTGTCGTCAAAATAGATGTCCATGCGTTCCAGATCGGCCCCGGCCTCCAGCCGCCCTTCCTCGCTATAACTCGCGTGCTTGCCAAGGATCTTGAACACGTGGTGTTGGGCACCGATTTCCTTGCCCTTGGTCTCGCGACGCAGGTACTTGACCACGTCCATCACGCCGTGGCAGAAAAACAGGCGGACAGTTACGGGTGGTTCTCCAACGCTGACAATCTCGTCAGCTATGAAAGACTTGGCCAATGCCGCAATTGCCGGCTCGCGTTCCTTCCACATCTGCTCGTGCATGATATATTCTAACTATCCGGCACGGTTGAAAAACACCTTGAATTCTTAAAAAGCCCTGACCCTACCGTTGTTTCTACAAAAAAATCCAGTTACGCTTTCCACGAAAAGAGTGATGACGACGATCATCGACAACGTGATCGTGGCAGGCCGGCCCATCTCTGTGACCCACGTCGCGCGCTCGGCGATTCGCATCCTCACCACCTGCGCCGCGATCGGCCACGCGGCGGGCGTGGCTGCTGGCATCGCCATCCAAACGGTTCAACAAGGCTCGCCGGTTGCGTTCAAGGATCTTTCCGTTGGTGAGATTCAAGCATTGCTTCGGCAGCAGATCGCCATTCTTGATTAACCGTTCCTTAGCCGAAAATGAAGAATGGCTTGTACCCGGCTCCTTCGCGATAGCTTTGCTTTGTTGAATCAATAAAATGATCGAGTTTCTTCATTTTTGACCTTGATCTTGCGTTTTTTTCCTTGGAGAAGGTGGTTTCACAGGAGAAAGGCTATATAATTGGTCGGTGCAATTTCATACCGGGTAATCCAACCTTGGTGGAAGTAACGGCTACTGATAGGCCTCGATCTATCCTGATCGTCGACGATGATGAAGATATTCGGACGATATTGGGATATATTCTTGACAAATACAGATGTTACTTTGCAATAGATGGTCAAGAAGCAATCGATAAATATGAACAATATCTTCCCGATCTCGTGCTGATGGATATCATCCTGCCCAAGCTCGACGGAATAGCAGCGACGGAGAAGATCCTCTCGATAAATCCAAGCGCAAGAATAATCGGTTTATCTGCAGCCGATCCCGAGCAGATAAATGGCATCTTGATCGTAGGTGCCGTTGAATGTCTCGAAAAACCGGCAAACTATGATTTACTTTTAGAAACGGTCAAGAAATGGCTAGATTGAATCCTCATTCGTGCCTTGATGCGATGGGATTCGAACTACGAACTTCGCCCCCGTGTTTCTTCCACCCGATTCCGCCCAGATTTCTCCCCCGTGAGATTCGACAATTTGCTTTGAAATGTAGAGGCCAAGCCCAGTTCCCTCGGGAATGATGTCCATGCCCTTCCCGTACCGTTCGATTTTTCCGAAAATCTTGAACAATCGTTCCTTTTCCTCGGTGGTTATACCCACGCCAGTATCTTTCACCGAAAGTTCGGCAATATTATTATTTTCTGCATCAAGATTTGCAGAAATCACGATTTTTCCGTTTGACGGAGTATTTTTTATTGCATTGCTTACGAGGTTAGAAATCAACTGGCCGAAGCGGATCCTGTCAACGAAAAGAGAGAAATCATCGGGAATGTCAACCACGATATCCAAGTTCCTTTGATCGATTTGGAATTGCAGGTCTTCCAAGCAATCCGCGACCATTTTCGAAAGGTTTTCCCAGGATTGAGAGATCGCGAAATTCTTGGTATCGACTCGCATTACATCGAGAACATTGTCTACCAGTTCCTTGAAGCGGTACCCACCCTTGTTGATGATCTTGAGAAGCTGGACGTCCTTTTTACTCAGCCGGTCGCTTACGAACCTCAAGAGCAGATCGGATGCGCTCAGGACAGTGCTCAGAGGTGTCTTCAATTCATGCGAGGCTCGATAAACGAACTCGTTTTGTATCCGGCTCAGCTCCCTGAGTTTTTCTAATTCCTCGATGATAAGTTGCTCTGCTTGCTTCTGTTCCGTTATATCGTTAATGACGACCTGATAAAAGTGACCGCTTTCGATTTCCAATGGCGTGATGAATGCTTTAAGCCACATCGTTTGATCTGGCATGAATTGAATCGAAAAGATAACTGGTTCATCAAATTCTTCCAACGAGATGGTATCATTCATTTTCTTGATCCAAGAATCATCCATGTTGCTCCTTTTTGCAATATCCAATGCATTCGAGCCGATGATCGTGCTTGGTTCAAGATTGAGCAAGGAGATAACTTTCTTGTTACAATCGACGATTGTGCCATTATTATCTATCAATAACATGTAATTTGGTGAATGCTCGATTATACTGCGGTAACGTTCTTCGCTTTCTTTCAAGGCTTTCTCTGACATTGTTTTTTCGGTAATGTCCTCCAGCTCGGCAACGAAAAGGCGAACGGCACCCTCGTAATCGCGTATCGCGCTGCAATTAATTTTTCCCACGATCACGGTTCCATCCTTCTTGATGTACCGTTTTTCTATGTTGAAAGTGGAGAGTTTCCCCGATGCAAGGTCATTCACCAATTCTGAACTTTTTTCGAGATCCTCGGGATGTGTGATGTCGGAAAATGTTCTCTCTTTTAATTCCTCTTCCGTGTACCCGACAATGTTGCAGAATGCTTCGTTTGCACTGATGAAGACACTATCTGGACCGGACGTAGCAATCCCGATTGGTGCATTCATCACCGTCGCTCTCAAACGTTCCTCGCTTTCTATAATCACTTTTTCCGACACTTTTCTTTCCGAAATATTCTCTACACTTGTTACTATGCGAGTTACCCTGTCTCCCTCAAATACCGGATATTTTCGAGTTTCAGTATACATCCCGTGTGGATTATCGATATTAGAATCTTCAGTAATGTATGGTTTTCCTGTTGCAAACACCGTTTTGTACTCTTCCTCGACCCATGACGGTAAAAATGGAAATGCTTCGCGAACAGTCTTGCCCACGAATTCTTTCTCAAAGTTATATTTTTCTGCCCATCGTTCGAGTTCCTTGTTGGCAACGAGAATTTTGAGATCCTTATCTACCACGTGGATGGCATGATCGATCGCGTCGATGGTCGTGCGGTAAAGAGTCTGGGATGCCTCTAATGCTTTGTAATTTTCAAGCTTTGCTTCCTCCGCGCGTTTCAACGCATCCTCCACTTGCTTACGCTCGGAAATGTCACGAGCGAAGGTGCAAATATATTCCTGGTCTCCAAATTGGACGCACGTTGATACGATCTCCACGGGAAATTCGGTACCGTCTTTTCGAACATGAATCGACTCCACGTGAATTGTTTTTTGTTCCCGCAGTTGATTCCAAACATCACTCCATTTCTCGGGATCCTGATTAACTATAGGGTTAATGTCCCAGATTCTCAACGACATTAACTCGTCTCGTTCATAGCCGAGCGAAGTGCAAGCCATGTCATTTATGTAAACGAATTCTCCTTCGGGCGTGGTCCAGAAAGCGGCATCGTAGTGAATATCAATCGAATGCTTCAACATTTCAAGCAGTTGTGCATCTTTCAAGCTATCCCCCATTAAAAGCCCGCATACGTATTACTTTCAGCCGGTTTGTAACTCGAATTGAAGGCCATAGTATCCCTTCAAGCAATCGTGGAACTAATTGTGATTTTTCCACTCAATTGAAAAATGCTCTATCAGAACCTAAAAATCTTATGGATTCAACCTTCAAGAAGGCTAATATTGACTACAGCAATGTATGCAATGATTTTACATACTATACTGCAATGTAAACAATGATTTTACGGACTAAAATCTCTGCCACCGAATTTGTCTAGGAATGAATCGATTTTGTCGAACCGCAGCGAACCACCCGATCCTCATTCTATCCTGATCGTCGATGATAGCGAGGATATACGAACGTTATTCGGGTACATTCTCGAGAAGTATACCCTCTATTTCGCTGCGGATGAACAGGACGCTATCGAGAAATGAGAAGCATTCTTTCCCGACATCGTACTGATGGATATCATTATCCCCCTTCTTGATGGCATCAGCGCCACCGAGAAGATAATCTCTCTCCCCACTCCGAGGCAAAGATCCACGCCCTTTTAGGACGTGGTAGTTCAATTCTCCAAGAGCTCCCAGCACGATGGACTCGGGCAACCTCTGTACGTGCTCGCCGACATGAATTATTACAATGGCGTCGTTCACTGATTCGACGATCTCTTTCAACGAGCTCCTACCTTTTTCCACGGTATATCTCCCGGTATGATGTAGTAGTTTAAGCTGCTGCCGGGTAGAACGCCATCGTTCTTCATGGTAAATTCGAGAAATGGCACGAACGAGCCCCTAACCGAGTCTTGCTGCAGCGAGCCTTCGATCGTGCAGGTTGGCAACGATTTCATCTGTCAGACGTGCGGTATGGTGCAGGAGCTGGCCAACGTGCTTGTTATCCGCCACGAGACCGTCGATGCCGAAGCACGATTGGATCGGATATTGACCAAGCGGGTTTTGGCCGCGATCAAAGTATCCGCAAGCCGATCTTGCAGACCCAAGAAAGAAAGGAGTACAAGGCCAATCGCGTGGAAGGTTGTCCCGAATTCAATTCCCATGTTGCAATCGGTTCCAAATATCGATTCCATCAAAGAAAAGGTAGTTGATTTACTTGCAGACTTGTTTCCAGGAGAGCCATTGCATCCCTGGACTGGAGATCTCGAGCAAGCACGATCGTGGCGCATCCCGCGGTGGAGCGAAGGCTACGAGCCTTCCGCGTGTTGGCTGAACTTTAGGCGCAAGAGGCCCTGACACGTTAGAGTTGAACTATTGGTTCAAATATACATGCATTCTAGCTTCAGCTCATGACAGAACCAAGCACCGTGTTCTATTGCCCGGAAAAGATCAAGCACTTGGAAGCGGAAAACACGCTCCCGAAGAAAATGGAACGGATGCTGGACCAAGCTGGCCTTTCTGCACTCGTCAAGGGCAAGCGGGTATGCATCAAGATGCATCTCGGGGGCGGCATCAGTTACACGACCGTCCATCCTACCTTCGTCCGCACGCTCGTATCCAAGGTTAAGGCTTCTGGTGCCCGATCCGTGTTCGTCTGCGACCAGAGCGCCAAAGAAGCCTACAATCGAGGGTACAGCAAGAAGAGCATCGGGGCCCCAATCGTGGCACTGTTCGGGCCCGGTCGCAAGACCGTCAAGGTTCCGATGAATTTCAAGGATTTCGACGTTGCCGAAATTTCCTCGAAAGGACTTGATGCGGATGTCCTCATCGTGCTCTCCCACCTGAAAGCGCATGGCGATTCCGGTTTCGGCGGTGCGGGCAAGAACATCGCGATGGGGTTCACGCCCGGGTCCACGCGCGCCAAGATGCACGCCCTCGAAGGTAGCATCAAGTGGGATGAGGAAAAATGCAAGCATTGCAACAAGTGCATCCAGGAATGCCCGAACCACGCGAACAAGTTCGACGAGAAGGGCAAGTATGAGGTGTTTTGGCACGCGTGCAAGTACTGCCGGCACTGCATCCTCGCCTGCCCCGAGCATGCCCTGTCCACCGAAGGTTCGAACTTCGGCGACTTCCAAGAAGCTATGTCTATGGTGATCAAGCACGTGCTCGATCATTATGGGAAGGACAACGTGCTGTTCATCAATGTGCTCAAGAACATCACGATTTTCTGCGATTGCTGGGGCTTCTCGTCTCCGAGTCTCGTGCCGGACCTCGGCATCTTGGCATCAAAGGACCTCGTCGCCGCCGACCGGGCATCGCTCGACATGATCAAGGTGGAAAACTTGTTGGCGGATGGTCTTCCCGAGGATTACGCTCTCGGCGAGGGTGAACACCTGTTTGAACAGATCCACGGTAAGAACCCGTACCTGCTCGGGGAAATCCTCGAGAAGAAGGGCAGCGGTTCGACGGCCTATGACATTACTCGGGTCGATTAAGCTCTTCCTCTATCTGTTTTTTTATCGTTTTTGGCCGTGTTGTTCAAGGATGAAAAGAAAGCTCTAAAGTATCAATTCTGGAATTGAAATTCCGAAATCGAAAAAATCTCAAGGTTAAGTTCATTGAATAAGGTTCTTCCCGCATTCCGGGCAAAACCGGCGTTCAGGATCGATTGGAAGGGGACTGCCGCAGAACATGCAGAATCTTGCAGGTCTTGACTCCACCACAAAGAACTCTTGGCGCGCAGGACTGACAGCAGCGGCAGGAACCCTTGGAGGCAGAAGGGACCGCAACGATCTTCCTGACACGGTGTGACTCAATGCCATGGCAATCCCCCCGAAAAACAGAAACAGCCCGATCACGGCCAAGGCAATTGACACGGCCGGGAACCCGGAATAAGAAGATAATGCTGAGCTCAGACCCACGCAAGCCAAGAAAATGCCAATGAAGAGTATGAAGATTCCGTTGTTAAATTTGCGTTCGTCCTCGTCCGTGATCCTCGTAACCCGCTGCTGTTTCTCGGGATCAAGCCGGGCCAAACATTCGTTGCAGACAAATGGTTGGCCATGGTTCGAGCAAAACACATGACCGCATTGCACGCAAACGTGTCTGTCATCCTTGTCTCCCGAAAGACCAACGCTCGTCGGACAGGCATAGCAACGATCGGTTACCATTTTCACTCACACCTCGGTTGGACGTGAACATGAACTATATCAATCCTTCAAAACGCTCGAACAAACGTGAGGATTAATATCTAGCTCAGTCACTTTAAATAAAAAATGGGGGCCCTGACAAATGTCGCCTCACGCCCGATCTCTGGCTGTCTGACCTAGGTTTCCGTGACGGCTGGAAAGAGAGGAATACGTGCAATCATCTCATTGAACGTAGAATTAGTTCTTTTCTGTCGTGCCTCGATCTGGCGAGAAGGACAAGGCTTAAAGCCCGCCGGTTCGAGTACGGGTCGATCCTTATGGACATTGCATTCACCGATGGTGCCCTCTATCTTGGCAAGATCACAGAGTCACTTGGTGCCGCGATCCCGGTCATCCGCGTGAAGCTCGCAGGGGAAGAGGAATGGCACGAGAGCCAGTCCCGCGAGGCTCCCCGGAGCGACAAGATCGTCATCATCGAACACGCGGTCAATGGAACGGATTTGGTTGTCCGGATACAGTGGATCCCTGCCATCGTGCGAGATATGGTGGACGAGGTTGTCACCATCGTGAATGAAGGGGAGAGCGAGGTCAGGCTCGACCAGCTCGATATCGGGCTCGAGTTCCCTCTGCCCGGTGTGGGTTGGTCGCTCGTGGGTATCCCATTTCGCATCTCGTCAGATGGCTTGGAACTCGACGCGTCCATGGCCGAGGTGCAGGCAAGCCGGGTGCGAAATAGCAGGTACGTAACGGATTGCATTTACTGGCCAGAAGCCTGCGACGGGGACGCGCTGCGATCCGAAGCATGGTTCATTGGCTCGGGGACCGCAGGCCTGCTCGTCGCGAAGCATAATCCAAGGGACATTGAATATTCCATGGCCGAAGTGCGTGATGGCATCATCCGGCTTGGCGGGGCAGGATTCTGCTTGTTTCACGAGCCGCGGAGGGCCACGATCCTCAAGCCAAAGGGAAGTTTCACGTTCGGATTCACCCGATACACGTGGGTCGATACCACGGGCGAGCATGCAAGGACAGATGCACCAGGTGAAGCGGCGATGGAATATTGCCGGTTCTTGGAGGCGATGGGCCATGGCATTCCCAATGATTACAACCCGCCGGTACACTGGAACGAGCTCTACGATGTCGGCTGGTACCACAGCGATCCGGACCTGCTTGCTGCGAATTACACGAAGGATGCACTCAATGAGGAGGTCGAAAAAGCCAAGGCCTGCCACTGCGAGGCCCTTTACTTGGATCCAGGTTGGGAAATTGCCGAAGGTACGACCATGTGGGACGAGGGACGGCTAGGCCCCGTGGGGGAGTTTGCTGCGGAACTAGCAGACAAGCAGATGAGCCTCTCATTTAGGACCGTGTTGCGGGATTATTCATTCTGGTTACCTGACGAGTGGCTGGTCGTGCACGACCCGGCCGATTTGGCGCCTGTATCGAAGCGACCTTTCTCGTGGCCCATGTTCCGCGAAGGATGTCTGATTAATCCAGCGTTTCGAGCCGAAAAGCTCGATCGCGTACTGAAACCGATCCTGGCGGGTGCATCGTTCGTTATGGTCGACGAGCACGATTGGCGTGGCCCCTGCCATGACACCGAGCACGGCCACCCGGATCCCTCGAACGCGGCCGATCACGTCACGGCCGTCTATGATTACTGTGCTACCATCCGCGAGCGCTGCCGGCATGCGACGGGCCACGACGTGCTGCTCGAGGTGCACGACCCAGTATGGTCTTGGGGTCCGAGGTACTGCCCGGTCTATTACCGGCAGGGATTTGACGAGGATGGAGCCTACCAAGAAAACTGGGGCTTCGAATTCATGTGGAATCCCATTGCCGACCTGCGCTCGGGCAAGGCCCTGTCATTGTACTATTACGCGTGTGCATGTCCCATCCCGCTATATCTGCACATCACCATGAGCCACGACAACGACCGGTGCCTGTTTTTCTGGTGGGTCGCGAGCACCGTGCGCCACGTGGGCATCGGGGGGAAAACCTGCAACCCGACACTCTGCCCGTCACACAATGTCCACGACTTCGACCAGGAGGCCCAGTTCGAGCGGTATGCCGCGGCGATGGAGGAATACCAAGCGCACAAGGTCTGGTTCGTGCAGGGCCGGTTCATCGGCATCCAAGAAGACGTGCACGTTCACGTCATCGAAGGGGTTCCTGGGGTAGCGATCGTCCTGTTCAATCTCGAGTTCGATCCCAAGACCACGAAGGTGCTCGTGCCATGGTCAATTCTGAGCATGCCTTCCGGGAGCACGCCCGATGTCATCGTGGTAGGCGCTCGCCAAGATGACGTGGCATTCACGGACCAAGGCATCCAGATCACCATAGAAATCGATGCGGAAGCTTCTGCCAGGGTTTATATCGGCACTCGCCAGACATGATAGCGAAATGGCGTCCAGTGCCGTGAGCATCAACACCCGCCTTATCGCAATCGGATGCTGACATCATGGCTATGGTGATGCGGGGCCCGGGAAGCTCGCGCAACTCATGGCACAGTCGCAACTGCTCTATATAAATGTGTCAGGATATCCAATTGAAAGGATTGAAGCCCAAGGGGCACACTATCCAGCGGAAAGGTGATCGAGGAAAGAGATTCCGCTCGACCACTTGCCGTGCTACTTGATATCCTCCTGCTGGAGAAAAACTGCATTCTTATCTATATTTCCTTTCTTTCCCTTGAACAATTAATGAATTCGGGTTATAACTGACGTTTCTCGATCAACCGCGCTGTCGCGGCATAAATCTATTGTCTTGCTGCTTGAGATCATATTATAGGCACTTCGATTTCAATGCGCTGCTCAGATCCGTGCCAGATCAATCGAAAAGCAAAGGGAATTGACCAAATCATGACTGTCGGTAAGAGGATTTCCGATTTTGGAACTAAAACAGGTAATTTCCAAGAAATCCAGGCATTAAAAGCAATAAAAACTCGGATTGCAAAGGATTTTCCTAACCTTGGTTCCAGCATGGAAAAGGTTGCCAACATCGTTCTAGAAAAAATGTGCAAATCTGAAGAGAAATACAGGGCGTTAATCGATGCATCCCCCCATTATTTCTTGCTGATAGATTCAGAGAGAAGGATCGTAGATCTCAACAGAAAAACCGCTGATTTATTCGCAAGTTCTTCTGTTGATATTAAAGGAATGCATGTCGCCGAGCTTGGAAGTGAATTTAGTCTAAAACTCGATGAAATATGTGAAAAGCTGGTACACAAGTTTGATGATAATCAGCAACTTTCTTCCGCGATGGAAGTATTGATCGAACATAAAGACGAAAAATCAATGTGGCTAGGACTAGATGCAATTCCATTGGTCATAGAAGGCAATAAATACATCCAAATAGTTGGGAATGATATCACCGCTCAAAAACAAGCGGAGGAGCTAGCAAACAAGGAGCTCGAAGCAATCGCGGCACTTGATCGAGCCAAGAGCGAGTTCATAGATCGTGCTTCTCACGAGCTGAATACACCCCTAACTTCCATTTGCGGTGCCGCGAGCATCCTTTCCGAGTACTCTTCTCTCATGAGCGAGAAGGAGCGGGAGCTTCTCGAGATCATCAAGAGGGGCGGCGAAAGGTTATCTCACATCGTTGAAATAATTGTAAATAGCTTGCAACTTGAAAGTAATGTGCTAGAAATCAAGCGAGAGTCCATCGATCTCATCGATCTCATAAAAAGAATTATCGATCAACACGAATTTCTCCTGAAGTTGCGAGGGCACTCCATCATCTTCAAGTCAACGCCTGTTCCCAATATCTTCGGGGATCGTGAAAAGTTAGAGGACGTGATCAGCAACTTGATCATTAACGCCATTAACAACACCCCGTCACATGGTGAAATACGTGTCATGGTTGAAATAATCGATGATCACGTGGACCTTTCAGTTGCCGATACTGGTGTTGGTCTGACCGAAGAAGAAAAATCCAAGATATTCATAAAATTTGGTAAAATCGAGAGATACGGCCAAGGACTCGACATCGTGGCAGATGGTTCAGGTCTAGGGTTATACTTTGCAAAGAAAGTAATTGAGCTTCATGAAGGGACCATTCGAGTCGAGTCAGAAGGGCGGAATAAAGGAAGTAAATTCATTGTATGTCTTCCCTTATACGGTAGTTATCTGTAGATGGCTGTAATAAGAGTGCAAACAATTCTGAAGGGAAAACTTAATCCTCGTGTCTTTTCTCTTCCATTTTTTAACGATCTTGGGTGTATCTTACGAATTTTTACTATCTTGTCTCAGTCGTGATAGGACATCCCGTTGATCTCGTTATCTTGGGAATCGGCTTAGATATTTCCCGGATATGCATCAGTTCCCATATTCTTTTGTGAAAGAGAAAGATATTAGGAGATTAACACCCGGTTCCAGCGATATGGCGGAGTTCCCGTATTAACCGGGCGTGGCAACCACCCGCGAGAGTCTCGGGATCGATACCGAACCCGCCTAGGCGTGCTTGGTCCCGGACGAGTTTCTCGTTTTTCTTGGTTCTTTTCTTGATCGATTCGCACGCACCGCGCCTAAATCTTGCTAATGTTTTGCGTCAATGAAAATGATGCGTGTGTGCACGAGACATCGCTCTTTCTCTTCTAATTCAAATAGAACTTCAGATAAAACAAAAGATTTATACCGCAACGGCGCGGGTAATGGAAAGGCACAGATAGAAGGTGAATCCTCATACCATCCGATATCGTTCAAGTCAAGTTCTCTATCCCGGTCCCGCCGAAGGGGCATTGGCTATCCCAGGTTTCCAATGATTATCCGGATATTCAAATGAACATCGTGTCCATTTTACCCATCGGGCCGGCAGGCGGTAATGTCTTGATCTGTTTCAAAGGAGCAGACGTTTCAGGGTGCGTAACGAGATTGAAACCTGAACATGACGTCATTTCTTTCACGATTCTCCACGAGACTGAAAACACGATAATGGCTAACCTGAAGATTGACCACGAGATTATCATCCTCGAGATCGTGGAATTGGAGATCCCGATAGAATGGCCGCACTTCTCACGGCAACCCAAGAAAAAATCGTGAAAGTTGCATTAGCAAATGGATTTTTTGAAATTCCACGCGGCATCGAGCTGCAAGAACTTGCTGGAGAGCTTGGAATTGGAGCCTCAAGCTTGTCGGAGAGTCTGCGACGGATTTTCAAGAAATTGACGTTAAATTACGAGATTGATAGTTATCCTCGAAAGGGTTCGGAACACATCGAGCCGAGACAATCTCGATAATCCACTTTAAACATATTCGAGAATTCTCCTTGATCTAAGGAAGGATATGTAAGAGAAGAAATCACATTTTGCACATAGCAAGCATATATTGCCGAAAAAGCCGAAACACGTGATGCTGTGGGAATTGGAATCGATGGACGAGTTTTTCACGGCGAACGCGTGGGCCCAAGAAATTCGCAAAGTCGTGATGCAGTTCTACGAGTTGCTTGATGACCCGTCAGGAAAGGTGCGATCCTTTTCCTTTTTGAATGCGTTGATAACTGAGGATTGCCACGAACGTTTGAAATCTTCAATTGAGACCTTAGAAGTGAAACAAGAATACATTTTCAATTATCTCGGAGCGTGAAGGTGCAAGCGGGCGCGGAATGGCATTAAAAGTATCAAGGTAAATCAAGAATTTATTAATAAGCAGATCAATAAAATCATGCGGATGCAATTCGGGTTCAGATTTGACGAAAACGCGATATATCGATTAGAGCAGTTCCTGAAGTGCCCAATTATTTATTCAAGGAGTTTCTATGTCGAATAGAATTGGTCAACTACCTTAAAAATTACATTGTCCTTTCCACATGCAATCTTTGTATGCCGCAATTGAAATAATCGAGATCCACAATTTCATCTATCGAATCTGCGCCTTTTCCAAGAAATAAGTTACTTAAGTTATTTACTTGGATAGTGGGAGAATATTTATTGGAGAAGTGAAATGTTACCACTAGGTGAAATTGTGGTCTTGACTGATACATCCGCTGAGGAATGGCCTCGATCTATCCTGATCGTCGATGACAGTGAAGATACACGGATATTATTGGGATATATTCTCGAGAAATATACATTGTACTTTGCAGCGGATGGTCAAGAAGCCATCGAAAAATACGAGCAATATCTTCCCGATCTCGTGTTGATGGATATCATCCTGCCAACGCTCGATGGAATTGCGGCGACTGAGAAGATTCTCTCGCTGAATCCCGACGCAAAAATAATCGGGCTAACGGCGGCCGGTTCGGAGAAGGTCGATTGCATCTTGAGTTCAGGCGCTGTTGAATGTCTTGAAAAACCGGTAAATTATGACGTACTTGTGGAAACGGTCAAGAAGTGGCTAGACTGATTGCTCGTTCGTGTTCTGATGCGCGGGGATTCGAACCATGAACTTCGCACCCTTGTTTCTTCCCTCTGATTCCACCCAGATCTCTCCTCCGTGAGACTCGACGATCTGCTTTGAAATGTAAAGACCCAGCCCGGTTCCCTCGGGAACGATGTCCATGCCCTTCCCGAACCGCTCGATCTTTCCGAAAATCTTGAACAACTGTTCATTCTCCTCGGGGGTTATACCCACGCCAGTGTCTTGCACTGAAAGCTCAGCAATATCGTTTTCTGCATCAACATTTCCGGAAATGACAATCCTTCCATTCGATGGGGTGTTTTTGATTGCGTTGCCCACCAGATTCGAAATTAACTGGCTGAAACGGTTCCGATCCACAAAAAAGGAGAGGTCATCGGGGATATCGACCACGAAGTCAAGCTTTCGTAGATCGATTTGGAATTGAAAGTCCTCCAAGCAATTCCCGACCATTTCATGTAGATTTTCCCAGGATTGGGTAATCGCGAAATTCTTTGAATCGATTCGGAGGACATCGAGAATGTCGTCCACGAGCTCCTTGAGCCGTTGCCCACCCTTGTTGATGATGGTGACAAGCTGCAAGTCTTTTTGACTTAGTCGATCGCTTGCGAACCTCAGGAGCAAGTCGGATGCACTCAGGACGGAATTCAGGGGAGTTTTCAACTCATGTGAAGCTCGATAGATGAATTCCATCCGAATCCGGCTCAATTCCTTGAGCTTTTCCAATTCTTCAATTGTGAGTTGTTCTGCCTTTTTCTGGGTCGTTATATCATCAATGACAACCTGATAAAAGTGTCCGCTCTCGAGATCTAATGGCGTTATAAATGCCTTGAACCACATTATTTGATCCGGTGGCATTTCGATGGAAAAAATCACGGGTTCACTGAACTCTTCCAATGACACGGTATCGGTCATTTTCTTGATCCATATATCGTCTATGTTGCCATTTTTAGCAACATCAATTGCATTTGAACCAATAATTGATTTTGAACCTAGATTGAGCAATGAGAGAACCTTTTCGTTACAATCAACTATCTTTCCATCATTATCCACTAACAATATGAAATTTGGTGAGTGCTCGATGATGTTGCGGTAAAGAGACTCGCTTTCTTTCAAGGCTTTCTCTGCCATTGTTTGTTCGGTAATGTCCTCCAGCTCGGCAATGAAGAGGCGAACGGCACCCTCGGAATCGCGTATCGCGCTGCAACTAATTTTTCCCACGATCACGGTTCCATCTTTCTTGATGTACCGTTTTTCTATGTTGAAAGTGGAGAGTTTCCCCGATGCAAGGTCATTCACCAATTCTGAGCTTTTCTCGAGATCCTCGGGATGTGTGATGTCGGAAAATGTCCTCTCTTTTAATTCCTCTTCCGTGTACCCGACAATGTTGCAGAATGCTTCGTTTGCACTGATGAAGACACTATCTGGACCGGACGTGGCAATCCCGATTGGTGCATTCATCACCGTCGCTCTTAAACGTTCCTCGCTTTCCTCTAATGCCTTTTTATCACGCCGCCGATCGGTAATGTCTTCACCCGCGCTAATCGTGCCCGTGATGGCTCCTGTATCATCATGCAGGATCGTGTGATACCAAGCTATTAAACGTTCTTCACCGTTTCTTGTTATGACCGGATTTTCGAAGAATGCGGCATTTTCTATTTTTCCAGCAACGAAATCGTGAAAGCTATCAACTTTTGAGGAACGGATCGATTCAGGCACGAACGTGTCGAACCAGTTTCGTCCTAGTATGTCTTCCTCCCCACACTGCAGGACTTCGCGTCCTTTCTTATTGATGAGAACGGTATTTCCATCAGTATCGAGCGCGACAATAATGCTCCCGGCAAGATTCAAGTACATTTCTGCGGTTTCCTTTTCCTTCTTAAATTGATCCGTAAGTTTGGCAAGTTCTTTTTGTGCAGTGATGTCCGTGATGATGATAATCACGCTGGTTGATCGATCATCGATATCCGGGATATTCATGCTTATATGTACCGGAAAATCCCTGCCGTTTTTGGTCCGGTGCAAAGAATCAAATTCAAAATATGGCCTTTTTTCGGTATAGGCGATCAATTCTTCCTTGAATGCATCATTATTTGGGGTGAGCATCTCAGAAAAATGCTCGAGATAATCTTGTTTATCATCGAACCCGTATAATTTTACAGCATACTCATTTACATCGACTATTTTGATCGTGGGACCAGCCCATTCGATAAATTCAGGATGCTCGTCGAGATAAGCCCGGAAATCCACGATTCCCTGCGATCTCAATTCTTGGATGGCCTGCACGATTTCAGTAACATCTTCTTCCCAGATACAGATAGGGGCGGCCTGAAAGATAGTCCGGTAACGGGATTCACTTGATCTAAGTCTATCTTCTACCAATGATCGTGCGAGCGTCGATCCGATCTGCATAGCGATTAATTCCAAGGCATCTCTAGCATCTGGCTTTATTTCCATTATTGTGTGTGATCCCAAATTTATGCACCCTATGATTTCGCCTTGGTGGACAATCGGGATTATGGCAATTGCTTTCAATCGTTCCGCCAGAAAAATGTTATCCAAGTTAAATTGCTCGTATAGCGTATAAACAGGGGTGCCGTTCATTATCAATTTGGTATAAGAAGAATCTTTCTCGAAACTTGATTTTGCTTGAACATTTTCATCACTTAATCCCTCATTAAACACCAGACTTATTCCTCTTCTTGAGGTGACTAAATATATGCTTCCACAATCCAGATCTCCTGCTCTTATTGCCGACTCGAGACAAAGCCTAAAAACCTCAGTCAAATCTGACGTTGCATCCAGTTTCATTCCGAGATCGCGCTGGATATCACTTACCCTCTCTGACCTGGTTTCAAAAGTGATGAAATGCTTTCCCGAAACATTTCCCTCGTCATCGAGCAAGCACTTCACTGATGCTCGTGAATTGAATTCAGGACCGTCTTTAATGTGCCAATTTATACCAATCTTCCCAGCATCAGGGTCGTAGCAATTATCGCACGCTGCTCTCCATACTTGGATATCGTTAGCATTGATGAATTGACTAATATCCTCCCCGATTAATTCATTACTAGAATAGCCCAGCATTTTGCAAGATGCCCTGTTGGCATATTCGATCTCTTCCCTGTGATTTAACACGATGATGCCTTGATCCATGCTATCTATAGTATTCTTGAAGAGATCTACTGACTCATCGCCATTGACGTTCATTTTGCTTTAGCCTCCTTTTACAAAGATCTACCGGACATTGATAATTTCTTTAAGAACTCGATCTTCAAGAGTTACAAAGCTTTAGCAACGTGATTGATGGGCTCGAGTCGGTTGACTTGCCATCGGATGCTGTCGCTTGACTCCGAGACCGCAACGTTAAACCGACTCGGAAGCTGATTCGTGCCTGCCCGAATCACTCAACGAGGAATTGGTGCAACATAACAACGTTATCTTGCTACATTTACCACAATTATCCTTAAATGAAGCCCACCAAGCCAGTGTGGACCGGATGCTCGGGGTCGTAGAAGGGTGCGTGGCTATATAGGTGCGTGACTACAGGTGCACCACGGTCACCGGACTTTGCACCCAGCTCGTCATCCGTGAGATCCGGCGAATCGTGGCGACACACGTTCTAACCAAAGACAAGCTATTGGCCTGAAGGACGGCATATTAGCCTGAAAGCACTTTCACATTTAAATCGTCTTGGGAAATTATTCTATCGACATCTATTACACCAGTGATTCGCCGGTAACCGATCTCCGATCACCGATCTCCGTCAGACCAACCGCAGCTGGCCTAGCAATGCAACAGAACCTCGATTTCACTTTCTTTTAACTGAATATCGATGAGAAGGGCAAATATGACGTGTTCTGGCACGCCTGCAAGTACTGCCGGCACTGCATCCTCACCTGCCCCGAGCATGCCCTGTCCACCGAAGGTTCGAATTTCGGTGACTTCCGAGAAGCTATGTCCATGGTGATCAAGCACGTACTCGATCATTATGGGAAGGACAACGTGCCGTTCATCAATGTGCTCAAGAACACATTTTTCTGCGATTGCTGGGGCTTCTCGTCTCCAAGCCTCGTGCCAAACCTCGGCATCTTGGCATCCAAAGACCTCGTCGCCGCTGACCGGGCATCGTTGGACATGATCAAGGCCGGCAACCTCCTGTCCGATGGCCTCCCCGAGGATTACTCCCTCGGCGAGGGTGAGCACCTATTCTAGCAGATCCACGGCAAGAACCCGTACCTGCTTGGGGAAATCCTCGAGAAGAAGGGCAACGGTTCGACGGCCTATGACATTACGAAGGTCGATTAAGTTCGACCTTCCTTGGATTTTTTAATTCATTCAGCATCAGCATAGCTCCTTTATTCGGACCATTTCAGAGCGTATATCAACGTCATTTTGGACCCCTGGGTGGCCCTATCCAAGCCAGTTAAGGGCAGATTCCTCATCTTGAAAAATATTTGTTTCCACTCCGCGATTTCGTAATGATGTTTCAATGAATCTCACAATTGTCTCGGGAATCTTATCGTTATAAAGGAAGGCCATACGAAATGATTTTCCCAATAAAATTAAGGATGCAAGCTCGGTTCGTCCAAACACTCTAATTATCGTATCAAAGGTTTCAAGTGCTCGCGTATCAAGCAGTATTCGTTTCTCCCCCGTCTCACTCGAGATCTTGATTATTCTTTCCATTAATTGCTTAAGAGATTCCAATGGCTCGAAACGTGCGTAATTTACCACTATAATATTTTTGTCAGAGTCATAATACACCTTGGAGACGTTTTCATCTGTCGTTAGATGAGTCGGGATTTGCACAACGAATTTGGCACCCTTGTTCCTTCCGGCGGATTCAACCCAGATTTCTCCTCCGTGGAAATTGACAATTTGCTTTGAAATGTAGAGACCGAGTCCAGTTCCTTCTGAGATGACATCAATTCCCTTCCCGTATCTTTCTATCTTCCCGAAAATCTTGAACAATTGTTCTTTCTCCTCGGGAGTTATACCCACTCCGGTATCTTTCACAGAAAACTCGGCTATATTATTTTCTGCATTGATGTTTGCGGCAATCACGATCTTTCCTTTTGGTGGCGTGTTATTTATTGCATTGATCACGAGGTTAGAAATTAACTGGCTAAAGCGCAGTCGGTCAACAAATAGAAGGAGATCATCGGAGATCTTAACCGAGATGTCTAAATTCCGTTGATTTATCTGGAATTGCAGGTCTTCCAAGCATTCCGTGACCATACTTAAGAGATATGTCCATGTTTGGGTAATCTTGAATTTCTTTGAATTCATCCGAATGAGATCAAGGATATCTTCTACCAAAGCATTTAGACGGTGCCCACCTTTGTTAATTATCGTGAGTAGTTGGGTCACATTTTGGCTTAATTGATCAGTTTCTAAATTCAAGAGTAGATCAGATGCGCTCAGGATAGAGTTCAGGGGTGTTTTTAACTCGTGTGAGGCTCGGTTGATGAATTCAGTACGGATCCGATCCAATTCCTTGAGTTTTTCCAATTCTTCAGTGATGAGTTGAGCTGCCTCATGCTGCGCGGTTATGTCGTCCATGACAACCTGGTAGAAATGTTCGTTCTCGATTTCTAATGGATTGATGAATGCTTTTAACCACATAATTTGGCCTTCTGTTAATTTAATAGAGAAGATCACGGGATCATTGAAATTCCCCATTGGACCGATATCACCCAATCTCTTTATAGAAGCCTCATCTAAATTGCGTTGTTTTGCAACATCCAGCGCATTAGAGCCAATGATTGTTGCAGGTTCCAGATTGAGCAAGGAGGCTATCTTATCGTTGCAATCAACGATCGTTCCATCTTTATCTACCAACAAGATGTAATTTGGTGAATGCTCCATCAGGCCTCGATAGCGAGCTTCACTCTTTTTCAGGGCGTTTTCAGCGAGAGTTTGCTCAGTAATATCCTCAAGTTGAGCGATGAATAAACGTATTATTCCATCTGAGTCACGAACACAACTATTACTCAATTTTCCAGTGATCACACTTCCATCCTTCTTGACGTACCGTTTCTTGAGGATGAATGTCGATATTTTCCCTTCTGAAAGGTCCTCAACCAGGTCTTTACTTTTCTCGAGATCCTCTGGATATGTGATGTCGGAAAATGTCATCTCTTTTAATTCCTCCTCTGTATACCCAAGAATACTGCAGAATGCTTGGTTTGCACTAATAAAATAGTGATCTGGACCAGACGTGGCAATCCCGATTGGCGCATTTAGCACTATAGCTCTTAAACGTTCCTCGTTCTCCCGCAATGCAATTTCCGCCCATCGATTTTCCATATTATCTGCACCAGCGTAAATCTTAATTGCAATGGATCCTAAATAGTCACGTTAGAAAGTTATATGCCTGTTATCTGTTCTTACTCATCGATTCTTGCTGTTATTAGACTTTTTTAACATGCCTACTTTATCGCACATCACAGGTGTACATCAGCAAATGGGGATTATCTACTGATTTTTCGGTTGAAGATTTAGACTTATTTCAATCCTTGTCCCCAAGCCAAAGGATGGCGGATTCTTCGTCTGGTTGGATGGTTGCTTCCAAGCCACGATTTTGAAAAACGTTCTCAACGAATCGCGTGAAATTCGCACTAACATTGGCGTTGAAAAGAAAGGCTATTCGTATTCCTTTCCCCGAAGTTTTGAATACCCCAAGATTGTTATGATTTCCATCTTCTTTTTTCGATTCGGCAACTTTGGGTGCACAGGCATCAAATAAAGGACGGTTCTCGCTCGTTTTGCTACCTTTAATAACTCTAGCCACGTTCCAATCACTATCGGCTTGGATCTCGATTATTCTATCCACCAGACATGATATAACATCCAACACCACTAGTTGCGGCATTCGTAGCTTCCTTGCCATAAACCCTGTTCGTTCATAAACACCAGGGATTGAGTCGTGGGTTTGGAGTGACCGGGTATCAATCAAGAGACGATTCTCCCCTGTCTCGGCATAGATCTCGATTATGCTATCCACTAAACGCATTACAGCATCCAACGGCTCGGTTCGCGTGTAGATCAACCTGATGATGCCCGTTAGAGGATCCTGTACCACCCGGGAAGCATTCTCGTCTGCCATTCACGACGCCTTATTCACGTCCATTCCGAAGTAATGAATATGTAATATTTCTCGTTGAACAGAACGGTATCTGGGTGCCTCGTCACTTAATCATCCGACGAAAAATACATTACTATGTTTTGAAATAGAAATTTTTCAGAATCATGTGAATGGCTTTTAATCATACAAAATAAAAAAAGCAAGCACGCCCGCCTCTAAATCAAGAAGATAAGCGGTCATTACGTCCATGAGATTCATCAGAGTCAGATTCGCTTCCGATATTATCTGTTTTTCCCTGTAAGAAGCAATGGCTTAGATTTGTTGCAACGGCAACTTCACGATAAACGTGCTACCCTTGTTCCGGCCTTCCGATTCCGCTCGGATTGTACCACCATGCAGTTCGACGACATTCTTGGAGATATACAACCCGAGTCCAGATCCCTCGGTCACGAGGTCGATGCCTTTCCCATATCGCTCTATCTTCCCGAATTTCGTGAAAATTCGCGCCATCTCCTCGTCGATGAGGCCAACGCCCGAATCCTTGATCGATAATTCGATATTATCACCTAAAACGCGCAACTGAATAAATATTTCTCCACCTGGAGGCGTGTTGTAAATGGCGTTGGTGATCAGGTTACTCAAGACGGCTTCAATCCTTTCCTTGTCAATCTCGATATCAAGGAATTCCGGCAAGTCGAGAATCATTCGATGTCTCCTCTGATTCAAGAAGAACTTGCTTTGATCTACCACATTGACGATCAAATCGACCAGGTTAACGTACTCTTTCCTCAATTCCATTGCATCTGCACCAACCCTGAAACTATCCACCAAGTTGTTCACCAAGTTCATGAGTCGTTCCCCGCCCTTTTGGACGATCTTGATGAGTTCCTTAGCTTGGTCGCTCGAATGCGGAAAGAATCTTGGAAGTATGTCCATTGCTGAGCAAATGGAAGTCAGAGGTGTTCTCAACTCGTGTGCGACACGAAGAGTAAATTCGGTCCGTAATTGTTCAATATTTCGTAGTTTTGTGATTTCTTCTTCCTGCATTTCGCGAACACGAAGTTCCGATTCTTGGAGCGCATTTTTTTTCTTCGTGGGTTCCGTGATATCGTTCACAATCGCGAGCATAGAAAACTCGTTCTCGAATTTGATCAATTTAGCGAATATCTCGATCCATTTTTCATCACCGGGCTTAATATTTAGACGCAGGATATACGGGGGCTGAAAATCTCCGGATCCAGAGTCCATTATTTCCATTAACGTGTCGAATAGCAGAACATCATCGGGATGGATAATCCCCCTGATGCTCTTGATATCGGAATCAATAAATCGGTTTCTTTTTACGTTCAGAATGGAACACGCCATGTCGTTGACATACGTGATTTTGGAGCCTGTAGCGATGATGATTCCCAAGGCAGATTGCTCCGTGATGGTGCGAAATTTCTCCTCGCTTTCTATAATCACTTTTTCCGACATTTTTCTTTCCGAAATATTCTCTACACTTGTTACAATGCGAGTTACCCTGTCTCCCTCAAATACCGGATATTTTCGTGTTTCAGTATACATCCCGTGCGGATTATGGATATTTGAATCTTCAGTAATGTATGGTTTCCCTGTTGCAAACACCGTTTTGTACTCTTCCTCGACCCTCGATGGTAAAAATGGAAATGCTTCAAGAACAGTCTTGCCCACGAATTCCTTCTCGAAGTTATACTTTTCTGCCCATTGTTCGAGTTCCTTGTTGGCAACGAGAATCTTGAGGTCCTTATCTACCACGTGGATGGCATGATCGATCGCGTCGATGGTCGTGCGGTAAAGAGTCTGGGATGCCTCTAATGCTTTGTAACTTCCAAGCTTTGCTTCCTCCGCGCGTTTCAACGCATCCTCCGCTTGCTTGCGCTCGGAGATATCACGAGCGAAGCCGCAATTATATTCCTGGTCTCCAAATTGGACGTACGTTGATACGATCTCCACGGGAAATTCGGTACCGTCTTTTCGAACATGAATCGATTCTATGTGAATTGTTTTTTGTTCCCGCAGTCGATTCCATACATCACTCCATTTCTCGGGATTCAGGTTAACTATAGGGTTAATGTTCCAGATTCTCAAGCACATTAACTCATCTCGATCATAGCCGAGCGAAGTGCACGCCGTGTCATTCACGTAAACGAATTCTCCTTCGGGCGTGGTCCAGAAAGCGGCATCGTAGTGAATATCAATCGAATGCTTCAACATTTCAAGCAGTTGTGCATCTTTCAAGCTATTCCCCCACTAAAAGCCCGCACGCGCATTACTTTCAGCCGGCTTGTAACTTGAGTTGAAGGCCATATTTTTCCTTCAAGCAATCGTGGAATATTGCCAATTATCCACTCAATTGAAAAATGCTCTATCAGAACCTAAAAATCTTATGGATTCAACCTTCAAGAAGGCTGGCATTCAAGCTGGAAAACGGGACTCACATTCTGCCAATTGTTAGGTTTTTGTCCATATGAAAGTAGAGAGGAATTATCAGTGTCATTCCTGCTATGCCCAATGCGTGGAAGCAGCATTCTCTTTCCTGTCATCTGTCACAAAGGTTCCTCGATCCATGCGCATTTATCACGAAAACATCTTGTCTTCCAGGTCAAAAATGGTGTCACTCCCGCGGTTCGAGCTCCTTTTCCATGATCTTCTCGAATTCCTCGACCTCTTTTTTCGCCCTTTCGTAAATATTCTGTAACAGTAAATCGAGGCCGGTATTAGTCCCTTCACCTTCATTCTCGTCATCGAGGCGATCCTCTTTATTAATGTCTACAGCACTCGACCGTTGGACGATCTTTTCCATTTCTTCTTGCTCTTGAAGAGCACGGGCCCTGATGAATTCGGAAAAGTTCTCCGTTGTTTCCTGTTGGATGGCCTTGGTGGCTTCGGCAGTAGAGAAACGAATTTCAGGGCCTTTTCTCCCCCGCCTCTTTTTTGATGACTTTATAACATGCTTGAACTCGTCCTCCTCTTCCTTGGCTCGCTGCTCCAAGAACGTTCGATATCGTTCGATATTTTCGAGTTTTTTCTCGGTATCGACTTCCAGCTGGGTATCACCCAAAGTTTCCTGTGCCCGCTGAATAATTCGTTCCAATTCCAGCAATTTCTCATTGGCCTTTTCCTGAATGACCTCCTGTGCCCGTTTCATGAGCGCGTCTTGCGCCTCGGAGAGATTGGTTCGCTCCTCCGCGGGTTCAATCTCGGCAATGACTGCTTCCCATTCCGTTTCTGGCTGGATTGGTGAGGTCTCTACATCGTGCGTGCCCGTAGGGGTGTTCAAGCCAGGGGTAACCAGTCCCGAACGCGCCTTGGGATCAGACTGCGCGTTGGTGTCGGATACCGGCACGGGATACGGGACAACTTTTGGCCGAGGCCTGGTCTGCCTTGAGCTTTCCACGCGGACTGCCATGGTAATTGGCGCAGGTTTTAGAACAGGGGGAGTTCCTTGTGCAACCATGATTCTTCCAGTCACGGGCACCTTCTCGTTTTCTCGTTTGATATTATCGTACCCGATGAACTTGTAGATGCGCTGGTCAAGATCATGAATGAGGAAATCTGCTTCCCGCATCAACGCCACTCCTTCCGTGCTCCCAAGCATGATATAGCCACCTGTCTTGAGGCAACTCTTGATATTCGTTAGCACCTGGATCTGATCCTCAGGTGACACGTAAATGAGTAGGTTTCGGCACAGTACCAGGTCATATTTTTCCTTGAAAGGTAGTGGTTTGAACAGGTCGTGGATGTAGAACTGGCAATACCTCCTGATCTCTTGTTTGACACTCAAGAAGCGCCCGTCATCGATCTGGTCGAAGTTGTCCAGCACGGCATCACGCGAGATGTTCCCGATCGTGTCTAGGCGGTAAATCCCTTCCCGAGCAATCTCGACGCTTTCCTTGTCAATATCAAGTCCTTGGATGATAACGGGATTGTTGATGATCCCGAGTCGCTTTAGATGATGAATGATGATTGCCAAAGAATAAACTTCCTGTCCAGTGGAGCATGCTGCGGAGAGGATACGAATAATTGCGTTGCTATTGCCCGCCTTTCTCGAGATCTCGGGGATCAGTTTTTTTTCCAAATATCTGAATGGCGTTATATCCCGGAAAAAATCTGTGGTGTGGATGGTAAGCAAGTCTTTAAGTTTCTGAATCTCGAGAGGGTTTCGTTGGAGGATTGCCATGTATTCCTTGAACGAAGGTATTTTCTTGGCTTTCAAATGGTGGTAAATTCGCCCTTTTACATATCGCTCCCGGTATACCGAAACATCGAAATCTGCAATTTTTAACAATATGTTTGCAATTCCCTTGAAAAATTCATCCGAATTGTCTTTGTTGGTGAAAAAATCATCCCATTCGGATCGGATACGGTCAAACACATTTGGAGATTGCATCATTTGCCTGCACAACCTTACCGTTATTCCTTTTTTTACGAGATAATTGGCATTTTTTGGAGCCTATTTAGCTTTAAGACAAACTATTATGGTTATTCTATTTTATATCCGTGCCTGATCACCTAGATCGGCAGCATCCTTTTACTTTTTTGCGCATCAATTTTTAGAATTTTATTGAACTGTAGCATACTCTTACCATTTATTACGAAAGGATGATAACTACATATGAACTTAGCTTGCAGTTTAACCTTAAAGAATAACCCCTGCGTATGGATCTTGAATGGCACTTTTATGTTTCTTTTATTGAAACAAAAATGACAACTTTCTCAAGCTTAGAGATACAAAGTTATATAAAAGTGGGTCGCTAATCTTTATTATGTGTAATAACTTCAACTATTAAGTTGTTACATCTACCATAACAAATCCACTGAAAAATCAAAAATGGCATGATAATTGGAGATGGCAATAAAAAATGCGCTTAGCTACTAAGGGAAAAAACGGATTTCGAGAAAAAGGCATGGGTCTCAGGGCCAAATTCTTGGTTCTGGTCCTTGTTCCAGTAATCGCAGGATTCGTTATGTTGGAACTCTATACTGTCGATACCAATTCAACACAACGACAAAACGACACGAATGCGCAGATCGATATGCAAAACGCCGCATTTACCGAGCATATTGGATCAATTGTGGCTGCTGACGGGATGATTCCGAAGGCGTTAGCCCCGTCTGCCATGTTACAGAACTTCTCGTTAGTAGATATCAATTACACATTTACCAAATACCTCCTTACAACCAACTATACCTTCGATATATACGTCGCATACAACGATGAGCTATTATTGTTCGGTCCGACACGGAATGCGACCACGGGCGGATATTACTACCAATATTATACACCTGCCAATACTTCATACGAATATCGAGGCACCGGTCAGGTATGGTGGGATGATGTCGCCACAACCGCGACGCATCAATATGCCATCTGTGAGCCTTATTACGACGCGACATACACCCATCAATGGATGGTAAGCTTCAGTGCACCTTTCTTTTACCCAAATGGCTCTTTCGAGGGCATCGTAGCTGTTGATCTCCTTTTAGGCACCATTCAAACCTACACTGCTCAGGAGAAAGTTGGTAATAATGGGTTCACGGCCTTGGTGAGTCAAGACGATAATTTCATCTCGTACCCCGATAATAGCTCCTGGGGTAAATCAATCACGACCGAGTTTGGCACGGGCACTCCCTTGACCAATGCTATCATAAATGATAATTACGCTTACCAGACCGTTGTTTTGAACGGCACCCAATATATCGTGCACCTGGCACGAGTTCCGGGCGTTGATTGGATTGCACTCATGTTTTACCCAAGCTCGGAAGTGAGCGGCCCGATAGATCAAGCATTGGCAATCCAACTGATAATAACTATTGTCATTATTGCAATCGTGATCATCTTTGTCCTCTTCTCGGCAAATTCGGTCGCCGTTCCAATTATCAATATGAAACGGCATGCAGAGTTACTCGCGGCGGAGGATTACACGCCACGCCTCACCATCAAGAATAACACCGAAACTGGTAAGCTTGCCGACAGTCTCAGGAGTTTGCAAGAAACTCTAATTGCAAACGCCACAAAGAACCAAGGGATAGCGACCCGCCTCGCCGTGTCTGCTAATCAGATGGCATCGAGTGCTGAAGAGGTCTCGTCATCGAGCCAGAACATTGCCTCAGCACAACAGCAGATCTCCAAAGGGGCATCGAACCAGGTCGTGTCAATCAACGAAATGCAGAAGAAGTTCGGCTCACTTTCTGACGGCATCAGGTCCATCAGGCAGAAGGTTAATGATATTACCAAGATCTCGAATCTTATCAAGGGAATTGCAAGCCAGACGAATATGCTTGCATTGAATGCGGCGATCGAGGCCGCGAGCGCCGGTGAAGCCGGGCGTGGTTTCAACGTTGTTGCTGACCAGGTGAGGAAACTTGCCGAGGAATCCAACAAGGCCGTAGAGAGCACTGAATCCATATTGCAGGACATTACGTCTATCACGGCCGAACAGGACAAGGGCGCGGTTGAAATCTCGCACGAGATCGATGCGATCGCGACCGTGGCAGAAGAGACGTCTTCGAGCACCGAGGAGGCTGCTGCTTCAGCGGAAGAGCAATCATCTTCGATGGAGGAGATTACGAACACGTCTCTCATCCTTACAAACGTTGCAGACCAGCTCTCGGATGCGATGAAGAACGTGAAGCTCCCCAAAACCTCGAACGTGGAAATAGAGTCCGAGAAAAGCAGCACCTTGAAACAGATCGAGAAGCATCGCGCGCGGGGAAGTGAGGCAAAAGCTTCGTCACAAGCTCCTGGCACAAAGGCTGCCGTGAAATACACCGAATTGGCACGTGGCCAAGTTGCTAGCGGCCAAGCCGCCATTGTCGATGACACGGTCGGGCAGCAACAGGTTGACAGTGGCTCGAAACAAAACGATGCTTTCTGAGCTAGATTTTATTTCTCACTTATTTTTGTCTTGTTAACTTATCCTTGGAACCAATTTTTCCAGTTATATTCGAGCTCTGAAAACACTCTTGACAAAGATATAAAGCAGCATCGCTAATCTTCGATATTTATTATCAAAGAGAAGACAGGAATGTGTTTCGAGACCGAACCTTTTTCATATGCAATACGCCGAGGCATCATTGTAGAAAGCAGTATGTATCTTCGCGATCTTGGGGAAAGTTAGTATTGTCCCTTTTTTTACTCAAGCTTTTTGGCATATCCATAAGCTTTATATCAACTTCTTTGGACTTCATATCAATTTATCAAATACAAACCCGAATAAATGGAAACTTTTTAGGATGTGTTGATCCATAATCATATAAAGCTGTTGAGTACTAGTAGCTTTGTGTTAAGAAGCCCTAATTATGTGCAAGAATGCGAGGCCGCACATTAAAAATACCAACAACACAAAAAAAGTCTATCTATAAGGTGCAGTGATACAATGCGAATAAACCATAGTTTTGGTCTACGTACACGGTACTTGCTTATGGTTCTTATTCCAATAATTGGAGGATTCATAACCATGGAGCTTTACACCGTCACGACCAATACAACCGACCGACAAAACGAAACGAACACTCAGCTTGACATGCAGAATGCCGCTTTTACCGAGCACATCGGTGCAATTGTTAATGCTGCCGGGATGATTCCGAAGTCATTGGGACCGTCTGCTATGTTTCAGAACTTCACGACGGCAGACATCAATTACACCTTTTATAACCTCCTCGCCACTACCAACAATACCTTCGATGTATATGTGGCATATGCCGATGAGCTACAGACGATCGCTTGCGAACGGGATCCGACCTCGGGTGCATTATTCCTGGTCTATTACAATAGCTCCGATACTCAATATGAGTACCGCAACACTAGCCAGCCTTGGTGGGATGATGTTGCCAGCTCACACCAATTTGCTATCAGCGAGCCTTACTATGACGCGAGCTTCACCCACCAATGGATGGTAAGCTTCAGCCAGCCTTTCTTTTTCGCGAATGGCACCTTCGAGGGAATGGTCGGTGCAGATGTCCTGTTGGGTTCTATGCAAAACTACACGGCTCAGGAGAAAGTGGGCAATAATGGGTTCACGGTCTTGGTGAGTCAGGGCGATAATTTCATCTCGTACCCCGATAAAAGCGCCTGGGGTAAATCAATCACGACCGAGTTTGGCACGGGCACTCCCTTGACCAATGCTATCATCAATGATATTTACGCGTCCCAAACCGTTGTCTTGAACGGCACCCAATATATCGTGCACTTGGCACGAGTTCCGGGCGTTGATTGGATTGCACTCATGTTTTACCCAAGCGCGGAATTGAGCGCTCCGATAGATCAAGCTTTGGCAATCCAGGTAGCGATAACTGTCGTTATTGTTGCAATCGTGACGGTCTTTGTCCTCTTCTCGGCAAATTCGGTCACCGTTCCAATTATCAAAATGAAGAAACATGCGGAGTTACTTGCGGCAGAAGATTACACGCCAACCCTCACCATCAAGAACAACATCGAAACTGGTAAGCTCGCAGATAGCATCCGAAGCTTGCAAGGTGCGCTTATCGCGAACGCCGCCAAGAACAAGAGCATTGCGACCAGGCTGGCGGTGTCCGCAAATCAGATGGCATCGAGTGCGGAGGAAGTCTCGTCGTCGAGCCAGAATATCGCGAGTGCCCAGCAACAGATCTCCAAAGGTGCGTCAAACCAAGTCGTATCGATCAACGAGATGCAGAAGAAATTCGGCTCACTCTCTGACGGCATCCGAACTATCCGCCTGAAAGTCAACGAGGTCAACAAGATATCGAACCTGATCAAGGGGATCGCGAGCCAGACAAACATGCTTGCGTTAAACGCGGCGATCGAGGCCGCGAGCGCGGGCGAGGCTGGTCGCGGGTTCAACGTGGTGGCAGATCAGGTGCGAAAGCTGGCCGAGGAATCCAACAAGGCGGTCGAAAGTACCGAATCCATTTTGCAGGACATCACGGGTATCACCGCCGAACAGGACAAGAGTGCGGTCGAGATCTCCCATGAGATCGATGCAATTGCTACCGTTGCAGAGGAGACCTCATCTAGCACGGAGGAAGCAGCTGCTTCGGCCGAGGAGCAGTCCTCCTCGATGGAGGAGATCACGAACACGTCCCTTCTGCTCACCAACGTCGCTGATCAACTCGCCGATACCATGAAGAACGTCAAGCTCCCCGCTTCGACCAACGTGGATGCCGAAATCGAAAAAAACAGCACTCTGAAGCAGATCGAGGAGCATCATGCACGTGCTAATGATGCAAAGGATACATCTCAAGCCCCAAGTACCAAGGCTGCCGTGAAATACACCGAATTGGCACGCGGACAAGTTGCTAGCGTGCAAGCCGCCATTGTCGATGACACGATCAGTCAACATAAAGATGGCGATGGCTCGAAACAAAGCGATGCTTTCTGAGCCTGATTGTTTTTCACTTTATTTTATTTTTTGTCCCTTTTGCGTATCTTGGAACGATTGTTCTCCAGTTACGTTCGAATCATGAAATCGATTATGACAAGGAGACAAAGTAGTAGCTTTACCTATCGATTAGGCGCATATTTTAGTGCCGACTCTATGCACTCGGCGGGCTTGGGTGCAGCCTGTCGAGCAGAACTTCGTAGCCTAACTCGAACAAGTGATTGAATTATCCCATGAACGCGGGTATGATATGCACGATAATCCATTTCTGTTCGGAAATCACGCCTGCCGCAAAATCCTCGTAAATGTGAACTGGAATGCTCCTGAATCTCCAGGTATATGCTGGCTTTTGAAGAATGGGCAACGCTCTCCTGTCAACAAACTCGAGCAACTCGGCCTACCGCCCTCCCATAGCTCGTGGTGAGGGTGCCTTGGGCGCCGGCTGGGGCAGCTCCTTCATCAAATGATAGTATTTCTTGCACGCCGCCCTGTACTCCGCGCGAGCGAAAAGATTCTCCTAGATGCGATTTCGGTTTCCAAGGGCATCGTCGAGCTGCGATTGCTTGAGGAGGGGTTGTGTTTCGTAATTGATGATGATCATTGTTGACAGGCTCCAGCTTTTACCATATAAATCAAGAAATATCAATGATAAACACTTTTCAGTTCACATTCATATAAAGAAAATGAAAGACGCAAAGGATCCTTTCTGTTTTCAGGCCAACGATGCTATCCTCCACAATGGAGTAAGTATCTCGAGAAAATTGAATGAGAATTGTACCTCTCAAAAAATTAAGGGGGTGAGGTGGCAGCAGCAGTTGGCGTCACGAAGAAAACGATCTGGAAGGTCCGCAATCGATTTTGCGAGAAGGATATGGATGCAGCGTTGCATGACAAGCCATGACCTGGCGGCAGGCAGAAAGTGACACCGGAGGCAACAGCATTCATCGTTGCCATCGATTGTGCGACGCCACCAAAAGCCACGCGCATATGAGCACCGTGCTTATCAAGGAATGCCTCGAGCACCAATTTCACGTGGTGCTCTCCCGCGTGCTCTCCCGCGACGTGCTGGACATATAGGCACGTCCGTACAACCCGCTCGGGCCCGTGAAATGCATCGACGAGAAGACGAAGCAACTATAGGAAGATATTAACCCATCACGATTTCCCTCACCTGACCAAGGCATACGGATTGATTATCCTTATCACCGCAATGGAACGGGTAACATTTTCGTTTCGGTAGAACCCAAGGGTGGCATCGAGTAAAAGTCGTCACGGCACGAAAAACTCCTGTTGATTTTGCCCCGTTTTTGTGCATGGCGTGGAACAATACCCGGATGCTATCAAGGTGCACGTGGTGATGGATAACTATGAAACCCATCTCGCCGGGTGAAAGTCGAGTTTCATTACACGCCGACCTGCGGGAGCTGGATAAACCAAGCAGATCTTGAAATCGGTGTCATGAGCTCACAATGCTTAAAGCGGCGCATTGGGTCATCGGAAGTTCCAGCACGGGAAGTTGCTTCTTGGACGGATGAGCGAAATGATGCACGGGCGACGATATCATGAAAGTTTACAAAAAAGGATGCAAAAAGAGTTTTTAAACTTGAATGATTTTCGTTTCACTTGATGCTGGACTAGGTTCGTCGGCTGCCCTATCCCTTATGCAACAACTTCATCCGCATTATTCTCGAGACTTCTTGCTTGATGCTGCTACCAAGCTCTTCATCTACCAACATTTCTGAAGTTATGGAGGCGCTGATTCCTTCCTGTGTTTTGCGTTTGAACCGTTGTTCTACAAAATCCAGCAATTTCTCGACATCCTCTTTGGTGATATTCTGGTCTGCCTGATCCGATTCCATGATATAATAGAAATTGTGATTCTTGGAAATATAGTAGTTCCTGTTCTTCAAGCAAAGCATATCAATTGTCCTCGAACCTTCGGTCATGTAGTTCCCTGCGGTAGCGCTGTTGGCAAATTCCATTATTGCAGTGAAGAATCCCGACAGGAGTTGAGGATCGAACTCTTTCTTGTCGAGCTGGATGCTCGCAAAGTCGAGATAGTAGATACATATCCCCGAAAGATGGATAACGTATAATTTATGTATCATGACATGTCACCAGCCTCGAATTATTGCGGAGGCCCCTAGTTGCGAGATTGTTCTGCTGGTACAGGTTTAGTCCTTCCAGGCAGGTACTGGTAGACATGCTCTACTGCATTGATCTGAGCAAAGGTGCACATCTCGAGCAGTGGGAAGCCTTCTGTTTTTCCAAGCATCATGTATCCCGCAGGTCGCAGAGTCGGGATAAGGTTTTGAATAATCGTCTGCTGGTTTTCCCGTGCAATATAGATCAAGAAATTCCTGCAGGATATAAGATCGAACGTGCCGAATGCGGCTGGTGCTGGCTTGAGCAGGTCATAAACTAAGAATTTCACGTAACTCTTGATGGAAGGCTTTACCTGATAATTATTATCCTTGAGATGCTTGAAGTTTCGGATAACAGCGACCCTGGAAATATTCTTGAGCGCCTCCTCGGGATAGATGCCCTCTTTCGCCGTTGCGATGGCGCCTGGCTCGATGTCGCAAGCCACGATCTCGACGGGACTCGAGATGTTCCCCTCCGTGATCAAATAATCTGCGATAATGGCGAGTGAATAGGGTTCCTCGCCCGTGCTGCATGGAGCAGAAAGTATACGAATTTTCTTATCGTTCGACCCACGCTTTTCTCTATCGATCCTGGGCAAGAGGTATTTTTCTAAGAATCTGAAAGGCGTATCATCACGGAAGAAGCCAGTAACGTGAATCGTTACCACGTCTTTGAATAAATCGGGTTCTTCGGGGTGAACGTCGAGATATTCGAGATACTCCTTGTAGGAGCGTAGATCTAGCTTGGAAATCCGGTAGTGCAAGCGCCGGTGCAGGAAGGGGGCTCGGTAACTCTCCAAGTCGAGATCGTGGTGCCTTGAAAAAAGGTCCTTGATCTTCTCGAAATACCTGTCCGAATTCTCTGGCCTCCCGTAAAACTCGGCTAAGCGGGTCGGTGTATTTATCACTGCCTCCCGTCCGAGTTCTCGGGGCGTTTTAGTTTGTTTTAATTCCATAATCACCACCCATGAGGGAAAAAAAGGATGGATCACCAGATTTCTTTGATCCGGTTCAAGATGTTATGAATGACTTGCGGATGCAACAGAAGGATGAACGTGCCCTTGATACTCGAGACATCGGCAGCGTCGATGCTGGTTTCGATCACGACCGCCTTAATATCCTGGTTATTGTCATCCAGTTTTAGTTGTTTGAAGATTTGGCTCGTTTTCTTGAAGAATAACTTGTTCTCTGGCGGTTCGATTTTCACCTTTAAGAAATTCGACATTGCTGCGACGTAGTGTCCCATGAGGATGTTCATCATTTCCTGCACGGCTGATCGCTCGTTTTCCGTGAGGTCGCTCTCTTTCTTGAGCGTCTTCTTGGTCTTGGTCTCCATGATCGCTTGGAGGAGGTTCTCGATATGGTCGACCGAGAAGATGAGCAGGATTATGCTCTTGAACAGGCCTTGGGTTGCGCTGATGTATCCAACGGACATGGGCGTTTGCGCGATCGGCAGAGCTTTCAAATCCTCGAGCCCAAGAATCTTGGCTGGCGGGATTTCAAGATACACTTTCTTGTTCAACATCTGCGAGAGCGCGTTGCCTGCGTTCCCCGCGCCCATGTTCCCGAGCTCGCGGAATGTATCGAGATCTGCATCATCGATCTGGAGCACTTCACTTTGCTCCGCGTCGATGGCAAAGTCTGATTGTGTACGTACCATCGCCATTATGTCACCTTCGAGATTCTTGGAAGCATCGATGATCTCAAGTGTTTCCTCTTCCGAATCATTTTTCCTTATCTTCAGTTTGTCTGTCTGAACCTTCTGGAGATCTTGGACCGAGAGGCCATCTGCCTCTGCCTGTAATATCTCGACGATCTTGTCGACGTCCAACCATTTCACGATCTTGTCGATACTTTCATTGTACGGGATGAAGATGATTTCTCCCACGATAGATTTCTTCTGAGTCTCGATGATCGTCTTCAGCACAAGTGCTTGATTCGAGGTCGCTGCAAGCTTGGCGATCTCGCCATCGAGGAGGGCGCCATAACTGTCAATTCCGAGGGTTGGAACGTCGTGCAGGACATCCACTTTCAGGAAGTCGGAAATACCAGCACAATAGTGTGAAACGATGATGTTGCCGAACTCAATAAGGGCTGATTCGGTCTGTGCGTCCAAGCTTTCGATGCTCGTGATCTCCGTCGAAACCGAATCCATGTCTTTCATCAACTTGAGCAGGTTTTTCATCTGTTCGACCTGGAACACCAAGAAGATTGAGGCATCGAGGTCATTCTTGATGATGGATCGGATGCCAATTACGTTGTCATCAACATTGATGATGGAACTATTCCCGATCTCGTCGATTTTCTTAATCAAGACGTCTTCAACGATGATGGAGATCTTGGCCTTCGCCTTGAATAACTTCGACATGGCAATGACCGCCTTCCCCGTGGCGATGTTGGAGATCTCCTTAAGTGCATCGAGCTGGTCCTTCGAAAATTCGGTCAAAGCCTCCGTGGCAACTTGTTCCCTAACTGGCTTCTTTGCTTTACCAGCTGAAGCAGATTTCTTGGCCGGCGCGACCTTGAACGCGGGTTGGGATTCAGCAACTGGCCTCGTCTCCTGAGCTCGTGTCGTGTTGATGGAAAATTTCTCTTGCAGGATTTTCTCCAAGTTGATACATTTAATCAAGGACCCGCCCACGTTGGCGATGTTCTCGATGAGCGGGAGCTCTATCTTGGTCTCGATGTCGGTTGGGATGCTATCATAATTTTCATCTGAAAACTCCACGATCTTCTTGATATCATCTACGATCATCCCATACGTGTCCTTGTTGAATTTCAATACAAGAGCAGTATAAACATTGTTGCTCTGTGCGATTCCAGCCATCCCATCTTGTTTCACGCCGGGAAAGATGAATTTCGAGAAATTCAGGATAGGCAAGATGTTACCACGAAGGTTGATGATCCCGACGAATCTATCCGATGCCCGGTGAATTCTCCTTATCTTGTCGAGTTGCAGGACTTCCTGGACGGAATCTAACGGGATTGCAAGCAATTCATTGTACTGGCTGAATACCATGTGCTTTTGAACCATGTTCATTCATCTCCATTGTTATATTTTTCATGCAACAATTGCTTTGGAAAAATCAGCCCCTCCCACAGGACCTTTGATTCTCCCTGCGGGGTCTCGGCCGTTATCACGTACTTCCCTTTGGGCAGTTGTGACTTGATAAAATTCACGATATCCGCCACGGAATCGAAATTGAAGCCGCGCATCCACGATTCGCCCACCTGGATCCAATCCACATCCTGAAATGGCTTCGCGTGGTCTTGGACCTCGGTCACAAAAACCAGATTGACGACTGCATTGTTGGTTCTGATGATCTCCTTGTCGGATGCAGCACGGCGTTCGATCTTGTCACAAACGAGAAAAATCTCGTCTGGAAGCGTGCCTTGGACCTTCTTGCGGACTGCATTTTCCAGGCGGGAAAGGGATGTCATATCGAAAAACTCGTAGAATAACACCCAAATGCAACGACCTTCCTGAGTCCCGAGGTTTTGCTTTAGGACCAAGTTTATGTCGTTGACAATGGTTGCATCTTTATTATCGGTTTCCAGCTTGTAATTCTTGAATTCCTCGTCGTATTCAAGAAATTGGGAAAATCTTGCCTTTAATGCCGCACGTGTTTTCAAGCTCTTCAGTACATAGACGGACTCAATTATCAATTTTATATTTTCCGGCAAAGAATTGACATACGCGTTTGCAGGCACTTTGGCAAGCAGCTTTTTGTCGTGATCCTTCAAGAAATCCTGAATCTTCGGGATCGTTAGTTCTGGAATGATTTGATCGAACTCGAATGATGCTATCTCGTTATTCGTTCGTTCCATTTTGTTCAACTCCTCGTTTTTATATAAAGCACAATTGTGAATTATTCAGGTCGTAGTCCAGCCCGTGAAGGTCGACAACGTAGCCGATCTCGCTCTCTTGAAAGGCGTTCACCTGGTCGAGGAACCACGTGACCTGCTTCATGCCGTCATCCGTCGCTGCCTCCTCGTATTTGTTGCACGCGTTGAGGATTTCGATATCCTTTGGCAAGATCTCCACGATCTTCACGTCAGTAATGGGTTTGCTGCCGCTATTTTTTACCAAGAGGGTGACGAAGTACTTGCTATCGTTGGATTGCTTGTCGATGAGCTTCCCGACCATCATCTTGTATCGTTCGTGAATAATGTGCAATTTTGGCAGCATATCCTTTGAAATGGTGTAGCTTTGCATTCCCTGTGCCGCATCTGTCATGTAATACATGGTAGAGGGGAACTTGTATTCACCATCGTGACGTGGTCGATTCGCATGGATCTTATAGGAAAGTGTTGCGATTTCCTCGGGGCTTACAGCAGCCATAAGAGATCCAAGGTTCACGATTGCGACGAGCAAATGGTTGTTGTTCATATCATCCCGGACGCAGATCGCATCGAATTCTTTCTTAGCAGGATCCAGGGCTTCCTGCTGGAAATCCGAGAGCCAACACTCGCGAATTTTTTGGAAATTTTGATCGAGTTTCCTTCGCATCTCGATTTTTTCCTTTCTGACGAGCAATGCCTCGCGTCGAGAAATTAGATCCGCGTTATCAATCAAGAACACGAGTTTCTCGTGTTCTTTCTTTAGCGACTCGACCTTCGATGCTATCTCATGGTACTTGTCCTTTGCATCCGCGAGCATTGTGTTGGCGTTTTTGATCTGGCGTTCTATTGCAACAATGCCGTCTTTTTGACTCCCATCATTTCCCCCGGGAATGATAGTCAAGATCTCTTCGAGCTCGAGTCTTTTCGCTTCAATAGATTGCTCGAGTGCATCGATCTTGGCCCGTGCCTCGGATTGCTGCGTGATGAGCAAGCTTAGGCGTTCATTGATCTCTTCTCCGCTTTCGACGGTAATGGACTCAGTTTCCTCGACTTGCTTCTCGGCCGGATCCACCTCGTCCTTTGTACCATCGCCCGCGTCTCCTGTCTCATCGATTTGACCATTAACATCCGCCTTCTCGCTTTCTGCTGGCGGTTCTTGGTCGATGATCTGCGCTTCAATCTCGGTCCTTTGCTCCTCGATGTTCTCGAGAAGATCAGCCTGCTCTTTTGCCTCGTGTTTCAGGTTGTCGAGTTCACCGCTAAGATGCGAAACCTGCTCTGCGAGCCGATTTTGTTCATCGAGCTGGGAATTAGCCTCGGCGACCTTTGCCTCGAGATCTTTTACGATGTTCTTGCGTGTCTCTAGGTCCGCGATTGAATCCTCCAAGCTCTTGCCAACCGACTCTGCTTGCTCGCTTACAGTTGCAAGATTTATCTTTCCGACATCCGCGGGATTTTGAACAACAGAATTAAATTTGCTCTCGATCGATTTCACTTCCGTCTGGATCGAGTTCAATTCTTGTGTCGACGAGTTTCCCTGGTCCTGCCATTCTTGCAACCGCATATTGTTTCCCATGATCTCGAGATTGATGTCCCCGATCGATTCAACGCCGAAATATTCCGAAAGTTGCTCGTCGAAAAACAGGTGATTTATGCCAATGGAAGAATGGTTTTGAATCTCTAGTGTGCAATTCATATCCGACTCGGCATAGGAGTTGATCTCCTCCACATCGAAAGACTTTTTTGAATAAATGTCCAATATCTCGAGTCGTTTAGCTGATATGTTAATGGAACAAAGCTTCGTGCTATCAAATATGAATTCAGGCATATAGTCGACGATTCCCTTCAATGCGGGTCGTGTTTCACTCTGCAAAACTGCCTTGAGAATGACCGTTTCCTCGAAAGGCTCGAGCACCGTGCATGTGGCATCCTCTGCGACGGTGCACTCTTCATCCGCACCTTCCTGTAGTAGTTGGCAACTCGTGATGTTCATCAGGAACAGGCTGCGGTTGATCATCTTGAGCGAACAATCCCAAGTGTTCGGGCTGTCATCTTGCTCTGAAACCTCGATGAATTGGGCAGCTTTCACGGACGCCTTGAATTTTTCGATAATCGAAGCCTCCTCTGCTTCCGAGAACAAGAACCCGGCAGAAATTTCGCCGAATACAGTCGGAACCGGTGAAATCTTGACTTGGAATTTAAGCGCAATGCTTTCAAATGGCCGGATCGACTTCACGTGCCACCTTATGTTGAATTTATCTGCCTCGCACGAACCTATGCCTGCCTCGGCCTTCACCAGGGCTTCCGTGGTCGAAGGTAGTTTTTTCAGTAGATCGAAGTCCTTCAGGGTCGAGCCGGAGCGGTTCGTAACAAAAATCGAGACATACAAATAATTGATTCCTGCCTTATCCAGAAACAATTCAGATTGGGCATCCGCCTTCTTTGCGTAATCGTTTCTGGAAATGACCTCGGTTATCTGTAACGGCAAATCATTATTTGCTCCTTGGAGCTCGATGTCTTGTTTCCATTGTTGGCCTGCCTCTATCTCCCCGACGTAGGACTGTACTTTATACTTGGGTGTTTCGATTGCAACGTTCCAAATCTTGTCAGAAGGGCTTGGATTAACGATGGTGAGCCAACCCTCGCTGCGGCTCTTCAAGATCCTGCCATCTGCGTCGAGCTCAAAAAACTGGTTTTCCTCGAGCTTGATCGGGATCCTTTTTCCTTCTTTTTCGACATAAACGTTGATTCCCTCGTTGGATACTGAGGCAACTTCTCCTTTCGTTTTCTCGTTTCCCTTAATAAATCGGGGCCCGATAATTGCATCCTGAGTTGAGTATTTTATGTCGTCTGGTGTCAACTTTTTGAATTCCATGCTTTTCACCTAAATCTTGTATATTTGACCGTTTTTCTTGATCTGGATAGAGCCGTCCGACCCGAATGCTTGGATCGATCGTCCCTCCCTTCCTCCCACATCCTCCGCGACAATGGGAATTTCGAGCGACTTCAGCACGGATTTTCCCATCTCGATGTTCCTTTGGCCAACCTGCAATGAATCCTCGTAAATCTGGCCGCCACCGACTATCTTTGCACGAATATCCTTCTTGGATGATCCCTTCTCGCTCAACTTGTCGACCATCATGCGTATCGAAATATCCACGAACTTTCCAGGCAGGCTTATTGTGTGATCGACGTAATCGTCCACGGACGGGAGAAGGCAGTGGGACATGATGAAATTCTTCCGCTCTAGATCGTACAGGAACACCACCAAGCAGGTGCCAATTCCAAGCAGGTTGTAACTCTCGGGTGACTTCGTGAAGACGATCTGGCCCAGCCTGATGTAGGTTGGGTTTTGACTGAATGCCTCACTGGCATCTGCTTCGGTCTGGGGGGAAGCCATGGTTGTCATCGCCATCATTGCACCACCGAGAATGGATTGATGATGAAGGAAACCGTGCCGTCGTCGAGGATGGCCGCACCAATGATGCCTTTCACGTCTTTCTGGTCATCCTCGATTTTCTTAATCACTATCTCCGATTCCCGCAGGAATTCATCGACTGCGAGGGCAAAATTAAAATCTCCCTTCTTTAAATGCACGACTTTGAAGACGTCGTTTTCCACTTTTGCGCTTTCGCCTTCGACTTTCAATAATTGGTTTAGGCGATAGAATTTAATGAGCTCATTCTTTTGGTTGATAAAAATATATTCTTGGTTGTTTATCTCCCTGATGTCTTCTTTTGAAACCTCGAACAAACTCTGAACATCATCGAGCGAGATAGAATATATTTGTTGCCCGGCCCGAATGAGCAATGCGCGCATGAGTGACCGGGAGATAGGGAACTGGATGAGGAACGTCGTGCCCTTGCCGACTTGCGTTTCGACCTGAACCGAACCCGCAAGGTCTGCGACCTTGTTCTTAACAATGCTCAGGCCCATACCTCGGCCCGAGGTCAGGTCTATGACTTCTACCGTGGAGAAATTCGGCTCGAAGATGATATTGATGATCTCCTCCCTTGACATGGCGTTCAATTTTTCTTCCGAGTAGAAGCCTTTGCTCAAGGCTTGGGCCTTGATTACCTCAGGATCGATCCCCGCTCCATCATCGCTGATCCGGATGAACAGGACGTTATGCTTGATCTTTGTCTCTACCTCGATCAAGCCCTCCTCATTTTTCCCATTTTCGAGCCGGACTTCACTTTTTTCGACACCGTGGTACACGGCATTTCGCAGGATATGGACAAACACGTCCCCTATCTCGTTCAGGAGCTTGCGATCGATCTTGACATTGTTATGCTTGATTATGAGTTTGACTTTCTTCTCGTATTTTTCGGCCAGGCCGCGCACCATTCTCGGATACAGCCTGAAGAGCGTTGAAAGGGGCACGAGCTCCATTTTGAGCACGACCTCTTGCATGTTGAACATGTATGTTTGCATCTGCAGGATCAATTCCTTGATATCGACCCTGTTGAATTCCGTGATCTTTCGTTCTAGTTGTTTTGAACGGATGAGAAGTTCTCCAAAGAGCCCGAGCAATTCATTGAGCGCAGAGATCTCCACCGCGATGCTATTGATCTGGACCCCCCGTTCGATCATGGTTGACTCTTTTTCAACCTCGACCTCTTGGTCGGCCTCCTGGAGTATCATGCGGGCTTTCTCAGGCGAGATTTCCTTGATAGAAACGCTCTCGACCTCGCCGCACGCCTTGATCTCTTCCTCGATATTGACATCGGGCTTGGAGCATTGGAAGAGCAGGCTGAATTCCTGCTCGAATTTGCCATCGATCAGGTCCGCGAAAGAAGGAAAGCTTTTCGCGACGACTCCGCAGGCATTCAGGTTTTTGATGATGACGAAAAGACGTGCCGTTTTCAAGCGGACTCCTTCTTCTATGGTAATGGTGATATACAGAATGCTTCTCGTTTCGTCATCGTAGACCAATGACTCGGGCTTGAATTCTTCCAGTCCATACTCGTTGAACAATTCCTTTATTCGTGATTTCTTCTCGAGCTCCACCGGGGATAGCGTATCTTGGGTAAGCTTATTCTCTAGTCTTTCTGTGAATTCAGGGATACTCTCGTCGAGGGCCTCATCATTCTTGATGGTATTGAGTGCTTTTTCGACCACCGTGAGCGATTGGAAGAATAAATCCATGATACCCGGCGCCAATTCGATGGTCTTGTTCTGGATACCGGAAATGAGGTTCTCTAACGCGTGAAACATTTTTTCGAGTATGGGAATGCCGGCCATCCCTGATTGGCCCTTCAAGCTGTGGACGAAGCGGTAAATTTCGATAAGCGGCATGAAATCCGACGTGTTAGCTTCCAACGTCTGGAATTCCTTTTCGAGTTGTTCAATGGTTGCAAATGCTTCGTCTAAAAACATCTTTTTCATTTCTTCTGCTTCTTTTTCGCTCATGAATACCACCGTTAAATGATTTCAAGCGATTTGATTGATATACGTTGCAATTTGGTCAATCGTAAGAACGTGATCGATCACGCCTCTCTTGATGGCATGATCGGGCATGCTACTAATGAGTGCTTCCGCGGGGCTTTGGGCGATGGTCGTGCCTCCAAATTCCTTTATTTGTTCGACCCCGTCAACTCCATCTTGCCCCATGCCTGACAGAATAATGCCAAAGCATTGATTCTTGAAAATTGGAGCTGCCGAAACCATCGAATAATCGATGCAAGGGCGCAGCCCCATGACTTTCTCCCGTTTGTCCAGATTGATAACGACGTGGTTGTTCTCATTCATTTCCACGGTCGTGTGAAAATCGCCAGGTGCCACGTAGATGATGCCCGCTTTCATGGTCTCTTTGTCGGAAGGCTCGAAAGCCTTGTAGTCAGCAACCTTGTCGAGCCGCTCCGCGAACTGCGTGGTGAACCCAGCGGGCATGTGCTGGACGATAAGGACCGAGAGATCGTGCTTCCGTCGTAGTTTCTGGACTATGGAAAACACGCAATGCGGGCCACCCGTCGAGGCTCCGATGATGACCAGCTTGTATGCAGGTGTGCCCTCGAATTTCACGGGCACTTTTTTATCCTTCTGCGGACCGGACTCGATACAACGGCTATCCTTGGCTCTATCAATCCGCTGCTCGATATCCTTGAAAAACTGGTCCTTCTCGATGATGGAGATGATTTTCTCCTTGGCCTCGCACGCCTGATGCACTTTTTGAATGATCGCATCTGCTAGATTTTCAACGTGCAGTTCCTCCGAGCCGGTCGGCTTGGTCAAGATTTCGAACGCCCCCAAACGAAGGGCCTTGAAAAACAGATCTGCATGTTCCTTCCTGTTTGCCAGCGTTAGCATGATAGTTGGCGTTGGAAACCGTTCCATGACGTGCTCGAGCGTCGCCAGGCCATCCATCTTCGGCATGAAAAAATCAAGGATAATCGCGTCGACGGGCGTCATCTCAAGGAACCGAATTGCCTCGATCCCATTGCCTACTGACCCGACCACTTCTATTTCTTGGTCCTTGGAGAGCATTTGTTCCAAGTTAAATCTAATAAACTTGGAATCGTCGACAATGAGAACCTTGATCATGAGCTTCCCGTCTTCCACATTCTGGCTTCAAGATGCCTATTTCTTCTTGGCATGGATTTTCTCCATGACCTCGATGATCTTTTCTTTCTTGAACGGCTTCACGATGAAGTCCTTTGCTCCTGCCTGGACGGCCTCCATGACCAGCAATTCTTGGCCAAGGGCGCTGCACACCAGTATCTTCGCATTCTTATCCAGCTTGACGATCTCCTTTATGGCATCAATGCCGCTCTTGTTGGGCATGCAGATGTCCATAGTGACGATGTCAGGTTTCAACTTGGCGTATTCTTCCACGCCTTCATCCGCGGTTCCGGCCTCTCCCACAATGGTGTGGCCGGCAGATTCGAAAAGTTTTCTCAGGATGTTCCGCATGAATTGTGCGTCATCCACGATTAAGATTTTTGCCATCTTTCACTTCAACTCTTTTCTTCACGTGCTAATTTGTTCGGGTTTCACTTCGACAACGATTGTACCATTATTCAAGATGATCTCGTTGATGTATCCCATTTCGGCCTCCTGCTGGAAGACAATCGGGAGATCGTAGCGCGTTGTTTTTTCTGCCTTGAAGACGCGCCCGATCGCATCAATCAATATTCCAATTAACCTGTCCTTGGTGTTGGTGACGAGAATGCGTGTGTTTTCATCGAATTTTCGCCAGGGCAAAGACAACCATTTCCTGAAATTGATGACTCGAACGATCTTCCCTCGTAGGTTTATGGCCCCTTCGATGTATGGTGCTGCATTGGGGATCTTTGAAATTGGAGGAACGTAGATGATTTCCTGCATCTTCAATAGGCTAACGCAGTACAATTCCTCGTTCGTGTAGAACCCGAGGAATTCATCAGATTGGTTTTCTTGCACGAATTTGAACATGATTTCCACGCTCATGCCGGATGGACAGCTTTTGAATCGAGGAACGAATTATGTTGTATTTTATAATTGGCATAACAGCAATATGGTAATTTTCTGAGCCATACAATATCATTCCTTCTAATACCTAAAAAGATTTCCTCCAATCATGACCGAACGTATCTATTTTACTAACTCCCTAGAATTGCTATCCTTTAGTGAGATACAACGCAAATCTAACGATTACGAAAATCCCGATGCTTTTAATCACCGTTAAAAAAATGCATATCCTTTGATCAAATTGCCAAACAATCACCAATTTCATGACATTATTGACGATTCGTTGCATTTCACCCTAGGTGCTTGGTATGGTATTGCTTCGATGAATTAATGTGATAAGCAACATCATATGAACGCTGGTTTTCTAGATGCCCGCGATTGAGCCGGACTTTGCTTTCCTTGCTTTATTTAATGATTTCATGAGAAATGACTTTGAAGATTACCATCACCATATATGATTATGACCTTGCAAAAGACTTATTAATGATTACAACAAATAGTACTTGTGGCTAGTAACATTACCATAAATATTGATTGGGCCGTGATATTGTCATATGAGTTCAGATCCAGACCTTCAAGACATAGAAGACGTGCAAGAAGTTGGCCGAGTAAGCGCTACTCCAACTGCGATGGTGAATTTCTTCTGCAAGAATTGCAACATTTTCCATAAGATCAAGATAGATCAAGCACTGTTTGAGAGCCGGGAATTTCCGGTCTCTTACACGTACCTTCATGGAGACCCTCCTTTCGCCGCCGTGCTATACATCGATGCGAACTATAAGGTTCGAGGAGTGGAATACTCCAAAGGTTTTGCGGTTGGAAAAACCGAGCTTGATGAAATTCTTCTTTCAAGCAAAGCAAGATGCCTTTCAAACATTCCAAACGTTGATATCCTCGCATTTAGGTTGCTCCAAGATAAAAGCCTCCTGAAATTCTTCACGCAGCAAGGCTTCGAGGCCACGATCAATTTCACTTCAATTCTCGATATGATGCGACATTCATCCTCGATCACCACGAAAGGCGAATCGTGTATGAAACTTTATTTAAAATTTTCTGATATCTGGGTCACTGTATTGGAAATGATGGAATATAAGTTCATCCTTGTTGTAAGAGATTCGATCGATATAGAGCATCTCGAGACCCAAAGCATGGCTATGTTCGAGGCCCTAATGTCTTAGAATTGAAGATCAGAGATCAATGCTTTTTTTTTTCTTTGTATGTATTTGTATTTTTTCAAACTCACCTTGGCAACCCTGGATGTTCCTAGGCGTGATAGAAGGTAGTGCTTATCGTCCAAATCTACGTGAGAAGGTAGTGCTTATCGTCCAAATCTACGGGAGAATTCTCTCCATTTATTTGAAGTTAATATGTGCATAATAATTCAGGTCCCAAATTACCATTACACAGGCGATCACAACAATCTTTATCAATTACCATAACACTTAAATAATCAAGCATCCATAGTAAGATATCCAACCAAGGCCGGGATTCGTACATACATAATGTCGATTCCAGGAAAAAAAGCACATAAATCCTGGATAACGCAATCGAGTCCTCACTCGGCTAATGTCGAGACCACACCAAACGAGCGATTTAGATGGCGAAAACAACCATGGGTGTGAGTAGCGCCCTTTCTCAACGATTTTCAACACATGATCCTTTCCCTGAAATACCCACAACTCCCAACCCGCAAAACCTTCTTTTTCCGCTACTCACGCCCTTTCCTTTTCGACAGCGTTTGACCGCGTCGATAATTTGCTCCGCTCCGATGCTCCACACATGAAAAGGTGAATCTTAAATGGAACAAGGTATAGAACCCGTGCATTCTGCCTATGAGGTCAAGGCAAGTTGCCACCTGGGATCACCCAGTACTCTATTCGATGATGCTTCCGTTTACCTCTTCGTGGACCTTGATAACATGAAGTTCTGGATCTGGTCGGGAGAAAGATCACCTCTTTTTAACACGGATTTTGCAAAAAAGACCGCAATTACATTCAATCAAAAACCGATGTTCCGATACTTTACAATAGAAAATGTCATTCCCGGGTTCGAGCCGGCCGAATTCAAGTTCTTCATACGAAAATTGGGCGAAATAGAACCACACATCGGCATTTCAGACGATTTTTTTACGAATGATGCCGAGGTAGAAACTTCCAAGGATTTGGAACCTGACTGCCATGATCATCAATACAAGAAAACTGATCGGGGCAATACTCTTGAAATCCTTAATGGTGCTGGAAATATTTTGGAGATTTTCCAAAAGATCAGGATGATTCAAGAACGCTTAAGCATTTTGTACGATCAACTCGATATCAAAATACTCGGGTTCGAGTATGGGTTGGACATAAATCCCGCCGAGTCTGGTTTAAACGAAGTCAACGATACTTGATCTTCCAGGTTCGATAAACCGTTCTTTTTCCCTTTCGGGCACATACCTTAAAGTTGTTTTGTGCTTTTTTTGTCGGAATTATAATCGTGATGTGCTTCGATAGCAATATGTTTTCCTATTATCGTCACCACAATCTTGTTATACCACGATCGTACAACTTTATTCGATGCTGAAGTGCATCAATTGGTGAGTTCGATTCAAGAAACCGGAAAAGATTCGGACCTGGAAATTTCTGAGAAAGACAAAGAAGCCAAGGAACGAATTGCATTGCTGGTGTCATCCGAGGAGAAACAGGAATGGCAGGATTTTGCAGAAAATAAGCTCGAATGCACTCTATCGAAATTGATTCGGAACGCGGTGGAATTTTACATTACCCTGTACACTAACAATCCGGAGTTTGAATCTTTTTCAAAAATTTCTCACGATCTCAAGGAGCCTCTCACGGCAATCATGGGATATGTCCACCTCCTTATTGAAAAAAACAAAGACGAGCTATCTGCCGAAATCCTCTCTATACTACGTGAAATTCTCGATAAATGTAACGTTCTGGATGCCAAGATCGGTGCCAATCTTGAGACCGACAGGCAAAAATCCCAAAATCCTGTCATTGATATACTCGTCGTTGATGATGATACCGCTACCATCAAGATCCTGCAAAGTTATTTCGAACTCCGAGGGATACGCTGCAAGGGCATCACATCTGGGCTGAAAGTTCAAGATGAAATCCGAATGGGCCATCCGGCAGCGATTCTTCTCGATATAATCCTTCCTGAGAAAAGCGGGTATGACATCTGCAGGGAAATCAAGAATGATGAGCTCACGAAGGACATAGCCGTCTATTACATTTCCGCCATACCGGGCTATGAAATTGAAAAGCTAATCGAAACGACTGGCGCGAATGGCTATTTCTCGAAGCCATTTAATTTCAACCAGATCGAAGAATTGATAAAATCCTTGAAATCTGATGGTCCTTCTGGCCAGGAGTTTGCGCCTTCTCTTGAAAATAATGAATAGTTCGACGCCCCCCTGCAAGATATTTTCATTTCGAGATTTTTTCCCCGGATTGTTCGAACCCGTCTTTTTACATAATGATTTGGATCTAGATCCTCTTCGTGATTGTGCATGTTTTCTAACTTGATGGTAAAACCGTCCGAGCAACGCGAAAGAATATGTATAAATAGTCAAAATACCAAGCTATATTACAATTAAGAAATTTAGATTATGCAAACAAGATCTCAAGCCGTGTCAATGCGCGCATATTTTTGCATAAGACCTGTTCCAGGAAGCGGAATTGTTCTGTCCCTTGCCAAGAAAAGTTCTTTATATGATCCTAAATAATGAGTGAGGCGGATTTTAATCACAGGGTTTGACACCAATTCGGATATTTCATTAAGAGAAAAAGATAACAAGGATCGTATAGCCTTGCTGGTCACCGCCGAGGAAAAACTAAGATGGCAGGATTTTGCAGAAAACAAGAAATCCCTGACCCTATCAAAACTGATCCGGACTGCCATGGAATTTTACATTTCCCTGTATTCTAATTTCCCTGAATTTGAATCGTTTTCCAAGATTTCCCATGACCTTAAAGAACCGCTCACGGCTATCATGGGCTACGTGCACCTTCTCATTGAAAAATACAAGGATAAGATAAGTAGTGACATTCTCTTTGCCCTGCGCGAAATATTGGAAAATTGCTCCATCCTGGAAGGGAATATCAACGCATCGCTTGAAACAGATCAAACCACCAAGCGCGATTCTTCTTTCGATTTACTCGTTGTCGATGATGATGTGACCACGCTCAAGATTCTCATCAATTATTGCGAGCTCAAGGGTGTGCGTTGCAAAGGCCTGAGTTCAGGTATTAACGTGGTTCAGGAAATCGAAACGGGACATCCATCCCTGGTATTTTTAGACGTTATCCTTCCGGAAATTAGCGGATTCGATATCTGCCAGTTGATAAAATCCAATCCTGCCACGCGTGCCACGGGAGTCTATTATTGTTCTGCAATACCGGGATTCGAGATCGAAAAAAAGCTCGCCGAAACAGGTGCAGACGGCTACATTTCAAAGCCGTTCAACTTCGAGATGATCGAGACCATTCTGTCATCTATAAGTAAAAATGAATGAACCCACGCATTGACTCGTTTCCACTTTTTGGTTTGATTCTACTCTTGCCGGATATAACTCGGCCCATTAACCGGGAGCTGCACTCTAAAAGTGCACCCCGTATTTCTCCCCCTAGATTCTACCCAGATCTTCCCCCCGTGAAGCTCAACTATCCGTTTCGAGAAATAAAGGCCAAGGCCAGCACCCTCGGTAACCAAGTTCACACCTTGGCCTTATCGCTCGATCTTTCCAAATTTCTGGAATAATCTCGGCATTTCATCAGGTGTTATGCCAATGCCGGTGTCCGCGACGGAAATGGTAACATTGTCTGCATTGGCGACCATGGATATCGTGATGGTCCCGCCCGGGGGCGTGTTGTTAATGGCGTTCATCAGTAAATTCCCGATCATAACCTCGATCTTCTCCCTGTCGAGTTTAACGTTCAGTATCTCGGGAAGACTCAATGCGATCGAATGGTGCCTTTGATTGATGAAAAATGTATGCGCTCTTACCGCTTGGCCAATAACCTGCACTAAATCCGCGTTTTGCTCGTATATAGGGACCAGATCCACCTCCATTCGAAAACTTTCCACTAAACTTTCGATGAGGTGTTTCAGTCGGTCTCCTCCCGCTCTGATGATCTCGAAAAGCTCGATGTCTGCATCGCTGAGTTTGTGAATTGATTCCTGTAGCAGGCTGATAGCGGAACAAATGGCATTCAGTGGTGTTCTTAACTCGTGCGAAGCCCGATAGACAAATTCTGTCCTGATTTGATCGATTTGACGCATCTTTTCCATTTCATATTTGAAAAGGGCATGCACTTTTCGTTGGGATTCGTCAATAAGCATTTTTTCCTTAGTCTTTTCGGTTACGTCGTTGATGATGATTAGACAGGCGTCATTCCCTTCGTACGACACGAACTTTGGGAAAACCTCTATGTAATGCAAATCTATAATGCCGGTTCTAATGCCGGTTCTAATGCGTATTGTGAATGGCGAAAGGCCATTTGCATCCGCACTCATTATGGCATTGCTCACGTTCTTGAAGAGACCTGCATCGTCCGGGTGAATGCGGTTGATGATCATTTCATTAAAATTCAGATCCGCGCTTGGCTGATCAAGATCGATAATGCTCATCGCTGCATTATTGATATATTTTAGGCGCTTTCCTTCGATGATTATAATTCCAAGCAAGGATTGTTCGGTGATCGCCCTGAACCGCTCCTCCGATTCCCTGAGCTGCTGGTAGGCTTTAAGCAGTTCTGACACGTCCCTTGCGAACGCGACGGTGAACTCCTCGTTTCCCCATCGTGTCTTGCTGAACCGCGTCTCAACGGGAAACTGCAGCCCATTCTTTGCAATGAGGGGAAGGGGGAAGGTATCTATCTGCTTGTTGGCAACGGCTTTAAATATTTGTTCGAAATGTGGTTGGATCTCGGCCGGATGAAATTGTGCGTATTGCATTTTCTCCAAATCCTCGCTTGAATATCCCAATCGATCGTTTACAGCCGAGTTGACTTTCACGATCTGCCCATCTTGATTAAAAATGAAAACGAAATCCTCGATACTATCAAATAATGATTGCAGGTTGTTGTAGCTTTTCTGGATAATTTCATCTGCAAGGGCTCTGGACGTGACATCCGAAAGAAAGACGATTTCGCATATCTTGTCATCGATCGATATATAGCTCGTCGAAATATCGATGAATAAGTTCGTCCCTCTCGGCGTTTCCACTTTGACGTTAGTTAGATTTATGTCTTCTGGAAGGTTTTCTTGCTTGCTCGTGTAATCCATGCTCCTTTCTGACAGCTCGGGATTTTGGATCACTTCGACGAGCGGTCTTCCCTCGATATCTTGCTCCTCGCATCCGAGAAGGTGGCATGAAGCGGGGTTTGCATAGATTATCGTGCAGCTTTTATGCTCGCATATCAGGATGCCAACGGGCGCAGATTCGATCAGCCCCCTGTACCGGGTTTCAGATTCTTCGATTTTTCGCTCGGACTCGACCTGTGAAGTTACGTCCTCAAGCGTGAGGATGGCGTTTCCGGGCGAGGATTGAAAGGCATGTATATGTAATAACAGATGTCGGTGAAGGATGTTGACTGGCAGCGCGGCGATTTGCCAAGAGTCCCCATTTTCGGTAATACTGGTTATGATCTCTTCGGATTGTTCGTCCATTGCTCCTTGGAAGATCTCACGGATTGGTCTACCGACTATCTCGTCCTCCTCGTATCCCAGTATTTCATAGGATGAAGGATTTGCGTCCTGCAGCTCCAGTTTGCCTTTTCCATTGCTCCTGTAGGAATGGATGCCTATCGGGGACGTTTGGATTATCTTGCGATACCGATCCTCGCTTTCACGCAAAGCTTGTACATTCTGTTTTCTCTCTGAAATGTCCCGGTAAGAGCAGTAAATGAGTGCTTTTCCTTGATATTCGATATATTTCGCGTGCACTTCCAGCGGAATAATGCTGCCATCCTTGCAAACATGGGCAGTTTCAAAGGTGCCGTGCCTAGTAGATCTTATCACTTCCATCTCTTGATCGAACGAAACCAAGTACTCTGGTGACACCAACTCCCGGGTTTTTATCCCCATCAATTCTTCCTTCAAGTATCCCCTGGACGTATACGCGGTCTCGTTGATATACATGATGGTCCCATTTTCGTCATGGACGAAAACCGAATCATTCGCCGAATCCAACAATTCTGATCTAAACCGGATTTCTTCCTCTTTTTGCTTCCTTTCTGAGATATCCTTGGTAATACTGAATAACATCTCGTGATCCTCTATCTCCACGTATTTGGCACTTATTTCCACTGGCATTTGCGTGCCATCCTTACGCAGATGAACTGTTTCAAACGTCAATCCTCCCGCACGCTTGATTTCTTCTACCCTTGGCTCTATCAGGTCTCGATATTCAGGTGCGACCACATCGTGGAGGTTCATGGAAAGTAACTCGTCTTTCGTGTACCCGCGCGTTTCATAAGCGGCCTTGTTCACATAATAATAGTTTCCAAGTTCGTCGTGAACCAGCACAGAATCCATTGCAGAGTCCAGCAGCATGGATTTGAGTTTAAGTTCTTTCTCAGCATTTTTTCGCTCAGTTATATCAGTTACGAATGCATAGTAGAGCACGGATCCGTCAGGTCCCTCGTTGAGTAGATGCGCGAAAAGCTCCACCGATATCACGTAACCATCCTTCCGGACATACTCCTTTTTGTAACGAACCGGCTTGCCCGTTCTCCTTAAAGTTTCCAGGAATTCGAATTCGGCCCGGTGCCACTTGGCAGGCGTGAACCTCAGCCACGACGCGCTGACTAATTCATCTCGGGAATACCCAACGAGATCGCAAAAGGCCTGGTTGACGGGTCCCAGATGACCATCGGGATACCCGACGGCGAAAGGTTGGGCTGATTTTTCGAGTAGTTCAGCAAGCAAAAATGGCTGATGCAGGGCACTTTCCATCTTCTGTTCCATTTCGAGGCGATCAAGCTCAATTTCTCGTTTTAGCTCGCTGGTAGTGTCCTTTTTTTTTTCTTTTGCCTTCATAGAAACATTCTCCCACAAGTTTTTTTGCAACAAAGGGTTTTGAAATTTCAAAATTATATCATTCACCTATCTTCTAGGACTTTCCTGTCGTATTTAGGCTCCATCTTGCCAATTCTCAACATACGAGCGCACATTTTTCCGCCCGAATTTTTCCATACAAGCACAACCTTACGGGCTTGTATCACCTAAAAGACTTCATACTGGTGCAACATATGCTAGATATTCAAAAACTGGGGTACACATCTCAAATGATATATAAAAACATCATAAACGTACACATAAAAAGAGATAAACGGTTGGTTCCTGATGAACGATTCATGTAAACAACCTATAAATTCAGTACAACTAATTTCAAGGCATAAATCTTGATACGAACTTTATGCAAAACTTTCAAAGCTGTGGGATTCGAGACCCTATTGCTCTTCAAAAAGATCTTTCTCTTACGGACTGGAACCTCCAGAGGACCATATTGATTACAGCGAAGGCCTTGGCACGGGTGTGCATCTGCACAAATTGTAAATTATAATCTCTCAATACTTTCGTGACATCATGATGATCTAATCATTTTCAACTTCTGGGCAATTCATAAATGCAGATTCGTGTCATTCGTGTTGTCAAAACATTACCAGTGAATGCTTTGACGGGCATTATGGACACGATGTTCATTTGATTGGTAGAGCAATTATTTGAGACCCTGGACATTCACGTGCCTTCCAGAGGAACGGGGACGGAAAACCTGATCTGAGCAATATCGAGAGGCTTGAGGATTCCCCTGATCATTACATAAGCCTTATCTATAACATCTTTCCTCTGGAACCGCGGATTAGTGTTATGATTCGCCAAATCACTGTTTTTTCGTTAACCGCACTATTGCGGCATTAATCTAATGTCTTGAGGGATGACAAATTAATTTGACAGCTCGATTCCAGTGCGTTACTCGATTTTATGCCAGATCAATTGAAAAACAGAGGGTGCTAACCAAATTATGATCATCGTTAGGGAATTTACCGGCCATCAAGGTGCTGACGAGTCCACATGTGTATCGAATGAAAAATTTCGAAGGTTATATGAGACCGTTCCTGCTGGCATAATTCATCTAGCACCGGATGGAACCATCATCGAATGCAATGAAGCATATTCTGAGATGATGGGCTACGATGGTGCGGATTTGACCGGGAACGAATATAATCAGCTAATACCCTCCGATTGGATGGAATTCATGGCAAATCTTCTTGGATTGATGCAATCTGCTGAGAGCTCGCTTGGTCCGTTTGAAATGGACCATTTACGGAAGGATGGTTCTAGAATTCCAGTTGAAATCCGGTTCTGGACTAACCGGGATGGCAACGGAGTAACACCCGACATCTGGGGCATGACCATCGACATCTCGGACCGAGTCGATTCAGAAAAAGCGTTGCGCCGATCCGAAGAGAAAAACCGGGCTCTAATGGAATCATCCCAACATTATTTCCTGCTGATAGATTCCGAGAGAAAGATCGTGGATTTCAACAGTAAATCCGCTGATTTGCTCAAGAATTCTCTTGTAAATATTAAAGGGATGCATATCAGCGAGCTTGGCAGTGAACTCGGTCTTGAACTCGACAATATATTCGGCACGCTAAAAAATACACATTCTTCTCCGATAGAAGTCTTGATCGAAGGTGAAAACAAGAAGTCGATGTGGCTCGAATTACATGCAACTTCACTGATTATTGAGGGCGAGATGTACATCCAAATAGTTGGTACTGATATCACAGCACAAAAAAAAGCGAAGGAACTGGTAGACAAGGAACTCGAAGCCCTTGCAGCACTTGATCGAGCCAAGGCCGAATTCATGGATCGTGCTTCCCACGAGTTGAAGACACCCCTAACTTCTATCTGCTGTGCGGCGAGCATCATCTCCGAATACTCTTCTACCATGCGCGAGGAGGAACGGGAACTCTTCAATATCATCAAGAAGGGCGGTGATAGGTTAGCTCGACTCATTAATAATATCATGAAAAGTTTGCAGATTGAAAATAACGTCCTGAAAATCAAGCACGAGTCCGTAGATCTCATCGATCTGATCAAAAAAGAAATCGATAAACACGAAAACCTCTTGGCTTTGCGAGGGCACTCCATCACGTTCGAGTCAATGCCTGCTCTCAATATCACCGGAGATCAGGAAAGATTGAAGGACGTGATCTCTAACTTGGTCATGAATGCTATTAATAACACTCCGCCGCACGGTGAAATACATGTCAAGGTTGAAATAATCGACGATAACGCGGAGATTTCAGTTTCTGATACCGGTGTTGGTTTGACGGAAGAAGAGAAACCCAAGATTTTCTCAAAATTTGGTAAAATCGAGAGATACGGCCAGGGTCTCGATTTAGTATTGGAAGGTTCCGGCCTTGGTCTATTCTTCGTGAAGAAAGTGATTGAACTACATGGAGGGACTATTCGGGTTGAGTCAGAAGGACGGAACAAAGGAACAAAGTTCATAATAAGCCTTCCATTGCTCGTTGGTCATTAGTCATAGATATCATTAAAAGTGCAGACAATTTTGAAAGAAAGTTCAATCCCAGCATCTTTCCCATTACTTTTTGCCGACCTCGGATGAAATACGTGGAATAATTTAATGATTTGGTAGGAAATTTTGATGCTTACTCGCGTGAAGAGGCAAATTAAGAAAAGTTGAAGAGCGTCTTGAAATTTCAAGTTTTCAATAAACTCTCAACTCATCTTTTTGGAAATATGCATACGAATTATGCAAGCGACGCATACGACGACACTCATTTGATTATAGGGGCACTCGTAAGAGACCCATGATATCCACGTGCCTTCCTCAGGAACGGGGATAGAAACTTTGATTTGAATGATATCGATTAGTATGAGAATTTCCCTTAATCATTACATCTCCCGAAACCGCGTATGTGCGGTATGAATTGATCTTACCTACATGAATGAACCGTAATCTCGTCTATAGTATCTTTCCTTTGAACCTGTGGAACAGTGCCATGATTCGCCAAATTACTGTTTCTTTGTTAACCGCACTACTGCGGCATTTAACTAATTTCTTGAGGGATGACAAAATAAATCTGAGCAGATCGATTCCAGTGCACTAAAGCACTAAAGTGTGGTGCACTAGGTGCACTACTCTACTCAATTAATGTACCTTATATGCTAAACTGGTGTGATAAAAACGACAAATGCACAAAACGCTACTATTATTGGCCAAACAATCAAGTCGGTTCAAAAAGCTTTTATAAGCAAAGACTTGGGATCTCGTCTTCTAACCAATTTTTTAGGTGAAGAGGTGAATGACAGGAAATTCTACCCCGTTGCGGATTTCCTGAAAGCATTAGGCACGCTAAACTCGGCTGTGCTCTGGTCTGTTGGAACTAAAATCATAGAATCTGCGATCTGGCCTCCAGGTGTAGATTCATTTGAGTCGGCTTTGCAATCCATTTCCGTTGCGTATAAAATGAACCACAAGCCAAATGATCCCAATATAATTGGAGACTATATCGTGAAGAAGGACGGTGACGGGAAATACACGCTCACCTGCACGAACCTGTATCCTTGCGACTTTGATATAGGCATCGTGAAGGGTGTCAGCAAGGTGTTTAACACCGTTGCTTCCGTAACCCACAATCCTGGCCCCTGCCGAAAAAAGGGAGACGCCAAGTGCGTCTATACCATCAAGGTGATTTGAAAGCCTTATTGTCCCTCAATTGATTTTTTTGCATCTTTTTTATCGGTAACATCATTCGATTCCTGGTTCACTCACGATCATTTTTTGAAGGAAAAACTGAAGTAACAATTCCGAAATCGAGTATTCCAGCGGGGCACGGTCGTGGTTTCAATTCCCTTGTGTTCGGGATTTAGATTTCAAGGCAGGGTTCCCTTCTCGATGCACAGATGTTGAAGATGTTTCAATTCCCTTGTGTTCGGGATTTAGATTTCAAGCGGGTTCGAGTATTGGCAGAACGCCGAAGAGAAAATCTGTTTCAATTCCCTTGTGTTCGGGATTTAGATTTCAAGCGCCCGGGTAGCCACCCGGCACGGCGTGCACCGTGAAAAGGTTTCAATTCCCTTGTGTTCGGGATTTAGATTTCAAGCAATGCCACTTCTACGGGTTCGCGCAGGACCGCATCTGTTTCAATTCCCTTGTGTTCGGGATTTAGATTTCAAGCCGCGTGGACCGGCCCGCGACATCGACCTGCTCACCAGTTTCAATTCCCTTGTGTTCGGGATTTAGATTTCAAGACGCGGAATCAAGATAAACAAATCTACCGTGGGGACCAGTTTCAATTCCCTTGTGTTCGGGATTTAGATTTCAAGCGTGAATGGCGTGCCC